>Ga0209573_1000674_pt1 | contig 65548 bp, 68 predicted proteins | sample TNRBio252014_DNA_FD_185870 | JGI IMG/M metagenome (GOLD analysis project Ga0209573, IMG submission 185870) | Wastewater treatment Type I Accumulibacter community from EBPR Bioreactor in Madison, WI, USA - TNR Reactor_6/25/2014_ DNA (SPAdes)... | ecosystem: Engineered > Bioreactor > EBPR >...
GCATTCGAGGTCCGCAAATCCGAGTTGAAAGGCGACGGCAAGGCTGGGCAAATCCCGACACCGGCCAGAGAACATTCCGGCCATGCCCTGGCAGGAAGTCCCCGCCTTCTATCAATCACTCTCGTGCAAGCAATGCCGATGCGAAGTTCTGCTCCGTACGCTGCGCCAACGAGGCCAAGCGCATCTACCAGCCAATTCCTTGCCGTCAGTGTGGTACAGCTTTTGTGCCTAAGACCGCGACGAAATACTACTGTTCAGCTGCATGCGCCAAAATCGGATCGCGATCCTATATATATCCGCGCGACTGCAAATGGTGCGGAACGCATTTTACCGCCCGCCATGCCAACGCCGAATATTGCAACAACCGCTGCGCCGTCTTTGCCTACCGCGTCGATACCGGGCGGGTGAAAAAGATTGCCCCGCCCGTCTTCGACTACCTCGTCACCGCGCCCGTCAATGACGCCTGGCGCGACCGGCTGACGGAACAGAAGCTCGACTGGCTGTTTATGGAAGCCGGTTGCCGGATCACGGGCGAGGCGAGGATCGCGGCTTAGAAAAGCTGAAAGCCCTGCGCAGTAGCAGGGCTTTGAGTGGATCAGGGGCCGGCTAGAACTTGTACGCGATACCCACAGAAACGGTGTGCATCTTAACGTCGAGCCATCCGGGACCGGCCGGAGCGACGAAGTCAAGCTCACCAAAATCGGAGAAACGATACTCCGCACGACCAATCAACCTGTCTGTAAATGCATGCTCAAGGCCCGCACCCGCAGTCCAGCCAACCAACGTTTCATCGGCAGTAGCAAAGCTCACGCCCGGTAAGACACGCGCTGCCATGTCAACGTCAGCCACTGCTAGGCCACCAGTTCCATATACCATCCACCGATCAATTGCGTAGCCAATGCGTCCGCGCAGTCCTGCCGTCCAGTTAACGTCAGTATCAATATACTCGCCGAAAGGGTTCAAATCGGAGCTAGCGTCAACGCTTGAAATGTTTGCATCAGCCTCGATGCCGAAGACGAAATTACCGGTCTGCCAATTTGCGCCAGCATAAATTCCGCCCAGAAAGCCATCTAGGTCACCATAAGTAGCCGCTGTAGGTGACGGTGGGAATGTGCTGTCCGATGTCCCCCAGCCATACCCACCCTGCACACCGACATAAGCACCAGTCCAGCTGAAGCCGACAGGTATTTCTTCCATCGGCGCGCCTGGATCGGCGGCGAATGATGGGGCAGCCCAGAGTGCAGCTGTGGCGGCGATCGAGAGCAGAACACGTTTCATGTGACACCCAAGAATCAGATTAGTGATCAAATCAATCTACGGAGTTTCGCGCAAACGCAGTTGCAAATTGTCGTCAGACAGAGGTGGCGGCAATCAGTAGAGAAAATGTTGCTTTGGGGACACACTCCAAAGGGCGGCGCTTCGGAAAGCCAGGGTGGTTAGAAAGGTGGGCGGCGATTTCGCTTATTCACCTAAATATCTGAAATAATTGGCAATTTCAGAATTGGCTGGTGCCCAGAATTGGCTGGTGCCCAGAAGAGGACTCGAACCTCCACTCCTTGCGGAACACGGACCTGAACCGTGCGCGTCTACCAATTCCGCCATCTGGGCAACGGCGCGTGATGTAGGCGGGGCGCGCGCGCCTGTCAACGCGCTTTTTGCGATGCGGCGATGATGCAGCGCTTTCATCGCCCTGTTTGGGTCACTGGCCTATTCGAGAATTTCTTTCGAGGCGACCGTTGAATCGGCGTTGAGCCGGTAGACGATTGGCACGCCGGTGCCCAGTTCGACCTTGACGATCTCTTCGCCCGACAGGCCGTCAAGCGCCATGATCAACGCCCGCAGCGAATTGCCGTGGGCGGCGACCAGAACCGTTTCGCCACGCAGCACGTGCGGCTGCATAGTGTGCAGATAATAAGGCCATACCCGCGCGCCGGTGGTTTTCAGGCTTTCCCCGCCGGGCGGCTCGATATCATAGGACCGGCGCCAGATATGGACCTGTTCCTCACCCCACTTCTTGCGGGCGTCGTCCTTGTTTAGACCGGACAATTCGCCATAGTCGCGCTCGTTCAACGCCACATTCTTCACTGTCTTGGCCCGGGATTGACCCAGTACATCGAGAATGTGCTGGTTGGTCTTTTGGGCGCGCTGCAGGTCGGAGGTGAATGCGATGTCGAATTTCAGCCCCAGCGCCTTGAGTTTTTCACCGGCAGCCCTGGCCTCGGCGTGACCCTGTTCGGTCAGGTCGACGTCGCGCCAACCGGTAAACAGGTTCTTCAGGTTCCATTCGCTTTGGCCGTGGCGGACAAGGACGAGGGTGCGGGTCATCTTTTCTCCTATTCGATTTCGTTCAGCTGAGTCCGAGTACGTCGAGCATGGAATAGAGGCCGGGTTTGCGGCCATTGGCCCACAGAGCCGCCTTGATCGCGCCGCGCGCAAACAGGCCGCGATCTTCGGCCATATGCGACAGGACGATGCGTTCGCCGGGGCCTGCCAGGATCACCGAGTGTTCGCCAATCACCGAGCCGCCGCGCAGCGTCGCAAAACCGATTGATCCTGTCTGGCGCGGGCCGGTGTGGCCGTCGCGCACCCGCACGCTGTTTTGCGCCAGTCCGATGGCGCGGCCTTCAGCCGCCGCTTCACCCAGAATCAGCGCGGTGCCCGATGGCGCGTCAACCTTGTGGCGGTGGTGCATTTCCAGCACTTCGATATCGAAATCCTCCGGCGACAGCGCCTTTGCGGCCTGCCTGACCAGCACCGCCAGAAGGTTGACGCCCAGGCTCATATTGCCGGACTTGACGATCGTCGCGTGACGGGCGGCGGCGGCGATCTTTGCGTCATCTTCCGGCGTACAGCCGGTTGTGCCAATGACATGAACGATGCGCGCCTGGGCCGCATAGCCCGCAAATGCCACGCTTGCTGCGGGGACGCTGAAATCAAGCACGCCGTCAGCCTTTGCGAAGGCCGGCAGGGGATCATCGGTGATCGTGACGCCGATCGGCCCCAGCCCGGCCAGTTCGCCAGCATCCTTGCCAAGCGCCGGGCTCCCTGTCCGCTCAATCGCACCGGCTATGCGGGCACCTGGCGTTTCATGCACAAGCCGCAGTAGCGCCTGGCCCATACGCCCGGCCGCGCCAACGACGACAAGGCCCATATCGCTCATGTGCCGCTCCTGTGTTGTGTCTGCGACAAGGGTACGGCGGCCTCCTGCAAATCCGGTTCGGCATCGTCTTGGCGCCCGGCATCCTCTTCAGCTTTGCTGAGTTGAAAGCGGTAGAGGCGATTGTAGACGCCATCGGGCATCGCCAGCAATGTCGCGTGATCGCCTTGTTCAATAATGCGGCCGGCCTCCATCACCACGATCTTGTGGGCATTGACGATCGTCGACAGGCGGTGGGCGATGACAATCGTCGTTCGGTTGCGCGTTGCATTGTCCAGCGCCGTCTGGACCCGCGCTTCGGATTCATTGTCGAGAGCCGAGGTCGCTTCATCGAGCAACAGGATCGGCGCGTTTCTGATAATGGCGCGTGCAATTGAAAGGCGCTGGCGCTGGCCGCCCGACAGGGTGACGCCATTCTCGCCCACGTAAGTGTTATAGCCGTCAGGCAGTTCGGAGATGAACTCGTGCGCCGCTGCGAGCCGGGCGGCTGCTTGAATGTCGGCGTCAGTCGCTCCGGGCCGGCCGTAGCGGATGTTGTCGGCGACGGTGCCTTCAAACAAATATGGCTGCTGCGACACATAGGCCATGGCGTCACGCAGCGTCTTTTTTGTTACCCCTTCGATGTCCTGTCCGTCGATCAGGATGGCGCCGCCATCAAGATCGTAAAAGCGCTCCAGCAGCGCCAGCAGAGTCGACTTGCCTGCCCCCGAAGCGCCGACGATCGCAGTCGTCTTGCCTGCCTCGGCCTGAAAGCTGACGCCTGAAACAACTGGCAGGTCCTTGGCGTAGCCAAAGTCCACCTTGTCAAACACAACCTCACCCTGACCGACAATCAACGCCACTGCGCCGGGTGCGTCGTTCTGGCGTGGTTTCATATCGAGCAGTTCGTAGATCATGCGGGCATTGACCATCGAGCGCTCAAGGTCGACCTGAACCCTCGCCAGCCGCCGCGCCGGATCATAGGCCAGCAGCAGCGCGGTAATGAAGGAAAACACCGAACCGGGCGACTGTCCGCCTATAACGGTTCGCCACGCGGCGTAAGACACCACGCCGGCGATAGCAAAACCTGCCAGAGCCTCGGTGATGGGACCAAGCCGCTCTGTGACGCTGGACATTTTGTTGGTTCGCTCTTCGGCCTCAACGGCGAGGACATTGAGCTTGCTGGCAAGCTCGTCCTCCATCGTATAGGCTTTCACCACCGCAACGCCCTGCGTCGCCTCCTGCATTGCGCCGATCAGCCGCGCGTTGAGGTCAATTGCATCGCGCGAAATGCTCCTTACCCGACGGCCAAGATAGTTGACGGACAGCACCAGCGGCGGCCCGATCAGCAGCGCAAAAATTGAAAGCAGCGGTTCCTGCCACACCATCACCCCGACAAGCGCGACCAGACCGACAACGTCGCGCGCAACCGTCGTCAGCGTCAGGCCGATCAGGTCGCGAATGCCCATAATGTTCATGTTAATTCTGGCGGCGAGCGCACCGGAGCGGTTCTCGGCGTAGTAGTCGAGACCCAGCGACATCAGATGGCTAAAGATACGGCGCTGGTAGCGGGCGACGACATTGTTGCCAATCTTGGCGAAGGTAACCGACTGAATGTAGGACGACATGCCGCGCACGACAAAGGCCGCCGCAATGGCGGCTGCGACGTATGGAATGAGGTCGAGCCGGCGATTGGCGAACAGCTCGTCGACCACGTCGCCGGTGATCCAGGCGATAAAGGCCGTCGACGCCGCAATCGCAAGCAGGCACACGACAACAACGATGTAGGCCCCGCGATAGTCGCGCCAGTTTTCGCGAAAAACCCGCACGATCAGGCCATACAGGTCATTCGTCTGCTTTTCGGGGGAGGGCGTAGCTTGAGTCAAACTGACAGTCCAATGCGATCCGGAGGTCTCCCTCCAGACCAAACAGGCGCCCCTATAGCGGCTGGAGGCGGTCTTGCCTATTGGTCTGGATCAAAAAGCGGATCGGGCGCAGTCAACCGTTAAATCGTCACTACGGCCTACGCCTCATTCCGCCAGCGCCTTCCTGCCGTCTCAATTCCAAAGCGACCCGGATAGCGAGCATAGGCGGCCAGCCCCTCCAGGGCTGCGAGGGGGTGAATGATCACGAAGGCCGGCACCTGAGCCATCCAGGCGCTGTGTGGGGCCTTGTCTTCGAAAGCAGCGCGAAAACGGCCGTTCAATAGCGCCGGCACGATCTTCTGGGCGATCCCGCCGGTGAGATAGACGCCACCCTGAGCCTTGAAGACAAGAGCAAGGTCGCCGGCCGTGCGGCCAAGGCAGGTAACAAAAAGGTTGAGCGCCTCGACGGCGACCGGATCGCTGCCAGACAGCGCAACAGACGTGATTTGGGATGGATGGTCATATTGCGGTTTGACGCCATCGGCGGCCGCCACCGCGCGGTAGACGTTCAGCAGCCCCCGCCCCGAAAGGAGCTGTTCACCCGATATACGCCCTTCAAGCGGTTCAATGTGCGGAAAGATTTCAAAATCGCGTGGCGTGCGGGGGCCAATATCCATATGTCCGCCTTCGCCGGGAATCGGTATCCAGGCGCCGCATGTATGGATCAGGCCGGCTACGCCAAGGCCGGTGCCGGGACCAAGAACAACGCGCGCGGCGTCCTTGAGCGGCTCAGCGCCGCCAATCTGCTGCATCTGATCAGGGCCTAGCGCTACAACCGCAAGCGCCTGCGCTTCGAAATCGTTGAGCACAACAACATCGGAGAAGCCGAGATCGCCTATCAGCGTGCGGGGCCGCACAACCCAGAGACAATTGGTGAGCGGTATCTCGTCGCCGTTTACCGGGCCAGCTACGGCGAGAATCACAGTTTTCGGACGATTGCCAAACCCTTCAAGCGTGCGATTGATCGCGTCATCGATCGTCAGGAAGGACGCCGTTTGCACAATTGGAAACGTGAACGCCGCCTCATCCGGTCCAGGGATAACCGAGAAGCGGGCGTTTGTGCCGCCAATATCCCCGATCAAAACCGGAAACCCGAATGTTTCCCCGGCCATGCTGCTCCCCATGATATCCGATCCGCTAGGTCGTAGTGACGATTTACCTGCGCATTCGTCATGCGGCAACGCCGTCAAGCGATCAATGACAATCCGCGGGCCGACCGGCGCATACGAGAATCTATTTTGAGACAGCCGGCTTTCGTTGCGGCGTTGGAATGCCTATTTTGGGCGTAGGACGAAACGCATTGGCTGCAGATGGCGTTGCGTCTGTGGCCGTAGCTTCTGGCGCGACCGCTTCCGCCGCAGGGACTGGCGTGGCCGCCAGGCGCGTCCCCGGACCGTGATAGGTTACAGCTTCCTCGGAAGCCGGATTGGCCGCATTCAGCACCGCGATGCAGGCCTTTGGCAGGCTGGCCATGGTCATCAGGTCGCGGGCAGGCGGCTTGGGTTTCGTGCCTGGTTTGGCCGGACGCCAGGGCTCATCGGTAAACCACCAAGCCAGCGACTTGTCGCACCCGTCGCTGCGCGGCGCCGGATCCTGATCCTTGCAGCCGGTCGAACCGGCCGGACAGCCTATGCGAATGTGAAAATGGTAGTCATGGCCATATTGTGGCCTGATCTTGCGCAACCAGGACCGGTCCCCCGTCACCGTGTCGCACAGTTTCTTCTTGATGCCGGGATGCACAAAGATGCGCTCAACCTGCGGATAGCTGGCTGCACGCCGCAAAAGTCGCATGCGCGAATCGGTCCAGACCTTGTCATCGACATAAAGCGAGTTCTTTTTCAGCATCGAGACCGCGCTGATGTTCTCCCGCTCGCTACCCGAGAGAGTCCGGCTTGGCATCGGGGTAAACCAGATATCGGCGTCCAGCCCGACCTGATGGGAGGCGTGCCCCGATGTCATGGGCCCGCCGCGCGGCTGCGAAATATCGCCCACGAGCAAGCCCGGCCAGCCATCCTCGACGCCTTCGCGCGACAGCCGCTCAACAAGCTTTATCATTTCGGGATGGCCCCAGCGCCGGTTGCGCGAAAGGCGCATCGCCTGCCACGTCGGGCCGTCGGTCGCGATAGCGACGCCGCCCGAATAACATCCCTTGCTGTAGAACCCGTACGTTTTGGCTTCCATAGCGGCCGGCAATTTCTTGCCGCCAAACAACGTCTTGGCCAACGGTTCTTTCGCCTCAACGGCCGCGACGGCGCCGATGCTCGCCGTGACAAGCGTAACGGCGGCAAGGTGGAGAAATCTGCGAAGTGAAAACGCCATTGGCAACCCCGTGGCCATACGGCCCGTCATTTCAGTTCACCTTGGTCGGCCATGGTTACCGAAAGGTAAATAGCGGCTCAAATCTGATGGCGATCAATCAGGCTTGATCGGACTGCGCCGATCCTTCTCCATTTCACCTGCCCAGTCATTCGCAACCCACAGAGCTTCGAGCGCCTTGCGATAGTCTGGATATGCCAAGCTGTAACCCGATGCTTTCAGCTTTGCGTTCGAGACCCGCTTGTTCTCTCCATAAAAGGACCGCTGCATTGGCGAAAGTTGGGCGGTGGCGAAATTCTGTTCCGGCGGCGGCTCTATGCCCATCAGTTGCGCCGCGTAGGCTACAACGTCCTGTGGCGGAGCCGGTAAGTCATCAGTGACATTAAACACGCCGTCGGCCCTGATTTGCAGCAAATGTCCGAGCGCACCGGCAATATCGCCGACATGGATGCGGTTAAATACCTGATCCGGCTTGACCAGCCGCTTGGCAGTCCCATTGGCGAGGTTCACAAAAGCGTTTCGTCCGGGACCATAGATGCCCGAGAGGCGCAGAATCGACAGCGGAATGCCAGCGTTGCTTGCCGCCGTCCGCCAGTTCTTTTCGGCTTCGAGCCGCAGGACAGACCGTCGTGAAACCGGACGGCAATTGGCATTTTCGTCGACCCAGCGGCCGTCATGATCGCCATACACGCCAACGGTCGATAAGTAAGCAACAGCTGACGTATTCGGCAATATCGCACGCAGCTTGCCGTCCAGAACGCGGAGTAACGGATCGCCACCATCATCGGGAGCAATTGAAACCACCACCTTCGTCGCTGCGGCGAGGGCATCGCGGAGATCCTCTGACAGCGATTCGCCGTCGAATTGCAGCGGCGATATTCCCGCCTCTTCCAGCAATCTGAACTTTTCCGGACGCCGCGTTGTGCCGACAATCGTCTCCGCCATCGGATTTGCCAAAGCAAAAGCCCGCGCGGAATAGCCTGCGCCAAACAGCACGACCGTCATAAGCGGGCCTCCCCTGCACTATCGGCGCGCCATTCGGCGAGCACAGACGGATCGCGTTCCTGCCGCAGAATAGGTCCGGGGTCGCCACCCAGCCGACTGAACGCCCAAACAGCCGCTCCCCGCACAAGCGGCGAGGCATCGGATAGAAGCGGCTCGACCTGCTCAAGCAGAGCCGGCAGGCCGGAGTTTCCGGCGGCGATCAAGCAGTTGCGAATAAACCGGTCCCGGCCGATCCGCTTGACTGGCGAGCCCGAAAACAGCGCCCGAAACCCGGCGTCATCCAGAACCAGCAGGTCGGCGAGCGCCGGTTCGTTGAGTTCCTCGCGGGCAATCAGCTTGGCTTCGGACGCCGCAACAGCAAATTTGTTCCACGGGCAAGCGGCCAGACAATCGTCACAGCCATAAATGCGATTACCCATCGCAGCGCGGAACTCGACCGGAACCGGCCCTTTATGTTCAATCGTCAGATAGGAGATGCAGCGCCGCGCGTCGATCTGATAGGGCGCAGGAAACGCATCGGTCGGGCAGGCGTCGAGACAGGCCCGGCATGAGCCGCAATGATCGGTTTCCGGCCTGTCCGGTTCAAGTTCGGCGGTGGTGAAGATCGATCCGAGAAAAAACCATGAGCCGAGCGTGCGGCTGACCAGATTTGTGTGCTTGCCTTGCCAGCCCAGACCGGCGGCCGCCGCCAGCGGCTTTTCCATCACCGGGGCGGTGTCGACGAATACCTTGACCTCAGCCCCGCTGCGCGACGCCAGCTTGCCGGCGATTTCCTTGAGACGCCCTTTGACAACATCGTGATAGTCGCGGTGACGGGCATAGACGGAAATGCCTGCACGATCAGGCAGGTCAAGTGTGGCGAGCGGGTTCGTCTCGGGTCCGTAGTTCATTGCAAGCATTATGACCGATCGGACATCCGGCCAAAGCGTGCGGGGATCGCTGCGACGGGCAAGCGTTTCAGCCATCCAGGTCATCGTGCCGTGGCGGCCGGCCTGGACAAAGGCCGCAAGCCTTTCACCGGCAAGCGGAATTGCATCGGGCGTGGTTATGGCGAAGGCCGAAAAACCGCAGGCTTTGGCTTCACGCCCGATCATGGCGCGCAGCGCAGCAGCACCTGCGGCGCCGGTCTGGTTCAACGGCTCAGAAATCGAGGTCCGCATAATGGGCAACTGGCGTCAGGCCGCGCACCCGGTCGTTAAGTAGCGGCCGAAATGAGGGCCGCGACTTGACCCGGGAATACCAGTCCCGCGCCGCCTTGTTTTCACTCCATTCGATTTCGCCAAGATAGTCGAGCACGGAAAATGCGGCGGCTGCGGCAAGGTCGGCATAGGTGATGCGGCTGCCGCCCAGCCAGTTGCGCGTGCTGGCCAGCCAGTTGGTGTATTTCAGGTGTTGCTTGATGTTGGCCCGCGCGGTGCGGATTGCAGCCGAATCCGGTGAACTGCCATGCTCATCAGGCATCAAGCGCTTCAGCACCCGCTCACGCACAATATGGCGCGTGACATCGCCTTCCGTCTTGACGAGATACCAGTCGACCAGCCGCCGGATCTCGGCCCGATCCATTGGATTTTCGGCCAGAAGACGCTTGTCGCGCTTCATGATGCCGCGCGTCTCATCCAGATATTCCATGATTGTGACTGCGCCCACGACCGGCGTATCAGCCTCGGCGAGCAAGACAGGAAGACCGCCGGCCGGGTTGATCCCCAGAAATTCCTTGCGCCGCGAACCCGGCGCTTCTTCAATCAGCGAGATTTCCTCGCCGAACTCGCCGAACGCGAGACGGACAAAGCGGCTGGACGCCAGAATGGGGTGATGGAAAAGCGTGAGCATCGGCAGGCTGGGCTGGTCAAGCAGAATCGCGACGTTTATGTCTCGGGCGACTGCTTCGCCCGGCTGCCCCGACCTATAGGGTGACTCCCCTCCGAAGACAAGCAAAGCTCACCAGCCGGAAGGCGCGCCAGCATGGAAAATCAGACGATCGTTGATGCTCTGTTACTCGGGCTGCTGGAGGGATTGACCGAGTTCCTGCCGGTTTCGTCGACCGGTCACATCCTGCTTGCGGGGCATTTTCTGGGGTTTCAGTCAACCGGAAAGGCGTTCGAAGTGCTGATCCAGCTCGGCGCAATCCTGGCGATCTTGTCGGTCTATTTCGGCCGCCTGTGGCAATTGGCGACGGCGCTGCCGAGCGACTGGCGTGCGCGGCGCTTCGTGCTCGGCATCCTTCTGGCTTTCCTGCCGGCGGCGATCATCGGAGCATTAGCGCATGACTTCATCAAATCGGTCTTGTTTGAAACGCCCAAGCTCATCTGCATCATGCTGATTCTCGGCGGCTTTGTCTTGCTATGGATCGACAAGGCCAAGCTCGACACCCGCTATTTCAATGTCATGGACTATCCTTTGTCGCTGTGTCTTGGCATCGGCCTTTTCCAGTGCCTTGCCATGATCCCGGGAACATCGCGGTCTGGAGCGACCATTGTCGGCTCGATGCTGATGGGCGCAGACAAACGCTCGGCGGCCGAGTTCTCCTTCTTCCTGGCGATGCCAACCATGACCGGCGCCTTCGCCTATGATCTCTACAAAAACCGCGACGTCCTCTCGAGCGCCGACCTGCCAGTCATCGCAACCGGTTTTATCGCCGCCTTCATAATGGCGATCATTGTGGTGCGTTCGCTGCTCGATTTTGTCTCCAAGCGCGGCTACACGCCGTTTGGCTGGTGGCGGCTGATTGTCGGGACTCTCGGGCTGATCGCGCTCTATATCTGGGGGTGAGCTTTCAAAGCGCCATCAGGCCGCGCCGCAACAGGTCGAGCGCCAGCACCGTCAGGCCTATCTTGAACCAGCGGCGAAATGCCTCCTCCGGCATACGGTCAAGAATGGCTGCGCCATAGCGGGTGCCGAGATAGCCCGAGGCGATCATCGCCACCACCATGGGCAGCCACTGGCCAAACGAGAAACCGGCCAGCGCAAAGACGATGATCTTTAGCCCGTGCTGCACGACCATTCCGGCTGCATGCGTAGCCACCAGCGCCTTGCGGTCGTCGGGGATGAAGCGCGCAAGGATCGGCGACACCAGCGGTCCGGTCGCGCCGAACATCATACTGGCTACTGCCAGAACCGAACTCGCGATGACCAGACCGGCGCCATTGAGCCGGTCCAGTCCAGGTATTTTGCCCCAAGTGATGAAGATCACAAATGCGCCAAGCACGATCTTCATCAAGGCGTCCGGCAACTGGATAACGACGAAAGCGCCGGCGATTGCGCCAACTATGCTGCCAATTATGAACGGTCGCGCCACATCCATGCGCACAAAAGCGCGCAGATGCCAGGCTCGGCCGATATTGGAGCCCAGCTGCACCGCGCCATGGACCGGAATCAGCACCGCAACAGGCACAAAGACGCCAAGCAGCGCCAGCATCGCAATGCCGCCGCCAACCCCGAACGAGGCTGTCAGCGCCGAGGTGAAAAAGCTCGCCACGATCAGCAATGCGGCCACCGCCGCGCTGACGCCGTCGGGCAGCAAACTATGCAGCATCGGTGATGTGCGCCGCGCCTAGGAGGCGGTCTTGCGGGTAAACTGACCGGCCGGGCGATAGCGCCACATATATGCCGGAAGGATAGCAGCAAGCGTTGCCGGATGAATATCCATGCCGGCAAATGTGCGCTTGTCTTGTACTGCTTTTTCCGAGACCACATTGTGGTCCTGAAGCAGAATAACCTGGTCTTCGGTCAACAGAGGGTTGGGCAGCAGGCCGAGCACCTTGGCCTTCAGCCGCGCCAGCCACCAGGGCGTCGGGACAAGGAAGCGTTTGCGGTCGATGACCGCCAGCGTCTCCTCCAGGCATTCACGAAAGGTGAGGACCTGCGGGCCGCCCAGTTCATAGGTCTTGCCTGCTTCGAGCTTACCTTCGACGGAACGGGCGATCGCCTCGGCCACGTCGCCGACATAGGCTGGCTGGAACTTGGTGCCGCCGCCGCCAATCAGGGGAAGAGCCGGTGAAAACCGCGCCATATTGGCGAATTTGTTGAAGAAACCGTCTTGTGGACCAAACAGGATCGACGGGCGCAAGATCACTGCGCTTGGCACTGTCTCATGCACGGCCTTTTCGCCGAGCGCTTTGGTGCGCGCATAGTCAGATTCTGAATTTTCGTCCGCGCCAATGGCCGAAACATGGGTCAGGCCGGCATTGACGCTGCGGGCCGCCTCGGCCACAGCGCGCGCGCCGAAATCCTGTACCGCGTCAAAGCTCTGACGGCCGCTTTCAAACAGGATGCCCACCAGATTGACCACGTGATCGGCCTCCTGCACAGCCCGGTCCACTGACCAGCGGACGCGAAGATTGGCTTGGACCACCTGAACCTGCCCCACATTGCCCAGCGGCTGGAGATAGCCTGCCAGATCGGGTCGGCGGCATGCGACCCGGACCAGATAACCGCGTCTGGCCAGCGCCTGAACCACATGGCGGCCAAGAAAACCCGAGCCGCCGAACACGGTCACCAGTTTGGGCGTCTGCAAGATTTCAGTCATTCCGCGGCTCCAGCGGGTGGTCGTCGGCTTCGTTCTAATCATTTTCGCTGCAAAGGCAAAGCGGCGCGCGCGCGGCAAATCAACCTCTTTCAAAACGATCCGCCAGCTGCCTGTGAACGCGCCCGCGCCGGACGAGCCAATACGCGGTCGAAATAGGCGTTCACAGGTTCTGATTCGATCGCAAACCTGCCGCCGCGCGCCCAGCCGCCCATGTCGCCCAGCATGACATCAACGGCGCTGAAGCGGTCGCCCAGCGCGTAAGTCTTGCCGCCAAGCCGCGCCTCCAGCGTCTTGACTTCATTGGCGAAATCATATGCCGCCGCCGGTCCGACATCGACACGAACATCTTTCGGCAGCAGAAATCGATGACGCAACTTGTTCCACAGTGGCGCTTCAAATTCGGACTGGGCGAAATGCATCCAGCTGTCCATTTCCGCCCGGCCGGCAAGACCGGCGCCGGCGCCCATGCCCTTGTCTGCATGTTTGTCGGCCAGGTAGACGCAGATCGCCGCCGAGTCGGTTATGACCAGTTCGTCATCGACCAGCGCCGGCGCCTTGCCGGAAGGGTTCAGCGCATAGGCTTCAGGCGAACGCAGCTTGATCTCGACAAATTCGTAGGGTTCGCCAAGTTCTTCCAGCATCCAGAGCACGCGGCTGACGCGTGAACCTCTCGATCCTGCCGCCTTGTACATATGGCCTCCAATGGCTCGCGCCCTGATCGCATTGTTGCGTCTTAAGCGCCGGGTTTCTATACAGGTCTTGGCAGCGTGCCTACTATCGGGCTTCTGGGATGCCCGCCATCCGGCGACAAAATTCGAGGTTCAGGAATTTCATGGACGCATTGGCGAACGATATTGTCGAGAAGATCAAGGCCCTTGCTGACCCGTCAGCCGGAGAAATTTCGCTCAGCACCGAGCTGAATTCACTCGGCATCCACTCCCTCGAGCTCACAGAGATCATTTTCGACATCGAGGACACTTATGGCATCGAAGTCGAGTTGAACACCGTCGACGCCTGGGACAAACTCAAGACCATTGGCGATATCGTAGACGAAGTTCGCGCCATCATCGCCAGGAAAGCATAATATTCATGTCCACTAGCGCGCGGACGCGCATTGTCGTCACCGGGTTGGGCGGCCTGTGTTCGATTGGCGGCAATGTCCCTGCCATCTGGAGCGCGATGCGCGCCGGGACGGTCGGCATCGGACCGATTGCCGTGCCGGGTCTCGAAGACAAGGTGCGCATCGGCGGCCAGATTGGCGAACTTCCCGAGCATGGCTTCGACAGGCGCAAGCTGGCGGCGGCGGACAGGTTTGCGCTTATGGCTGCAATTGCCGCAGGCGAGGCGCTGGCGCAGGCAGGGCTGGTGGATTCCGGCATTTCCGCCAATCGCATTGGAGCGATTGTTGGCACTGGCGTTTTCGGCATCACGACGATGGAGGAATCATTTCAGGGCTTGTTGTTGAACAGCAAGCGCCCAGGTGTCTTCAGCGTGCCCAAAATCATGCCCAGCGCACCGGCGGCGCAAGTCAGCATGCTGCATGGCCTGAAGGGTCCTGTGTTCGGCGTCACTTCTGCCTGCGCGTCATCAAATCACGCCTTTTCAGCCGCCGCAGACCAGATCCGCCTGGGCCGCGCCGACGTCATGCTGGCAGGCGGCGCCGACGCAATTTTGACCAATGGTCATATTCGCGGCTGGGAGTCGCTTCGGGCGCTCGCCCGCGAGATGTGCCGGCCGTTCTCGGCCGACCGCGACGGTCTTGTGCTCGGCGAAGGGGCAGGCATTCTCGTGCTTGAAAGCGAACAGCACGCCAAGGCTCGCGGCGCGACGATTCTTGCCGAGTTTGCCGGCGCGGGCATGTCAGGCGATGCCGGCGACATTGTCGCCCCCACCATTGAAGGACCTATCGCAGCAATGCAGGCCTGCCTGGCAGACGCCGGTCTGCAACCAGGCGATGTCGACTATATCAACGCGCACGGCACGGCGACCAAATTCAATGACGCAATGGAAACGGCAGCGATCCGCCGCGTCTTTGGCGCTCATGCCGACAGCCTGTCCGTTTCCGCCACCAAATCAATGCATGCCCATTGTCTCGGCGCATCCGGCGCAATCGAGGCGCTGGCCTGCATTCTCGCGTTGCGCGAAGGCGTGATTGCGCCAACGGCGAACTATCGTGAACCGGATCCCGAATGCGATCTCGACGTCACGCCAAATGTGGCGCGCCGGCGTTCAGTCCGCGCAGCCATCAGCAATGCGTTCGCCTTTGGCGGAACCAATGCGGTCGCCGCCTTCAAGGCCGCCTGATTCAAGAAGCAAATCAGGCGCATTGAGAGGGTCAACTGTTGTGGTCAATCAGACCGGACAGTTCTTCCCGGCTGGCGCAAGCGTCACACCACCAGGTCCGCGTTGCGTCTTGCCCGTTGAACGCGGTCTACATTGGGCATGTCATTGCCTTCAATCCAGGCGCGTGCAGCGGCGTCCGAACGCCCGTATTTGCGCCACCTTTCGACCAGTCTGCGCTCAAGCTCCTCGCGCGCTACGTCAACAAAGATCGTAAAATCGAACAGCGGCTCAAGGGCGCGCCAAGGCTCTTCATCCAGCAGCAGATAATTGCCTTCGACGAGGATGAATTTCGTGTCGGCGGAGATGATCGATGCGGCGTTGCGTGACAATTCCATACTTCTGTCAAATATGGGAATGGCGATATCCGGCTCGCGCTCGCGAATGCGTCTCAGCAAGGATGCGAACCCGCCGAAATCAAACGTTTCGGGGGCCCCCTTTCTGTTCCTCAGGCCAAGACGATCCAGCACGGCATTGTCATAATGAAAACCATCCATTGGCACGACAACGCTGCTGCCGACCGGAAACAGGCCCGCAAGCTCCGCCGCATAGGTGGACTTGCCCGAAGCCGGCGGACCGGCAATGCCAACGACGAACCGCGGCGTCTTGCCCGCTCGTTTGAAGATGGCCGCTGCGATGGCCGCCAGTTTCGACATGGCGTTTCTCAGGCGCTCCGCCTGCCTCCTGCAAGATGTGTGAGCTTTCGTCGCGCTGCTCGCAGGCAGTTCGCATCATAGCCCGGTGGATGTGCAGTCGTAAGATGGATCACAGGAAATCTGTATCGAATCGCAGGTCAAACGCGCGCTCGTGCGCAAAGGAAAGATGCAGTTGGCCGGGCTTCTTGTCTATCGTGGCTGGCGGTCCCCAGCCCGCGCCGAGCGGGGCCACCCCGATGACGTGACGAAATGACAGCTCGCCATCCGGCTGCAGTACAAAACTCGTCGCCACGCCGTCGCGCTTGAGCCAATTATCGCTGATCGACTGGCGATGACCTATCGCTGTGCGGCCGTCCTCAATCCCGAGCACGCCCAGGTGGCGGCTGTTCCAGGGCGCATAGTAGCGACCGCCATTTGAAAACCATAACATCGTAACCGGAAGTTGCGCCGGGTCCTTCATGATCAGGACAAGGTCCTCTTCGACGGTGCGGGCCAGGGCCGACCAGCCGGGCCCCGGATGCGGGGCCTCCACAAGGATGACAAAATCCTCACGCTGGTCTTGTGGCCGGTATTGAGTGAGGTCCATCGTTGTTTCGCCAACGGCTGGAAAGGCGGCAAGATCCTGCGTACGCCCCGGATAGGCAAGCAGCGCCCGGCCGCGCTGAGGGTCACTCTCGAGGGCCGCATCCGGCGTGACAGCCAGACGCTTCGGCGAGAATGACAGGCTGCCGCCTCCAGCCATCACGCTCATAGGGTGGTGCGCAACAGGCAGTTCACCCGAACCGCCAACAATCCGGTGTTCCTGGTAGAGAAACGGATGATCGTCGCGAACGGTCAATTGTTTTGTGATCGTTGCGCCCATCACCTCGCGCGTCAGGCGCAGGGTGGCCCGCCATCCATGTTCAATCGGCGCACTTTCAACAATGTCCCAGGGCGCATTGGCCGGCCAGCCATGGCCCGGGCCGGGTTCAACGTCGTTCGCCGAAAACGGCGCGCACAAAAAATCCCCACTCAGGCGCGCCAGGCCTGGCGTGATGTCTGCAGGCAGACCGGCCCCGGGTTCACCGATCCAGGGCGCGCGATGCAACGGCCGGATCGCCCGTCCGCCGTGTTCTATGATGAGATCCGCGATATGTCCGACCGACAGGTCGACACAGACTGAAATTCCGCGGGCGGAGAACTGAAAGCACTGCATGGCTCCAATCATAGACGAAGCAGCGCCAAGGCAAAGTGGAACGTTGCCTAACAGCAGCACTCTTTCAATAAGCGTGCCCAGAGGCGCTGCGGCGCGCCGGGGTCCGATGGACGCGCCACAATGTTTCGGTTAGGTCTCCAGCGTTTCGTCAGGCAACCGAAGCACTAACAACTGGCACAAGCGACTTTGAAAACGGGCGACGCTTTGGATCTTGCAGCAGGACATTTTGCAGCTTCTTCAGCGCGCCTGGCCGCAAGAATGCGCACAATAGCGGCAATGCTGGTGATGCTGGTCGCCGCCGCCTGTTCGACAGTCGAGACGCTGGAGACGGTTCCGCCGCCGATGTCGGCGTCCGACCCGGCCAAGTACGCCGCATTGGTTATCGATGGAGGCAGTGGACGCACACTCTATTCCGTCAATGCCGAGCAGCCGCGTTTTCCGGCCTCGCTGACCAAGATGATGACGCTCTATATGCTTTTTGAGGCAATGGACGCCGGGCGCGTGACGCCAGACACGCTAATCCCTGTCTCACAGAATGCAGCCAGCCAGCCGCCGTCAAAGCTGCGCCTGAAGGCCGGCGGCGCGATCGACGCGCAAAGCGCTGTCCAGGCGCTGGCGACCAAGTCGGCCAATGACGTCGCATGCGCTGTCGGGGAGTTTCTCGGCGGCAGTGAGGCGCGCTTCGCCGCCATGATGACCGCCAAGGCGCGGGCGCTGGGCATGCGCGGCACAAATTTCGTCAATGCATCGGGGCTGGGCGATCCCATGCAAATCACTACCGCACGCGATATGGCGGTGCTTGGCATGGCCCTGCAGAAACGCTTCCCGCACCGTTTCGGGGTGTTTTCTGCAACCAGCTTCAACTTCCGTGGCCAGAATGTGCGTGGTCACAATGACCTGCTTGGCCGCGTTGAGGGCGTCAACGGCATCAAGACCGGTTATATAAGGGCCTCGGGCTTCAACATAGTCACCTCCGTGCAGGCGCGCGGGCGCAAACTGATAGTGGTAGTAATGGGTGGAAAATCCGCCCGCGCCCGCAACGACGAAGTGGAGCATCTCATCAATCGCTATCTGCCTGAAGCACAGATGTAAAAGAGCGCCCCACAAACTCTCGATTTTCCCGAACTCCACGCCTCCGCCTCGCCGTGCCGCGATCACGGGCATCGCAGCCGGGGTTCATCGCCTGTTCCAGCACTTCGGCGGATCACATCTTTATTAGACTTCGCTTTTGTAGATAGTTAACATGGAACGTGTCTCTTGCCTCCCTATCTGCGCAGCCCCCTCGCCTGCGTGAACCGAGAGGCTGCTTCGAGGCTGGGTATTGACAGAACTATTGTCCCGAACAGACCGTCCCTTTCCGCCGACCGGAAAGCCTGATGACTATGCCCGAAAGGCGCTGATCGCCGCCAATGTCGGCTACGCGGTGGATGGATTCGATCTGCTGATACTCAGCTTCATGCTCCCCGCGGTCGCAGCCGGTCTAAACCTGACAGCGTCGCAAGCAGGATCGCTGATCACATGGACGCTGATTGGCGCGGTAGCCGGTGGATTGATCATCGGGCCGCTCAGCGACCGGTTCGGGCGCATTCGCGTGCTTACATGGACAATTCTTCTGTTCGCAATTTTCACCGGCATGGGTGCGCTCGCCCAGGGGTATTGGGATCTTCTCGCCTACAGGTTCATCGCCGGTATAGGCCTTGGCGGAGAGTTCGGCATCGGAATGACGCTGGTCGCGGAGGCCTGGCCGGCGCACAAGCGAGGGCGCGCGTCATCGTATGTTGCGCTCGGCTGGCAGGCCGGCGTTTTAAGCGCCGCCTTGCTGACGCCGCTGCTATTGCCGCTGATCGGCTGGCGCGGGATGTTCCTGGTCGGCCTGGCCCCCGCGCTTGCCGCACTTTTCTTGCGCCGTTTCCTGCATGAGCCGGAATTGTTTCTCAAAACCGCAAAAGCGGAGTCCGGCCGGCGGACCAATCGTTACGCCTATCTGGTGGCCAATAAGGAAGCCATTCGCTCCACGCTTGGCATCGGCATTATGACGTCCGCCCAGAATTTCGGCTATTATGGCATGATGATTTGGCTGCCATCCTATCTGTCGACGCAGCTAGGATTTTCACTTACCCGGTCGGCGCTATGGATGTCTGTCACCATCGCCGGAGGGGCGCTGGGCATGTGGTTATTCGGCCAACTGGCCGACAGGTTCGGCCGCAAACCACTCTTTATCGCCTATCAGTCCGGCGCAATGATCATGACGCTGATCTACCCCCAGATAAGGGACCCGGCCATGTTGCTCATAGCCGGCGGCATAACCGGCATCTTTCTAAGCGGCATGATTGGCGGTTATGGAGCACTTATCTCCGAGAGCTATCCCACGCAGGCGCGGGCCACCGCGCAGAACGTGCTGTTCAACGCCGGAAGAGGCGTCGGCGGTTTCGGGCCGCTGGTGATAGGCTTGCTTGCCGCGCATCATTCGCTCTCGGTCGCTCTTACTTTCCTGGTCGTCGTTTGGGCATTGGATATTGTGGCCACGACATTTCTCATTCAGGAGCGAAGAGGAGAGGAGCTTTCGTAAGATTGCGCCGGCTCGCCTGCCAAACGCCGGGTAGTATCCTTAGGCCGCGCCGCTGGCGGGCGGCGCAGACAAAGCCAAATTGAAGCTGCGCTCCTATTGCCGTAGAGTATGAGGCTATAAGCCGGCTGAATAAAGCTGGCCCATCGGGTTGAAGAATTTGGCAATTTTCCATTTTGCAGCATCTTTGCCCTGAATCCCCGCTTGCGCCTCTGCCTACATTCGGACAGATATCTGCGGGCCGAGGGGGAAGGCATGTCACGTCTTACATCACAGATTATGAGAGCCGACGGCCCGCTTTATGTACGGGTGAAGAACTACATTCTCGAAGATATTGGCAAAGGCGTACTTAAGGCAGGCGACAAGATTCCGCCTGAAATGGAACTGGTCGACCAGTTGGGCGTCTCCCGATTGACCATTCATCGTGCGTTGCGCGAACTGCAGCATGACGGCATCATTGTGCGCACGCCGGGGCTGGGAACGTTTGTTGCGGACCGGCAGCCAAAAGCGACGCTCCTCGCGATCCGCAATATCGCGGAAGAAATTGCCGAACACGGTCATACTCATTCGAGCGACGTTATCTTGCTGGAAGCCTGCACGCCTGACGAATCGGTCGCGCGGGACCTGGAAATCGAGCAATCCGAGACGATCTTCCACTCGGTGGTGGTCCATCGGGCAAACGGAATTCCTGTGCAGTATGAAGAACGTTTCGTCCTGCCGCGGATTGCACCCGACTATCTGTCACAGGATTTCAGCCGTATTACCACATACGAATACCTTCACGCGCGAAGCCCCATGACGGAAATCGAGCACATCGTGAGCGCAATTCTGCCCGACCAGGCGATCCAGCGGTGGATGGATATCGACGGTCGAACGCCGTGCGTTCTGCTCAAGCGGCGCACGTGGAACGGTCGCATCGTTACAAGCACCAACCGCCTCCTTTATCCATCCTCCCGCTATAGTCTCAGCGGCCGCTACAAGTTGTCGGCGGGAGACCGGCTAACGTGACGATTTAGCGGTTGGCTGCGGCGTAGAACCGGGCCCGAGTGACGTGCTCCCGGATTTTGGACCGCCCGGCAGAAAATGGAGGAATGGCGTAGAGACTACAACCAAGTCAGACCTCACAGCGCGATCGGCAACAAGTCGCCGATATCGCTCATGAATGGCTCCGGCGCATCCCAACCGCCATGAGCCCTACCCCGGAAAATCCTCCAGCCGGGCGGTCCAAAATCCGGGAGCACGTCACTCGGAGCGAACTCCAAACTGGATAATTCTTGGGGGCAACGTCAAATCCTATCTGGCGCGGCTCGACATCTTGGCCATTGAAGCTTGTGGCGTCGTCGGCTATGAAGCGCGGGCCGCCTCGACATGGCGGCACGTCACAGTCGGCAAGCACCCGTAGCTCAGCTGGATAGAGCGCTGCCCTCCGAAGGCAGAGGTCACAAGTTCGAATCTTGTCGGGTGCGCCAATGAAATCAAGGACTTGCCCGGGCACCTGCAAAATTGGCGCATCGCCGCTCACCAAATACTCACCAATAGGTCCATGACGGTTCTCCTCGCTTTAAAGACCCCAGACGCGATATTTGCGGCGTGCGATTGCCGGCGACATAACGTCGGGTCCAAAACCGTCATCGATCCGGTCGAGAAACTACGAACTGTCGGCGATCACAGTATTTGGATGATTGGCGGCGTAATGAACGCAATACCGGAATTGGAGCCTGAGCTTCGTGCTGCGAAAGACGTGGAAGAGCTAAACGAACTCATGACCGTCAATGGTCAAGAAGCATTCGACCGTTGGAGTGTTATCGCGAAACGCGACGGCGTAGAGAACCCCGGCATATATTCCATTGTCGCCGGATTTGATCGAAACGGATCGGCCCGCCTATTCTCCCACCTGTTTCGAACCGGCGAGTTCAAAGAGCATACCGAGACGCAGGCGTATGTCGCTCTCGCAACGGACGATGCAGCTGCAAAGGACATTGCTGAAAAAGCTATTCCCAAAAATGTGAGTGGCTCGTCCATCCAATGCAACACCTGGGCGCGGGACATAATATCGACGGCCGCTGTTCAATTCCCTTTACAGATTGGATTCCCCGCCCAAATGTGGATGCGGCAGAAGAATATGTTGCCATCCTATCAGAAGGCATTATCCGCGCTCGCCATTACGGAAGCGCCGGAGTGGCGGGTTCTGTTGCGTTAGACAAAAAGGAACCCGTTCGGCCGCATCCGCTCGTATGGCGACGGCGAATTGTCCTTCATCAGCATTCGGCCCATCGCCATGATCAGCGCTACCGGTCCGTCGATCTTGTTTTCCGGGCGCTCTTTCCGGGGGTAGACGTTATCCTTCGCGTCGGGCTTGGCGACGACGTTCGACAGCATCCACGTCATCGCCGGGTCGCCGTCGTGAGCGATCTTGCGCGAGCGGATCAGCCCTTCGACTTCCTCCAGCGGCTCCGACATGGTGTTGACGATTTGCCGGTACTCGACGCACGGCACGGCATGGCCGCGTCGCCGGATCACGCTGGCGCTATTTCGGAACGCATCGAAATGGAGATTGCAGCCGGGCCAGATTTCACACGCTGCAGGCGCCGATCGAAATTTCGGGACGCGCCAAAGATTAACACGGATCGAAATATCATCGCGCGGCTTATCTTCATCACTCGGGTGATCGAGCGGCAACTTCGAGAGCACCGAACGGGACGCGGGTATTATCAACTTCTGTCTATACGCGGGCTGTAGGTAGTCCCCAGCCCGCGTAATCTGTATATCAGAGCTTCGCTGCCGAAGCCGAATGTTACTTCGGTTCAATTCCTGCCGCCTGGACGGCTGCTCCCATACTTTCCACTGCACGCGCCAGCGCCACGCCGAATTCCTCGGAACTGCTGCCGACAGGGATGAGACCTATATTCTTTAGCTTCTCTTGCAGATCGGGATTCTGCACAGCCTTGCGGATCTCGGTCTCCAACCATTGCTTGGCTTCCGGGGGCGTGCCAGCGGGCACGAGAATGCCGTTCCATCCGGAGTCGAGGCCCGTCGGAGCCGCTCCCGCCTCGACGATGGTCGGCACATCGGGAAGGAATTCAGGCCTTGTGTCATAATCATATGCAAGAGGCCGCACCTTGCCCTCGCGGATCAGCGGCACCCCCTGACTGGCGGTGACGAACTGCACCTGAGTTTCGCCATTCATCAGTGACGTCAAAGCCTCTCCCGGGCTCTTGAAGGGAATATGGGTCATCTTGATATTGTTGGCCTGCGTGAACAAGGCCATGCGCAAATGCGAGCCGGTGCCGATGCCGGTTGAAGAATAGGATACCTCGTGGTCTTTGGTATAGTCAAGAAGCTCTTTCAGCGACTTCGGGGGAAAGTCCGGGTTCACCACCAGAAACGACGCCTCGGACGCAGACACCATGGAAATTGGCTCAAAGTCTTTCATCAGATCAAAAGCGAGCTCTTTGTGCATTGCGGGCAGACTGCCTATCGAGGCGGAGGTCATCAAAACTGTGTATCCGTCTGCCGGTGCCTTGGCGACAAAAGTGGCGCCGATGATTCCGGCGGCTCCCGGCTTGTTTTCGACAACGAACGTCTTGCCCGTCTGCATATTCAGCTGGGCCGCCAGAAGGCGAGCATTCGTATCGGGGCCCCCTTTACCGAATCCAACCACGATTGTGACAGGCTTCGATGGATAGTCCTGTGCGAAACTTGACGCACAAAGTGCAAGTGTGGCCAAGGCCGTTGCGGCGATGGTGCGGATCATTTCATTTCCTCCTTTTTTGCCAGTCGTACGAAAGGATCTCGTGGCGACTGGTGTTGTTGCCGGCCAGTCAGACCTGTGACGCTTTCACCCGCCACGCTGATGCTGGGCCGAGACCTTTCCGTTCCAAAAAATCCAAAAAAATGTGGAGCTGTTTCGCTTCGCTCCTGTACCATTCGCCGATAGGCAGAACGTCCAGGTCAACTTCGCCGTCAAGCAGTTCGTGAAGCTCGGCGTCCGGGAGCAAATGTTGGGCAAAACGAGCGTTGTGGGGGGTATGAGATTTGTCGTTTCCCGGCATTATTACTACCGGTACCGAAACGCCGCGAAGTTCGTCCGCAGTTGCGCCGATGATCGGCTGATCGGCGCTGGCCAGAAAATTGTCGCGCCAGCGCGTCATTGCCGCGATGAAGTCTTGCGGGTCCAGCGCCATGACCTGTTCGCGTTCGCCGGGCCGCCGCGCAAGGCGTTCGGCAAAATACCCGGTCCGGCAAACGCCGGCCATGCCGCCGTCGCGCGCTGCGTCAATAAAGTCGCCGTAATATTTCTGCGCAAGGCGCGCCGCCGCAGCCGGCCCGCCTGTCAACCGCCAAAGAAGCAGCGCCGAAACCGCCTCAGGATGTCTGACCGCAAACAGTACCGACAAGCGGCAGCCGGACGAGTTTCCGCCGACAATAGCGGGTATGGCGTCGAGCTGGCGAAGCAATTCGTACAGATCGTCGGCCCATATCTCATATTCCGAGTCTTCGCCTTGCAAGACCAGATCGGACTCACCGCAATTGCGCCGGTCATGCAAGACGACCCTGTAGCCCGCGTCCGCCATTTTTGCGCCAAATGCGCGAACGCCTTGCATCGGCGCGCGCCCGCCAGGCGAGAGCGCGACCCAGGGACCGGATTCCCCAAGAACCTCGTAATTGATGTGCGCGCCGCGGATATTCGCTAATGGCATATGCGATATCCCGCTGACAAGAATGGCGAGCTTGCGTCCGCCGCCAACGACATGTCGGCGATCATCGCATTTGGCATCGGGGCACGGATCGATCCTTGCCATGCGGCGAGGTCCTGCATGTAGGCGAGGCGACTATCGTCAATCGCCACGCTGTGGCCGTACGGCTTGTGCCGCTGTACAAACGCCCAGACCGCCTGCGCCTGCGAGAGGTCGCCGGCCCGCGTGGCAGTCGCGCGGGCCTTGAGATAGGCTTCACGGGAATCTGCCGATTGCAGATAGTCAAACAGGCGGCTGTAGCTGGCCATTGCCTGGACAAGAGTTTCGCGCTCTTGCAGAATTGCCTGATCCGAGGCGTACATCGTCTGGTAGGTGAAATCGGGCAGTGCGTCCCATGCAAGCCCGCCTTCAAGAGCGTGAACGCCTGCACTGGCGGCCAACGCGAATGCAGCGACGGAACTGGGTCCGGCGTCAACGTCGCCCGATGCGACAGCCTGAAACACACCGGCATTGCCGCCAATCTCCACGAAGCGAACGTCGGCCGCCTCGATTCCGTTCTGGCGCAGGAGCGCCAGCACCGTCATGTGCAGGACGTAAGCCCGCGGCCCAACGCCGACACTGCGTCCTTTCAGGTCTCGAACGGACTGAATCGACGGATCGCGCGCAAACAGCGCAAGCGCGGGACGCTTCATCGCGCTGCCGACAATCTTGACCGGCGCGCCCCTCTCAATATCAGGCAACGGGTTCAATGCTGAAACAGCGCAGAGCTCCGCTTCGCCGCTGACCAAACTATCAACGTTCTTGCTCGGGCCATGAACCTTGATGAACTCGACGTCGAGTCCAGCGTTTTCAAAAATGCCCAGATCACGCATCAGGCGTTCGAGCGTGTCGTTCTCTGCGCCGTGGTTGCTGACAATCCGCAGCTTGCCAGGCTGCCGGCGAGGCGCCGGGCGCGTATTGTTCGCAAGGATGCGGTTTTCGCGCACCTAACCCTCGCTCCCAGCCAAAGGATCTGCCGCGATCAGCACAAAAGCGATTACGCAAGGGGCATCACCCCGGTTGATCCAATTATGGATAGTGCCTCGTTGAACCAGAACGTCGCCTGCCTTGAGATGGACCTCGCTGTCATCAAGCTCCATCCAGATTTCACCGGACAGGACAGCTGCGTAGTCGATGGAGTTGGTCCGGTGACGGCGGGCGGAAACGCCGGGCGCGTATTCGACGATACGAAAGATAGTTGCGCCGGGAGTTCCGTTGACAACAGCCTTCAGGCGACCGTCTTCTTCGCCGCTATTGTCGACAGGATGACCGTCTGTCGCCCACACAACAAGCGATGCGTGATTGGGACGCATTGAACGGGCATAGTCTGCAACCTCGTCAATCTTGACGACGGCCCGTCCCGATTCATCGTGTCCAGTTACAATACGTCGTACCTGCAATTGATGGATCCTCCCGATCCTGTCCGATGATGCGGATCGATGCACAATTGTCGGCGATAGAATTTGGCTTCTGACCCATTAGTTCGGCAGTAGCTAGCCTCGGGCGCACAAACTTATGCATTGGGTCAAACTTCAAATTTGTCGGGTGGAGCCATCTGGGCAACCATTGCTCGTGAAGTGCGGCATCAGTCCAAAATCGGCCTGCTGCGGGAGGGAGATGTATGTCCTTGACAGAGACTCGGGTCCGTCTGGACGTCGCAGTTGGCGACTATGACGTGATCTGCGGCGTCAAGGACGGCCGGTTTCCCGTCGAAGGCACGGACCTGAATTTCGTTAACATTGAACCGATCCTGGACGCATACCGCCGGATGGTGCGGAACGTCGAGTTCGACGTATGCCAGCTCACGCCGACAACTTATATGATCGCACGGGCAATGGGCGCGCCCTACAAGGCGCTGCCAATCTTTCTGTCACGCCGATTTCACCATGCCGGCCTGATCTGCCGGGCGGATGCTGAAATACGCTCGCCGAAAGATCTGGAGGGTAAGAAGGTTGCCGCGCGGTCCTACACCTTGACAACCGCCGTCTGGACAAGGGGCGTGCTGGTCAATGAATACGGCCTTGACGCCGGGAAGGTTACGTGGGTCGTCAATGACGAGGAGCACATAGCCGAATTTCCGCTGCCGCCAAATGTAGAACGAGTTGCGCGCAACAGATCCCTGGTTCAGATGCTCGCAGACGGTGAGGTTGATGCCGCTTTCATCGCGCGCAAGCACCTCGCGGATCTCAAGTCTGCGGATCAAGGCGGGGTTCTATACCATGACCTGTTCGACGACGCCGCAACGCTTGAAGCACAGTGGTATGCACGAACCGGCGTGTTCCCGATGCATGCGCTCATTGTCGTAAAGGATCGGGTCCTCAACGAACACCCCACAACGGTGCGGCGGCTGTATGACGCTTATGTTCGCGCCCATGACGATTGGCTTGCCGGCCTGGATCTTCCAGAGAACATGGAATCTACGAAGACCTATCGTAACCTTCGCAAGATCGTGGGGTCTGATCCGCTGCCTTTCGGATTGGCCGCCAACCGACGGTCAATCGAAGCATTGCGCGACTATGCGTTGCAGCAGCGACTGCTGTCGCACCCGCTCGCCATCGAGGACATGTTTGTCGACTACGACAATTCGATTTCCCTGAACGACGCCCGTGATGATGCGCTCGCAGCGGCTGGGCAATCTCAATTCCAGGCGAGGCAATAGCCATGTTCAAATATCTGCACCACGTTCACTACGCCGTCGAAGATCTCGACAGCATGGTCGAGTATCTCAACAAAAACTTTGACATGAAACCGGACCGTATTGAAGTCAGCAAAGGCAATCATCCTGCTCGCGAGGCTGTCTACTTCGCCGGCATCACGGAGATTCAGGTAACGGAGCCTCTCGACAAGACGTCATCGCTGGCCCGTCACCTGGCCGAGCATGGCCCCGGTATTTACCACGTCGCCTGGGGCGTCAAAGACATCGAGAACCTGTTCGACCGCGCCATTGCAAACGGCAATGAGATGCGCCGCAAGGCAGTGAGCGTCGCGCCACGCGGCTACAAGACCGTCAATATCGAGAAATCGACATCGCACGGCATCGGCTTCCAGCTGATCGAAGACCCCGAGCACGATCTGTCGTGAAACTTTGCAGAATCAGGAAATGACGCCAATGCAAATTATCGATTCGCACGTACATACCGGGCTCAACTGGTCGGAGCCGGTCGATGTCCTGCTCTACCAAATGGATAGCAACAACGTCGCCGGCGCAGTTCTGGCCCAGCATAACGGGAATTACGACAATACCTACCTGCTCGAATGCGCCAAGCGCTACGAAGGACGTTTCAAGGTTGTCGCCCTGGTGGATCTCAATGACCCGGCCCGACTGAAGACGCTTGAGACGCTGCACAAACAGGGCGCATCCGGCATCCGGATCAATCTGCGCAAGGAAGACACCTGGGACCCCGAAAATGCCGCCTTTGCGGTTGCTGGCGATCTGGGGATGATTGTCAGCGTGATCGGGGCGGCGGCCAACTTCGCTTCCGCGCGGTTCAAGACACTGCTCGACAATTGCCCTCAAACGCATTTCTCTCTCGAACATCTGGTGCGCGCGCCCGGCAACGATGTCTCCAAAGCTCCCTATGACGTCTATGAAGACGCGCTTGCCTGCGCCCAATGGGCCAACACCTCGGTCAAGGTACCGGGCATCGGCGAAATTCTGGGCAAACCGCACAGGTTGCCGGCCGGCTTTCCGTATGAGGTTATGCCTCCCCACTACGAAATGGCGAAGAAGGCATTTGGCGTACAGCGCATGATGTGGGGCTCCAATTTTCCGCCATCGGCGGCAAAAGAAGGCTACCGCAATACGCTCGAGGGCGTACGCAGGATGCCTGCGTTCCAGGAGGCTGACGATCTGGAATGGGTCCTGGGCAAGGCCGCCGCCAAGCTGTGGGGATTTGGTGAGGGTTGAGTTGCCGGGGCTGCGGGTCGCGCCCTCGCCGGCGATTGCCTGATGCAACCCGAGAGTTATCGACGCAGGAAACAGATCTAAGGGCTCGTTGCCGAGAGGAAATCAAATGTTGAAAACAGGGATGCTATTGCTGGCTGGATTGGTGGCTTTCTGCGCCCCCGCACTGGCGCAGAATTACCCGGATCGGCCCGTCACCATCATTGTCGGGTTTGGCAAGGGTGGACCAGATACGAATGCCCGCCTGCTGGCCGCGCAACTGAATAGCCAGACCGGAGGAAATTTCGTCGTCGAGAACAAACCGGGCGCAGGTGGTCTTATCGGGGCGGAAGCCGTCATTCAGGCTCCTCATGACGGCTACACGTTATTGATGACATCCGCGGCTCTGGCGACACTGCCGGCCCTCCACAAGAAGCTGAGCTTCGACCCCTTGAAGGATTTTGTCCCCATCTCGCTGATTGCGCGGTCCGAGGCGTCTTTCCTGATTGCCTCACCGACCCTCGATGTCAAAAACCTTCAGGAATTCATCGCCTACACAAAGTCCAATCCTGTCACCTACGGGTCGTCGGGCATTGGGTCGAGTTCTCACCTGCGCATGGCGATGTTTGCAGCCGCCAACAAGCTTGAAATGACTCATCTTCCTTTCAAGAGCACAGGCGATTCGCTCGCCTCCGTCATGAATGGGGAAACGCAGGCTCTGTTTGTAACAGCCAGCCAGGCGATCCCCTTTATCAAGGAAAACAAGGTCCGCGCATTGGCCTACGATAATGACACGCGTGCGTCTTTCCTGCCCGACGTGCCTACGCTGCAGGAAGGCGGGGCCACGCCGACTGGCATGGATTCGGGCTGGAACGGCCTGCTGGCTCCCACGGGCACGCCGCCAGAGGTGATCGCATGGCTTGAGCGCGAAGTGCAGTCTGCAATAGCCAACCCCGAGGTGAGAGCCAAGATTGAGGCGCTTGGTCTGATACCGGTGGGCGGCAACTCGGCCGAATTCGCCCAGACCCTCGCCACCGCGGTTGATCGCATGGGCGCAGCGGTGGAGGTCGCCGGCATTAAACCGCAATAGGCGGTTGCGAAGGCGCTGCGTACATCCGCAGCGCCTGTCGACAGCAAGAGGATCCAAAAATGAAAGCAGATACAAAGGACCTGGTGGGCGGCGGCATCCTGGTGGTGATTGGCGTCTACGTGTTCTTCAAATCGATGGACTATTCGATCGGAGTCGCCCGGCAGATGGGACCAGGCTTCTATCCGATGGTCGTGTCGGCGCTGCTCGTCATTTTGGGCGCCCTCATCATCGGGCTTGCCTTCCTGCGCACGGGCACGATCAGCACGCCGGACTGGCGATCAGTGTTTGCGGTGATCGGCAGTGTTTTGGTCTTTGCGCTGTCGATCAGCTCGCTTGGACTAATGCCGGCAGTCTTTGCGACAACCTTTGTATGCGCCGCCGGCCACAAGGGATGGAACCCACTCAAGACACTGATACTGGCAATATTTCTTTGCATTACAACCTGGGTGGTTTTCAGCCACTTCCTGGGCTTGTCAATGCCGGCCCTCGTGTGGCCGGTCCTGATCCTGTAGGCGCGGCCATGAATTCACACCCTCAACCAACCCGGTGTTCGACATGGTAGACGCCAGCCTGATCCTGCACGGGTTTGCGACGGCTTTTCAGCCGGTCAACCTGCTCTATTGCTTCATCGGGGTCTTCCTGGGAACCTTTGTCGGCGTGCTGCCGGGCATCGGGCCGCTTGCCACCATCTCGATGCTCCTGCCCCTGACGTTTTATCTCGATCCAACCACGGCGCTGGTGATGCTGGCGGGCGTGTATTACGGGTCAGACTACGGCGGTTCGATTGCATCGATCCTGCTGCGGTTGCCTGGCGGCGCCTCATCTGCCGTCACCTGTCTGGATGGCTATCCCATGGCCCAGCAGGGCCGCGCCGGCGTAGCGCTTTTCATCACTTCAGTGGGCTCGTTTATCGGCGGCTCTTTCGGCATTCTTCTCCTGATGATTTTTGCCCCGTCACTGGCCAATATGACGCTGGCCTTCGCCTCCGCCGAATATTTCGCGCTGATGGTGCTGGGACTGGCGGCGAGCGGCAGCATCACGGCCGGAAGCCCGCTCAAGGGGCTGGCGATGGTCGTTCTGGGGCTCGTCATTGGCTGCATCGGAACCGACGTCAACAGCGGCGTTGCGCGGTTCAACTTCAATTTTATCGAGCTTTTTGACGGCATCAGCGTCGCAATCGTGGCGATGGGTCTGTTCGGCATAAGCGAGGTGATAACCTCGATCGGGACCCCGCAGACGCTCGAATTGCTGCGCGAAAAAGTCCCTTTCCGCTCGATGCTCCCGACGCGCGACGACCTTCGCCGCTCGGCAGGGCCTGTGGTGCGCGGAACAGCAATTGGCAGTTTCATGGGGATCATGCCAGGGGTCGGCGGCACGGTGGCTTCATTGATGAGCTACGCCACCGAAAAGAAGATCTCGCGCACGCCTGAACGGTTTGGCAAAGGCGCGATTGAAGGCGTAGCGGGACCGGAATCGGCCAATAACGCGTCAGCCCAGACCTCCTTCATTCCAACGCTGACCATGGGTATTCCAGGTGGAGCGTCGATGGCCTTGATGCTGAGCGCCCTCATGATTCATGGCATCAATCCCGGGCCGGGCCTGATGCGTGACCATCCGGATGTGTTTTGGGGATTGGTGGCGAGCTTCTGGGTCGGCAATGTGCTGCTTTTGGTGCTCAATATTCCGATGATCGGGATCTGGATCAAGATCCTGCGTCTGCCCTACGAAATGCTTTTTCCTGCGATCATGTGCCTGCTTTGCATTGGCGTATACAGTCTCAATAACAGCACGTTTGATCTCTGGCTTTTGCTGGTCATCGGCCTGGCCGGCTATGTCATCCGGCTGCTTGATTTCGAACCAGCTCCGCTGCTGATCGGCTTCGTGCTCGGGCCGATGATGGAAGAGAACTTCCGCCGCGCCATGCTCGTGGCCAGGGGCGATATCGGCTATTTCCTCGATCGGCCCTACACGGTTGTGATGCTTGGCGCGGCCGCCGCGCTTGTCGTTTGGTCAATCGTTGCGAATTTCCGGAAAAAGGGAACGACGCCGGTGATCGCCGAGACCTGACGCAGATTCCGGGGGCGGTCGCGTCGTCCCCAAGACTTGAACAATCGATGCCCGGCAGGCTGGGCGCAGGATGACGCCGGACAGTGCCGGGCTCGAAATGAGGAGAAGTACAGTGATTTTGCCAGAAGGCCTCAATCCGGGGTCCTACACGCCATTTGGCGCCGACAACAAGCTGGATCAGAAAGCGCTCGCGCGGGAACTGAAACTGGTGACGCCGGGATCGTCGGGCCTGCATGGCCCAGCCGGCCACAGCGAGTTTGCCAGCCTGACCTTCGAAGAGTGGCGCGGCTGGACCGACGTTCTCGTCGATGCCGCGCATGGAGCGGGCGTGAAAGCCTGGTCGTTTCTTGGCGCCGAGAGCTTCGAAAAGACAGCGCCCTATATCGAATACGCGATCAAGGCCGGGGCAGATGGCGTCTGGCTCATCGCTCCCTATTTCAATCTCTACTCGCAGGAGGCGGGATACGGCTACTACCGCGATATGGCGGCCGCATTCCCCGAAACACCCATCGTATTCTACCCTTCACATCAAACGGGCAATCATTTCACGCCCGCAACGATCGCGCGGATCGCCGAGCTGCCCAATATTGTCGGAATGAAGCTGAACGGCGACGCATCCTATGATGAATTCAACAAGACGATCTTGCTCACCAAGGACAATCCACAGTTTCGCTGGGTGGCGGGCGGCCTTAACGTCCTTTACCCGCTCACCAAAGGCATCGGCTTCAAAGCCAGTTGCAGCCCGATGTCGAACTTCGCTCACGAATGGAGCTTGAATATGTGGCGCGCCTACCTGGTTGAGGACTGGGCCGGCGTCGAGAAATGGCAAAAAAAGATCAGCCGGATCGCCGCCGTTCTGAACGTTACCGGCGACCGCCATGTCGGCGGCCGGGCCGGTCACAAAGCCGCGCTTGCGCTGCTTGGCAGACCTGTGGGCGAGCCGCGCAGACCGGCTGTCCCTGCAACGGAGGAACATATTGCCCGCATCCGCAAGGTTTTCGAGGATGAGGGATTGCTCTGAGCTCTTTCCCCATGGGGCCATAAGCGGGCTGCACCGCCTCAATGCGCGAAAACTTATGGGCTGGGACATAATTGCTTGCACCGCGCAGCTTTCTCCAGCTGCTAGCGTTCCAATAGTTGCGCACCGGGCCGGCCCGGTGCGCCGCGAGCGGGAGGAACGCTGTGAATGTTGTCCCGGAAATTCCGAACCTCCGTCATCTACGGATGCTCCAAACGATTGGGCGCACCCATGGAATTGGCAGCACGGCGCGTGAACTAAATACGTCTCAACCGGCGGTTTCTCTCGCGCTGGCTTCCCTAGAGGCCGAATTCGGCGCCGCGATTTTTGAGCGCGGCGCAACAGGTTGCTTTCCAACAGCAGTGGGAAGGCAGGTCCTCTTGAGGGTCGACAGGGCGTTCGACGCTCTCGAATTTGCCGTGCGAAAGGTAACCGATACTGGTGAGTGTGCAAACCGCGCGACGCCGGCTGTTGAACGGCTCATAACGGGGACCCAAATTCGGGCTCTGATAGCGGCATCCGAACCATCGGGCGTCGACAGTCTTGCCGCCCGGATCGGAGTTTCCTCAAAATCGCTTCAACGCTCGGCGCGATCGGTTGAGGGCGCATTGGGGGCAAGACTCTTTGACAGAGCTTCGAGCGGCCACACCTGCAACAGGGCGGGAGCTCAACTGGCGCAGCAATTCCGCTTCGCCGCCCGGGAACTGGAGCTGGCTCGTGATGAAATCCGATTGGCGGCAAATGACGACGAGGTAGACGTTGTTGTGGGCGTGTTGCCCATATCCGGTTCATACGAACTTGCCCAGGCCACACTTGCCTTCACTTCAAGGCGGCGGGCGCGGGTCAAGATCGTCACCGGCGAATACGAGTCTTTGCTTGAGGATCTTTCAAATTGTAGAATCGATATGATTTACGGACTTGCCCGCTGCCCGGACTGGGCGACCGGCGTCGCCAAAGAAGAACTGTTTGAGGATTCATATTGTGTGGTCGTGCGCCCCAAGCACCCATTGGCCAACCTACCAACAGTCACGGTCGAAGACCTGACAGCCTATGATTGGATAGCGCCGCCCGAAGGTATGCCGCGGCGGAAGCGGATAGAAGAATTGTTCGTGGATGCGACCAGGAAACCTCGCTTCAGGATAGAAACCCGTTCGCTTGCGGCTTGCCGGGCGCTGCTTATGGACAGTGACTTGATTACTGTCATGACCCGAAGCGAGATCGAGAGCGATTTGCGGCTAGGACTTCTGCGCAGGCTAAAAGGTCTGTCGCTGAAGCCCAGTCCGCCAAAAGGCATTGCAACCCGGCTTGGCTGGCTGCCAACGTCAGCGCATGACGAATTCTTGCGAATTCTGCGACAGGTTACATCCGATATTCACGCGCCAACGCACGCTATCGGCTAAGTTGCCTGTGCGGTTCCCGCAGCGTGGGTCGCGCGCGGCCTGATTTCCACAGCGTCCCTGTTCACGGCGTCGCTCGAACCCATTATTGCGGTCATTTGTCTGCCGGGACGGTGATCAGCTTCACCGTGTCCAGAATTGCCGGATCGTTGAAATGCCGGGCGGGGTCGCCATCGGTGACAAGCACGTCAAGGTCACCGATAGAAGTCACCCTATGCGGAGCCGCACGGCGGAACTTCTCGTGATGCGCAACGAGAATGCGTTGGCGCGCCTGGGGAAGGATAGACTGCACAAGGTCAACTTCCAGCGGATCAAATTCAAGTATGGCCCCATCCTCGTCTATAGCGCTGGCGCCAAGGAGCGCGAGGTCGAATTTGAAACGCCGCCGGTTTGCGTCGGAAACAGTCAGCACCGATGAATCCTTGTTACGAACGTAACCGCCATAAACATAGACGGTTGCATCCGTGTTCATCGCGCAATTATAGGCCACTTCAAGATTTGGGGTCGCAACCAGCACGTCGGGATGTCGCGCCAAAACTTCGTGCAACGTGTTAAAGGTCGTTCCCAGCCCGACAAAAATCGTCGCGCCCGGGATCAAAAGCTCTTCAAGGGCAACCATCAGGCGTTTCTTGATTTCTGCCTGGGCGCCGCGTCTGTCGAGATAGTTAAATTTGGCGACGCCAGGCGATGCGAAAGCACCGCCGAAACCTTTCTGGATGAGCCCGCGCCTGTCGAGATTGTGCAGATCGCGGCGGATTGTCTGCTGCGTGACGGCAAAGCGCTCCGCCAGTTCGGCTACCGCGACAGCTCCGTTGGCGTGGACTGCTTCCAGGATTGCAGCACGACGATTACTGACTTTGGCCGCTTCGGTGGGCGCTTCCGCTCTTTTCCGAGACCGGCTGTCGATCATCGCAAACGGACCCCAAGGTAAGTTCGGTCATCGGTCAACACGGTGGCTGTGGTGCCTTTCGTGCTCATATAGGGGCCGATTTTGTGCGGGTCCTCACATTCAACACGTTCAAACTCCGCTTCCCAGGCAGCCACGCCGAACAGTTTTGCGATCGAAAAATAGCCATCGGAGAAAAGTTCAATCGTCTCGACATCGCTCAGCTTGAAGCTCGCGGTGTCGATATATCTGGCAGGAACCGGCAGCCCATCAATGACGCCATAACCAAGCGCCAGATCGGTCGCGTTCTGGAACTTGCCCTGCCCATTTGCGATGCCATTGTGAATGAGTTCCAGCAGTTCATCCTCCGGTACATCGGGCAAGGCCTCACGATTTGCCTGCAATGCCTGCGCTTCGATGGCGGCCCGAAATTCGGCCGAGGCTGTCGGCAGCGAGTCAGGCTGGTTGCGCGTGCCTTTCCAGGTGACCGACGCGGCTAGCTTTTCGCATTCGTTGTCTGTCACGCCCCGGGCTTCGAAATAGCGCCAGCTCACCTGACGCAAGCGACTGGTCACATCATCCAATGGCTTCAGGCCCTGGATGACCCTGCCGCCATTAATCCTGACGCCACTGTCGCCGACAGCGACAATGTTCATTTGGCCTTCGTAGAAAAAAGCAATGGTTGCGGCGCAGCCGGCCCGGACCGTCCAGTCCGTGCGAGCGCGATCATAAACGCCTGCGCTGCGATATCCGTTGGCAAGCGCCTCGGTCAGCACGGCAATCAATGCTTCGGGCCCGTCATAGCCGCGCTTGCCAGCCGCCAGACCCGTCAGGAAGTCGGTCAGCGCCAGTCCAGCAGCATATGACGCGAACCGACCGGCCAGCATGCCGCCATACTTTGTGCCATTTCGGTCAGTTACTCCGTCAATGACGGCATAGCCGGTTCCCGGCATGATGACGAGCCTGTCCTCGTTGGCTTCAGGCTGACCTATGCGTTTGCCAAACGTGAACGCTTCCAACGACTTCATGCAACTCACTGATCGCTAGGAGTTCAACACCACCTGGTCCGCGCTTGCGCATGCAATCATGGAGCAGGAAAACAACGGGGCCGCCGGCAGGCGACGGCCCCGCGATTCTCATTCGCCGATGGCTGCCCGCCATTTGGCCTGCACCTCGTCGATACCGCCGAGTTCAGAGAGCGGCTTTGGCCTGACGACGTTCAAAGTCGAGAGCGCCGGCGTCCCTTCCGGGTTGGAAGCGTCGATGCGCACAGAACGCCGGCCGATCTTGGTGGCGAGCGTGTCCTGGGTCGACTTGGACATCGCCCAATCGATAAACTTCTTTGCACCCTCAGGATTCGGCGCGCCCTTGACCAGGGCGACGCCATCTGGCGTCGCAACTGTGCCATCGCTCATGTGAACGATCGCAATCGGGGCGCCGCCCTGAATATATTCGAGCGCATTGTCTTCGAGCGTCAGGCCCATTGAAGTTTCGCCGTCGGCGACAAAGCGCGGAACCGCGCCCGAACTGTCTGTCAAAACAAAATTCTTGGCGATCTTGCCGTATTCTTCCCAACCCTTGTCGCCAAAAATGGTAAGCACGGCCTGGAGCTGCTGCATGGCCGAACCGGACCCGTCAGCGCGGGCGCTGGCGAGCTGGCCTTTCCATTTCGGATCCGTAAGGTCGGCCCAGCTCTTGGGAGCGTCGGCGAGAGGCAGTAGACTGGTGTTGACCGCCAACACATAGACGACCGCCGTATAGGGGGTCCAAGCCGGGTTTACGACAAATTGCGGGTCGATCTTGTCGGCGTCTTTGGGGGTGTAGGGTTCAAGCAGATCGGCAAGTTCGGTCAGCTGGCCGCCGGAAATCGACCAGATCACATCGGCGGCCGGCGCTGCCGCCTCGGCCTTCACGCGTTTGGCGATATCGCCCGAACCCAGTTTTACAACTTCAGCCTTAAGTCCGGTTTCCTGTTCAAAGATCGGAAGGAGAGTGTCGACGATTGATGACTTGTGTGCGGTGTATACGACTACCGGCTTGTCCTGGGCGATGGCCAGGCCAGCCAGGCTTGTGGACATCGCCAAACCAGCTGCCAGCGCCAGGAATGTACGTTTGCGAATGTTCATTGAGCTCCTCCTGTTCGTAATCGATCTTGGAATGATCGTTTTGATACTGATCTGGATATTCGGTTGTTGCAAGGCGAATATCATGCTTAGCATATGCAAGCTTTGCATTTCGGGGGAGGAGAACGCATGAGCTATCTGGAGGTGGCCCAGGCGATCAAGCAGTTTACGCCGGAGTTTCGCGGTCTGGACGAAGTGTCCATTTCAGTGGAGCGCGGCGAGTTTTTTACGCTTCTTGGCCCCAGCGGTTGTGGAAAGACCACGCTTCTGCGCGCCATTGCCGGGTTCAACGACCTCACATCAGGATCAATTTCGCTTGACGGCGAAGACCTGCGCAAAGTGCCGCCGCACAAGCGCGACATTGGCATGGTTTTTCAGGACTATGCGGTGTTTCCGCATCTGAGTGTTTTCGACAACGTCGCTTTCGGTCTGAAGCCGCGCAAAGTGTCGCCCGCCGATACCAAGAAGCGCGTTGATCAGGCGCTTGCGGGCGTGCACCTTTCAAAACTGGCTGATCGCATGCCCGCAGCCATGTCGGGCGGACAGCAGCAGCGCATCGGCATTGCGCGCGCGCTGGTCATCAATCCGCGCTTGCTGTTGATGGATGAACCATTGTCGAACCTTGACGCCAAGCTGCGGATCGAACTGCGCGAAGAAATTCGCGACATCCAGAAGCAGGTCAATATCGCAGCCATCTATGTGACACATGATCAGGAGGAAGCGCTGGCGATCTCGGACCGGATCTGCGTGATGAACGCCGGCCGAATAGAACAAATGGGCACGCCGCAGGAAATTTACGGCGCTCCGCAAACGATCTTTGTCGCCCGCTTTGTCGGCACGCTGAACGAACTTGAAGACGGAGATGGGCGTTCAGTGCTGCTGGACAAACTTGGGCTTGGCGACATCAAGGCGGCGACATGGACTGTGCGTCCAGAGCGGCTGGAGCTGATTGAAGGCGAACACAAAGCCGAGAAAAACGCGGCCATCGTTCCCGCAAAGGCGCTGAAATACACCTATCTCGGGCGCGAAGCCCATATCGTAGCCGATACGGCGTTCGGCCCTATGATCGTGCATCTGTCCAATCCAGGCGACCGCAAGGCCCAGGAGCTTGGCGCGGTTCGGCTGCAGGTCCGCCGCGGCGCTCTTATGGCGTTTGGCGCAGACGGCAAACGCATCACAACGGGGGAGTAGGCGCCATGAAACGCTTCGACTTCTGGACCGTGGTGATGATCCTCACCTGGGTGCTTTTGCTGATCCTGCTCTTCGTGCCTGTTGGCTCGGTGCTGGTCTCGAGTTTCTACGATCAGTCCGGCGCTTTCACGTTTGACAACTATCAGAAATTCTTCGACGAGCCGCGACTGCGCCGGGCCTTTGTGAACACGCTGGTCGTCGGCTTTGGCGGCCTGGTGGGCGCCTTGATTCTTGGTTCGATCATGGCTTTCTGTGTTTCTAGGTTTGTCATCAAAGGCAGCCGCTTCGTCTCGCTGCTGGCAATCCTGGCGCTGGTCTCGCCGCCCTTCATCGGCGCCTATTCGTGGATCGTGCTGTTTGGCGCGGGCGGGCTCGTGCGCGGCTGGCTGCGCGAGGTTGGTATCCAGATGCCCACGATCTACGGGCTGACCGGGATCCTCATCGTCTTCTCCTTCAAGTTTTATCCTTTCGTCTATCTGATGGTTTCGGGCGCGCTGTCCAACGTCAACCGCTCTCTGGAAGAGGCGGCTGAAGGTCTGGGCCTGACCCCGTTGCAGCGGACCTTCAAAATCTCATTTCCGATGGTTTTCCCGGCGCTGACCGCAAGCGGCCTTCTGGTGCTGATCCAGGCAATCGCCGATTTCGGCACCCCGCGCCTGCTCGGCCGCGGCTATAACGTGCTGGCGACGGAGGCCTATACGCTCTATTCGGCCGAGATCGGCTCAAACCTGTCCATGGCAACGACTATCAGCGTGATCCTGATTGCGGTCTCGATGGTGTTTGTCCTGCTGCAGCGCTACGTGTCGCGCCGCAACGTCTATCATGGCAACATGATCAACAAGCCGATCAAGATTCAGCTCAAGGGCTGGCGAAATGCGCTCGCCCATTTCGCGGTCTATGCGATAGGTTTTCTCGGGACGCTGCCGGTGATCATTTCCGTCATCTATTCGTTCCGCAAAACCAGCGGTCCGGTATTCCAGAGCGGGCTCGGGCTGCAAAGCTATGAGCGCATCCTGTTCAATCTGGGCGACGTGGTGAAAAACTCGCTGTTCTTCTCGTTCACAGCTGTAGCGATGATTGTTGTCATTGGCACATTGATCGGCGTGCTTGTGGCGCGGCGGACCAATCTCAACACATCCATGCTCGATGGCGCGTTCATGATCCCCTATGTCATGCCCGGCATCGTAATCGGCATCGCCTATATCGCGGCCTTCAACAGCGGTCCGCTGGTTCTGACCGGAACTGCTGCGATCATCATCCTCTCGATCTTCATTCGCCGGCTGCCCTATTCGGTCAGAACCACCTCTTCGGCATTGCGGCAGATTTCGCCCAGCATGGAAGAGGCTGCGGTGTCGTTGGGCTACAGCCCGTTCCAGGCTTTCATGAAGGTCACAGTGCCGCTGATCGTACCTGGCATCGTGGCCGGCGCGATGTTGTCTTTCGTTACGGCCATCAACGAGTTGTCTTCCTCGCTCGTGCTTTATGTCGGATCGACAATGACAATGCCGGTGCGCATCTATCTGCTGATCCTGGATGGCGATTTTGGCACTGCGGCGGCTATGTCGTCGATCCTGCTGGCGCTGTCAGGCGCGGCGATCTATCTGGCTTTCCGGTTCCTGGGACGCAATGAACAGGCATTGCTGTGACAGATAGAGGCTGACTGTTCAGGGATCGCAGTCAGATGACTGCGATCCCGCTTTGCAAGAAATGTCTGCCTGCCACAGCTGACTCAGGCGGGTCCCAACATGGCGTTTGGCAGCCATGTGACCAGCCCGGGAAACAGTATCAGCAGGACCAATACAATCATCAGCGGGATGAGGAAGGGCACCGTGGCGCGCACCAGCGTCTCGAACTTGATGCCCGAAACGCCCGAAACGACAAACAGCCCGACCCCCATTGGCGGCGTCATGAGGCCGATCATCAGGTTGAAGATGAAAACCACGCCGAAATGGACCGGATCAATGCCCGCCGCCAGAAGCGTCGGCGCCAGCGCCGGCACGACCAGGATCATGATGGCCAGACCTTCCAGAAAGAAGCCCGCGATAAATACTGCAACGTTGATAATGACAAGCAGCACGAGGGGATCGCTGGACAATTCCAGCAGCCAGGCAGCCAGCCGCATGGGCGCCTGGTTGGCGGCAAGGATCCAGGCGAAGACGCTGGCTGTCGCCACGATCATGCACACGTTGGCCGTCATGCGAATGGTGTCGAGAATGACCCGCCAAAGATCCTTCAATCCCATCTCCCGATAAAGGAATATCGACAGGAACATGGCGTAGAGAGAGGCCACGACAGCCGCTTCGGTCGGGGAGAAGAAACCGAAGGATATGCCGCCGATAATTATGCCCGGGGTCATAATCGGCAGGATCGCACGGCGAAACGATACGCCGAGCTCGGATGCGGTTGGCCTCGGATCGCGCGGGAAATCATATTTGCGGGCGTACCAGGCAATGAGAAGCATGATCGATCCAGCCGTCATGAGACCAGGCACAACCCCGCCCAGGAACAGCCTGCCAATCGATGCATCCGAAAGCACGCCATAGAGAACCATCGGGATCGACGGCGGTATCATCGGTCCAATGATGCAGGACGCCACAGTGACGGCGCCGGCGAAACCGGCGGTGTAGCCCGCCTCGCGCATCGCTTTGATCTCCATATTGCCGAGACCGCCGGCATCAGCCAAAGCTGATCCGCTCATGCCGGAAAAGATGACCGATGCGAGAACGTTCACGTGACCAAGGCCGCCTCGAAAATGGCCGACGAGTTTAACCGCGAAGCCGAAAATACGCTCGGTCACACCACCTGTGTTCATCAAATTGCCGGCGAAGATGAAAAACGGCACCGCCAGCAGCGGAAACGAATCCGATAGCGACTTGGTCATGCGCTGGGCCATCACGACCAGCGGCGTGCCGTCAATATATAGCTGGAGCATTGACGAGACGCCAAGCGTCAGCGCCACAGACATCCCGAGCAAAAGCAGCAGGATCCAGACAGAAAGCATTATACCCATGACTTGTCCTCCCTAGATCAGCGTCGCGGTGTCGCTGCGCGGCATGCCATCGCGCGCAATCGTGTAGGCTTTGACCAGCGAGCGGATGAACAAAAGTACGCTCGCGGCCGGGACGGCGCCGTATTCAAAAGCCGACGAAATTCCCATTGCGATGGTTGGGAGACCAGAAACCTTGATAGCCAGCTGAATACCGGTCCACACCAGCACGGCGAAGAACAACGCCCCAATCAGATGCATCGCCACCGCAAGTGCGGTACGCGCAGAATCGGGCAACTTGTCGGGAACAAAAGTGACCGCGATTAGATTGCTGCGCCGCATGATGTTGGCGGCGCCGAAGAAGACAATCCACGTGAACAACAGCCGCGCCATCTCTTCGGTCCAGGGAAACTGGTAATCGAGGAAATATCGACTGATCAACTGCGCGGTCAGCGCGGACAGCGCTGTGATGAAAAGGACGACCAAGAATCCGTCCTCAATTCTCTCCAGTGTTTTCACGAGATACCCCTCTCCCTTGCTTCACTTCGTCGACGCAGCCGCCGGGCACATGCGCGGCGGCTGCGCAGATGACCTTCTACGTCACTCGACTTCGGCCAGCGCCTCATAGGTGCCGGCGCCCCAGAGATCGGCGAAGCCTACGAAGATTGGCTCAACGGCCTTTGCAAATTCGGCGCGATCCGGACGCGTCACCTGCATGCCCTTATCTTCCAGCTGGGCGACCAGATCAGTCTCCAGCTTGGCGATGGCTTCGTTGTATTTGGCGCCTTCAGCCTGCAGCACCTCAACAACCACCGCCCTGTCAGCTTCCGACGCGGCCTGCCAGACATCTTCCGCAACTATCGGCGCAACCATCTGGACAAGATGGCCGGTCAGCGCCAGTTGCTTCTGGACTTCGTAAAACTTGCCAGAATTGATCGTCGGAAGCGGATTCTCCTGACCGTCGACAACTCCGGTCTGGAGGCCAAGATAAAGTTCCGGGAACGCCATTGGCGTGGGGCGGCCGCCGAGCGCTTTCATGAATTCAAGGCTGAGCTTCACCTCTGGAACACGCATCTTGAGGCCGTCCAGATCGGCGACCTTATTGATGGGACGCGCATTGTTGGTCATGTGCCGTGTGCCATAGTACCAAACATCGAGTATGCGCAGACCGTGGTCGGTGCGCAGCTTGTCGGCCAGTTCCTGACCTTTCGGGCTGGCGAACAGACGCTTGAGATGATCGAAATCCTTGGCAAGGTACGGCGCTTCGAGTGCGCCAAGTTCCGCCGTCCATTGGCTCATGATGCCTGCGCCATCGAACGCCATCTGATGTGTGCCGACTGTCATGCCGGTGAGGATTTCCTTGGCGGATCCAATTTGACCGGCCGGGAAAACCTTGATGTCGATTCGGCCTTCCGTGCGCTCTTTGATGGTGGCCGCCGCCGCCTCCAACGCCCTGTTGCCGGGATGATCCGGCGGAAGAATATCGCCCAAGCGCCATTCGGCCGCAAATGCGCCCTGCGCTGCCAGAGTGAGTATGGCGCCGCTTGCAAGCGACACCAGATAGCTGGATAGTTTCATTGTCAGTAGTCCTCCACTTCTCTTCACAAAAAAGATGCTCGCGGCGGAAAGGCCGCTTCTGATATCTCCTCGGGTTGTTGTTTCAGACCGGCAGGCAGGCCGGGCCGATCGGCTCAAAACTCTTGTAGGTCAGCAGGAATTCAGCGTGGCCCATGGCCTCGGAAGCCGTCTCTTGTCCGGCTGCTACATTGAGAACCAGATCGAAGATTTCCTTGCCGATCTGATCGACGCTCGCTTCGCCCTTGATGATGCGGCCAGCATTGACGTCCATATCCTCCGAAAGACGCTCGTACATTTCTGGATTGGCGGCGATCTTGATGACGGGGGCCAAAGCCGAGCCAACCACGGAACCGCGCCCGGTGACGAACAGGGTCATATGCGCGCCGGACGCCATCATCTCAACGATTTCGGCATTGTCGGTAATGTTGGGGAAACCGAAGCGCACTTCACCATCTGGCACGACGTCCAGAAGATAGAGGCCGCCATGTGGTGGCCGATCACCCGGTTTGATAAGGCCGGAGATCTTCGACCGGCCGGACTTCATGTAAGCCCCGAGCGACTTCTCCTCGATCGTGGTGAGGCCGCCATCGGCGTTTCCAGCGGCAAAACTGCCATAGCCAAGTGTGGCGTAGTAACGCGCAGCCTTCTCTACAGCCCTGCGCAACTCTACGCCGAGCTCCGGCGTCGCCGCACGTGGGACCATGATGTCCTCGCAACCGATCAGTTCGCCGGTTTCCTCAAAGATGCAGGCTGCGCCAGCTTCCACCAGACGGTCGAAGGCGCGGCCTGCCGCCGGGTTGCCGGAAATGCCGCTGGTGCCGTCCGAGCCGCCGCAAACCGTGCCTACGACCAGCTCGGAGACATCCATCGGCACTGTCTCCTGTTGTGCGAGCTGGTCGAGCGCTTTCTCAACAAAAGCCCTGCCCTTCTCGATCGTGGCCCGGGTGCCGCCTGCCCGCTGAATGATCAGCGTTTCGACCGGGCGGCCGCTCTGACGAATCACGGTCTCAAGCTGAAAACGGTTGAAGCTTTCGCAGCCAAGCGAAACGAGGAGCACAGCGCCGACATTGGGATGCGTGCAAAGCTGCTCCATCATGCGCTGTGCGTATGAATTCGGATAGCAACCGGGAAAGCCTATGACATGCGCCTGCTCGCGGTGCGGCATCGCAATTTCGCGCGACACATGGTGAGCGCATTCAACAAGATATGCGATTGCGACGCGATTGCGGATTCCTTTTCGGCCATCCGCCCTCAAGTAGCCCTTTAACGCGCTCATGCCTTCTCCTCCCCTGCGGCAGCTGCTTTCGCTTCTTCCAGCGAATGGGTCGCGGTGTAGTTGCTCTTCACATTTTGAAGATGCACGTGTTCGCCCGGCGTGATGTCACGCGACGCGGAGCCGATGATCGCACCGAACTTGACAACCGGCTGGCCGGCGCTGATCGCATGCCTGGCCAGCTTGTGACCCATGCCGATCGTTACAGGCATCACCACATCGCGACCGCCAACTCTGACTGTTTCACCGGCGTAAATGCCTGCGCGCGCGACCAGGACGTTGTCTTCGTCGTCGAGCAGGATCAAACGGTCATCGGCGCCTTTCATCTTTCCAGCAGCTCCATCGTATCGTTTTCGATCTGGTCCCAGTCGAGCGCTATGCCCAAACCGGGTTTGGCCGGCAGGCGCGCGACGCCATGCTCAATTGGCAGCGGCTCCTGGAGCCCGAAGGCGAAATCTTCGACCGGCGCCAAAAGCTCCAGATAGGAGCAGTTGCGGATTGCAGCGCACAGGTGGAGGTTGACCATTTCCAGCGGATGGAAGATCGCTGTATGGATTTCGCAGTTCATCGCGAAAGCCTCAGCCAGATGCGCCGATTTCAGGACGCCCGTCACGCCGCCGCTCCAGCTGGCGTCTGCACGGATCACATCCACAACATTGCGCGCCACCACATCGGCCAGGCAGTAGGGGTGTTTGGCCAACGTCTCGGCGCCGACAATCGCAATATCCAGCTGACGGGTCAGTTCGGCGAGCGCCGGGATGTTCTCATCGGCCATCGGCTCCTCAAACCATGCAAAGCCAAGCCGCTCCAGCCCGCGCCCGTATCTGAGCGCCTCGGGCAGCGTCATCAGTGAAACGGGGTCGCTCATCAGTGTGAAATCATCGCCGACCGCCTTGCGCACTGCGGCGTGTATTTCGAGGTCTGCGCCAACCGATTCACCTGGCGGATGCAGCTTGTAGGCAGCATAGCCAGCCTTTCGCGTCGCCAACGCCTCGGCGACATAGTCATCGGCATCGTCCAAGAACATTGAGCTCAGATAGACCGGGACGGAGTCACGCGCCCCACCGATGTATTTGTACAGCGGAAGTCCCGCAGCTTCGGCTGCGAGCAACCACAAACAAACGTCAACCGGTCCCCAGATATAGATCGGGAAATGGCCCCACATTCGGTCTCGTACCCGGTAGTCGCGCCACAATGCCTCACGGTCATACACGCTTCGGCCCTTGAGGAAATCGCTCAACGACACGGCAATATGAGCGGAGCCGCGGGCGCTCGCGCCGGCGAAGCCGAACATGGACGCGCTGCGCCCGCATTCGGTGGTCAGCGTATAGACCAGATAGTCACGACGCGCTCCGCCAGCTGCGCCGCGCAACCCCTCATCCTCGATGGACGCCCCCGCTCGACACGCCCTGACTTGGAGCCCTGCAATCCGCATCCTAGAATTTTCCGAACTTCAGGTAGGCCTGCTGCGGATCCATGCCGCCGACAATGGCGGTTCGCACCTTGCTTTCGGTATTCATTGCGGCCACCGACTTCTCCGTGACCCCGGCAACCAACGCCCTTGGCACACGAACCATACCGTCGCGGTCACCGAGCAGAAAATCGCCCGGCTCGATCATTACGTCACCGATATGAATCGTCACGGCGGTGGCGGCCGGCAGCCAGCGGCCAACAATATCCTTCGGCGTATGGCCGCGCCGCCAAGTTTGAAAGCCTATGTCGATGAGGAAATTGGTGTCGCGGGCGAAACCGTCGAGCACGCAACCCAGAACGCCCTTCGTTTGCAGGGTTTCGGCAGACAGTTCGCCCATCTGGGCAACTTCATGCGTGTGCGGTTGGCACACCCATATGTAACCCGACGGCGCCTTGGACAACAGACCCGTCCACTCAAGCAGCGTCTGGTGGGCGTCCGCCGTGTCGTCAATGCGGCCTTCAATGGTGAACGCCGGACCACACAGCGTCTTTTCCGGCATCAAGGGCCGGATCTCATGCGGCAACGTAAAGTTCCGCAAGCCCATGGCGCGCATGATGTCGTGAACAACGCCAGAGTAGCACTGTCCCAGCGCGGCGGCATATTTTGCAATCTCAGTCATCGAGGAACACCTTTGCCATCATTGCCGCTGCGTCGAGTTTTTGTAGACTTCCAGTTCTTTGGCCTTGACCCCGACGATCACCGCCATGCGTTGCATCGTCTTCATCCGTTCAGTTGTATTGCTGGCATGACGGCGAGACGCGCGATGGCTTTCCAGTCCCAGTCGATGCCAATTCCTGGTTGGTCCGGCGGGATGGCCAGCCCGTTCTCAATCCGCATGCCCTGCCGGGCAATGAGATCCAGTTGCGGAATGAACTCCAGCCAGGGCGCATTCTCGACGGCGCAGACCAGGCTTACATGAAGCTCCATGAGAAAATGGGGACAGATGGCCACGTTGAACGCCTCGGCCAGCGCGGCGATCTTCAGCCATGGCGTAATGCCGCCCACTCGCGCGACGTCGGCCTGGACGATCGAGCAGCCGCCGGCAGCGAGAAAATCCTTGAACTGAGCCAGCGAGTACATGCTTTCGCCAACCGCGATCGGCACGGTGGTCCCCTGGCCAGGCGCACATGCGACAGCACGTCATCGGCAGGCATGGGTTCTTCGAACCAGCCAATGCCCAACTCCTCAAGTACGACGGCGCGGCGGCGCGCTTCGCTCAAAGTGAAGATTTGATTGGCGTCGGTCATGATCTCATAGGTTGGACCGACGGCTTCGCGAACGGCATGCAACCGCGGCCGGTCTTCGCTCAGATGAGGGCGGCCAATCTTGATCTTGGAGCCGCGGAAACCGCTCGCCTGGGCAGCCAGCGCGTCATCGACCAGCGCAGCCTGGTCCATGTGAAGCCAGCCGCCCTCAGTGGTGTATAACGGCGCCGACGCTTTCGCCCCGCCAGCCAGCTTCCACAACGGCATGCCCGCGCGCTTGCAGCGCAGATCCCAAAGAGCGGTGTCGATCGCCGCTATTGCGAGGGAAGTGATCGGGCCAACGGCCGTTGCATGGGTCCGCAACAGCATTGCGCGCCAGAGCGCCTGGATATCGTCCCCATCACGACCGATCACAAGTGGCGCCAGCGTGTGCTCCAGCAGCGCCACAATCGAAGGTCCGCCCGTTCCGATCGTGTAGCTGTAGCCGACCCCCTGCGCGCCATCCGCATCGGTTACGCGCACGATCGGCGTTTCCTGGCTTTCAAAGCTCTGGATCGCGTCTGTGCGGCGAACCTTTGGCTTGAGGTCCACCATGAAGATCTCAATGTGCGTTATGCGAGCCATATAGTTTCCAAAGCTACGTCGTCGGCCATTGCCTAGGGTCGAGCTGCTGCCGGGTTGCTGACTCCCGCCGCGCCGGGTTGCGGCGGGAGTCAGATGTGACCACTGGCCAGATGAGTCCCGGCCAGCGTCTTCCATAACTTGCCGACCCGTTCAGCAACGGGCCGATCGATTGCTGCAGGATCCCGACGCCGCCATCGGCGGCCATCAGCTGCGGGGGCGGCGCGGGGATATTTCATCCATCAGGAGAAAATTGGTGGTGTGGAGCCGTTCATTCAGCGCGCAGGGCCATCCGACGCTTCCAGCATGGGAGCCGGTCGGAGCCGCACAACTTCCCCGCGCTGCGGCTGCAGACCATGTCGCTGCAAATGCCGCCTTGCGAGCGGCATCACATTTAACGCCTCCCTCATGGCCACCTCCCGTATATTAATTTTTACTTGTGAATGATGTATTTATTAACAAATTTCTTTGACATTGTCAACGATTGAATCGTTGAGGGTTGTCAGGCATGGATCGAACGTAAACAGGAACGCGACCATGCCTGACACCGCTGACAAGTACCGCGCACCAGCCCTGGACAAAGGTCTCGACATTCTGGAGTTTCTCGCCGCCTCGGGGGCCAGCTTGACGCAGGCGGAAATAGCCAAGGGTGTGGGACGGGGACCGAACGAGATTTATCGAATGCTCGACACACTGGTTCGCCGCAACTACGTAACCCGTTCGCCGGACGGGGACCGGTACATATTGAGCCTCAGACTATTGACTATCGCCAACATGCATCCGCCCCGGCGCCGGCTGCTTGACATCGCCGACCCGCTGCTGCGCAGCACAGCTGACAGATGCAGTCAGTCGGTGCATCTCGCCGTGTGGGAAGATGGCCAGTGTATCATAACGTCTTCGGTGTCGGCGCCCGGGAATTGGCGGCTCTCGCTACGTATCGGATCCGTGATCGGTCTCTATAATACTGGTTCGGGCCTCGTGATGGCGGCCTTTCAAGATGAGGCGCAGCGTTTGCGCATGGTGAACGAGCATCATCTGGTGACCGGCGAAACTGCGATGCCGCCGGAGATGTTCAAGGCGACAATACAAAGAATTCGCATGCAGGGTTATGCGCGCGAGCCAAGCGCATACACCCGCAGCGTCATCAATCTTTCATGCCCTGTGCTTGATCCGTTCGGTGATGCGATTGCTGCGGTTACCTGTCCGTATGTCGAACACCTGAACCCAGAAGAAGGACCCGATATCGAGGCGACGCTCGCCTGCCTTATCGAGACCGCGCGTCAGATGACCTACCAGCTTAACGGCAAGCTATCTGACGCGGCAGCATAAATAATCCAGCGCAGTCAGGGCGTCCCTGCAGATTTTGGCCGCGCCTCAGATCGCCAGATACTCATTGCGTAATTCCGGGCTTTCGAGCACTTCCTGGGCCGAGCCGTCAAAGACAATCTGACCCATATCGAGGATCAGGGCGCGGTTGGCCAGCTCAAGCGCCGCCACTGCATTTTGCTCGACAATGATTGTGGTGATTCCCAGTTCCTTGATCTGACCGACGATCTTTTCTATCTCCTTGACGATCACCGGGGCCAGACCCTCATAGGGTTCATCCAGCAGCAAAAGCCTGATGTCGCGCGCCAGGGCGCGGGCCACCGCGAGCATCTGCTGCTCGCCGCCTGACAGCGTCACGCCTTCCTGCTTGCGGCGTTCCGCCAATCGCGGAAAAGATTCGTAGATTTTCTCCAGCGGCCATCCCCGCGGCTCGACGATCTGGGCCAACTGCAGGTTCTCCTCCACCGTCAATCCAGGAATAATGCGGCGATCTTCCTGAACAAACTGTATGCCGGCCCTGGACGCCTGAAAGTCCTTCAGCCGATGAACCGCCTGGTCTCCCAGCCAGATCTCGCCGCGCCTAAGCTGCGGATCGCCGGCGCGCGCCAATGTGCGCAGCGTCGAAGTCTTCCCCGCGCCGTTCCTTCCCAACAGCGCTACAATGTCGCCCTCGGCGATCTCGAAGCTCACCCCCTGCACGATATAGCTCTCACCGTAATAGGCGTGGATATCCTTGACGGAGAAAAACGGCCGGTGCGTTGCGCTCGCCACGTCAGGCATGGTCATGGCGTTCATCAATGCGCCCCTCCAAGATAGGCTTCCTGCACAACCGGGTCGCCCCGCACCTCCTCCGGTTTGCCATCAGCGATGATACGGCCCTGCGCCAGGACCGTCACCCGGTCGGCCAACGAAAAGACGACATGCATGTCGTGTTCGATGATAACCTTGGTCATGCCGCGCTCCTTGAACTTCTTGAGCAGGTCGATCGTCGAATTCGTGTCGTGCCTGGACATGCCGGCAGTCGGCTCGTCCAGCAACAGAAGCCTCGGCTGCTGGACCAGCCCCATGGCCAGTTCCAGTCTGCGCTTGTCGCCACGCGACAGGCTTGCCGCCTCTACATGCCTAAAGGCCGCCAGGCCGACGTCATCCAGCCAATGCTCGGCTTGCTCAACAATCTCGGCCTGGGAACTGGCGCTGCGCAACGCATTGATCGTGAAGGCGCCATCGCGCTTGGCAAAGGCCGGCACCATTACATTTTGCAGAAGGTTAAGTTCGGGAAATATCTCGGGCGTCTGGAATACACGGACAATACCCATCTGGTTGATCTCGTAAGGGCGTTTGCCGGTGATCACTTCGCCATCGAACACGACCGCCCCGGAATCGGGCGGGATGCGCCCGATGCAAACATTCAACAGCGTGGATTTTCCAGCGCCATTGGGACCGATAATTGCATGAGTCGTCCCCTCCATGACCTGCAGATCAATGTCAGACAGAGCATGGAGTCCGCCGAAGCTTTTCTGCACGTCGGCGACGTGGAGCACCACATTGGTCATCGCGCCGCTCCTATTCGGCCGGCGCCGGACGACCGGCTCCGTTCTTACTTTCCGGTTCATTCGAGCGTTTCGGCGTAAGGGCGGCGCCGATCCTGCGGATGCCCTCCATCAAACCACCGGGCAGGAAAATGACAATCAGCATGAAGATCAGACCCAGTGTCAGATGCCAGCCTTCGCCGACAAATGGCGATGTAACCGTTACCATGACATTCTCCACTCCGTCGGGCAGGAATGAAAACACCTCATGCAGCTTCGCGTCGTGAAAGGCTGAGAAGATGTTCTCAAAATATTTGATGACGACAGCGCCAATGACCGGCCCCACCAATGTGCCGGCGCCGCCCAGAATGGTCATCAAGACGACTTCGCCAGAGGCGGTCCATTGCATGCGTTCGGCGCCCGCCAGCGGATCGGTCGTCGCCAGAAGCGCGCCCGCCAGACCAGCATACATGCCGGATATGACAAAAGCGGTCAGCGTGTAGGGACGCGTGTTGAAGCCGGTATAGGCCATGCGATTCTGATTGGATTTGATCGCCTTCAGGATCATGCCGAACGGCGACCGGTCGATGCGCATGGTAAGGAAGAAGCACAGGATGAGGACAATCGCACAGAAATAGAAACCGGCCATGCCGTTCATCGCCACACCGAACAGATCGGGTGAAGGAATACCCGTGCGTTCAACGTCAAACGCCCGGTCCAGCACGCGCGGATCATTCAATGCAAGCTGCAGCCCGGTTTCCCCATTGGTTATCGGAGTAAACACCGAATAGGCCAGATTGTAGGACATCTGCGCAAAGGCGAGGGTCAGGATTGAGAAATAGATGCCCGAGCGCCGCAAACTGACATAGCCGATCGCCAGCGAAAACAGACCCGAGATCAGCACGGCGAAAAAGATTGCCGGGATGGCGTTCATGGTCAGAAGCTTGAACGACCAGACTGCGGCGTAAGACCCGACGCCAAGAAATGCGGCATGGCCGAATGACAGATAACCAGTCATGCCAAACAGAATGTTGAAGCCAATCGCGAAGATGCCGTAGATCGCGAATTTCTGCATCAGGTCTGGATAGGCCGCGCCGAAGGGCACAAGCCAGATGGGCATGGTCAAGATCACAAGAGCGAACAGGGCGAGATAGACGTAGTCGTTGCGTAAAGCGGCCATGTCAATTCTCCATTACGCCCTTGCGGCCCATCAAACCACGCGGCCTGACCAGCAGCACTATAACGGCTACCAGATAGATGATGACCTGATCTATGCCAGGCACTATGCTCTTGATTTCATTGGTCGAAGCAAAAGATTGCAGAATGCCCAGCAGGAATCCGGCAAGCACTGCTCCGCTAACCGAGCCCATGCCGCCAACCACGACCACAACGAAGGACAGAACCAGAAAGTCCATGCCGATATTGTAGTTCGGCGGCACGATGGGCGTGTACATGACGCCGGCCAGACCAGCGACGACTGCGGCGATGCCGAAGACGACAGTGAAGCGCTTCTGGATGTCGATGCCAAGGAAGCCGACGGTCTGCCGGTCTTCCATGCCGGCGCGCACCACCATGCCGTAGGTCGTGTAGCGCAAAAAGGCGATGACCGCCAAAATGAGGGCGAATGCAAAACCGAGATAGACCAGCCGCCACCAGGGATAGTAGATGCCGGCAATACCCAGCCATGACCCAACATCCGCGCTGCCCGACAGGGCGGCAGGCGCGCTCATCGGGATCGGGTTGGCGCCAAAATTCGCCTTGACGATTTCCTGAAGAACGATGGCCAGACCGAAGGTGACCAGAATCTGGTCAGCATGCGGGCGGCGGTAAAAGAAGCGGATGAGGCCGCGCTCCATGGCGATGCCGGCCAAAAGCATCACCGGCACGGCCATGATGATTGAAAGCGGCACCGCCCATTGAACCAGAGTCGCGCCAAAATCACCAAGCCATGCCTGCACGAGCGGCGTACGGATCTCCATCGGCGAACCCCAGGGGGTGAGCTTCTCAGGATCTACCGTTACCGTTTCAAGCTGCAACAGGCGGCTGAAAACAACGGCGCAGAAGGCGCCAATCATGAACAGCGCGCCATGGGCGAAATTGACCACGCCCAACGTACCGAAAACGAGCGTCAGGCCAAGCGCAATCAGCGCATAGGCGCCGCCCTTGTCGAGGCCGTTGAGCAGTTGAAGAATAAACTGGTCCATGGATTTTCATTCCCGTCTGGAAAGGCGAGATTGGCAGTGCGACATGCGCTGGCGGCCGGATAAACCGGCCGCCTCGACAGGTCAGGACCCTAGCACTTGGTGGACACTGGTCCGAGCTCGCCGCCGAAGATCTTCGGGTCGTACATGACGACATCGGTTCCGACTTCCTTGACGACCTGCAGCAGGTCGTACTTGTCGCGCGGGTTCTCCTTACCCTGCACAACAAGCACCGGCTTGAAGCACTGGTGATCCGCCCCGCGGTAGAGCGTCGGCCCGTTGCCCAATCCGTCGAAACTGAAGTCTTCGAGAGCCTTCACGACGCCCTCAGGGTTGAACGTTCCTGCGGTTTCGCATGCATTGGCGTAAAGCAGCGCCTGGACGTAGCCGGTTTGCGCGGCCTGTGACGGCGGCGTTCCATATTCCGCACCGAACGATTTGGTGAAAGCCTTGGTGCCTTCGTCTGTCAGCTGCCAATCCCAGTTCGCGGTGCCGTAGATGCCCTTGATTGCATCGCCGGCGCCCTGCGCCATCAATTCGGAAAACAGGGGCACAACGATTTCGAAGTTTTTGCCATTAGCTTGCTTGTCGCGAAGGCCAAACTGAACGGCCTGACGCAGCGAGTTCACCATGTCGTTGCCATAGTGGTTGAGGATCAGCACGTCGGCGCCGGAATTAAGCACTGGCGTGATGTATTGCGAGAAGTCAGCGGCGCCGAGCGGCGTACGCACGGCCTGGACGGTCTGCCAGCCGAGCGCTTCGGTGGCGGCCTTGATCGACTCTTCCTGCGTCCAGCCCCAAGTGTAATCGGCCGTCAGGTGATAGGCGCGCCGATCCTTGCCATAGGCTTCAGCCAATACCGGAGCAATCGCCTGGCCGGACATATAGGCGTTGAAGAAGTGGCGGAAGCCATTCTTCTTCTTGTCCTTGCCTGTTGTGTCATTGGAATGGGTCAGGCCAGCCATGAAAACCACACCCATGTCCTGGCACAGCGACTGCACCGCCACCGCGACGCCCGATGAAGAACCGCCGCTGATCATGATCGCGCCATCGCGCTGGATCATACGGGTTGCGGATGCGCGGGCCGCATCGGATTTGGTCTGGGTGTCGCCTGTAACAAAGGCAACCTTCTTTCCGAGGATGCCATTGCCCTTCAGGACGGAGCCCTTGAAGGTGCTCAGCATACCGCCGTCGCCCTCGCCATTGAGGTGCTTGACTGCAAGCTGATAGGCCTTGAGCTGATCCTTGCCCTCTTCAGCATAGGGTCCGGTCTGCGGGCAGTTGAAGCCCAGCGTGACATTGGCTCCGGTCGGATTGTTGCAGAAATCCTGAGCGCGCGAGGCGCTGGTGAAGATCGTGGGCATGGCCAGGCCGACACCGACGATGCCGCTGCTCTTCATGAAGATGCGGCGGTTGATCCTCTTGATTGTCATTATTTCCTCCCAATTGGGCCGATCCAACAAAGCGTCGTCTTGCCCAAGGGCATGATTGCCCCAAGCAAGGGATACGCAGATTTGTCATCATTGCAATAAGCCATTGGTTTAACACGATATTTTTGTCAATTTTTGCTTTGACACATCTGACGTTTTGTCAATAATTTACTGTGCGAGGGCGAATGGCTGAAACACTGACAGGTCTCAAGATAAGGAAAATGCGCGTGCAGGCGGGAATCGCCCAGGGCATGCTGGCGCGCCGCGCCGGGATTTCACCATCCTATCTCAACCTGATCGAGCGCAACCGGCGTCCCGCATCCACGCTTCTTCTGGACCGTATAGCGGCGGAGCTTGGCGTCGACAGAGCCGCGCTCGATGGCGAGGCCGAGCGCCGCATGGCCGACGAGTTGCGCGAAGTTTCTGCCGAATTGGCGGTGAGCGAACGTTTGCCGCCGCTTGTTCCGGTCGAGGAATTCGTCGGACATCATCCCGGATGGGCGACGCTGCTTTTGCGCGCGCACCGGTCCTACAAGGAGCGCAACGCGGCGGTGCTCGCTCTGGCCGACCGGCTGGACCGCGACCCCTATTTGCGCGACAGCGTCCACCAGATGCTCACCCATGTCACCTCCATCCGATCGGCGGCTCAAATTATCGAGGAAGAGGAACTCGGCCCGGAAGATCTGCGGCGCTTTCTGGCCATCGTCTCGGGCGACAGCGGCAGGCTGTCCCAAACCGCCCAAGCGCTTGCAGCCTTCTTTGACAGCTCCCAAAACAGGGTTCGCGCCGCGACGCCAACCGAAAAGGTGGACGCGCTGATCGTCGAGGCGCAGAACCACTTTCCCGAACTTGAAGACTATGCCGATCATTTTCGCGCGTCAGGCCGCGTTGGGTCGATGCCGTCGGGCGCCGGGCCGGCTGATCCCGGCAACGAAGGCGAGCCGTCCCGCTTCCAGCGCCTGCGCATTGCGGCGCAAAGCGAGGCCGCCGGGCAGGTTCAGGCGATCCTGTCGCGCCATGCGCTGTTTGCCGATGACGAGGCGGCCCGGCGGCTCGCCGCCAACGCCCTGTTCGCCTACGCCGCCGCCGCGATCCTCATGCCCTATGATCCATTTCACGAAGCCGCCGGGCGCTTGCGCAACGACCCCGAGCGGCTGGCCCGAGCCTTTGGTGTTTCGTATGAGCAGGCCGCCCATCGTCTAACCACCTTGCGGCGGCCCGGACGACACGGCGTGAGATTTGCCTTCATGCGCGCCGATCCATCCGGCTACATCACCAAGCGCCTTCCCCTGCCGGGTCTTCCATTGCAGCGTTTTGGCGCTGCCTGCCCGCTCTGGACCGTCTACAGCGCTTTCCAGACCCCGGGCCTGACAGCGCGCAGCTATGGCGCGCTGCCTTCGGGCGAAGCTTTCTTCTTTTTTGCCCGAACCGTCGAAAAAGAACCGGCAAGCGCAGGGGCCTCCCGCCATCTGATGTCTATCATGCTCGCCTGCGCGGCGGACGACGCCAGCCGCGTGGCTGCAAGCGACGGGATCGACCGGAAGACAGCGTTGCAGCCAGTCGGCACAACGTGCCGGCTGTGCACCCGCGACAGGTGCCGGCAGCGCCAGGAGCCGCAGCTGGTGATGTGATGCGCACAAAGGCTTGTTGGCAAGCGCGCCTGCTAGGCTATGGTGCTGCCGGTCCGCATAGATCAGCATGGGTGAACGGTTGGTTTGCGGGAGACGGACCAAAGGGGGAGCACTAGTCGTTGGCGAGGACCAGGATACTCATCGCTGAAGATGAGCCGAATATTGTCGAATCGTTGAGCTACATCCTGCGACGGGCGGAGTTCGATGTCGACGTCGCAATTGACGGGCTCGAGGCGCTGGACCGCTTGCGCCGCTCGCCGTTTGCGGCGCTGATCCTCGATCTGATGATGCCGGGCATGAACGGCTTTGACGTATTGCGCGCGGTTCGCTCGGACAAGGCGCTGGCCAGTCTGCCCGTCATCGTGCTGACCGCCAAAGGTCAGCGCCGTGACCGCGAGACGGCGCAACAGCTCGGCGCGAGCGCGTTCATCACCAAACCTTTCTCCAACAATGATGTGGTGGATAGCGTTCGTCAGATCACCCGTCCGGCAACCGGAGGAAGCTGAGCGGATGGAGAACTGGGAGAGCCTTACCCGGCATGTGCGCGACATGGCGTCAATCCTGCCGGTGGCGGCCATCGTGCTGTTCCTGCCGCCGATGATCCTTGTCTTTTCCGCGCCGGTTTTGGTGGCGGGCGTGCCGCTGATCGTGCTGTATCTCTATGGCGTATGGGCAGGGATTATTCTGGTCGCTTTGCTGGTCGCGCGCCGCCTCGAAGACGCAGACGAAGAGGCTCAGGACAGCGCGGACAATGAGCCCTGAATGCTGAATGCCGATCTCGTCATCGTCATCTGCCTCGCCTATGTCGCGGTGTTGTTCGCCGTGGCCTTTGCCGGCGACCGGCAGGCGCGCACCGGCGCGGGCAGGTGGCTGTCCTCGCCGCTGGTCTATACGCTGTCGATCTCGATCTATTGCACGTCGTGGACCTTTTTCGGCGCAGTCGGGTCGGCAGCGCGCAACGGACTTGAGTTTGTCACGATTTATCTGGGACCAACCATCGTCTTTGTCGGCTGGTGGGTTCTGCTGCGCAAACTGGTGACCGTCGGGCGCGTTCGCCACACAACATCGATTGCCGACTTCATCTCGGCGCGGTTCGGCAAGAACCCGATGCTTGGCGCGGTCGTCACACTGATCGCGGTGATTGCGACCGCGCCCTATATCTCGCTTCAACTGAAGGCGCTGACCGACAGTTTCCAGGTTCTCACCTTCCCGCGCGGCGCCGTTACCGCAGCAAGCTCCGTACTGGAGCCGGACTATGTCCTCGCTTTCTGGATTGCAGCAGGGCTTTGCGTCTTTTCGATTATTTTTGGCGTGCGCAATATTGACGTCAACGAACGTCACCACGGGGTCGTCGCGGCCATTGCGCTGGAGGCCGTGGTCAAACTGTTTGCACTGGTGGCTGTGGGCGTGTGGGTGGTCGGGCTCTCCGGCTGGGATCCGGCAGCAACTTTTGCTGGCGCGCCGCCCAGTCTTGTCGATCCGGCGCAAACTTTCGGCGCGCGATGGGTGACGCTGCTGTTTCTCGCCGGCGCCGCGGTCATCTGCCTGCCGCGGCAATTCCAGGTGACGGTGGTCGAAAACTCCAGCAACCGCCAGATAAGAACCGCGTCCTGGCTGTTTCCGCTCTATCTGTTTTTGCTGTGCCTGTTTGTCCTGCCAATCGCCATCGCGGGGCTGAACCGGCTGCCGGCCGGCTCAAATCCCGATCTCTTCGTGCTGACGCTGCCGCTTCAGGAAGACCGCAAATCGCTGGCGCTGCTGGCCTTCCTTGGCGGATTCTCGTCCGCTACTTCAATGGTCATCGTATCGTCGATTGCGCTGTCTACCATGATCTCAAACCATATCGTGATGCCGCTGGCGCTGAGGTTTTCCCTTCTGCCACAGGCCGGCGCACAGGCAATGCGCCGGTTCATCCTGACGGCGCGCCGCTGCGCCGCCGTTTTCGTCATCTATCTGGGCCTGATCTATTTCCGCGTCAGCGATTCGGATGCGCTCGCTGCGATCGGTCTGATTTCTTTCTGCGGCGTGGCGCAGTTTTTGCCCAGTCTGATTGGCGGCCTGTACTGGAGCCGGGCGACCGGAGCCGGCGCGCTGGCCGGCCTGATCGGCGGCTTTATCGTGTGGGCCTATACGCTTGTGCTGCCAAGTTTTGGCGAAGGATTCCTGATCACTGCGCCGACAATCGCCAACGGCTTGTTCGGCCTTGGCTGGCTCAGGCCGCATGCGCTGTTTGGCCTTGAGGGATTCGATCCGCTGGTCCATGCGGTGTTCTGGAGCATGACAGTCAATATCTCGTTGTTCATGCTACTTTCGTTGTGGCGCGAGCCGACGCCGCTGGCGCGTTTCCAGTCGACGCTGTTTGTCGACGTGTTCCGCCGGCAGACAGAGACCGAACAAAGGGTCATCCGGCGCAGCGCGGCCATCGCCGATCTGCGGCAGATCGCCGACCGTATATTGGGGCCAGCCGCTGCGCTGGAGCTTTTTGGCGGTGACGAGACGCGCCGCACGACCATTGCCGGTGACGAGGTGATTACGCGCGTCGAGCAACGGCTGGCCGCCAATATAGGCGCGGCGTCAGCCCGCTCGCTGATCTCGCGCGTGGTCAGCGACGAGACGATCAGCGTACAGGAACTGAAGCGGCTGGCGGGCGAAGCCGAGCAGATTCGCGCCTATTCAGAAGAGCTCGAACGCAAGTCGCGCCAGATTGAAGCCACAGCGGCGGAACTGGCCGCCGCCAACCAGCGATTGCGCGAAATGGATGCGCAGAAAGATGATTTTCTCAGCCAGGTGAGTCACGAGGTGCGCACGCCGATGACTTCGATCCGGTCCTTCAGCGATATCCTACTCGCCGAACCCGACATGGATGAGGCGCGCAAACTTCGCTTCCTCAACATTATCCAGAATGAGAGTATCAGGCTGACACGACTGCTCGACGGCATTCTAGACCTTGACCAGTCGCGGGCCGCCGCCGTCGAGCGGCAAATGGCTCGGTTTGATCCGGAACTGGTCCTGACCTCGGCGCTGGAAAGCTGCGAGGCGCTGGCCGAGACGGCCGGCGCCAAGCTGGTTCGGCGGCAAAATACTGCGCCTGTCGTCCTGACTGGAGACGCCGACAAGCTGGCGCAGGTTTTCATCAATCTAGTCTCCAACGCGATCAAATATAACGACGCGCGCGATCCCAAAGTCACCGTATCGAGCCGGGTTGACGGGACGCGATATGAAGTGCGCGTCGAGGACAATGGCGGCGGCATCCCTGAACGGGATCGCGAACGGGTCTTTTCGAAATTTCATCGCGGCTCGCCACGAACCAGCGACGGCGCGGGACTGGGGCTCGCTATTTCACGCCAGATTGCGCAGCAGTTCGGCGGCCGGTTGTTTGTCGCCAAGGACAGCAGAGCCGGAGCCTGCTTTGTGCTGCAGATTCCGCTTCACCAGGAACCGGTCGCGCAATAAAGCGGCTCACGCTCAGCCGGAGCAGCAGCATTTTGTTGACACGCGCTGGCGTTTCACGGCTTTGACTTTCCGCGTCGAACATGGTGGCCTGTGAACTGTAAACGGATCAGCCTTATGACAATCGCCTTGCGTCCGGATGAAACTGGCGACCTCGCGCATGAGCCCGACAGGCAAGGTTCGATCCGCGCTTTGTCGCTATCCGGATTCCATCGCATCGCCTATACCGACTGGGGCCCGGCCGACGCCGAAAATACGGTCATCTGCGTGCACGGCCTGACCCGGCAGGGCCGAGATTTTGACTATCTGGCGCGGCGACTGGCTGACGCCGGCATGCGCGTCGTGTGCCCTGATCTGGTCGGGCGCGGACGCAGCGGCGCGCTGTCGACTGCGGCGGAATATGTCTTTCCGCAATATTGCTCCGACATGGGCGCGCTTATCGCCTCGCTGCACGCCAAGCGCCTGCATTGGGTCGGCACGTCACTCGGCGGACTGATCGGCATGGTTCTGGCGGCGTCTGACGATACGCCAATCGAAAAGCTGGTCATCAACGACATCGGCCCGGACGTGCCCTTTTCGGCCACGATGCGGGTCAGCACGCGGCTGGCGCTGGAACCTTCCACGTTCGCGTCGCTGGACGAGGCGGAAGCCTATACGCGCAAGACCTATGCAGCCTGTGGCCCGATGTCCGACGCCGACTGGCGGCACATGACAATCCATTCGGTGCGGCTGGACCTTGAACGCGACCGCTATGTGCTTCTGCTTGATCCATCAGTGCGGACCGCCTTCAACCTGTTCTGGTATTACCGCATGTCTTTGTGGCGATACTGGCGCGCAATCCGCGCGCCGCTGCTTCTTGTGCATGGCGATCGATCGGATTTTATGCCGGCAGGCCTGGTCGACGACATGCGCCGTTCGCAGCCGCAGATGCTGACTTACAAGGTTGCAGGCGCGGGCCACATGCCGTCGCTGATGCAGCCTGATCAGATCGAGGCCGTAGCGACGTTTCTGGCGGCGTAGCTCATCAGGGAGGCTGTGATGGCGAAAGCTGACGAAAAACCAACCCCAACCGCCGATCCTGTCGAGATCGGCCGGCAATGGGTGAGCATGATCGAAAAATCCCAGACGGCGTTTTTCACCATGCTTTCACAAGGCAATGCAGGCGCGGCGGCCGTGCCGGCGACCATCGCCCGCGACGCGCTTGAGAGCTTCACCCGGCTTTCGGCAAACCTGCTGGCCGACCCGGTCAAGCTTGGCGAAGCCCAGTTGCAGTTCTGGCGGCGGCACGGCGACCTGCTGCAATCGATGATCACCCCGAAAGCGGATGATCCGGCTGACGGCAAAAAGCCACGCGACCGCCGCTTTCGCAACGAGGAGTGGGAGAAGAACCCTGCACTCAACGCGCTGATGCGGTCCTATTTTATCGGCGCGGAATGGCTGCGCGCGCTGGTCGAGCAGGCCAATCTGGAACCCGCCGCGCGGCGCAAGGCAGCCTTCTTCACAGAACAGTTGATTGACGCCAGCGCACCGACCAACTTTGCGCTGACCAATCCCGATGTCGTCAAGAAGGCCATCGACACGGGCGGCGCAAGTCTGATCCAGGGTTACGCCAATTTTCTCGACGATATCGTCAAGGACGCCGGGCATGTGCGGCGCGCCGATGGCGAGGCTTTCGAACTTGGCGTCAACATCGCCGCCACCAAGGGTTCAGTGGTGCTGCGCACCGACATGATGGAACTGATCCAGTACGAACCGACCACCGAAACCGTGACGGACGTACCGCTGCTGCTGACGCCGCCATGGGTCAACAAATATTACCTGTTCGACCTGCAGCAGAAATCGAGCTTTATCAAATGGGCGGTCGACCAGGGTTTTACCGTTTTCGCCATTTCATGGGTCAACCCGGACGCCTCGCATGCCGACAAGGATTTTGCCGACTACTGGCTGGACGGGCCCATGGCCGCCTTTGCAGCCATTGAGCAAGCGACCGGGCAAAAGAAGGTCAACATCTTCAGCTATTGTCTTGGCGGCACGCTGACGGCGACCGGCCTCGCCTATCTCGCCGCCAAGAAGGACGACCGCGTCGCCACCGCGACCATGGTCGCCACAATGACCGACTTCACCGATTTCGGCGAGTTCGAGGTCTTTGTAACCGACGACACGGTCAAGCAAATGAAAGAGCAGCTTGCCGACAAGGGTTTTGTCGGCGACGCGGACTTGTCACGCCTGTTCAGTCTGTTGCGCGCCAATGACCTGATCTGGTCATCGGCGATTAGCTCCTACCTGTTGGCCGACAAGGCAGTCGCCTCCGACCTGCTCTACTGGTTTTCCGACGGGATCGGCATGCCGGCAAAGATGCTGGACACATTCATGCGGCGCGTCATCCTCGACAATGCGCTGGCGCAGGCTGGCGCGCTGGAGATTGCGGGAACGCCCATCGACCTCAAGGCAATCAGCACGCCGTTATGCTTTGTCTCGCTCAAGGACGATCACGTCGCCAACTGGCAGTCGACCTATCGCGGCGCACTGCGTTTTGACGCGCCCAAGCGCTTTATTCTGGGTGGCTCCGGCCACAATGCCGGCACGATCAACCCGCCGGCAGCCAACAAACATGGCTATTGGCTGAACGAGGCCATGCCGCCGGACCCGGATGACTGGCTGCGCGCTGCTACACGCCACGAGGGATCCTGGTGGGGCGAATGGTCCGAATGGGTGAAAGCCAAAAGCGGTACGGATGTTGCCGCCCGTCTAGTCGCCGGCGGACCGTTAAAGGTGCTTGAGGCCGCGCCAGGTTCTTATGCGCGGGTGCGGCGCTAGCAGCAATCCAATGCGTGGCTGGCGGGATAGTGGATCGTTCCATCGGATTGCATGACGGCGCCGGGCGTCAGTTTGGCCGGCTCCAGCCTTCCCTCCCCCATGATGTGGAACACCGTCTTGCCATGCGCGAGCAGATAGTCTGCAATGATGCGGCGATGGCAGCGCCACCACACCGCTTCCGAGCACATGACGGCGCAGCGCTGCCGGGCGCCCTCGTCCAGCAGTTGATCAAGGCCGGCCCGAAACGGTTGCGTCAACGCATAGTCTGCGTAGCGGTGGAAGCTCTTATTGGTCCACAGATCATTGACCCCCGGAGAGAGGCCGGGAGTCTTGGTTCGAAGGCCGCCAAGTTCGGCGATATGTTGATAAGAGAGACCGGCTGCCGGCAGGGTCAGTGCCAGCGCATCCCGGTTGAATTGCGGGTTGGCGCGGGAACCCGGCATTTTCCGGACATCCACCACACGATCAACCTCGGCCGCGCCGAGCAGCCGTGTGAAATCCTCAAGGCTGCGATTGGAATGGCCGATGGTGAAAAACGGTCGTTCCATGCCGGCTGATCAGAGAAGATCGAGGGCGCTACCCTTGTGGGCGGCTATATGGTCAGTCTTGTCACTCTTGATTTCGTATTGCGGGTCACTCTCAGTGGCGCGGTGCGTGTAGCCCTTGTAATCAAAATCGCGTGTGTGGATCGCGATTATGGTTCCAGAAACGCGGCCGGCTTCGGAATTCCACGTCACATGGTCGCCAATCCTGAATCTCTTTGTCATCGGCTCCAACCCTCTCCCATTCATCAGGCCTGAAACAGGCTTGAAAGGACAACTTCGGCGGCGATCACGAGAATACAGGTTTCGAGACGGGTTCAAATCGGAAATTGGTGGAGCCAAGCTCCACCCTATGTTCGTTTCTGGCTGTCGCTCATTGTTTCCTGATACATTGATTTTCCAGTGAAAATTGGAATGCTGTGTCTTTCGCGGTCTCTCTTTGTTCCCTATTGTCTCAAAAACAAAATGGGGAAGGAAGTGGGGAAGGAATGGCCCGGACGATCCACAAACTGTCAGACGCCTCGGTCAAGGCTGAGAAAAAGCCGGGCCGCCATAGCGACGGCGGTGGGCTTTATCTGAACGTCTCGGCCAATGGTTCGAAGTCGTGGCTCTACATGTGGGTAGCCAAGGGCAGCACCAAGCGAACCGAGATGGGGCTCGGTGCCTATCCTACCGTCACTCTCGCTCGTGCACGGGCGAAAGCCGCTGAATGCCGAGCGCTGATCGAGGAGGGCCGCGACCCGAAGGCTGAGCGCGACCGGGAGGCCGAGCCAACGTTTGCGGAATGCGCAGACCGCCTCATAGAATCTATCAAGAGCGAATGGCGTAACGCCAAGCACGAGTATCAATGGCGGCAAACGCTCGGAGAAAGCTATTGCGCCAGGTTGCAGCCAAAGCGCATCTCGCAGATCGATACAAATGACGTGCTGGCGGTCCTGTCACCCGTATGGGCCACAAAGGCTGAGACAGCATCGCGGTTGCGCGCGCGGCTTGAGCGCGTCTTTGAGTATGCCAAGGTCAAGGGCTGGCGCAGTGGCGAGAACCCTGCCGCATGGCGCGGCAATCTGCGCAACCTTCTTCCAAAGCCTCAGCGCCTCCAGCGTGGTCATCAGCCGGCAATGCCCTATGCGGACGCCCCGACATTTGTCGCCAAGCTACAGGGTCACGAGGCTATGGCCGCTCGTGCGCTCGAATTCACCATCCTGACCGCCTGCCGGTCGGGCGAAGTTTTGGGCGCTCGCTGGTCGGAAGTGAACCTGAAGGCCGCGACGTGGACCATACCAGCCACCCGGATGAAGGCGGGGCAGGTTCATGTCGTGCCGCTCTCAAAGCGGGCGGTGTCCATCCTTGAGACGCTAGCTCAAGCCAGAAGCGGCGATTTCATTTTCGCCGGCGAGCCCCGACCGGGAAACAAGGACGACCTCAAGCATGGCCGTCCACTCAGCAACATGTCGATGATTATGCTGCTTCGCCGGATGAAACACATAGACATCACGGTTCACGGCTTCAGGTCGGCATTCAGGGATTGGGCTGGCGACCGCACCACGTTCCCACGCGAAGTTGCGGAGGAAGCGCTGGCGCATCTTGTCGGTAACGTTGTCGAGCGCGCTTATCGTAGATCCGATGCCTTGGAGAAGCGCCGGAAGCTCATGCAGGCGTGGGCGGATTTCCTAGCGGCAAAGCCGAAAGGCAAGGTTCTTGATTTCGATGAGGCCCGGAAAAGGGCTTGAAAAAATCCGCAGGGATAGGCCGGCCAGCCGACAAGTCAGGGCGCACCTCCTGATTTCCTTGCGGTCACTGAAGGTGCCGACGCGAGGTGCGCGATGGACGACAGTTGGCTGCTCCCTACGAATTGCAGGTCTCTCAGAGAAGCGGTTGCGATGGTGGCTGAGTCCCAATACCCGAAGTGGGCGGACACGATGCTAACTGCGGATGAAGCGATAGCTATCGATTGGTACTCGAGAGCCCGATCCGCTCAAGATGAAGCTGCAAGGAAACCCGTAATGGGCCTAGGGCCTTTAGCCAGCTTGGCGAGTTTGGCTGCGCCTCCCCCGCTTCCGCTGCTGCCTGATGAGTTCGAAGCCGATGAATTGTGGAATGCGATAGGTATCGCTTTAGAGAAGAAAACGGATCAAGAGACGTTCTTGAATTCGGCGTGGCAAAATATGCGCCAAGCACTAATCGATGGATTGCTGACCGCCTATTGCGCGCCGGAGCCACTTGGAACGCACGAGCAAGTGCCTGCTTTAACTTGGTGTGGCCGACCGAATGCCAAAAGCCATCTACTCGGAAAGGTATGGCTTCGACTTCCGCCTGATAGCCCAAGGCCCGTATACGGCAACGCTTACCTAAAAGGGGAGGACCTTCAACGCTACTTGAGGGTGCTGGCTGGTGAACCAATGGAGACGCCACATGCATCGCATCGCGCAGGTGCTGAGGACGAAGCCATAGCGGGCACCGACAAGGCGAGCCAGATCAAGCTGGCGGCAGCTACTCTGAAGCAGATGGCATCTGTTGACGATCCATCTCACCCCAAACCCGTGCAGAGCGATATCGAAGCAGAGCTCAAGCGGCGATATCCAGCCCTCTCTTCAACCGACACCCGCGCATTGTGGAAAAGCGAAGCCCCGCCCCGCTGGAAGGCAAAAGGTCGGCCAAAGAAGGTCCTAATGCGCATTTAAAGGTCTATAATGCGCATTATCTGATTTAGACTGCGATTTTCCGCTCGGCCAAATCTCCAAGTGCTTCCAGACACAAGGAGATGAAGCACAATGACCGCAATCACCATCGGGTTGAAGGAGGCGCAGCAAATAAGCGGCCTTTCCCGAGCCTCCCTCTACCGCCTTTTTGCTGAGCGAAAGCTCACCCCAAAGAAGTTCGGCCGCAAGACGCTCGTCGTCGTGAGCGAGCTTGAGGGTTTCCTCCAGTCACTCCCGAACGCGGAGGGCTGATCCATGACTCCACAAAACGAAACGCCGCTCCTGGCAGGGAACGGCGGATCGGAAATTCAGATGGCGTTGAGAGCTTCTGAATATCCCTCCCGCCCCTTCGATGCAATGGCCTTCGCGACGTCGATTGTCGCGCAGCGCCGCCGTGTAACCCCTGTCATTGCTCGACTGGTCTGTGAATTGGCACAGCTCGGCGGGAGGCGCAAATGAGCAAGCGCCTCGAAATCCTCGCCAAGATTGAACCCGATGGCGCAACGGTCCGTCTCATTGGCCGTGATGCTTGGGCAATGAAATGCCTTGTGTCCGCTGGTGAGCGGGGCTGCACCCCGATTGACCACCCCGGCCCTCGCTGGTCGGCCTACGTGTTCAAGCTGCGCAAGGTTGGTTTTGTCATCGAAACGATCCACGAGAGCCATGACGGCGCGTTCCCCGGCAGCCACGCCCGGTATGTACTCCGGTCACAGGTCACCATCCTGAGTGAT
>Ga0209573_1000675_pt1 | contig 65496 bp, 48 predicted proteins | sample TNRBio252014_DNA_FD_185870 | JGI IMG/M metagenome (GOLD analysis project Ga0209573, IMG submission 185870) | Wastewater treatment Type I Accumulibacter community from EBPR Bioreactor in Madison, WI, USA - TNR Reactor_6/25/2014_ DNA (SPAdes)... | ecosystem: Engineered > Bioreactor > EBPR >...
GACGACAGGTTGAGGTTTTTTGTAAACCAGGTTTTCCCGGGACACAACTGATGATTGTGCCGGCTTTTGAAAAACGGGAGGCGTTACCCGGGCGTTTTCTACGGAGTCAACATCAATTGCCATTCCATTTGGATCCTCGCTTGTTGAAAGCCTTGGTTGTTCCTTTTCAATGGCATTGGCACTATAAATAAACATAGAAACGCCTGCTGTAACGATCAAAATCATGCCTGCAACGATTTTAAAACTGGTTGCAAAGACCGTCGCGGTGGGAACTGGTGGCGCTTTACAGAGTGCTTGAACCAGTGCTGTCGGAGGTGCGCCCGAGGGCAATATATTAAAATCGGAAAGGCTGCTTCGATAGAGGCCGTCAAGGTGATTTTTCTTTTTCCAACCGGCAAAAAGGAGAAGCAGTCCCGCTCTTTTAGGCTTTTGATGCATGTCTTTTGCTTTTGCCAATAACAATTTCTGGATTTTTTTTCTTGCACGGGCAAGGTGTGATTTAGAAGTACCGGGGCTAATGCCGAGTTCTGCGCCAATTTGCTTGTGGGTATACGCTTCAAACACATATAAGTTGAAGGCAACCCGGTGGTGCTCCGGCAAGAGATCGAGGACGGCAATGAGGTCGGCTTTTTCAAAGCCCGCATCGCGCATAACTTGCTCTGGGGCGTCGGTAGCATCTTCTTCCTGAGCTTCTTCCTCCGGGTATTCAGGCAGGTCAGCTTGGGCCAGTTCAACCAATTTTTTTTCCTGCCGAAGGTAAGAAAGTGCCGTATTTAAGGTGATTTTTCGCAGCCATGCTTCTATGGTTCCCCTGCCTGTAAAATGCTGCTGTTCCCGGATGGCTGTAAAAAATGCATCGTGCATCAAATCTTCAGCAGTTTGTATGTCCCGGACATACCGCCTGCAAAGCCCCAGCATTCGGGGCGCCTGCAAGCGATAAATATCTTCCCAATTGATGGCCGGCATCTGCATTTGAATTAGTCCTGATTAATAGGATGCAAATTTGGGAAAGGGTGGCAGGTAATTTGAGCTGATTTTTTACGAAAGATTTACGGTTGCATGAATGATGATTGATGATGCTAAACATGAACAAATAATCATTCCACATCATCAATCATCATTATCATTTCTTAATCCTTCCCTTGCACGACCACTCGCTTCGTCGCATCCGGCACCCCTTCCGAGCGCGCGCGAATGAGGTAAAGCCCGTGCTGCAAGCCCGAAAGATCGAGGCGTTCCTGCATTCCCGCCGCGTCTATTTCCACCATTTTCAGGGTTTTGCCGTTCACATCATACAACTCCAACCGCACTGCGCGGCCTTCATAGGCGCTCAAATCGAGGTTCACTTCCCCGGTGGTTGGGTTGGGATAAGCGCTGAAATCGGGCGCGGCAGTTGCCACAACCGGATGGTGGGGCATGACCAATGGCGTGATGGCGCCCGTCACCGTCACGTTGTCAAAGACCGCTGTGGTGACCACGTTGCCATTGATACTTTCTGCAAACAGCCCTGCGTGAATGCAGCCCGTCATGCTTACTGTTGCCGAAAAGGCAAAAGTCCAGGTCACGCCATTTGGCGAAGTATAGCCTGTAAAATTACTGCCGTTGCGCACCAAGCGGAACCAGGTGTGTTGCCGGAACAGGTTCAGGTTGCTCACCCCGCCATTCGTGGTGGTTCTGATCATCCGGCGGATATTGTTAGTCCCCTGGGTTTTCAAGGCTACTAATTTTGAGCCTTGCGCCAGCGATTCCCGCAGGGTAACCCCGGCCCAGCCGCCGCCGCTCACATTTGCGACATGGGCAATGATTTCGCCGTTGCCGCACAATTGGCGGGAAGCCAGGTGCAGTACATCTGACGATGAAGTAGAAAAGCCGGATGCCGTTATGGTAAACTGCCCGTTTGAAATACAGGGTTCGTAAGAAGCGCTGCCATTGGCGTTGCCGACGTTGGCATTACTCCAGTCACCAGGCAAAGCATTGCCGGTTTGAACGGCAATGATGGCAGAGGAAGTACTCATACAACCAACTACACTGTTGTCGGATACCGTAATCGAATAATTGCCATCGGGTAAATTAGGAAATACTCCCGTTGCATTGCTTTGATTTACAGGGCCAGAGATGCTATAAGTAAGCGGGCCAGCTCCTGTTGTGCTGGCCGTGATCGTAATACTGCCATTGTTGGCATCCGGGCAGAGTTCGGGAACAATGGCGACCTCTGAGATGGTGACCGCACAAGTCGGACCCATATCTATGGTTTCCGTGCCGCCGCTTTGGGTGCAGCAAGGGTCTCCGGAATCTCTTACCTGTACCTGATACATACCTGGCGCCAGATCAGTAAAGCTTCCTGAAGCAAAGTAAGTCATTCCTCCATTGATGGAATACTGGATGCTGGTGCAGGAAGAGCAACTTGCCGTAATGGTGATGGTCCCATCGTTATTGCCTGCTGCGGTTTCATTGGTACTCACGACATTGGTGATACTCAGGTCGCAGGTTGACAATGGAGTTACGGAGTAGTCGGCGATAAAAATATCGTTGCTACCGGCGTTTGCAGTACCGGAGTTGCCTGCGGTTGGGTCAAAGTCAGCAGGGTTACTGCTGTAAGATCCAATGACAGTATAATTGGTGCCGTCGTTTCCGATGCCGCTTCCAGTTTCAGCCGCAGATCCGCCAAAGCCCGTTGTAATGATGTGGCTTCCATCGCCTTCGTAAAAACTGACAAAAGCGTCGTTGTTGCCGGCACTGGTCGTGTAGCAGTCAATCGTCCCGGCAAAAAGCCCGGTGACGCCTACTTCATCAGCAGTGCTGTTATAGGTAATGCCTTGTCCGATCTCACTACTTGCACCTCCTAACTGGTTGGCCCAGGCAAAAGCGCCTGCACTGTTGAGCTTACTAATGAATACATCCTGAGCGCCTGCACTGGTGAGGTTGCTCATGCCTGCTGCTGGATTGAAATCAACAATGTCCCGGAAAGCGCCGGTGGTGTAAACATTCCCGGATCCGTCTACGGCAACATCGTAGCCGTCGTCGGCCATGGAGGCGCCAAACTGAACAGCCCAGACATTAATGCCCGAAGCATCTAATTTGCTGATAAAAACATCCGTACTCCCGTTGCTGGTGAGGTTAAATGCCGAGCCGCCCGGGTTGAAATTTACCGTCCCCTCAAAACGACCTACTGTAATGACATTGCCACTGCCATCAACCGTTACGCCCTGGCCGTATTGTTGTCCGGTAACCGTTGCGCCGATAGCGCCCTGAAATTGTCTTGCCCAAATGGTAGAACCATCTGTTCCGGACAGTTTTGCCGTGAAGGCATCATTTTGCTGACCTGCGGTGAATGAGAACAAAGAAAGGCTGACGGTAAATTCACCGGCAACATAAACGTTTGTGCCGTCCGTAGCAATGCCCCGACCCCGTTGGTTGCCGGTGCCGCCAAGCGCTTTCGCCCAAACGAAATTCCCGGAAGCATCGAGCTTGCAAACATAACCATCTACACCTGTGGCAGTGAGCAAGCCGCCACCAAAATTTATGCTGCCGCCAAATCCGGTGAAGTATACGTTTTGTGAGGCGTCTACGGCGATACTCGTACCCGCATCCGTACCGCTGCCGCCAAAGCTCTTGGCCCAGACTAAGCTGCCGGAGGAGTTGAGCTTAACGACAAAGATATCTGAGGCAGCAGATGCCGTCAGGGGAGTCATCCCTGGCCCTGGATCAAAATCAACGGTATTTTGGTATTGTCCGGTAATGTAGCGGTTGCCGGCTGCATCTACTGCAATGTCGTTGCCGAAGTCGTTACCAGCAGCGCCAAAATTATTAATCCAGGAAGGGACGACCTGGGCTTGTAGTCCGGCAATGACCATCATGGAAAAAATGAAGAGGCTAATTTTCCTGAGGCCAAGGTTTAAAAACGAAGGGTCGCTCTTTTTTTTCATGAGAAAAATGTATTAGGTTTGTAAATAGTGCGATGTGAAATAAGTTAATCCTTCAGGTGGGTACCAGGTTTAACAGAAGTACAAATTTCACGATAGGTACTAAACCTACTGTTTAGTAGTACAAATTTACATAAAACCTTGATAAACTTAATGAAAATAATCGTAGGTACGCAATATAGTGTCGAGATTGCGTACCTACGATTCCTGAGCTGGAAATTGAGTGCAGTCGAAATTCTGTCGAAGGATGGGGCGTGAAAAAATTCGGGATGACTCATGCGAATCTATCATCATTGATCAATCCTTCGCCTGCACCACCACCCGCTTCGTGGCATCCGGCACCCCTTCCGAGCGCGCGCGAATGAGGTAAAGCCCGTGCTGCAAGCCCGAAAGATCGAGGCGTTCCTGCATTCCCGCCGCGTCTATTTCTACCATTTTCACCGCTTTGCCGTTCACATCATACAACTCCAACCGCACTGCGCGGCCTTCATAGGCGCTCAAATCGAGGTTCACTTCCCCGGTTGTCGGGTTAGGATAAGCGCTGAAATCCGGAGCAGCAGCCTGGATGATTCCATTGACCGGTCGGGCGAGCGGCATGGCGTCTACCACTTCGACATTGGCAAAAGTGGCGGTAACCGTGCTGTTCTGATTATAATTTGTGACGACTAAGCCGATTTCGAGACAGGTATTCATGCTCACTGTAACGGCCATAACCTGGAACCACTGAGCGCCATTGGGCGACACGGAGCCGATGAACTGGTTGCCCTGTCGCACAAGGCGCAGCCAGTAACGGTTCAGGCTGGGGAACTGCTGAGGATAGGCCGTTCCATTCGTGGTGTAGCGCACTTCCCGGCGACAAAAGTTAGTCAGGTTGGTCAGCAACTGGACTTTTTTTGAACCTCCGGCGTTGCTTTCCCGCATAGTCAGCCCTGCCCAGCCCCATGCGCTTCCACTGATGCTGGTAACCTGTGCCACCAAGCTGCCGTTGCCACAAAGGTCGTGCTGGGCAAAAGCCATTTCGTCGCTGTTAAATGGGTTGGCGAAATAACAATCCGTACTGACCGCCGTGAACACTTCCGTCGGCACGTCGTAGCTGATCTCGTTGCCATCCACGCAGTTGATGCCGTCGGGATGTTGGCTCCAACCGCAGGGCAGGCCTTCAACGGTGACCATACTGACGCAGGTGGCCGTATTGCCCGAAGCATCTTCGATGGTGACCGTGACCGGAATGACGTTGCCCAATTCTTCGCAGGGAATAGCCGGCGGATTGGCGCTTACAAAAAACACCTGGCCGCAGTTGTCGCTGCTGGCTGCTTCGTTCCAGATATCTGCAGCATTGAGTACGATTTCTTCCTCGCCGTTGAAAACGATGGTGTGGTTTTTGCAAACCGCGACCGGGGGAATATTGTCTTCCACCGTGACTGTTGCCTGGCAGGTATTGGTATTGCCGTTGCCGTCGTTCACGGTTATGGTGACAATCACCGGAGTACCCACATCACTGCAACTCACCGTGGTGGGCGAATAGTTTTGGAGGTTGATTTCCCCGCAATTGTCGGCAGAAGCGGCTTCGTTGTACACATCTTCGGGTTTGATGTTGTAAAGACCCATAGCATTCAATTCTACCGTCGGATTAAAGCAAACCGGCATGGGCAGGGTATTGTCAACTCCGGCGTTGATTGTGATCACCTCTTCGTCAAAGCACGTTTCATTGTAGATGCCGTCAATCGCCCGCAGGGTATAATTGCCGGGCGGCAGGTTGGGGAAAAATCCTGTTCCGTTCGACAAATTAATGGGCCCGGTGAGGGTGTAGGATACGGTGGACATATTCCCGGAAATCAACGCGCTGATAGAGCCGTCATCGGCGTCGGGGCAACTTTCATGGCCAATTACCGCACCTACATCAATATTGCAAAGTGTGCCGCAGGAGCTCAAACACCCCCGGGAGTCAATGTGATCCTGAATCCGGGTAATGTTGCCCGCAGCCCAGGTGGTTGCGCCGCACTGGATTGTGGGATTCATAATAGTATTGGCTTCCGATTCTCCGTGCACCCCATCCCAGTTATGGCCGAGTTCGTGTGCGCTAAGCGCCCGCAGGCAGTTGCTGCTATTGGAGAAATCCTCGCAGACATTGTAGCGCTCGGCGCCACAAATTCCGCCAATGCTTTGGGCGCAACCAACCAACCCAAAGTTATCAGGCCCGCCGCCGCAGCCCTGGATATCGCGATCCGTCCAGATCTGGCCTACGTCGTGGGTGAGGAAGTTACCCGGCGCCCAGGCTGAGAAATCGTCTAAGATATCGAACGCTTCATCTGAAGTCGTCCAGGGATTGGCCATGGCCGAAGTAGGAACAAACTGGTCCACGATGAGGTAGTCGAGGTTAAAATCATCGTACAACGGTTCCATATTATTGGTGACCGTGATGATGAAATCGTTGACCGCCTGCACACTGCCGTATTTGCTGAACATGGTAAAATCGCCGGCGGTCGCCAGTTCCACCTCCCAGCAGGCCATTTTTTCGACGCCTTCCAATGGCTTTTTGCGGTGATGGTCTTCTTCATGTTTGCCTTGTTCTTTCACAGCGGTGAAGGTACACTCGATAGCCGGGTCGGTGAGTACATCTGCAGCCCGGTAGACGAAGTAGTAATCGGCGCGTGTCCCCGGCAAAATCCGGTTCAATGGCTCTACAAACCAGGTGTCGCCGTTGTCTTCGATCATGCCCAGCACGTATTCCGGCGTGATGGTGAAGCGCACGACTTCCCGTTCCACCCCCTGACTGCCCCGGAAGGTGATATTGGGGCGCCGGGGCAGTACTTTCGGCCCCTGCTCGGTGAGGGCAACTTCGCGGTAATTGGGGCCGCGCAGGTCGTGGTAGTCTAACTGTAAGTCCCAAGAGCGCTGCCCGTTAAGCGACAAGGTAAAATAAAAGCGATTTCCGGGTTTCGACAGTTCGTAAATTTGGCGCATGTCCAATTGATAAACCTGGTAGCTGCTGAAGCTCTTGTCTAAAGCGGCATCCTGGAATTTGACCGCCTGGGTTTCAACCCGTGTTTGAGCGGAAAGGAAGAACGGCAGGATCGCCAGTAACAGGCACAAAAGGAGGTTTCGAAAAGTGTTTCGATGCTTTTGAAGTGGATGGTAACTGTTCATAAAATATCCAGTGATTGGTGAAATAATCAAGCCATCACTGGCGCGAAGGGAACGCGCAGCGTCAACGGGATTTAGCGACAATGGGTATAAATTGATGTTGGGAGGGAGGAAAATGTTACCAAATATATGTAGAGAAAGCGGAATTTCAAAAAAAGCAGGGCTGATTTTTTGCAAAAAAAGGATAATGACGAAAAAGGAAGGTTTGAAAATCGTGAATTACAAAGTTACTTAAAGGATTATTTTCATACCTTCCTAATTGATCTGTCTATCTGCCGTGCCCGTCGAAAAATTTTAGCAGTTACCAATATTTCCGGGTGTTTTGGAGTTATTGCTCTTTATTCTAAATCACCTGACACATGACAAAAGTTCAAAATTTCTTCCTGTTCTGCTCGGGTGTCGAGCATTCCATTCTGGAAAAGTGCCCATCTGATCGCAACAAATATACCGGCATTGGCGCTACGGTATTTTTTACCGGCGTGCTGGCCTTCTTTTCTTCGGGGTACGCGCTCTATACCGTGTTCGACTCCTCCATTGCCGCGATTGCGTTTGGCTTGGTTTGGGGATTGATGATTTTTAACCTCGACCGCTACATTGTGATGAGCATGAAAAGCAATGGCAGTTGGTGGCGCGACTGGTTGGTGGCCATGCCACGGCTCGCATTAGCTGTTTTGCTGGCGTTGGTGATTTCCAAGCCTTTGGAAATGAAGATTTTTGAAAAAGAAATCCAGGCGGAATTGGTGATCATGGAACAGGAGGTGTTCAAGGCTCAGGAAGATGGCCTGAAGGCGCGATACGAAGCCCAGATTGCCGGTGAACGCGCCCAAATCGAAACCCTTAAATCAGAGATTGCCCAAAAAGTAGCCGCCCGCGACACCCTCGTAAAACGTGCGGTAGAGGAAGCCGACGGCACCGGCGGATCGGGTCAAAAAAACCTGGGGCCCATTTACAAAGCCAAAAAAGCGGAAGCCGATAAGGCGCAAACCGAGCTGGATCAGCTCATTGCCCTCAACCAACCCATGATTCTGGCAAAAGAAAAAGCAGTGAAGGACTTAGAAACGACCATCCAAACGGAAATCGCCAACCTGAAACGCGAAGGATACGGCGGGCTTGCTTCGCGCATGGAGGCACTTTCGAGGCTGGGCGCCAGCAGCAAGGCGATTCTTTACGCCAGCCTCTTCATCACGCTGCTGTTCATCGCCATCGAAACGGCGCCGATTATGGTGAAACTCATCTCCTACCGCAGCCCTTACGACCACCTGCTCCACGAACACGAACACGTGTTTGCGATGGCCAGCTTAGAATCAACCACCCTGCGCGCCAATGCGGTCAACGGCAAATTGAAATACGACACCGACACGGGGCGCTATTTGGTAGCTGCGCGCATCGCTGCCGAGAAGGCGCTCATTGATCATAAACTGAAAGAGAAACTGGAGGAGTTGAAGGCCAAGCCTTATAACTGGACTTTAGGGAAAATGTAAGCTGGAACAGAGCGGGTGTAACTGCAAGTGTAATATCGTCAACTTAGCGATGTGAACGACCCGCAAGGGTCAAATGTGAATAGCCCCCGATGCAATCGGGGGAAAAGTGGAAGTGGTGAGGTAACGGGCAACCCCGAATGGGGTTGAATATTGACAATGTAGTATTAACATTCAACCCCATTCGGGGTTGCCCGTTACAATTCGTTTATGCGACCAACCCCCGATTGCATCGGAGGCTATTCACCTTCAACCACTTCGTGGTTATCGTTCGCTAAGTTGACGACATTACACTCCGATTGACGCCCGCTCTGTCACCGCCTTTACCAATCTTTCGTTTTATAAAATATCTCAATCTCTTGCTCTGAGGATAACAGGGTGATCTTATCCTCTTCAATTTTTAAAATTTTATAGAGGATGCAATCTTCCCAGCACATTAACAGGTACTCGCTGCCTGCAAAGTGAATTACGTCGTAAGAAAAACCGGAGTGTGAGGCAATTCGTATGGTTTCTTCCCCAACATCAGCTGTTTTATAAAAATAGTTGCCAAATCCCCAATACCGGCCATTGTTCTGGTATTTTTTAAAAGAGAAAACAAGGGTATCTGACTCCATGGATTCATAGCCATAGCTGTTTTTTTTGGGAGGAGGAACCCGCTTCCAGTAAGCACCATCAAAAAAACAGGACTTCTGGCGTATATTGTCGTGGTCTTTGATCAAGATGATGGGTGTTCCTTCCGGGTAGTTATAGTCATGAAACTCAATGGTATCCCGGCTTAATTTCTTCACAATCCAGTCTATATCAAAACTACTATTTGAAGTATAAGATATTAGTTTAATGCTTTCGGACATTCGCTTAAAGGGGCCGACGAGGTCGTAAATTTCAATCTGGTCGCTTGTATCCCTTTTTATCAGTAGATTACCACCGATGCTTGGCTCAAGCTCAATTCCGGCAAAAGGGCTCCTGCTATACACATTGAATCCAGAAAAATAATACAAGTTTTTACTGTTCAATTCCCTGAATTGCCCGTCCAGCAGAAATTCCATTTGCAAAAGCAGGTCGGACTGCGCGCTTGAGAGCCAGACAACAGCGCAACTCAATCCTGTTAAAATCAATTTTTTCATCATTCCTGATCCTAATTTCAGCGTTAAGCGAACAACTCTTTAACTATATTATTGACCGGCCTAACCTCCCAATCATCAAGGTATTTTGATAACGACATTGGCCGCATTCCGTTACACAGCATCCTGGTGCAGAAAAAATCCAAACAGTTTCTTACTTTTGCACCCGTTCAACAACCCAACCGCTTACATGAATTCTAGCAAACGTATACATTTACTGGCAGGATGGCTCGTTTTTGCCGTTGCCGCGACTGTTTATTACCTCACTGCTGAACGCACCGGAAGCCTCTGGGACTGTGGTGAGTTCATTCTCGGAGCCTACAAGCTGCAAGTCGTTCACCCGCCGGGTGCGCCTTTGTTTTTGCTGGTTGGCCGCCTTTTTACCTGGGTAGCCACGCTGGTGTCGGACAATCCGGAAGACATCGCTTTTTCGGTCAACCTCATGTCGGGGCTTTGTACGGCCTTTACAGCGGCGTTTGTAGCGTGGGTGACGATGACCCTCGGTAAGATGACCCTTGTGGGCCGCGACGAGGCATTAGATATGGGGCAAACGGTAGCGACTGCCGGAGCAGGCGTCATTGCCGGTCTGGCAACTGCCTTCTGTTCTTCCATCTGGTTTTCAGCGGTGGAAGGCGAGGTTTACGCCATGTCTACTTTTTTCACGGCGCTCACGCTGTGGACGATGATCAAATGGTATAGCCTGCCCGATACGCCGCAAGCAGACCGCTGGCTGATCCTGACAGTTTACGCCGCTGGTTTGTCCATGGGCGTTCACTTACTCAGTTTGCTGACTTTCCCGGCGTTGGCAATTTTTTATTATTACAAAAAATACACCAAACATACCTTCTGGGGAATGGCTGCTGCTGCCGGTATCGGCGTCGTCGTCATTTCGGTGGTGCAAAAACTCATCATCGTTGGCATTCCAATCCTCTGGAGCAAAATGGAATTGCTGATGGTGAATGGTTTCGGGCTGCCGTTCCATTCCGGGTTGGTTCCAACCCTGCTGGTTGTCGGCGGGTTGATTTACTTTGGATTGTATATGGCGCATAAAAGGCAAAATGCGCTGCTGCAAAACGTGATGGTGGCTTTGACCATGCTCGTTATCTCCTTTTCTACCATTGGCGTTGTCCTGATCCGCGCCAATGCAGAACCTCCGGTGAACATGAACGCGCCAAACGACGCGATGCGCCTGATTCCGTACCTGAACCGCGAGCAATACGGCGAACGGGCGCTGCTGTACGGCCCCCATTTCGACGCCAGACCAAAAGACACCGAAGTTACCGACCGCTATGGCCGCGTAGGCGATCGCTACGAAATCACGGATTACAAAATAGACCTCATCTACGACGATAAAGACAAGATCCTGTTCCCGCGCATGAGCGACAACACGCAAGGCCGCCCGGATCTGTACCGCCGCTGGATGGACTTGCCGCCGAACAGCCGCCGCAAGCCGGATATGGGCGACAACATCAAATTTATGTTCCAGTACCAGTTGGGCTGGATGTATTGGCGCTATTTCATGTGGAATTTCGCGGGCCGCCAAAATGGCGATCAGGGCTTCGAACCCTGGGATAAATCGAGCGGCCACTGGATCAGCGGCATCAAAGCGCTGGATGCAGCGCGGCTGGGCAATCAGGACAAGTTGCCCGACACCATGAAAAACAACAAGGCACGCAACGTCTATTACATGCTGCCCTTCCTCTTTGGGTTGCTCGGGCTGTTTTTCCACTTCCAGCGAAGGTCTAATGAAGCGCTGGGGCTATTGGCACTGTTTGTGATCACAGGTATCGGGATTGTGATTTATTCCAACCAGCCACCCAACGAACCCCGGGAGCGGGACTATGTTTTGGTCGGCTCCTTCTTTACTTATTGTATTTGGATCGGTTTTGCAGTGATCGCCCTTTATCAATGGCTCAAGGATTTAAAGCTGCCGGGCCTGCCGGTGGCCTTTGCTTCCATTGCGCTGGTGGCCATAGCGCCTTACCTGATGCTGACGCAAAACTACGACGATCACACCCGCAGCGAACACAAAGGCTCCAGGGATTATGCCACCAACTTCTTAGAGTCCTGCGCGCCCAACTCGATCATTTTCACTTACGGAGATAACGATACTTACCCCCTGTGGTATGCCCAGGAGGTGGAAAACATCCGCACCGACGTGCGTGTGGTGAACCTCAGCCTCATTGCCGTGGATTGGTACATTGACCTGCTGCGCCGGAAAGTCAACAATTCGGAGCCGATCAAAATGACCATCCCCGCTGCCGCTTATCGCGGCAAACAGCGCAACCAGGTTTTCTACTATGGTGATGGCAACCGGGAGATGTCTTTGCAGGAGACCCTGACGTTTATCGGATCGGATGCCAGCCAGGTAAAATTGCAGGGGCGCGATTATGAAACCTTCCCAAGCAAAAACGTCTACCTGCCGGTGAATAAGGAGGCTGCCCTGAAAAGCGGCGCTATTACGGCAGCGGATACCGGTGTCGTTGATCGCATTCCGCTGAACCTCAACAAGGATCAGTTGCTGAAAGACGATTTGGCCGTACTTGACATCATCGGTTCCAACTTGTGGGATCGCCCGATTTATTTTGCGGTAACCTGCCGTCCGGAAAAACTGTTTGGGTTAGACGATTATATGCAGTTAGAAGGCCTGGGCATCCGCATCGTACCGGTGAAAACGGCGAGCGACCCGACGTATGGCATGATCGGCAAAGGCCGCGTGAATACGGAAGCGATGTACAAAAATGTGATGGAAAAATTCCGCTGGGGCAATTTTGACACGAAAGAATTGTTTGTAGACCGCAGTTACGCGCCCAGCGTGCAGAGCATCCAATTGGCCATTCGCCGCGCGGCTTTTACGCTGTTGCGCGAAAACAAAAGGGAAGAGGCTTTGGCTATGATAGATCAGTATTTCAAGTCGTTCCCGCATAAAAATTTCCCGTACGACTATCGGACGATGTACATGCTGGCGGTCTATTTCCAGGCAGACGCTTACGACAAAGCGAAGCCGCACCTTGAAATTCTGGCGAAACAAACGCAGCAATATATGGCTTACTACGCTTCTGTGCCGGGTACGATACTCGACTCCAGCTACCGAAACGAATTTGATGCCACGTACCAGACCATGCAAAATATCCTGACCGAAGCGCGCCGTGCAAAAGACGAGTCGTTTGTTCAGGAATTGGAAAAAATGTTCGGCAATTACCTGACCGAAACGCCGCCGGCGCCGGAAATGGAGCCGTTGCGGGATTGAAATTAAGGTTAAAGGTTAAAGTAGAAAGTAGAAAGGATAAAGGGCGATTACGTAATACGATCAAGGAAACGTAATCTCTACTTTACCCTTTAACCTTTACCCTTTAACCTTTACCCTTTAACCTTGAAAATACAGACTATGATCCAAACCATTGCCATCGGGTGCGACCACGCCGGGTACATCTACAAAGATGTGATTGTCGCTCTTTTGCAGGAGCGCGGAATCCAGGTATTGAATTTTGGCGCCGACAGCGCTGAATCGGTGGATTATCCCGATTTTGCACATCCGGTTGCAGAAGCCGTAGAGCAGGGAAAAGCACAGATGGGGATTCTCTTGTGCGGAACCGGCAATGGGGTAGCCATGACGGCGAATAAACACCGGGGCATTCGTGCAGCGCTTTGCTGGACGGAAGAAGTCGCCCGGCTGGTTCGGCAACACAACGATGCAAATGTGCTGGCCATTCCGGCGCGATTTGTGAACGAAACGCTTGCGCTGGCAATGGTTGAAATTTTCATCGAAACGCCTTTTGAAGGCGGGCGACACGAACGGCGGGTGAGGAAGATTTGAAAATTTGAGGATTTGGTTATTGGTTAATTGTTACTGGTTATTGGTCTGTTCTCACATCCTCAATCCTTTTCCTGGTTATTTATTATCGGTAAGAGCAGGATATAGATACAGATCATCAAACATTCTCCTAGTAACCAATAACCAATAACCAATAACCAATAACCAATAACCGAGTAACCAGTAACCGATAACAAACAACCATGCTACGAATACTATGCTTAAGTCTGCTGCTGCTCAGCGCCGCCACAAGCTGGTCGCAGCGTTTGGAAGCCAGCAAAACCGATGCCGAATGGCAAGCTTTAGCTGAAAAGCTGGCGCATCGCTTCATCATTACCGACGGGCATGTAGATTTGCCTTACCGCCTGCGGGTACAAAATTTCCGGCTCACCAAAGAATTAATCGGCATTCCTATAGAGACAACGGCAGGGGATTTCGACTATGTCCGCGCCAAAAAAGGCGGGTTGGATGCGCCGTTCATGTCTATTTACATTCCTTCTTCTTATCAGGTAACCGGCGGCGCCAAGGTCTTTGCAGATTCACTCATTGATATGGTGCGAAGCATCCCTACGGCGCACCCCGACAAATTTGCTATTGCCGTTTCGCCCAAAGAGGTCAGGCGCAATTTCAAAAAAGGAATCATTTCGCTGCCAATGGGTATGGAAAACGGGGCGCCCATTGAAGAAGATTTAGCCAATGTGGCTTATTTTCATAAACGCGGCATCCGGTACATTACCCTGACGCACGCCACCGACAACAAAATCTGCGACTCCTCCTACGATACCACCGGTACCTGGAACGGCCTCAGCAAGTTCGGACGGGAAGTGGTGCGCGAAATGAACCGCACCGGCATCATGGTGGACATCTCGCACGTGTCGGACAGCACCTTCTACCAGGTGATGGCGTTGACGAAAGCTCCCTGTATCGCCTCGCATTCTTCGTGCCGAAAATTCACGCCCGGCTTCCAACGCAATATGAGCGACGATATGATTCAGGCGCTGGGGCGCAATGGCGGGGTCATCCAGATTAACTTCGGCTCCACTTTTTTAGATTCCAAAATTCAGGAACACGAAACCGCGATGCGCAACGAACTTTCAGAAATTTTGGATAAAAAGGGCTTGAAATACACCGATCCGGCAGCGAAGGAAACCATTGAAGCGTTTCAAAAGGCGCACCCGACGCTTTATTCCGACGTACAGATGGTAGCCAACCACATTGACCACGTGGTCGCCCTGGCAGGCATTGACCATGTTGGGTTGGGATCCGACTTCGACGGGGTTGGCGACAGTTTGCCCACAGGCCTGAAAGATGTTTCTCAATACCCGAATCTGATTTGTGAATTGCTCAAACGCGGTTATTCGGAAGATGATATTGCCAAAATCTGCTACAAAAATGTGTTCCGCGTTTGGGAACGGGTGGAGAAAGTGGCGAAAGGGAAATAGTTGGCAGTTTTTGCCAACTGCCAACTAAATTAATCAAGCAATTTCGAATGAAAAAAAATATCCTTTTATCGTCAATTATCTTTTTCAGCATCAACCTGAGCAGTGCCTGGTCGCAAGCTCCGGTAGCTTCCGGCGATACGACCATTTACAAAGCCGCCGAAGAAATGCCGCGATTTCCCGGGTGTGAACAATTGGACACGACCATCCAGGTCAAAGCGCAATGTGCACAGCAAAGCCTGCTCAAATTCATTTATCAAAATATTCAATACCCCTATTTCGCCCGCGAAAAAGGCATAGAAGGCACCGTGGTGGTGAGCTTTGTTGTCGAAAAAGATGGAACCATCACCCAGCCTAAAATCGTCAAAGACATTGGCGAAGGTTGCGGCGTGGAAGCGCTGCGCGTGGTGAACCTGATGAGCGAATACCAAATCCGCTGGGCCCCCGGCAAAAACAAAAAAGAAGCCGTCCGCGTTGCGTTTACCCTGCCAGTGCGGTTCAAGCTGGAGGAGGCGCCGCCTTTCGTGATGGTGGCAGGCGACAGCGTCTGGTCGGTTTTTGATACGCCGCTTACTTATGCAGGCGGGGATAGCGCCCTGCAAGTCTACCTCAACAAGGAACTCGATTACCCGAAAGCCTTTACAGACAGTTGCCGCATTGGCAATATTGACCTCCAACTGCTCGTGCGGCCCAATGGCGACCTGCGCATCCTCGACATGACCGACTACAACGACCTGGGTACCGATTTTTTGTGGGAATCCATTCAAAGCGTCATTTCTACAATGGGCGACTGGACGCCGGCTACCCACAAAGGCCGGAAAGTGCCAGCCGGTTACGACATCAGTCTCTCGTTTATCCCGGAAGCGCCCGCTTGTAAACAGGTGGTGGACAACTACACCCGTGCCATCCGCCTTTCGGACGAAGGCACCGTACTGGTTCAGGAAGGCAAACCCGAAGAAGGATTGCTCAAAATGAGCGAAGCCATTGCCCTGTTCCCGAACAATGCAGGACTTTTGTTGCTGCGTGGCCAAACTTATTTGGATATGAACCGGATGCCGGAAGCCTGTCAGGATTTGAGCAAAGGCAAAAAGATTGCTTTGGTGAATTGGTATGACAGCTTGTTGCCTTTGATTTGTAAGGACAAATAGAAAAAGGCAAGTTTGCAAGTGGGCAAACCTTATCCTGTCCCATAAAATAAAAACCCCGAAGGGGGGCTATGATTATAGAAAAAAGGCATGAAATGTTCGGTTAAAACCCCGAAGGGGTGGCATAATTTCACCGCTTCGGGGGTTAAAAACACGCAATTCCCATCATTTCTATAATCATGTTTTCCCTTCGGGAATTTTATGGGACAGGGTAAGGTAGGCAAACTCGTGAACTTTGCCTACTTACCCTTTGCCAACTTGCCCTTTGTTAAAACTATCGCTACCCGGACATTTAAACTAAGTTTTTTCATCCGAAACAAACCGGCGGGGGCTTTCGTTCGTATATAGATCAAACACAATCAAAGTCATGCAAAAAATATTTCGTTCCATTCCCCTGCTGGTTGCCGGCCTGTTTTTATTGCTTACAACCAATGCCTGCATCGCCCAAAGCTACGATGTTGCCTCCAACTCCAAACCGGTAACCCACGAAACCTGGGACGCTTTGTTGAAAAAACACGTCTCGGCAAAAGGCGGGGTAGATTACCAGGGCTTCCTACTCGACAGCGTCAAGCTGAACAGCTACCTGAAACTTCTGAGCGATAACCACCCGAATGCCAAAAACTGGAGCCGCAATGAACAGTTGGCTTACTGGATCAACGCTTACAATGCATTCACCGTTAAATTAGTCACGAAACACTACCCGGTGAAAAGCATCAAGGACATCAAAAAAGGGGTGCCTTTTGTGAATACGGTGTGGGACATCAAATTCATCAAAATTGAAGGTGCTACTTATGATTTGAACAACCTGGAACACAGCATCATTCGCCCCAAATTCAACGATCCGCGCATCCACTTTGCAGTAAATTGCGCGTCCGGCTCCTGCCCTAATCTGCTTAATGAAGCTTTTACCGCCAAACGCCTTGACGAGCAATTGGATAAAGTTGCCCGCAGTTTTTTGGCCGATAAATCCAAAAACAAAATTGCTTCGGCTTCAAAAGCGGAATTGTCCAAAATCTTCTCGTGGTACAAAGGAGATTTTACAGAAAAAGGCCAAACCCTGGTGGGCTTTATCAATAAATACGCGCCACTCAAGTTAGACGACAAGGCGGATATTAGCTACCTCGACTACGACTGGAGTCTGAATGAGGAAAAGAAAAAGTAGGTGTTTTTTACCAGATAGGGCTTCATAATTTTTTACCACATAGGGCACATAGTTGTTTCACAGTAGATCACATAGAGCTATTTATCCCTAAAAAGAGCAGAACGGCTATGTGTTCTATGTGAAAACCCCTATTGTGAACTATGTGGTAAAAAACCTATGTGGTAAAAAACAAATCCCAAGTCATTTCAACGAAGCAGCATAACACTACCTGTTCTTTCGATCGCGGTTCCGGAGAGTTGTTTCAGGCGGATAAAATAAATATAAATCCCCTGGGGCATCGGGCGGCCGTCTTTTTCGCCATTCCAGCCAAGCGTCACATCGTTGGAAACAAACACTTGTCCGCCCCAGCGGTCATAGATGGTCATTTGGTATTCCTCCACGGTTCCGAATTGCAGAAAAGGCTCGAACGTGCGGTTGATGCCTTCCGGAGCGAAGACATTGGGAATGAAAATCTTCGGAATTTGTTCTACACAGGTCGTATTGGAACGGGAGCGTACGGTTTTAGTCGTCCCATCAGGCAACCGCAATTCGGCGACTGCAACCACAAAATAACACTGCCGGCCTGATTCCGGGCCTGAAAAATCAACGGCGTCGCTGTACAAAAGCACCGTACCCGATACCGTAACCAGCAAGGTTTCGCCGCTCACCGATAAGCGGTACACTTCATAAGACAATACTGTTGCAGAATCATTGACATAAGCAGTCCAGGTCAGGTTGTTCATGCCGTCTTCTCCGCCAATACCCGTGATTCCGGGCGGACGCACCACATTGGAAAGCGTAGTCCGGTCGCAACTATCTACGGTTCGAACGCGGTAGTATTCCGGCATTGCAGGCATATCGGCAGAAAGCAGCGTGTTCGTTTCCGTCAGCACCGTCGGCACTGGAAAAACGCCTGTATCGTCAAAATTGCCCCCCGGCGTCGTTGCGCGTTGCACGGCAGCCGATTCGATGGCTGCGGTCGTATTCCAACGCCACTGCCATTCTATGGTTCCATCGGGGGTATAGCTTGCATTTTCCAGCAGCAAGTTTCTGACGGCCTGTACGACATTGGGTGTCTGGCAGGCCACGTTGGAATTGGAGGCTGTCGCCGCTCCTGTTTGGCGGGCGCGCACAAAAAAGCAATAGGTATCCTGGTCGTTGACGCCTTCGTAATTAAACGCAGTCGCATTTCCCGGCGCTTCAGCGGCGAGTACCGGCGCAGCCCCGTTGATACCGACCCAGATTTCGTAAGCGCTTACACCGCCGGGCCAGTTCTGGTAAGCATTCCAGGACAGGGATATGCGGGCGTCGCAACCGTTACCGGGTGTCGCAGTCAGGAAAATGGTATTGTGCGGCTGCGTCACTAAACTTTTATTGCCGCAGGCATCCAACGCGACGACAAAATAGGTTTCGATCCCGGCGTTTGGATCCGCTGTCTGGTCTATAAAAAAGAGGGTATTTCCATTAAAAATCGTGTCCAGTACGGTCGTACCCGAAGTGGTATTTCTTGAAACCACGTACATAACCGTTTCCGGCGAAGGGCTGGGGTTCCAGGTAACTTCCACGTTATTTCCGCTAACGGTCACCAACTGCAAAGGCCCCGGTTCGGGGATGCGGTTGTCCAGCGTATCCGATGACAGGGCTATTTGTCCGGGGCAGTTAAAATTGCTTTTTAGGTAGTAGAACCACGTCATGCCGGTTACAAAGGCGTGGTAATAGCTGGTCTGACCAGGATTGGTAATGGTTTCCAGCAGTTGGTACGGGCCGTTGAGGTTCTGGCTTGCGTAAATTTCGTATGCATTAAAGGGGCCGCAGGTGTTGACGGGCGTTTCCCAAATCAACGTGTCATTGCTCACACAAATCAGGTTGGGCGCAGCCACTTGCGCGCTCAAAAAGTGGGTCAATCCTGCAAAAAACAAAAGTAGGAGTATTCGCTTCATATTTGTCATAGTCGTTGCTTGCAAAAGAACGGCGCAAGCGGGCTTTCCATTGTATACTCATGTTTACATAGCAGGATTAAACAAGAAAGCGTTCCTCCGGTTCAAAGGGGAACGCTTTCTCAGGTTTTGAGAGGGTTGTGTAAGATAAGGTGCAAGTTGCAAAAGGCAAAAGGCAATAATTTCGTGAAATGAAATGATTTCGTAAAATGGCTCTGTTTGATTACGAAAACATTGAGCTTTACGAAACAAAATTGCCTCTTGCTGCTTGCCTTCCCGCTTGGGCGGGACAGGTCTTGCCTCTTTACACAACCCCATTCCTACCGCACTGCAATTTTGTACGTCTGCCCGCTATTGGTCACACTCCCGTTTTGCACAGGAGCAGCATTGCGGATCTGCAGGATTCCGGCAACGTGCGGAGCCGCCATGGAAGTTCCAGTCAGCGTAGCATAACCGCCATTGAGGTACGTGCTGTACACGCTGGTACCCGTTGCAATCCAGTCTACCGGACCGCTGCTGCTGGTATTGTAGTTGCCGCCGTAGGTCGGATCGTTGTAGTAGGTTTTGTTACAGCGCATATTGGTCACCGTAAAAATATTGGTGCCGTTCACGCAGGCTGGCTGATACAGCGCAGCATTGGAGTAATTGTTGCCCGATGCCAGCGAAATACGGGTACCGGCATTGCCCATCCCCTGTAGTGCCGTTCGATAGCTGGAGCCGGTCGCACAACCCGATCCGTAATATCCGCCAAGGCTCATGTTGACCACATCGCCTGCCAGGTCATTGGCAGCCACGTGGTTAACGCCTGACAAGATGGTAGAAGTAGAACTTCCGCCGCTGCATGGGAATACACGAACCGGCACTACCGGAGCGCCCGCAGCTACGCCAATTACGCCGATGGTGTTGTTTAGAGCGGCTGCCGTTCCGGCTACGTGGGTACCGTGACCATTACAATCTTCAAAGCTGCTGCTGCCGGGGACGAAAGATTTTGCGTAGGCTGTGTTGGTCACTACGCTCAGGTCGGGGTGGTCGGTATCAATGCCCGAGTCAATCACCCAAATCCAGCGATCGGTACCGGCTGTAGCTGCGCCGCCTGCATTGGTGATCCCACAGGGCGTTGTTTGTGCGCGCCCGGCATCCTGAACGACCTCTTCAACCGTAAAGGGAGGCAATTCTACCACGCGGTCGTACTCCACCAACCCCAGCGCGTCGCTTTTTTTCACGCGCTCAAAAGCTTCGGGACTCAGGCGCACAGCAACCCCGCTCTGGACGGCGGTGTAGTAAGCCAGCACAGCATCCTGGCCAATCCCTTCAGAAGCCAGCCAGGCATTGATCTGGTTTTCAACTTGTTTGCCGTACTCCGCCATCCTTGCGCTTTTTTCGGCGCGGGTGCGAACGGGTTCAGTCAGGTAAGTAATGGCCGGTGCAATTTTATCCTCCTTAAAAATGAGGATATACTGCCCGTCAATAATCGCGCCTTCATCGCTTTGGGGCTGAACAAGGGCGGTTTCGTCCAATACTTCGGATTCTTTGGTTTGGCTGCATGCACTCAACAGTGCTGCTGCGATGATTGTGAATACTGCAAAAGAGAGATAAGATCTCATGGTAGATAGTTTTTTATATGAACCAATAAGAATTACCATCCTGTGTATGCATAAAAGCGCATACAGAATAAAACCGACTGAAAAACAGCAGGTTGCACGTGGTTGTCGTAGTGTACTTGGTGTTGAAGCGTGAAAAATGAAAATTCGGTGAATTGAAAAATCAACCGAATAATCCATTGAATTAAGAGGGAAATAGTTTTGGTTTGCTAAATGACCGGGATAAATATAGAAGGATTGATGGTGGATTGCAAGTCATATCAAAAAAATATTTTTATTATACATTTTTATACCAAAAACATGGTAGTCCGGAATGCAAGTGTACATTTGTTATCAAACAAACAAAAATGCCAGAGCAAGGAAAAAAGCAAGGCCAGTTGATCCAGGCCTTCGGATTACAGGCAGCCATCATTCTGGTCGTTAGTTCCATTATTGGATCGGGGGTTTATAAAAAAGTGGCCCCTATGTCAGATAAGCTGGAATCGGCGGATCTGGTGTTGTTGGCCTGGTTGCTGGCGGGCATTGTCACGATGTTGGGGGTGCTCACGACGGCAGAAATTGCGGGCATGGTTTCTGGAAGCGGCGGGCCATTTGCTTACTTCAATCGAATTTACGGGCGCAGGTTTGCATTTTTTTATGGATGGGGTAGTTTTACAGCCATTCAGTCGGCGTCTATCGCTTCCATTTCCTACGTTTTTGCGCATTCTTTGAATGCAGTTATGCCTTTGCCACGGTTGGATGCGGCAACGGAAAAGATCCGGGTTTTGGGCATTTTTTATCCGCTTGAAAACCTGGGGGTTAAATTAGCGGCGGTGTTGCTGATTTTGTTGCTGGGCGCCATCAACTACCGGGGGGTTCGGCAAGGCGGCGGCGTAAGCCGGATCATTACCAATGCGGTTATTGCCAGCATTCTTGTCATCATCATTCTGGGCCTCACCATGGGCGTGGGCAGTATGGCGAATTTTCAAGCCGTTGCGTCAACCTATCCGCCGGAGAGCTTCAGCGCCGGGAATTTTGGTTTTGTAACCGCACTTTTTGCTGCCATGTTGAGCGCTTTCTGGGCGTATGAAGGTTGGATCACACTGGGTTTTATGGCTGGCGAAATCAAGGATCCGACCCGAAATATTCCGCGTTCGCTGATCTTCGGCACGCTCATTGTCATTACGATTTATCTGCTCATCAACTTTGTATACCTGTACGTGCTGCCGATGGACGAAATGATCGCCGTGGCAAAGGACACCAATAAAATTGCCGCTATAGAAGTCATTCGCAGGATGTTTGGCGATACAGGCGTCTGGTTATTGTCGGTACTCATCGTAGTCACGACCGCCGGTTGCACCAATACCACCATCATGGCGGCTGCGCGCATCTACTACGCCATGGCAAAAGAAGGGGTGTTTTTCAAAAAAGCAGCGCACGTCCACCCGCGTTACCATACACCGGGTAACGCGCTTATTTACCAGGCCATCGTTTCCTGCACCCTGGTTTTTTCCGGCAGTTTCGACCAGTTGACCGACATGCTGGTTTTTGTGCAGTTCATTTTTTACGGAGCCGTAGCGGTGGGCGTATTCATCCTGCGCAAGCGGGAGCCTGATACGCCGCGTCCGTACAAAGCGGTAGGCTATCCGGTGATTCCGGCGCTTTACATCCTGTTCTGCGCTTATTTGGTCATCAATACCCTCATCACCAACCCACGCAACGCTGGTCTGGGGCTGGCACTGGTGCTGCTTGGTACGCCATTTTATATGTATTGGACAAGTCAAAATAAAAAGACGCCAGATCCTTCGGTGCTTAACGACCCGCATTGATCGTTTTTTGTTTTTGTGCTGTAAATGAACGGCTGCTGCGAACAAGTTTTCGCGGCAGCCGTTCGTGTATTAGCGGGGTAAAGTTTGTAACTTTGTGGAATAGAGCTTTCAGCAGGTAGGATTCCTGTATTCATTAGCTGAACTGATAAGGCATGAAAATCAAAGAATTAATTGTAAAAAACTACAAACGCTTTTTAGAAGAAAGAAAAATCAGCTTCTGCGATCCGGAGACAGGTAAGCCGATGGATATGGTTTTGCTGGTAGGGAATAACGGCTCGGGAAAGTCTTCGATTTTGCAGGCGATAGCAGCAGTAGTGGGCGGTGCGGCAAAGCCCCATTTTCGTCCTTCAGATTTAGAATATCCCGGCTTCAGTTACGAGTATATTCAAAATGGAAGACTTCCCATCAACATAAAGGCAACGGTCTGCCTGAATCAGGGTGAAATAATTGCAACACGGGAATATAGCCAGGAACTAGTAGAACAGGTTCCGGCACGGCAAGTTACGCATCAGTTACCAGATGAATCTGAAGAAGTAGAAATCTGGCTTGATTATGAATCAAAATCCACCCGTTCAACTTCTGCAAGAAGGCTTTTTCAATTAAAGGGTTACCAATATGCGCTTCAACTTGGCCCTTTTAGCTCGAATTTTTCCAGTTTGCTATCACGGGTTGGCTCCATATACTATTACCATGAACAAAGAACAGCTGCGAGCATTACTGCAACACAGGAAAATGGGAATGGAACAGTACCCACCCATCTGGATGACAATAAAATTCGGAAAATACTTGCTGACTGGTATCTTTTTGATCAGCGCTCCAAGGATACATCATTTGTATTGAGAGAAGGCCAACGAAATCGTTATCAAGCACTAGAACAAGCTTTTAGTAAGATTTTTAACGGTCGCTCCCTTAAAGGCCCTGCGCCTCGTATGATGCCCGACAAGATACTTGATGTCAATGATTTTTGGTTTTTTGATGGCCAGTCAGAATACGAATTGGGAAGCATTTCAGCTGGTGAACGTGCTATCTTACCACTTTTAATTGATTTTGTAAATTGGGATATCAATAATTCAATTATACTGATTGATGAGTTAGAACTACATCTTCACCCTCCTCTTCAACAAGCTTTGGTTCGAATGTTGCCCAAACTTGGAAAAAACAATCAGTTCATCATAACTACGCATTCTGATGATGTGGCAGTTATGTTTCCTGAAAATCAAATAATCCGATTATAATATGCCTCAGATTGAATATATATTTTGTGAAGGAAGCGCTGATAGCTTGGATAGAAAGGTCTTAGAAAAGGTACTTGAGGGACTTTCGCCAGATACTAAAACACCCAAAATTGTACCGGCAGGCGGTAAGGGGAACTTGCCAAATTTTATGCAAGGCTATTTATCCCGTGGAGGAGTGGGTAGCAACGATATAAACACAGCAATTGGCTTTCGTGATAGAGATTTTGACGCACCAGTTCCAAATGTGCCACAACTTTCTTCTTCTCGAAATCCCAAAATTAAGTTATCTTACAGAGCTACTATTGAAAATTATTTGTTGTCCTATGATTCCCTATTCCGATTTATTCAAGAAGATAGAGAAAAATATCGAATGATTGGGATAAATAGTCTTGATGATGCCCGGAATGTTTTTGAAGAAGAAGCACGTAGTCTTAAATACTATACTGCTTCAAGACATACATTAGGTGTTTTAAGGCAAGCAGTTAATATGAATACGACCTGGACTAAAGGAAGCGGGGTATTACCAAATGTTCTTGACAGAGCAGATTGCCTTCAGGAAACAATCCAACTCGTTGAAAATGTGAAAAATACAGCTCAAAGCCTAACCAATGACGCAAAAACGATCGTTGGTGCGACTGAAACTACATCTGTGATTACTAATAATTATATTGAACAAATTTATGATCATTTCATTGCCCGTTTCAATGATAACTTTATTGAAAATCAGGAGTATTTGATATGGTATAATGGAAAAGATATTCAAGAGGCTATCAAAAAACGAATGCCTTTTAGACTACAAGGATTCTCTTTCAAGAATTATTATCAGTATGTGTTAGATTCTGAACAGTTCAATATACAAAATTTCCCCGACCTCATCCAACTCCGAAACATCCTGAACGGAACATCTTCGCTCTAACCAGACCACTCAAATCATGCAACAAACCACACCCTACCAGCCCACCAACAAAGTCCGCATCGTCACGGCGGCTTCGTTGTTCGACGGGCACGACGCAGCCATCAACATCATGCGGCGCATCATGCAGAGCAGCGGCGCGGAAATCATCCACCTGGGTCACAACCGCTCGGTGCAGGAAATCGTCAACACCGCGATTCAGGAAGATGCGCAGGGCATTGCCATCACGTCCTACCAAGGTGGCCACAACGAGTTTTTCAAATACATGCACGACCTGCTGCGCGAAAAAGGCGCCGGGCACATCAAAATATTCGGCGGCGGTGGCGGCACCATTTTGCCCACAGAAATCGCCGAACTGCACGAATACGGCATTTCACGGATTTACAGCCCCGACGATGGTCGCCACATGGGCTTGCAGGGCATGATCAACGATGTGCTGCAACAGTGCGACTATCCAATCGGGTTTTCTGTGAACGGCGAGGTGTCGAGGTTTGTCAATTTTTCGAAAACAACCCTGTCTGCTGAGGAACAAAAAGTGGATTTCAAAGACGTTGCCCGCTTAATTTCTATTGCGGAAAACAACCCCGATTATTTCGATAAGGAAGTGAAACCCCTGATCGCCACAGCCACAAAACCGGTTCCTGTACTCGGCATCACCGGCACCGGCGGCGCAGGAAAATCCAGTCTGGTAGACGAATTGGTACGGCGCTTCCTGATGGATTTTTCTGAAAAAAGCATTGCCGTTGTTTCGGTGGATCCCTCCAAACGCAAAACGGGCGGCGCGCTGCTCGGCGACCGCATCCGGATGAATTCAGTCAACCATCCCCGCGTCTACATGCGCTCGTTGGCCACGCGCCAGAGCAACTTAGCCCTGTCGCGGCACGTACAAAGCGCCATTGACATCCTGAAAGCGGCTCAATTCGACCTCATTATCCTGGAAACTTCGGGTATCGGGCAGTCCGACACCGAAATCATTGACCACAGCAACGTCAGCCTCTACGTGATGACGCCCGAATACGGGGCCGCCACACAGTTGGAAAAAATTGACATGCTGGACTTCGCAGATGTCATTGCGATCAATAAATTTGACAAACGCGGCGCCCTTGATGCCCTGCGCGACGTGCGCAAACAATACCAGCGCAACCACCAGATTTGGGACAAACCCCTTGATGAAATGCCGGTCATTGGCACCATCGCTTCCCAATTCAACGACCCGGGGATGAACACCCTCTATCGCCGGGTGATTGACGTGCTGACCGCCCGCACCGGCGCCAACCTGCCCTCCAGCTTCGTGAGCAGTCCGGAAATGAGCGAAAAAATCTACATCATCCCACCGGCTCGTACACGCTATTTGTCAGAGATCACCGAAAACAACCGCCGCTACGACCATTGGGTGGAAACACAGTGCGCCATTGCGGGAAAAATGTTCGGTCTGAAACGCGCTTTGGAAACCATCGGCGAAGACCAGCCGGAAACACGCGCCGCCCTGCAAAAAGCTTACGCGGAACTTGAAAAAGACTTAGACGGCGGCTGCCTGCGCATCCTCGAATCGTGGGAAGCCAAAAAAGCGGCCTACGCTGCGGATGATTACATTTATCAGGTGCGCGGCAAAGACATCCTCGTAAAAACCTACACCAAATCGTTGTCGCACACGCGCATCCCGAGGGTGTCGTTGCCGAGATTCAAAGACTGGGGCGATATCCTGCGCTGGTGTTTGCAGGAAAACGTGCCCGGCGAGTTTCCCTACACGGCAGGCGTTTTCCCATTCAAAAGAAAAGAAGAAGACCCGACGCGCATGTTTGCCGGCGAAGGCGGACCGGAACGCACCAATTGGCGCTTCCACTACCTGTCGCAGGGTATGCCCGCAGCGCGCTTGTCCACGGCATTTGACAGCGTGACGTTGTATGGCGAAGACCCCGATCACCGCCCCGATATTTTTGGCAAAATTGGCAATTCGGGCGTCAGCATTTGCTGTTTGGACGACGCCAAAAAGCTGTATTCCGGCTTTGATTTGTGCGATCCGCGGACGTCCGTTTCGATGACGATCAATGGTCCGGCGGCCACTATTTGCGCGTTTTTTATGAATGCGGCCATTGACCAGCAATGCGAAAAATACATCCGCGAAAACGGGCTGGAGCATTTGGTGGAAGCCAAATTGAAGGCGTTGTACGACGATCGGGGTTTGCCCCGCCCGACATACGCAGGCGACTTACCCGACGGCAACACAGGCTTGGGGCTGATGCTCTTGGGCCTTACCGGCGATCAGGTGCTGGAACCGGAAGTTTACCATGCGCTGAAAGCAAAAGCCTTGTCGTCCGTTCGCGGCACGGTGCAGGCCGATATTTTGAAAGAAGACCAGGCGCAAAATACCTGTATTTTCAGCGCCGAATTTTCGCTGCGGTTGATGGGCGATGTGCAGGCGTATTTCATTCAACACCAGGTGCGCAATTTTTATTCGGTTTCCATTTCCGGATACCACATTGCCGAAGCCGGCGCCAACCCAATCAGTCAGTTGGCGTTCACGCTGTCGAATGGTTTCACTTTCGTGGAATATTACCTTTCGCGCGGCATGAAGATTGACGATTTTGCGCCGAACCTGTCGTTTTTCTTTTCCAATGGGGTGGATCCGGAATACGCCGTCATCGGGCGGGTGGCGCGGCGGATATGGGCGAAAGCCATGAAACACAAATACGGCGCCAACGAACGCTCGCAGATGTTGAAATACCATATCCAGACATCGGGCCGCTCGCTGCACGCGCAGGAAATCGCGTTCAACGACATTCGCACCACCCTGCAGGCGCTCTACGCCATCTACGACAACTGCAACTCGCTGCATACCAACGCTTACGACGAAGCCATTACCACGCCCACCGAAGAAAGCGTGCGCCGCGCCGTGGCCATCCAGATGATCATTAACCACGAGTTGGGATTAGCTAAAAATGAAAATCCGCTACAGGGCGCGTTCATCATCGAGGAACTGACGGAATTGGTGGAAGAAGCGGTATTGCTTGAATTCGACCGCATCACGGAGCGCGGCGGCGTTTTGGGCGCCATGGAAACGATGTACCAGCGCGGTAAAATCCAGGAAGAAAGCCTCTACTACGAAACGCTGAAACACACCGGCGAACTACCGCTCATCGGCGTGAACACTTACCTGAGCAAAGACGGCTCCCCAACGATCCTCCCCCGGGAAGTCATCCGCTCCACAACCGAAGAAAAAGAAGCCCAGATCGCTACCCGCAACCGCCTGCACGAAGCGCAGCACGAACACGCGCCGGCTGCCTTGAAACGCCTGCAACAAATTGCCATCCAAAACGGCAATACGTTTGAAGAACTGATGGAAACGGTGAAGCATTGTTCGCTGGGGCAAGTGACGCAGGCGTTGTATGAGGTGGGGGGGCAGTATCGGAGGAATATGTAAGGAAAATTGCGTTTATTTGTTGTTTACTTTTTGGGTTTTCAAATTCCTGAAAGATGCAAAAACTTGTGGTGAAAAGCCAGTTCATGGGAGTAAAGCCTTGTGTAATCGAAATACATAGGTTCTTACTGTTAATTGGTGAGCAGGCAAGTGGGAAGAGCACGATTGCCAAACTGATTTATTTCTTTCAAACCCTCCCCGATGCTATTTACAAAAGTACACTTTTGAATCAGGGCAGAGGGAATTTTGATTATATTTTAGATATCAACAGCATAGCCAGGTCTACGTTTGTTGATACATTTGGGCTTACTACGCGAAGTGAAGGCGTTTTCGATATCGAATTTTGGTACAATGAAAGCTCATATCTAAATATCCATCAGGGAGAAAAGGATCGCTTGGTTTATGCCAAATTTGAAGAAAACATGGGCTTCAATCTTGGAGGTGTTGTTAGGAAATTTATCCAAACGCCTCGGGGAACTGATGTAGAAAATATCTTTACAAGAGAATTTCTTTTAAAAGGATTATCCGCAATTTTTAACCAAGCCAACACTAACTTTAATTACATCATTGCTGGTCGAAATACGGTCGTTGCTTATCCTGACTTAATTGGAGAAAAAGTAAGAAGTGAGCTTGAAAAATTAGTTGAAGATGAAGTTCGGGAGCAAGATTTTGAAAAAAAGAAAAGACGTGGCAATGAAATGCTCTTCCTCGAATTCGTAAATTGGTCAGAAGGAATCAGGAAATATTTCAGAACGAATGGGGGGACTTTTGATCGTGTCGTCAGGCAGCAGCAGCTACAAAATAAAGATGCTTTGGCTATCCTAATTAAAATAACAAAGAAAATTTTGAAAGGTAAATACGAGAGTAATGATTCGGGAGAATCACTTATCCCTGATGGAAGCAGAGTACCTATTGACTTCAAGGATGCCTCATCGGGTCAGCAGGAGGTATTGCGCATTCTCCAGGGACTTTTTGTTTCCATCGGAACAACTAATCGGAAAGAGTTCCTGGTAGTGGAAGAACCTGAAGCTCACTTATATCCATTGGCTCAAAAGGAATTAGTTAATGCCTTTGCTGTTTTTTTAAACACCATTCAGGAAGGGCGAATTGTGATTACCACACACAGTCCTTATATTCTGGCTTGTGTAAATATTCTCTTGTTTGCACAATATGTATCTAATCAGATAGGTAAGTCAAATCACAATGGCTCTTTGGCTGATGTTTCCGATGCTTACTGGCTGGATGCTGCTTTTTTTAATGCTTATTCTCTTAGCAATAGTGATGCTTACTGCCAGGATATAAAAGATGCCGAAACTGGCTTAATAGACCAGAACTACCTTGATTTAATTTCAGAACAGCTTGGCTTGCAATACCATCAATTATACCAAATGCTTGATTGATCTATGCAAAAGACAAAAATAGAAGAATTGATCTCCAGAAATGAAGGGAATGTAATAGAGATAACAGAGCCCAGTTTTTGGATAAACGATATAAAGCAAACAACAGGTGATAACAAAATTGAAGTAGAATTTTCGTCACAAAAATCCTGGCTTCATGTTAAACAATCATATTCAAAAATTGCTAAAATTTTCCCAGTTGACGGGAATCATGGCGTCTTTAAAAAGAATGGACTTTCAGTTTCAAGGCCGGATGATTTTCAGTATTACGAATCCAGCAATAAAATAGAAGAAATTAGACGTGCCGGAGACTGTGATTGCCTGATTACGCAAGAGCAATGGCATTTGCTTGAGTTTAAAACAGAAGCATCTTCATTAGATTTGAAACAGATAGAAAATAATCGGAATAAAGCCAGGATGCAATTAGCGAGGACGCTTACAGCACTCAAAGAACAACTGGCAAGTACTCCTGAAATATTATGTGTAATTGTTGCCCCTGCTGTTTGGCCCAAGACCGCTACCAAAGATATTGCCGGAGCAGTAAGGTTCAAGAAAAACTATGGAACTTCATTGGAAATTGTTCAAGTCGGTGAAGCTTATTTTTTAGATTGAAGAATCAACAAATCTGTTATTTATGCAATCGGTCTCAATTTGTCTTCTCTCACCTGACACCCTCCCAAATCAGAAGTATCAAAGCCTATTTTGAGAAAATTAGCTGCTGAACCACTTTACCTACAATTTTACGAATATCCTTAGTATATTTCTGCTTGTCATTTAAGATGAACCAAGAGTCAGAATTTACAAGCTATGGATAGACGTATACCCGCGATTCCCCGCCTCCGTGCCCTTCTCAATACCAGAAAATTCCTGCGCGACCCCCTCGGCATGATCAACGGGAGTATCCACCAATTTGGCGACACCTTCAAAACCTATATCGGCGGCCTGTATCCCGGCATTGTTACCACCAACCCCGCGCTGATCCAGCACGTATTGCAAAAAAACAACCGCAACTACTGCAAATCGCCGATGCACTTCGACAAGCTGGCGCATTTTTTGGGCAATGGCCTGCTCACCAGCGAAGGCGACTATTGGTTGCGGCAACGCAGGCTGATCCAACCGGGCTTTCACCGCACCAGGTTGGCTGCGCTGACCAACATCATGCAGGATGTGACGGATGCGTTTATGGCGCAATTCGACAAAGACATTGCCAAAGGCGAACCCGTGGAGCTGTCTGAAAAAATGATGGAACTGGCGTTTCGGGTGGTTGCGCGGGCCCTGTTCAGCACCGATCTCGATGAAAAGGATTTGCAAAAAATAGGGAGCGACATCACGGTGTTGCAGCAATTCATCATCCGCCAGATTCGCCAGCCCTACCTCAATCCCTGGTTTCGCCTTTCCGGCAAATTGCGGCAGCACGAATTGCTCGCAGAAGACTTTGAACGCCGGGTCATTGAAATCATCCAACGCCGCCGGAATTCGGGCGAGCGCCACGACGACCTCCTGCAAATGCTCCTTGAATCGCGCTACGAAGACACCGGCGAAGGCATGAACGACCGGCAGGTGTTTGAAGAAAGCGCTATTCTTTTTGTTGCCGGCCACGAAACCTCCGCCAACGCCATGACCTGGATGTGGTACCTGCTCAGCCAGCACCCCGAAGTCGTGGCACGCATCCGGCAGGAATTGGATGAAATATTGGGAGCCCGCAAGCCGGGGTTTGAAGATTTGCCCAAACTAACCTATTGCACCCAGGTCATCGAAGAAACCATGCGCCTTTACCCACCGGCCTGGATCACCGACCGCGTCGCGTTGGCGGATGATGAATTTGAAGGGATTAAAATTCCAAAGGGCGTCATGTTGGTCACGTATTTCTACGGCGTACACCACGCGCCCAACCTTTGGCCGGATCCCGAGCGTTTCGACCCCGACCGCTTCAATAAGGAGCGCCGAAAACAACAACACCCTTATGCTTACGTGCCTTTCGGCGGCGGCCCCAGGTTGTGTATCGGCAATAGTTTTGCCATGATGGAGATGCAATTAGCGCTGGCAGCCATGATTCGCGCCTACGATTTTGAACTGGCACCCGGGCAGATCATTGAGCCGCAGGCATTGGTGACGCTGCGACCGAAGCATGGGGTTAAGATGCGGTTCTATGAAAGGCCCTCTTCCCCATAAAATTCATCCTCATCCCGCTCCGGAGGCGGAGGCGGAGAATGCTCATTGATGGTCTTCCAGAGCAAATCCTTCAGCGGTTCCAGTCCCTGATTCGCTACGGAGGAAATGAACAGACTCTCTACGCCTTCCGGCAAATCAGCTTTCATTTCCTCCTGCATACCCGGATCAATCATATCGCATTTGGTGATGGCTAAGATGCGGGGTTTGTCCAACAACTCAGGGTTGTACATCTCCAGCTCATTCATCAGGATGTCGAATTCTTTCCGGATATTGTCCGAGTCGCAGGGGATCAAAAACAACAAGGTGGAATTGCGCTCAACGTGGCGCAGGAAGCGATGCCCCAGGCCGCGCCCGAGGTGGGCATCTTCAATGATGCCGGGAATGTCGGCCATGATGAAAGAGCGACCGTCGCGGTATTGTACAATGCCGAGGTTGGGCACTAAAGTCGTAAACGGGTAAGCGCCAATTTCGGGCTTGGCAGCAGTGATGACCGAGAGCAACGTAGATTTTCCGGCATTTGGAAATCCGACCAATCCTACGTCGGCTAAGACTTTCAACTCCAGAATTTTCCATTCTTCCCGTCCGGGTTCGCCGGGCTGGGAATAGCGGGGTGTTTGGTTGGTCGGCGATTTAAAATTGGAATTGCCCAGACCGCCTCGTCCACCGGGAACCAGGATGCGTTTTTCGCCATCCCGGGTAATTTCGAAGTGGATTTCGCCGGTTTCTGAGTCTTTCGCAACCGTTCCAAGCGGAACATCGAGGATGACGTCGTTGCCGTAGCCGCCGGTCTTGTTGCCGTCGGAGCCATTGTGGCCGCGTTCTGCAATGACGTGTTTGCGGTATTTCAGAGCCAGCAGGGTCCACATATTCCGGTTGCCGCGCAGGATGATGTGCCCGCCACGACCGCCATCGCCGCCGTCAGGGCCACCTTTTGTGGTAAATTTATCGCGATAAAAATGGGTCATGCCTGCACCGCCGGCGCCGGAGCGACAGCAGATTTTGACATAATCCACGAAGTTTTGTTCAGCCATTTAAACGGTCTATTTCAGCGCACAAACGCTCGAAAATGGTTTCGACTGCGCCAACGCCTTGAATTTTTTGAGCCTTGCCAAGGCGATGGTAGTAATCAAATACCGGCGTTGTTTCTTTTTTATAAATCTCAATCCGGTTTCGGATAATGCTTTCGTCTAAGTCGTCTGCCCGGCCTGAAGTAGCGCCTCTTCCAACAATGCGTTTTACAATTTCTTCATCAGACACTTCCAGCATCAACAACCCGGAAACAGCTTGTCCTTTTTCAGCCAACAGGGCATCTAAAGCTTCCGATTGAATGATGTTGCGCGGAAAGCCATCAAAAATGTACCCCGGAACGTCCGGATTGGCTTCAACTTTATTGCGCAACATCCCGATCGTTACCGTATCCGGAACCAGTTCTCCTCTTTGCATGTAGCCTCTGGCTTCAATCCCGAGGGGGGTGTCGTTGCTCAGTTCGTAGCGGAATAAATCGCCCGTGGAAATGTGTAGCAGTCCGTAACGGTTCACCAACATCGCCGCCTGTGTGCCCTTGCCCGATCCAGGAGGGCCAAAAAGTATCAGATTGATCATGACATCAACAATCGTTTGGTTACGAATAGTATTCTACCGCAAGCAGCTTCATCCGGGGCATCCGTTCCCCCATAGAAATTGCCTGCCTTGCGGCGTAACAACAGCTTTATTTTGGTTCAGGCAAGCGGCGAAGATAGTTTTTTTTTTCGGACTATCCCCGACAACGTGCGCGTTTGTATACAAATGGGCCTGACAGCGTTAAACTGTATTGCCGGTTCTTAGTTATAAATAAAAATTCAATCCCGGTAAAAGAAAAATGCGTTTGGGAGTGTTCTATTCATATCGGAAGTTAAAAACAGGCACTAAATGCAGCATTTGTAAAGCAGTGTACAAAGCTTTTTTCTGAAAATTATTAACTTGCTTGTCCATCCACAACATCAACGCTTAAAGCTATGCGAAAACAACTATACGCCTTTTGTCTGACCGCAGTTTTTGCTTTGTTCTTCCATGCGGCACAAGCCACACACAACCGGGCGGGCGAGATCAGTATCGAACAGGTAGGGGATTGCGTCACCAGCCTGACCATCAAAGCCACCGTCGTGACGTATACCAAAACCAGTAGCGTTGACGCGGATCGCGATACGGTAACGATCTGCTGGGGAGACGGCAAATGCGACCGGGTCGCGAGGATGAACGGACCGGGTTCGCCTCCCAAAGGAGAACCGTTAGAAAACGATACCAAAAAGAATATTTACATGGCGTTTCATACTTACTCGGCTCGGAGTACGTATAAAATTTCCATGAACGACCCTAACCGCAACGCCGGTATTCTGAATGTGAACCCTCCAAACTCTGTACAGATCAAATTCCACCTTGAAACAACTTATACGTTTCCCAATCCTCAGTTCCAGGGCTGCAACAACACGCCCGTGCTTTTACAGGAACCGATTGATTTTGGCTGCGTTGGCAAAGTATTTACCCACAATCCCAACGCCTACGACGAAGACAACGACAGTTTAGCCTATGAGTTGGTGATACCGCTCCAGGATGTAGGCACACCGGTGCCCAATTACCTTTGGCCCGATCAGTTGACGCCATTGAATAATGACATCAGCATCAATCCAATCACCGGAGAAATTATCTGGAATTCGCCCCAGCAACCGGGGGAATACAACATCGCGATGCACATCATTTCTTACCGAAATGGCATCGTGATGGACATCGTATTGCGGGACATGCAAATCCTGATCCGGGAGTGCGACAACCAGCCGCCGGATGTAACTACAACCTTCGACGAAATCTGTGTCGTTGCGGGCGAGCTGGTGGAAATTACCGTGACAGCAGGCGCACCGCTTTTTGAAACCGATCAAAAAGTAAAACTCGAAGCCGAAGGCGGGCCGTTCTTTGTGCCGGTTAGCCCTGCCACGTTTCAACCGCCTACATCCGGCTTTCAAAACGACCCGGTTGTAAAGGTTTTTCGTTGGCAAACAACTTGTGAACACATTGGCAATCAATACTATACGGTTGTATTCAAAGCAACCGACGATTTTTTTGACGGCGAATCGGGACTGGCTACACTGAAAACCGTTCGGATCAAAGTAGTCGGGCCGCCACCGGAAGACGTGCGCGCCACTCCGGGATCAGGGCAGGTGGAACTGACGTGGGAAAAACCATATTCCTGTGATGCCGTAGCGGAAAATTATTTCCGCGGATTTACCGTTTGGCGACGGGAAGGCAGCAACAATTTTCCAACCGATAACTGCCAGCCTGGGTTGGCCGGGAAAGGTTATGTGCAGGTGACACCACAGCCAATAAAAACCGAACAGGGTGGCCGGTATTATTACAAGGATGTGAATGTAGAACGGGGCCGCACCTACTGCTATCGCGTACTCGGCGTGTTTGCCAAAACCACGCCGGGAGGGCAGTTTACCTACAACCGCGTGGAAAGCCTGCCGTCGGATGAAGCCTGCGTGCAGTTGAGCCGCGACGTGCCGCTCATCACCCATGTGAACGTTCTCCAAACCGGTTCGACTGACGGGCGGATGGAGGTGTGCTGGTCAAAACCCAAACCGGCTGATTTAGATACAATTGCCAATCCGGGGCCCTACCGCTATGAAGTGCTGCGCGCCAACGGGCAAACAGTGGCGGCGGCTGATTTTCAGGCCATTGGAGTGGATTTTTCCAGTGAATATTTTGCAGAAGCCAATGATACCTGTTTTACAGATGCCGCGCTGAATACAGCCGGACAGGCTTACAGCTACAAAATCAATTTTTATGTAAATGGCGGAGCAGAGCCATTGGGCGCTACCAATCCGGCCTCTTCGGTTTTCCTGAGTAGCGCGCCGACGGACAATCGCCTCAACTTGTCGTGGACGGAAATTGTGCCCTGGGACAATTACCAATACGTCGTGTTCAAAAGAAACGCATCCGGCCTCTTCGACTCGCTCGCGACCACAACCGGGCAGTCGTATTCCGATGCCGGCCTCATCAATGGTCAGGAATATTGCTACCGGGTGAAAAGCATCGGGTCTTATGGTGTGGAAGGCGTGGTCAGCCCGCTGCTCAATTTTTCGCAGGAACTATGCGCTGTGCCGGTAGATAATGTTGCGCCGTGCCCGCCAACACTGGAGGTGAGCAATATTTGCAACCAGGACATCCGCTGTACGGATGAAACGGCGCTGTTCAATTCCCTGCGCTGGGTGAACCCTATGCAATTGTGCGCCGAAACGGATGACGTAACCGGCTACCGGGTCTATTATGCACCGTTTGAAGGCAGTGATTTTGTACGGGTGGCTGAATTTGATGATTCCGGTAAATTGACCTGGGAACACAAACCTGAATTCGGCATTGCAGGTTGCTATGCCGTAACGGCGATAGATACTTTCTTCAATGAAAGCGTTTTCAGCAACGTAGCTTGTGTGGACAACTGCCCGTCTTACGTGTTGCCGAATACCTTCACCCCGAACGGCGATGGACAAAACGATGCGTTCAAACCTTATCCTTACTGTTTCATCGAAAGCATCGAGTTGAATGTGTTCAACCGCTGGGGGCAATTGGTGTTTCAAACCAAAGATCCGGATATCAACTGGGATGGCCGGAATGTGCGCGGCGAAATGCTCACGGATGGCGTGTACTACTACACTTGTCGTGTTTTTGAACGCCGGGTGGCCGGTATTGTACAGAATCCGCAGATACTTAGCGGGTATATTGAATTACTCAGAGGCGGAAATTAGAACCATGTTCACAGGAATCATCGAAGCACTGGGAACGGTCGTTTCCATTCGCCGGGAAGGCGAAAATGTACATTTTGAGATTGAATCGCAGCTTTCAGAAGCGTTGAAAATAGACCAAAGCCTGGCGCACAACGGCGTTTGCCTCACGGTGACGGCGTTGTCGCCCGGCGTTCATACCGTGACCGCAGTGGCAGAAACTCTGCTGCGTTCCAACCTCGGCGACCTGCGCGAAGGTGACCCGGTGAACCTTGAACGGGCCATGATTTCTGGCGCACGCTTAGACGGGCACATTGTGCAGGGGCATGTGGATGCGACGGGCGTTTGCACGGCGGTGGAAGAAGCCGGCGGGAGTTGGTACGTGCATTTTCGCTACGAACCTTCCGAAGAACGGCTGCTGGTAGACAAAGGCTCCATTTGTGTGAACGGCGTTAGCCTGACGGTGGTATCGCCCCACGACGACCTGTTTTCGGTGGCCATTATTCCCTACACGTGGGAGCATACGACCTTTCACCGGCTTCGTCCCGGAGATCGGGTGAATCTGGAGTTTGATATTATTGGGAAGTATATTGCACGGTATGCGGCGCTTTACGGGCGACCACATTAATTCCCACCCAAAATTAAGGGCAGCCCGTCTCCTTTATCCCCGATGACAATGACCTTGGTATTGGGTGAATTCGCCAATTTCAGCGTGGCTTCGATACCTTTGTCTTTGAGGATTTTATCAGACAAACTGGCGTTGAGGATCTGGTTGGCGTCGGCCTTGGCTTTCGCCTCAATGATTTTGCGTTCCGCTTCTTTGCGTTCCTGTTGCAGGATGTATTCGTATTTAAGGGCCTGTTGTTCCGACTCGATTTTGTCTTCGATGGCTAAGCGCACTTTTTCAGGCAACTGGATGCCGCGGATTAGCGTAGCGCGCAATTCGACGTAATTGTTGACCAATGCCGCTTCTAAGTCCTTCTGGATTTGCTGCTGCACTTCTTCGCGCTTGCTGGAATACAATTCTTCCGGGTCGTAGCGGCCTATGATTTTGCGCACCGCCGAACGCACTTCCGAGCGCACCAAAGAGTTGATGTATTCGATGCCAAACTTCTCGTGCAGGCTGCCAATTTTGTCGTATTTGGGATTGACGCGCACCGTAATGTCCACGTTGATGGTGAGGCCATTTCGCGAAAGCACCTCCATTTGTTCTTCGAGCTGCTGCTCGCGCATGTCGTAGACATACATGATGTTCCAGGGCGCCAGCACGTGAAATCCCGGGTAGTAGATGTGTTCCTTGTCGAGCCCGACGCCAAACCGGCGGAACAACACGCCCTGGTGGCCCGGTTCAATAGTGAGGAATGTGGCGTTGGAAAAAACGAGGATCACCACCAGAATAATGGTGACGATAATGCCGGTGGTAACCAATTTACCTTGCCTCGGAAGTCTGGCTTCGCTCATAAAACGATGATTTTAAAACCTAAAGATACAACGCTCCCGGTTCTCATCAAAAAATACATCGCGAAGAACGAAGCGGTTCATTTTTTGAGAAAAATATCCTACTCAAACAGTTTTACCGCTGGGTAGGGTCTGGTGAAAGCTATTGACCGGATGTGCGGCAATAATCCAGCGCCGCCTCAATCTCTGGGCCGTCGCAGGCTACATTCACCACTGCGTTTCCAATCGGGTGGATGAGGCTGAACAGGATTTGCCCGTTTTCGTTTTTTTTGTCTTGCTGCATCAACGCGAAGTAGGTGGAGTAATTAGATTTTTCTATCTGAAATGTGCCATAAATACGGGTTAAATAGGCCGTAATGGCCTCCACATCGCGCATGGGCAGCCCCAGTTTTTGATGCGAGAGGTAGCTTTCTGCAATCATACCCGCTGCAATGGCTTCCCCGTGCAGCAGCGGGTGTTCCGTTTCCAACGCATGGCCTTCGATGGCATGGCCGATGGTGTGGCCGAAGTTGAGCGCTTTGCGGATGCCGCGTTCAAAAGGGTCGGCTTCCACGATCCCCTGCTTGATGCGCAATGAATGCAGAAGGTAGGGCGGCCAGTCGGATTTGGTTAAATTTTCCAGATGAGTCAGGTTTTGCCATTGTGCTGCATCCGCAATCAGGGCGTGTTTGATCATTTCGGCAAAACCGCTGCGCAATTCCCGGTAAGGGAGGGTTTTTAAAAAATCGGCGTCAATAAACACCGCCGTCGGATCCTGAAAAACGCCGATGCAGTTTTTTACCTGCATAAAATCTATGCCCAGCTTACCGCCAACCGAAGCGTCTACCTGCGACAACAGCGTGGTTGGCGCCTGCACAAAATCCATCCCCCGTTTGAACGTCGCGGCGCAAAAGCCGCCCATATCCCCAATGACGCCGCCGCCGAGGTTGATCAGCAACGAGCGCCGGTCGAGGCCACATTCCATCATCCGGCGCCAGATCAATTGGCAGGTTTCGATGTTTTTGTGCTGCTCGCCTGCTGCGATCCGGATGAGCCGGAAGTCTTCCAACCCGGTTTTTTTCAGCAATACCGGCAGGCAATGCTGCTCCGTGTTTTCGTCAACGAGGATCGCAATTTTGGAATAATTCCGTTCGCGCAGCCAGTCACGGGCGCTTTCGCGCAAATCGCCGAGGTGGATGGCGTAGGAGGGGAGGTTGAGTGTATACATTCGTGATGCTTTTTCAAAAAATGAAGTTGGCAGGTTTCAGTTGGCAGTTGGCAGTGGTTTTCGGGTTTTAACATGTTGGCTACTATGCGATTGAATTTGGGGTGATTAATAGAGTAGTTGGCAGTTCTTCAGTTGGCAGTTGGCAGTGGTTTTCGTAGTTTAACATGTTGATTATAAAATAATTAAATTTTATTTTTAACATCCCCGCCAACTGAAAGACTGCCAACTGCCAACTGTTTTACTACTCCGTAACTTGATCGCAAACGAACCCACTCCTGCCAACTGCCCACTGAGAAACTGCCAACTCATCCCTTAAGATACCCCATCACCTGCTCCAACAACCCCACTGGTTGATCCGCGTGCACCCAATGCCCGGCGCCTGGCACGGTATTGAGTTCCGCGTTGGGGAAAAGCTTGCGGATGTCGGGTAAATCGCTGTCGAGGACGTAGTTCGACAATTCGCCGCGCAGGAACAACGTCGGACCGTCAAAAGCATCGCCGTCAACAGGCGCCAAAATATCAGAATAGTGAGCAACCAGCGCGGGCAGGTTCATTTTCCATTCGTATCCGCCTGCTTTGTTGCGGGTCAGGTTTTTCATCAAAAACTGCCGCACGCCTTTATCCGGGATGCGGGTTTCCAGAAAAGCGTCTGCGTCTTCCCGTTCGGAAATGGTGTTCAGATCAAGTGCCTGCAGGGCGTCGAAAATTTCATCGTGGCCGCCGGCGTAAGCTTTGGGCGCGATGTCCACCACGATGAGTTTATCGGTCATGTCCGGGTAATGCAGGGCGAACTGCATGGCCACTTTTCCGCCCATCGAATGCCCGATGAGGTGCGCTTTAAACATCCAGTGTGCTTCCATGAATGCTTTCAGGTCTTCTGCCATGACGGGATAATCCATATCAGGCAGATGGGGCGAGCGGCCGTGGTTGCGCAGGTCGGGCACATAAACGGTGTAGTAGTCTGCCAATTTCTTGGCGATGGTTTGCCAATTGTCCAAAGTTCCGAAAAGCCCGTGCAGGATGAGCAGGGGTTCGCCTTGTCCGTAGGTTTTGTAGTTGAGTTCCATAAGCCGCAAAGATAATAGACTTGCCCTGTTCCATCCCCAATTCTGCCTTTAACATTACTTTAAGACCTTCCACACTAAACCCAACCCCGATTGCTGCGTCAAAACTGCAAACAATCTAATTGACTATGAAAATGACGAAAAAAGCATTCCAATTCCTGTGTCTGGGTTTAGCCCTGATTCTGTCGAACGCGCTCTACGCACAATCCGGAGAAGGGAAGCAAGGCCGTGGGCAAAAGGAGCCGATGACGGCGGAGCAACGCGCACAAAAAATGACCGACCGCCAGAAAGCTGAGCTTGGCTTAGATGACGCTCAATACCAGAAGGTACTCGACATCAACAAAAAGCACGCCGCGAAAATGGACGGTGTCCAGAAGAAAGCCCGCGAAGAACGTGAAAAGCACAAAGCAGAAATGCAAACGCTGGAAGCCTCGCGCCAGGCTGAACTGAACAAAGTGCTGACGCCGGAGCAGTACGAAAAGTTCAAACTGAACAAAGAAGCGAAAAAAGAAAAGATGAAATCGCACAAAGGCGGCCACCCTGGCGGCAAACACAAAGGGAAAGCGCCGGGTAAGCAGGAGGATTAAGGAATTTGAAGATTTGATAATTTGATAATTTGAAGATTGTGGGCTGCGAATGATCAATGTGATTCATTTTTCGAGCAGCCATTTTCAAATTTTCAAGTTGATCCCCCATTTTCAATTCTTCAAAACTTGTCCTGCCCAAGCGGGGTCTTCAAACATGGGTCATCCCGAATTTTCGGGGTGACCCATGTCGTTTAATCAACACCTGGCAGATGCAGTGTGATCGTCAAATAGAAATGTTGAATCAGATCCGGAAACAAAAACATGAATCTTTGATCACGGCTTTCTCATTCTCAAATCTTCAAATCATCAAATTTTCAAATTAATCCGAGTGCAGCGCCAACCTATTTCCTTCGCTGTCTACAAACAAAGCCATGAAGCCCAAGCCCGGCGCGATCTCCGTTTTTGGTCGGATGATTTTACCGCCTGCCGCTTCCACGCGCCCCAGCACATCCGCTAAGTCGGGATTGGCGTTCAGGTACACCAGCACCCCATGCGTTTCGCTCGGCTGATAGGCGGTCGGGTGCTGACAAAGCGCGGCGCCGACTTCCGCGTGCGGGAAAACGCCCATTTTAAACACGCCAAAATCTTGGATGGTGATTTCCGTGTGGAAAATCGCTTCGTAAAAAGCCTTCGCCCGCTCCAGGTTAGGGGCAGGAATTTCAAACCAGGTGGTCCAATGCTGTTGCATATCGGCAGTTTTGTGGTCGCCGGCTTCAGCCGGCAGACCTTATGATTAGGATGCTGAAAAGTTAGGAAAATATCTTTTTTACCACATGTTTTTTTTACCACAACTTGTCCCGCATAAAGCGGCATAGGGACTGTTTTTTTACCACAATAGTTCACATAGGGGTTTTCACATAGAACACATAGTTCTGATGCACCCCCATCTATGTGGAAACCCCTATGTGAACTATCCCGCTTTACGGGACAAGTTGTGAAAAAACTACTGTGTCCTATGTGGTAAAAAAAAACCGCCACAATTTCCGATCTTCGCCCCAAACACGCCCGACATGAAAAAATCCATTTTCCTGCTTCCATTGCTGTTGCTCGTACTCCACGTCGCGCTATCTGCCTGCGAAAAAGACCCGGAAATCATCACCCGCACCATCATTGAAACCGATACCCTCGTCATCAACCACTACGATACGGTGGTGGTGACCCTGACCGATACCTTCACCCTCACGGAATTCCTGCACGACACGGCCACTACCTTCCTCCTCGTGCGCCACGCCGAAACCACCGGCATCGGCAGCAACCCCGACTTGGGTCCCGACGGCCTGTTGCGGGCCACAGAGCTGGCGCGCGTGCTGAAAAACGTACCCCTCGACGCAGCCTATTCCACCAACCTGCTCCGCACCACCAAAACCGCGCAGCCCACCGCCACCGACCAGTCGCTGACCCTCGAAACCTACGACGGCTTCACCCTCAACCCCGTGGTAGATGCCGTGCTGGCCAACCACCGCGGCGGCGCAGCCCTTGTAGTTGGCCACTCCAACACCACCCCCGCCCTGCTCAACCTGCTCACTGGCACCACCAATTACAGCAATATCCCCGAAACGCAATACGACAACCTGTACGTGGTCACGGTTTTTGAAAAAGGCCGGGCGCAGGTGACGCATTTGAAGTATGGGAAGGCGACGCCGTAGCCGTACCGCCGAACTCCGATTCGGCAGCCGATTGTGGTGAAAAACATGAATATCTTCTCAAAACTTTCTGTCGCGGTGCGCTGCACCTGCCTGTTACCCCCCATACACGGTTCTACAAATATTGTAGGTGCGCTGCACCTGCCTGTTACCCATACACGGGTCTACAAATATTGTAGGTGCGCTGCACCTGCCTGTTACCCATACACGGGTCTACAAATATTGTAGGTGCGCTGCACCTGAGCGATAGTGGCTATAATCACCAATCATCCCCCGCCAGCGGTAGCGCCGCCCAATATTTGTAGACCCCGAAAATCCCGTATCGGATCAGGTGCAGCGCACCGAAACCCCCAGGGATTTCCCAAACGCATCCCAAACGCCGTCAGCGTCATAAAGCACGTTTGAAGCCGGTATCCCCAGGGATTTCCCAAACGCATCCCAAACCCGGAAGTTTTAGCCAGCGCGAACCGGATAAACGAACAAAATCACCCAAACATCCCGCACATGCCCTATCTTCGCACCCGCACCCAAAAAAACCGCCATTTTTCCACCACAACACACACCATGCCGCGCTACAAACTAACCTTAGAATACGAAGGCACCCGCTACAAAGGCTGGCAACTGCAAAAAAACGCCCGCACCGTGCAGGGCACGATCATGGACGTTTGCAAAAATATTTTTCAGACCGACGATTTTGAATTGCAGGGGGCCGGGCGCACCGACGCCGGGGTGCATGCCCTGGGCCAGGTGGCGCATCTGGACATCAAAACTTCCAACCTGCCGTTGCAAACCCTGCTCATGCGCCTGAACGACCAGTTGCCGCACGACATCAACATCCTGTCGGTAGAGAAGGCCGACGCGCGATTCCACGCCCGGCACCACGCCGAGGCGCGCAGTTATGTGTACCACATCGCTACGCGGCGCACGGGACTTGCGAAGCAATACGTCTGGTGGGTGAAGGACACGCTCAATGTGGAGGCCATGCAACAAGCCGCGGCGTCCATGCAGGGATTTCACAACTTTGCGTCGTTTACCGACGACATGCCCGAAGACAAATCCACGATGGTGGAACTGATCGAATGTTCGGTGCAGGTCAATGGCGGAACAATTGATGTGCGCGTGGTTGGCTCGCATTTCCTCTGGAAAATGGTGCGGCGCATGGTGGGCGTGCTGGTGGAAATCGGACGCGGGAATCTGCCGGTGGAAAAAGCCGCCGGTTTTCTGCAAACCTACAGCCGAGATCCGGCCAAACTGACCGCGCCGCCATCCGGACTGTTCTTGGATAAGGTTTATTACGATAAAGCGGAGTTGGAAAATGTGGCGCCGAAAGGGAAAGCGGGGAATTTGGGTATGGTGTTTAACTTCTAGTTTTATTTTTACCACATAGGGCACATAGTCGTTTTCACATAGATCACATAGAACCTATTGTTTCCTGAAAAGATCAGAACAGCTATGTGCCCTATGTGAAAACCCCTATTGTGAACTATGTGGTAAAAAAATTCCACCAATACAAAGATCACCACCAGGCATAAAAAAGTGCTGTTAACGCCATGTGGTGTTAACAGCACTTCCGAAAAACAAAATCCGTAAAAAACGTTGCTTACGCGAGCGCAGCGACGTGTTTCATCAGTTTGCTTTTCAGGTTGGAAGCTTTGTTCCGGTGCCAGGTATTGTTTTTGGCGAGTTTATCCACCATGCTCAATACTTTGGGCAGGAACGTTTGTGCGTCCGCTTTATCCTCTAACTCGCGCAGCTTTTTAATGGCTGTACGGGTAGTTTTTTTGTAGAAACGATTGTGTACACGACGTTTTTCGTCCTGACGAATCCTTTTTTGTGCTGATTTATGGTGTGCCATAAGACCTTTAATTCCTGATGATTGGTATCTACTTTTTCAAATTGGACTGCAAAGATACACACTATTTCAAGTTTTAAAACTTCGGGATGAAATTTTTTAGCCTGAAATCCAACTCCGGGGTAAAAAGTGCGTTTAATGGGAGCCGGATAAGTTCAGAAACAATCGGAATTGTCTTTGAATTCGGCCTGCATTTTGAAGAAAAGCACCGATATTTGCAGCACTTTTGAAACACGTACCTATTTAGTGCCTGTCCATTTAGTCCGGTGTCTGAGCTTTAGAGTTCGAGAGCAAGGCATGTGAAGGCCCAAAAATGGGAGTTTACCCGTGTAAATGACCAGTTTTGGGCCTTCACATAACGCAGCTATCGGACTATAAAGACAGACATTATTAAAATCACAAACACACCATGAAGGATTTTTCTTTCATATCCAACGCCCACCCGGCTTTCATCGAATCGCTGTACGAGCAGTACCAGCGCGATCCCGAACAGGTGGAAGAAAGCTGGCGCACTTTTTTCAAAGGCTTCGATTTTGCCCACCTCAGCAACGGGCACAGCAGCAATGGGACTGCAACAGCCGGCGCCTTTAATGAAAAAGAAATTCAGGTGTTGTCGCTGATCCGGGCTTACCGGAACCGGGCGCACCTTGAATCTACCACCAACCCGATTCGGAAACGCCGCGACCGCCGCGCCAACCTCAATATCGAGGACTTTGGATTGGCGGAAGCCGATCTGGATAAAGTCTTCATGGCAACCAAAGAAGTTGGCTTAGAAAATGCCACGCTGCGGGAAGTCATCGCACACCTGCGCAAAATCTACTGCGGCAACATCGGCTTCGAATACCACCACATCGAAGACCGCGAAAAGCGCCGCTGGATTCGCACCAAAATCGAAACCCACCACCCGGATAACCAATACGATCTTCCCGTAGAGAAAAAACGCCGGATCCTTGAAAAATTGAATGGCGCTGTCGGGTTCGAACAGTTTTTGCACACCAAATACATCGGCCAGAAGCGCTTCTCCATTGAGGGCGCCGAAACGACCATCGTGGCTTTGGACGGCATTATTAATAAAGGCTCGGAACTGGGCGTTGAGGAATTCATCATCGGCATGGCACACCGGGGTCGCCTGAATGTACTGGCCAACACGATGGGCAAAACCTACCAGCAGATTTTCAACGAATTTGAAGGCAATATTCCCAAAGACATGAGCTTTGGGGATGGCGACGTGAAGTACCACCTCGGTTTTTCATCCCAGGTGCAAACGCCGGCTGGTAAGCAGGTACACCTCAAACTGACGCCCAACCCGTCTCACCTGGAAGCGGTGAACCCGGTCGTGGAAGGATTCGCGCGTGCCAAAGCCGACCTGCTTTACGGCCACGAATACGACCGCATCCTGCCCATTCTCATCCACGGTGACGCGGCGGTGGCCGGACAGGGTATCGTATACGAAACTGTGCAAATGAGCAAATTGGACGGGTATTACACCGGTGGCACGATGCACTTTGTCATCAACAACCAAATCGGTTTCACCACTGATTTCGACGAAGCGCGCTCTTCTACGTACTGCACCAGCGTGGCCAGCGTGGTGCAGGCGCCGGTTTTCCACGTCAATGGCGACGACCCGGAAGCGGTGTTGTTTGCTGTAGAACTGGCGATGGAATACCGTCAGGTATTCAACAATGATGTATTTATAGATATGGTATGTTACCGCAGACACGGCCACAACGAAGGCGACGACCCCGAGTTTACGCAGCCGGATATGTACAACATCATCAACAACCACGCTAATCCGCGGGAACTTTATTCCAAAAAACTCATCGAACGTGGCGATGTGGACGCCCAATTGGCCGAAGAAATGGAAAAAAACTTCTGGCAGGACCTCCAGTCGCGTTTGGATGAAGTGCGGCAAAAGCCCCTTCCTTACCAATATCAGGAACCAGAGCAAGCCTGGAGGCAGTTGAAAAAAGTGACCACCGAAGCAGATTATGAAGTTTCGCCGCCAACAGGCATCAAAAAGAAAGACGTTGATAAAATCGTCAAACACCTGATGGCGATTCCCAAAAATTTTACGCCATTGGCGAAAGTAAACCGCTTGTTGAAAGGAAAACAAAAACTCTTAGACGAAGGTAAACTCGACTGGGCGATGGGCGAATTGCTGGCTTACGGGAGTATCCTGGTAGAAGGCAAAAATGTGCGCATGAGCGGCCAGGACGTCAAACGCGGCACCTTTTCGCACCGCCACGCGACCTTGCGCGACGCCAAAGATTACCGGGCTGTTAATCGCTTAGACGGGATTGCAGAAAATCAGGGGCAGTTCATGATCTACAATTCCTTGTTATCGGAATTTGCGGTCATGGGTTTTGAATTTGGCTACTCCCTGTCTTCTCCGGATCACTTAGTGATTTGGGAAGGCCAGTTTGGCGACTTTTTTAATGGCGCCCAAACGATGGTGGACCAATTCATTGTATCTTCTGAATCAAAGTGGCAACGCCAAAGCGCACTGACGCTGCTGCTCCCCCACGGCTATGAAGGCCAGGGGCCTGAGCACTCCAGCGGGCGCGTTGAGCGCTTTTTGCAAAACTGCGCCGAGTTTAACATCACGGTGGCCAATGTGACCACGCCTGCCAACTTTTTCCACCTCATGCGCCGCCAGTTGGCCCGACCATTCCGCAAACCGCTGGTGGTAATGTCGCCGAAATCGTTGCTGCGTCACCCCGATTGCGTTTCCGATTTGAAGGAATTTGAAACGGGGAACGCCTTCCGGGAAGTGATTGACGATGCGGCCATTAACGCCCGTGATGCGAAAAAAGTCAAACGCCTGCTGCTGTGTACCGGCAAGGTTTACTACGACCTGCTGGATCGCAAAAACAAAACGGATCGCAAGGATGTCGCCATTGTTCGGGTAGAACAATTGTATCCGTTCCCAGGCAAACAATTGGATCAGTTGTTTGAAAAATACGCCGGCGCAGAAACCATCTGGGTACAGGAAGAACCGGCCAACATGGGCGCCTGGACGCATGTGCAAACCTTCTGTTCCAAAAAAGACCTGCAGTTGGTTTCACGCCGCCGCAGTGCTTCGCCGGCTACGGGTTTCAAAAAAGTACACGATGTTCAGCAGGAGGAGATTGTGACGAAAGCGTTGGGGTGAAGTGTTTCAGGATAGGTGTCGGACACCTTCGGAGGTGTCCGACACCTATCCTGAAACACTTCACTTCCGGCTCAAATAAACCCCGGCTAAAATCAGAAACATCCCTGCAAAATGCAGGATGGAAATCGGCTCGCCGTCTAAAAAGCCCCACATGACAGAAATAACCGGCGACAAATAACTCACCGTGGAGGCGAATACCGGATTGGTCCACTGCACCAAACGGAAGAAATAAACAGAGCCGATCACCGTGCCAAAAAAGGAAAGCAGGAATACAAAACCCAGCACAGGCAGCGCCTGGGGATCTGTGACAACCTTGTTGACCACGTCGGTGGTGGCCAGCAGCCAGATTGCTGCCGGGATGCCCACCAAAACAAACGACACCATGCTGATGTGAAAGGAATTCATATCGCGCAGGTAGCTGCCCACCGTATTGGAACTAATGGCGTAACATATAGTGCCGGCAACCACCAGCAAGCTGTAAACAGCCTGGGAATCGCCTCCATTCGAATGGTTCATCAGCACCAGCATACTCGCACCGCTTAATCCGATCAGGATACCCGCCACTTTCGACCAGGCCCACTTTGCGCGGAAAATCAATACGCCGAGGAACAAGGTAAATAAAGGTGTCAACGCATTCAGAATGCCGGTCACGGAACTGCTGATGTGCATTTGTGCGATGGGGAATAAAAAAGCGGGAATCCCGCTGCCCATCAGGCCCACCAATACGAGGTACTTCAGGCGGCTCCAGTCTATTTGCTTAAAGTTTACAAGGAGTACAGGGAGTAGAATAATAGCCGAAAAACTCAACCGAAGACAAGCAACTTCCTGAGCCTGAAAAACTGTCAGCGCTTTTTTGATCAGAATATAGGAACTTCCCCAGATGAGGCTCAGAAAAAGCAACATTCCCCAACTTTTCAGGCTGATGGGGGTAGCGTTTGAGCTTGGTGCGACAGTCGTTGACAATGGGTGCGATTTTAGCGGGCAAAGTTAACGAATGGGATCACTGGAAGTTAAAAAAAATGGATAACTATAAAATAATCAGCAAAATCGCTACTGTTTTTTCAAAAACCCTTAACTTACCCCATCCCTCCTCTCCATCGGTTGCTTGAGTACGCTTGATCAGATTTTTATATAAGCAAGCACTTATTTTTTATCATAAAAACCGAAAATTTTATGAGACGGAATTTTTATTTGTTAATCGCCGCATTGACCTTGAGTCTGAGCGCTTTGGCGCAAAATCGGGCTGTTGTGGCCAGTGCGGGCGGCGAAAGCCACGGCGATGAAGTTCACCTGAACTGGACGCTTGGCGAAACAGCCGTGACTACCTTGTACCTGGCAGAAGGGAGGCTGCTCACCGAAGGGTTTCAACAACCCGACCTTCTGCGCGTAGAACCGGCGGAATCCGCTAATCCGCTGCCAGCCTACGGCGCCACGCCTGCTGAGGCCATTACCATCGCCCCCAATCCGGTCAGCACCGCGCTGAGTATCCAGATTCCGAAAACCTGGAACCAGGAAGCTTTGGCCGTGGAATTGTTCGACGCCAATGCCCGGAAAATTCAAAACGGGCGGATCGAACCCGGCGTTGCTATGGCTGAATGGGACATGAGCGCTCAACCTGCCGGAACCTACTGGCTGCGCATCGTTGCTGCGGGCGCTAAGCAAACGCAGACATTTAAAGTCGTGAAAATCCAGTAAACAAACCTTCCCCCTGTCATTACTTAAACCATTAACGTCATGAATTACAAACACCTTATGACGGCGCTGTTCTGGCTTGTCCTGTCAACAGCATTTGCCCAAAAGTCACCTCCCGGTATCAACTACCAGGCCGTAGCGCGCGATGCGAAAGGCCAGGTTTTGACCAACAAAGACATCAGCCTGCAAGTCAGCCTTTACACCGGAGAAGCTGGTGGCAAAGGGACTTACAGCGAAATACACCGCATCCGAACCAACGAACTCGGGTTGTTCAGCCTCGTTGTGGGAAGGGGATATGCCGTGAGCGGTGATTTCCTGCAGGTGCCCTGGAGTACCATGAACGTCTGGATGGAATTGGCCATAGATGAAAGCGGTGGCAACAACTTCAAGGTCATCAATGCCAGCCAGTTGATGGCAGTGCCTTATGCTTTTCACGCCGGATCAGCCAGTGACCTGATTTTGGAAGACCAAGGCCAGGAAAAAGCAAGCTGCCAGCACACGGGGCTTCCATTCTGGACGACCAAAGGAAACAGCAACGTGCGCGAAGACTGCCACTTTATCGGTACGACCATCCATGAAGATTTTGTGTTTAAGACCAATAATATTGAGCGCATGAGGATCACCGCCGACGGAGAGATCATCATGGCCGGCTCGCTGACCATAATAGATGACATCCATGTAGGCAGAGACGCCTTTGTTGGCCGGAACGTGAGTGTTGGAAATGATTTGGATGTGGATGGGGACGCCAATATTGATCGCAACCTGACTGTCCGCGAAAATCTGACCGTAGATGGCCTCCTCAATTTCACCAACACCACCCAATCCACCACAAAAGACAACGGTGCAGTGGTGATCGAAGGTGGCGTGGGCATTGAAAAAAACCTCAATATCGGCGGCACATTCAGCGCAAAAGGAAGCAATACGGGCTTTATGGCGACGATTGACAATGCCGATGGCAACGACGGCGACGGCTTGGAAATCAAATTGGGCAGAACCCACCCGGCCTGGAACGGCAGCGATTACCTCCACCTCACCAGCCCCGCTGCCGATATTTTTGATGGCGCAATTGGTACGGTGACCGGCTGGATTGATGGCGAATCTTTCTCCGGCGATCAGTTGCTGACCTTTATCCCGTCTGCGTACATCGCAGGAACAGCCTGCAATTTGGTCAATTTGATCGGCGATCAGTTGAGCACAGCACTTTCCCTGCCTTTGGATTTTCCGGAACTCACCATTTTGCCGGAAACGGAAATTTTTGGCGGCATTGACCTGGATGTATTGGGAAGCATTCCTGCGCTGACTATTCCAGAACTGACCATTCCCAGCTTTGAATTGATCCCGGAAATTCCGGCACTTCCCTGCGATGCGTTGCCCAGCTTTACCTTGCCGGTGCTCAGCATTGTAGATGTAGACAACTCGCTGACGAAGGAAAACCAGTTCATCAGTTTTAAAGACAAAGACAACCGGGAACTGGGCTCTATCCGGGCGCAATCGGTTTCCAACTGGCGGGCAGATTACCTCGATGAAACGCGCATCGTTGATTTTATGTCGGGTATGATCGGATTGGATTTTGTGCAGGGGATTGTGCAGGTTTTTAATGCCTTTACGGCAATTGCAGACAGCCACAACTCCATCGGAGTAGAGTATGCTTCCGGGCATGGCGACTACGCCGAATGGCTCGAACGCATCCATACAAACGAAGCGATCAATGCCGGCGATATCGTTGCCGTTATGGGTGGTAAAATCACCAAAGACCTCTCGAAAGCCGAACAGGTCATGGTCGTCTCACACAAACCGATCGTTTTGGGCAATACGCCGCCGGCAGAGCGGGAAGCCTTGGGTAACAAGATCGCCTTTATGGGGCAGGTGCCTGTTAAAGTGCAAGGCCCGGTTCAGGCAGGCGATTACATCGTGGGCAACCCGTCAACTCCGGGCTACGGCATTGCAGTAGCTCCGGCGGAGATGACGGCGGAAAAAGCGCGCCTGACGGTGGGTCGTTCCTGGGAAAGCAAAACGATGGAAGGCCCTAAAATGGTCAACACGGTTATTGGTGTGGACAACGGCAATTTCCTGAAAGTGATCCAGGATAACCAAAACCAGGTCAGTGAACTCGATGCACGGGTGAAAGCCCTCGAAGCAAAGATGGATGCCCTGCTCAACGCGGCGCCGAATGGTTTGGAAGCTTCCAAACCTTTGGGTAAAGCGGGCAAGCGGAAGTAAGGTTTTTTACCACAACTTGTCCCGCATAAAGCGGGATAGGTATATGTTTTTTTACCACATAGTTCACAGTAGAGGTTTTCACATAGATCACATAGGAATCTCGTACAGCTATGTGATCTATGTGAAAAAACTATGTGCCCTATGTAGTAAAAAATAAAGAAAACGCAGATGCGTCTACACTAACATCTGACAACTCAATTATGAAGCGCTTATATTTATTGATGGCGGGTTGCATATTAAGTATACAAAGCTTTGCGCAAACGGATTCCCTTCCCACCATCCTTGGGGTTACCCCTCAGGACGAAGCCCGGTGGGCGAAATGGTTGAAAAACCTGTACGAACCAGGGATTATCATGCGCAACGACTCCATGATTACCACGGAAGAAGCGCAGCGCGTGGCGATGGACACGACCTATCGGAAATTCATCTACCGCGAAAAATACAACTGGCAGGAAGCGCAGTTCCTGTTGAAGCGCATGGAATACAAAATTGCATTCTGGCACCTGATCAACCTGTATGCTGCGAATCAGGCCAACCGCGAGCCCGTGCTAAAATACATGCTGTCGCTTGACCAGGTCATGGAGATGGACCGGGTGCTCATCAGCGTATTTTACACCTACGCTTTCCTTGACCCGGAAGTGGGGACTATCGTAGACGGCAAGCCTAAAATTATGCACCCGGAAAGGGTTGAAGAAAAATTGAGGTACGTTCGGGAAATCGTGAATCAGGTGGTGGCACGCCGGGGGAAGTAGGGGCAACCCTTGCAGTCGCCCGAAAAAAGAGGCTGGAGCCTCTTAAATAGTAGACACGAGGCAGAGCCTCGCGTCAGCAGTAGGGCGACGCTCGCGGTCGCCCGATATGAAGGTTAAAAGACAAAGCAGGTAACAAAATTCGATTCCTTCCGTAAAACCGACAGATATGCGACAACACCTGAAACTTCTTTTTGCGGCAAGCTGCTTTCTGCTTCACACGACCCTGTGGTCGCAGGAACGGATGATTGTGTCGGGCCAAATGGATGCAACGCCACCGCCAAAGCGCGAATTTCGCGCGGTGTGGGTGGCAACGGTGACGAATATTGACTACCCAAAACGGGCAACACCCGACCGTGCCGCACACAAAGAACAGTGGAAAAACCTGCTGGATGAATACAAAAAAATGGGCATCAACGCCGTTATTTTTCAGGTGCGGCCCGCTGGCGATGCTTTTTACCCAACGGAACTGGCGCCGTGGTCGAAGTACCTCACCGGGCAGCAGGGGCTGGCGCCGCAGCCGGAATACGATCCGCTGGAATTCCTGATCGAAGAGACGCACAACCGGAGTATGGAATTCCATGCCTGGGTGAATCCCTACCGCGCCACTATGGATTTGGACACCTTTGCTTTGTCAACTTCCAAACATCAGTTTTACCGCAACCGGAAATGGTTAGTACAGTACGGACGCCGCCTGTATTTCAACCCCGGCTTGCCGGAAGTGCGCCAACACGTGGTGGATGTGGTCGCCGAAATCGTAGAAAAATACGATGTAGACGGCATCCATTTTGACGACTATTTCTATCCTTATAAAGAAAGAGGCGTTGAATTTCCCGATACAACCGAATTTATCCTTTATGGCGAGCGCTTTGACAGTATCGCAGACTGGCGGCGCAGCAACAACGACGCTTTAGTGGAAAGTGTTTATCTGAAAATCAAGGAGTTAAAGCCGTATGTCAAGTTCGGAATCAGCCCCTTCGGCGTTTGGCGCAACCGCGACAAAGACCCGATGGGTTCCAATACCCGCGCCAGCATCGCCTGCTACGACGACCTCTACGCCGATATTTTAAAATGGGTGCGCAACGGTTGGGTAGACTATGTGCTGCCGCAAATTTACTGGAATATTGGTTTTCCTCCGGCGGACTATTCTGAATTGTTGGGCTGGTGGAGTACCAACGTGCGGGATCAACACCTGTACATAGGCCATGCAGCCTATAAAGTGGGGGAAAATAAAGAATTGGCCTGGCAACAGCCGGGTGAAATTCCACGCCAGATTGAAATGAACCGCCGCAATCCCATCGTTGATGGGAGCGCTTTTTTTAGTTCGAAATCTTTGTTGGCAAACCCCTTACGGCTGCGCGATTCTTTGCAACAATACTACTATGTTGCGCCTGCACTGCCGCCTGTGATGGAGTATTTGCAACAGCGCAAGCCCCAGACGCCGAATTTTCTGCGCCCCAGAACCCGCAAAGAAGACATTCGTCTGCGCTGGAAACCTTCGAAGGCTGACAAACTCAGCCCCCCGGCTTATTACGCCATCTATCGGGTGGAAGGCAGCGGGCGCAGTATTGATTACCAGAATCCACGCAATATTTTGGCGCTGACCCCTTTTCACAAAAAAGGCAGGCGCTTTCAATACATAGATACGGCGGTAGACCCCGGCAAAACGTATACGTATGCCGTTTCGGCGCTGAATCGCCTGCACGACGAGAGTTCGCTGAGCACGTCCCGGCGGACAGTGATGAAACGGAGGTGAAGGAATGTCAAGGATAAAGTAGAAAGGATAAAGTAGAAAGGATAAAGTAGAAAGGATAAAGTAGAAAGGATAAAGTAGAAAGGATAAAGTAGAAAGGATAAAGTAGAAAGGATAAAGTAGAAAGGAGTATCCGTAATATCATCAGGGATACGTAGTCCCTACTTTAACCTTTAACCTTTAACCTTTAACCTTTAACCTTTTTCATTTTATAACCATTGACAAACCACGAACCAAATGTCGGGCAGAAGTCTTAAATTTTGAGAGGGGGAGGTGAAATTTTGCAAAAAAGCCTATCTTTCGCCTTCATGCAACCCGTCTGTACCTAAGTAAGGCAAGGAGGGACGATTAAACTTGCTTATTCAACCTCAAACAGTAAAAAACACGATATGAAGTTGTTTAGACTTTTACTTCTGATTTTCATCGTAAATGCTACGGGAACACTATCGGCACAAGACATCCACTACTCACTTTACAATATGTCGCCGTTAACACTCAACCCCGCATTGACAGGCGCCTTCTCAGGCACCGCGCGCATTGGCGGGATCTATCGCGATCAATGGGCCAGTATCATCGGCAACCAGTTCGTCACGCCGTCTTTTTACATTGATGCGCCGATTATCCGGGGCTTCGGCAAAAAAGACTGGATAGGCGTGGGTTTCACGATGTTTTCAGACAAAGCAGGCTCGTTGAGCTTACAAACGACGGCCAGTCTGTTATCGGCATCTTACCACCTGTCGCTGAATAAAAAAGGCACCAGCATCCTGACGCTTGGCGTGCAGGGGGGCAATGTGCAGCGCCGCACAAAAGTGGAAGACCTGAGCGATTTTGTATTTGAAGACGAATTTCCAACCAGTGTTGGGGGCGGCGGATTGATGGTCGGAGGGAGTACGGATAACATGAACGGCAATGCCAGTTATTTGGACTTCACTGCCGGGTTGATGTTGCGCGCAAAATTAGACGATATCTCCGCAATGGAACTCGGCGTTTCTTACGGTCACCTGACCAAACCGGATTACGCATTTAGTAATGCAATGGCAGGTGGCGATGATGATGCAGGCAAACGCCCCGCACGCATTACCGCACATGGCCGCTACGACCGGGAAATCAATGAGAAGTGGAGTATTTCTCCCACGTTTCTGTACCAAACCACGGCCAGCGCGAATGAATTTGCGCTGCAAGGCTGGGCAAGCAACCAGATCAATAAGGATTTCAGGCTAAATATGGGCTTGGGTTACCGCTTCGGCGATGCCGCGCAAGTCCTGTTTGGCGGCGATTACAAAGACCTTCGGGTGGCCCTGAGCTACGATGTGAACGTATCTTCCCTGAATGCCGTGAGCGATTATCAGGGCGGTTTTGAACTGGCAGCCTGGTACATCATCAAAATTTACAAAAAGCCGGTCATCAAGGAAAGATTACTGTGCCCACGATTCTGATGCTCAATCTTTAACAATCTGTTAAGCAACATTTTCCAATGATTTCGTTAAGTAAAGTATCCATACAAATAAACAAGCGAACCTCTATGAGAAGCATTCGGATACTCGCTGCCGTTACCGGCGTCCTGAGTTTTTTTGCCGCAACGGCGCAGCCCATCGGAAAGTCCTCTTATGAGATGAAACTCCAGGCTGGCGCTGAAAAATTAGCTGAGAAAGATTATTATAATGCTCTGGATCAGTACGAACTGGCTTACGAAGAAAGTCAGGATAAGGCTTTGACGCCTATCATCGCCGAGATTCACTACCTGCTGCGCGATTACGAAAAAGCAGAACGCTGGTATAGCCGCCTGTTTCAGCGCGACAAAAAGGATGAATTCGTTTTGAAGCGCTTCGAATATGGTCGTATGCTCAAGATGAATGGCAAATGCGAGCTCGCCATTGCAGAGTTTAAGACCTTCCTCGAGGCCACAACCGACGAGAAGCAAAAAGAATTAGCCAATAATGAAATAGCAGGCTGCGAAATGGCTGCTGTGATGCCCGAAAATGCGAAAGGAGTAAAGGTGGAAAGCTTGGGCAAAAACATCAACACCGGCTTTTCGGAATACAGTCCCGCAATCTCTCCGGATGGCAATACACTCTACCTTTCGGCTTTTGAGCCAACCAAAGAAGCCATCACCATTGACGATGACAACAAGGATACCCACCAGGCAAAAATTTACAAAGCCGGGAAAGAAAAAGAAGGCTGGGCCAAACCTACGGTTCTGGACGTAAAAATTAACCGGCCTGGTTTCCATAATGTGAACGTCAGCTTCGCGCCAGACGGGAAACGCATGTATTTCACGCGCGCCGTTTTGACAGGTACCGAAGTTTCTGCCGGCGCTATCTATGTAAGCGAAGGCAGCGACGGTAACTGGATGGCGCCCAACGAAGTACAGGGCGTGAACGGCGCTTTCATTTCCAAAGATCCCGCTGTTGGCGAGTTGTTCGGTAAAGAAGTGCTGTTTTTCGTTTCCAATATGGAAGGCGGACAGGGCGGCTACGACCTCTACTACGCAACCCACAAAGGCGGCGGCGTTTATGCCGATCCGGTCAACCTGGGGCCAAAAATCAATACCCCCGGCAATGAAATTACGCCGCATTATTTAGACGGAACGCTGTATTTCAGCTCAACGGGCCATCCAGGCATCGGCGGACTCGATGTGTTCTTCAGCGTTTGGGACGGTTCCACCTGGAGCGAGCCTAAAAACATGGGCAAACCGTACAACACCAGCGTGGACGACTTCGATTTTTATATTGACCAGGAAGGCTACAATGGTTTTTTGACCTCCAACCGTCCGGGCGGCAGTCGTTCCATTCATGGCAAAACCTGCTGCGACGATATTTATGGCTTCAACATCGCCCGGTTGTATGCAGACCTGGTGGTTGGTATTTTTGACGAAAGCAAAAAAGCGCTTACCGGCGCAACGGTAGAGTTGGTGGAAATGACCAACGAAATGCGCGGCACATCTGAGTCTAAAACGGCCGGAGAAAAAGGCAACCGCCTCGATTTTGGCTTAGGCTTGGAAAAACCGTACATGATCGTTGCCACCAAAGAAGGCTACTACCCGGATTCTACCCGGATCAATACCGCGGGACTGAAAGATTCCAAAACCTTTGAGCACCGCTTCTTCCTGAAAGCTAAACCGGTTCCGCCGGAATACGATACGATCACCAGCGAAACCCCGATCTTGCTGGAAAATATCCTTTACGATTATAATAAGGACATCATCAAAAAGGAAGCGGAAAGTGACCTCACGGTTGTTAAGGAATTGATGACCGAGTATCCGGACATGAAAATTGAACTGAGTTCGCACACGGACAACCGCGGTAAAGATGATTTTAACATGGACCTTTCCCAACGCCGTGCAGAATCTGCCCGCCGCTGGCTGATCCGCAATGGCATCGCCCGCGACCGCATTGAGGTAAAAGGCTACGGCGAAACGAAGCCTAAAACCGTGACGGCTAAATTTGCTGCTCAGTTTCCTTTCCTGAAAGCAGGCGATGTGCTGACGGAAGAATACATCAACAAGTTAGCTACCGACGAGCAGAAAGAAGCCGCGCACGCCATCAACCGTCGTACGGAATTCACGATCACTGCCGGCCCGACCAGCATTGTCATTAAAAGCACCCGCCTGCGCAAGCAACCCGAAGTGAAGCCACAGCCGAAAGGCAAAAATGCGCTGGTGAAAGCGCCGGCTATCACGGTGGCGCCAGTGGGTGTGGATACCGTCAAAATTTCCGATTGGTCTTCGCTGGCGCGCCGCAAAAACAAAAGCATTAAAGGCGTTCCGGTGATGCAGTTCACCAAGCGCTATGTGGATTTTGGCAAAGTGAAAAAAGGTGAAAAGCGCTACCATACTTACGAATTCATCAACCGCGGTACTGTGGATTTGGTGATCGAAACGGCAACCGCCTGCGAATGCACCACGGTGGACTACTCGACCAAACCAGTGAAGCCCGGTCAAAAAGGGTATATCAAAATTGTGTTCGACAGCACGGAAAAAGACGTGAACGAAACGATTGACATTGATATTTTGCTGCAAAACAACGAACCGGAAACCGGCAACCCCATCATGGAAATGCTGCGGTTTACCTACGATCTGGTGAAAAAATAAGGACGCAGTTTGCGATCTGAATGCATGAGCCATCCCGAAAATTATTGGGATGGCTCATCTTATTTAACGTGAATTCGGGCATTATTTAAGGACTGTAGAAGTACAAGGCGGCCTAAAGCCCCCGAAACGAAGGGTGCCGTGCTTTGTTCCGCGGGCTTTAGGCCACCTATTTCCTGAAAAGTCGCAAAATTGAGCGAAGCGCTCAAGTGAGGGTGTCCCTCGAAGGGACGCCCTCACTATCCAATTAAACCACCAACTCAATCTTCATGCGCCTGTTTGGATTTTTGGTTATCCTGACCTTTTTGGGCATGTCTTGCCAGTCGCCCGTAGTGGAAGAAACGCAGGCCGAGTGCGAACTCCTGTTTATGGACAGCCTGCAAGCTGCCAAAGCGATCGTAAAAGACGATGCAGAACATTTTTTTGAACAGATCAGCATGTTGGACATTGCCATTCAGTTGAAGTTCATTTCGAAGCATCAGCGCACCCGGGAGACCTTCCTGCAAGAATATCGCTTTTATTTACAGGACGACGTGCGGGCGTTCACCAAACCCGAAAAGGAGTTACTCCGGGAAGTGCTGGGGGAAGCGTTTCGACTCTGCCGGCAGTTGTCGCCTGCCCTGGTTCCGGATACGCTGGGTTTGATCAAAACGCCCGGAAAACACTACGGGCCTTCCGTTTTTTACACGCGGGAACGCAACATCATCATCCCGCAAAGCGATTTGTCGGAACCGGATCGCCCCGAACTCCTGCGCGTCATGTTGCACGAATTATTCCACATCTACTCGCGCTACCATCCCAAACAAAGGCGGGATTTGTACGCGCTTATTGGTTTTCGGCCTTTGCCGGGCGGGCGCGCAGCCCTGCGGTTTCCACCTGAATTAGAAGAATCGCTGCTCACCAATCCCGATGGCATCAATGTGGCGTATGCCATCCGACTGCCGCACCCTACCCGAAGCGAAGTGCAGGCCATTCCGCTGATCCGGTCGCGCTACCCGGCGTTTGACCCCGCCATCCGCGAATTTTTTCCTTACCTGCAATTCGATTTATACGCCATCCGGCAAAAATCGGACAGGACTTTTGTGGTACTCAGCCGTTCGGATGGCAGCAGCACCTTATCAGAAATAGAAAAACAGGGTTTTTACGAGCAGATTGGCGACAATACAGACTACATCATCCACCCGGATGAGATTTTGGCGGATAATTTTGCACTGCTGGCGCTGGAAGGGGTAGGGGGGGACGGGTTGCTGAAGGGGATGCGGCGGGTGATTGGGAGGGATGCCGTATTAGATTAAAATTAAAGCAAAAAGTTGCCTTTTATGCTTGCTGATCTGCTTCATAGAATTTATTGAACCATATTATTGGGAATGAGCCTTACTGCTGTGGAATGTTCAACAACTGCATAGTAAGTGATTCCAAAAAGTTTGGCATAAGGTTTGAATTTGCTTTTAAACTTTTCACTGATTAGTTGAACATCTGCTATTTGTGATCCATCACAATGAACAATTGTAACAAACTTGAATTGTGTTGTATCATTTGGAGGAAAAGTATTAAAGCAAGGATTCAGATGTACTGCATGAGGATAGCCATGCTTACTTGAAAGAAACATACATAAACTATCCACAGCTTTTTTGACCATATCCCATGATTTTTTTTCAATGGTTTCAGGTGTAGTTAAAGTTGCCAGTGAAAAATCTTTTAACTCTATAAGCCAATATAAATTAGCACTTGTGTCAAACCAGCAGGCGTCCATTTCCTTAAAGTGATTTCCTGATAGCGCTGTATACCCGCTACAAGCTGCGAAGCGAAAAAAATTTGTATCGGGAAAATTAAGTGTAATACTACTTTCGGTGAATCCGGGCATGACTAAAAGATTAAATCCCTAAATCTAATTTTACTTCCTCATCTGACATTCTTATTGCTTCATCTGAAATTGGATTTTCAGGAAACTCCTCTTTCAAATCATGCACTGTGAATTCAACCGACCTGCCTTTTTCCCGGGTTAGTGAGTAGCAGTTGGTAGCAACATCATCTCGTCTGGCTGACAAGTGCATTTGTTTTAAAACAAAGTAATTATGTGTAGCTACAAAAATCTGGATACCTGCTTTTGCCATTAGCATTAGCATTTCAACCAGCTCTCTTGTTGCCTCTGGATGAAGTGTTGTTTCTGGTTCATCCAAAAACAAAACAGAGTTTGCATTTAGCTGGCGATTCCGAATTAATGTGGTGAGTATGCCAATTTTTTTTACGCCTTCAGCTGTCAGTTGCATAGGAAATTCAGTATTCCCTTTTTTGAAAAGGAAATCATCGTCTGTTTGTTGTTCTATTTGCCCCTCAAAAAGTGTCTCTAATCTTTTATTAACATCTTTCAACTCTTCAGTGATGTTCCCTTTTTGAGTAGGAATCACCAATGCCCGTATTAAATCAATGTAGGTATCATCAAACCCAGGCATGTGCAAATTGTCCCTTGTGGCTCGGATTGCTTTTAAAGAGGTAAGCACTTCTTTTGCAGGAATAAACAGGCAACGAAAATTTTCTGAAATGGTATTTATGTTTTCCTGACAATCGACAATTGTGTTCGTAGTAGATTCGCCAAAAGAAAAATGCAATCTGTCCTCATAATTCAACCTTACATGTTTGAACTCAATATCAACTGAAAGCTTTTCCCTGGTGATTTTGCTAACTAATTCACCTAACCCTTTTTTACCAGGTTGATAGGTGTCTGAAAGTTTTTCAGCAATCAGTTTTTTTAAATTTACATCTTCATTTTGTTTCCGCTTGCTATAAACATCAATCGTTTTTGCTGATGCATAAAGTAATTTAAGGAGGCCTGTTTTGCCTGTATCGTTTTTGCCTATAATAACATTTACCGCTGCAAACTCATTGCTCCTGAATTCGCTATAGCCCATAAAGTTTTTAAGTATGACTGATTTTATCATTTTGTTCAAATTGCTGCTTGTTGCGAAGTTAAGCGTAAATTTTCAGTTGTTAGCTTTTTGTTCAAATAAGCATAAATTTATGTCGTTTTACGCTGCTTCCTGCACCGCTCACTACAATACTTCACCTCCTCCCAGTTCTTTTCCCATTTCTTCCGCCAGGAAAAAGGGCGTTGGCAGGCCGCGCAAATTTTCTGTGGCAGGTTTTGTTTTTTGATGGCGGGTGTTTTGGGCACGGGCTTTAATTTTTTATCGTTCCCATTCCGCCATCTACCGCCATAATTTGTCCGCTGATCCAGGATGATTTTTCAGACAACAAAAAAGCAATCGCCTGGGCGACATCTGCGGGTTCACCCACCTTGCGCAGCGGGTTTCTTTTCTGCATTTGTTCGATTTTTTCAGGCGTGTTGATGAATTTTTCGCCCAGCGGGGTATTCACTAAAGAAGGTGCAATGCAGTTGACCCGGATGGCGGGCGCCAATTCCGCAGCTAAGGCTTTTGTCAACCCTTCAAGCGCACCTTTGGCTAAAGAAACAGAAGCGTGGAAAGGCAGTCCGGTACTGACGGCAACCGTGCTGATGAAGATAATGGACGCACTGTTGGATTGCTTCAGGTTGCCCAGATAAGCTTGCGCAAACGCCACTGCGCCTATGGTATTGATGGATAAATCCCGGTTGAAATCAGCAGATGTGAGGCGCGCAAACGGCTTCAAATTAATGGTGCCGGGGAAATACACCAACCCGTCAATGGCGGTCGTAAGTGCCGGGAAGTTCCCAAAATCATAAGCTTCGATTGGGTGCCAGTCGTCGTAAACTGAATTTTCTGGTTTCGTGCTGAGGCCAATGACGGTGTGCCCTTCAGCTCGCAGCAGTTTTGCCGTTTCAATGGCGATGGCACTGGATGCACCGGCAAACAAGTACGTTTTTTTCATTATCGTTTGGATATTTTGTTCTGTGAGATGGCCCGCTGCGCCTTGCTCTTAAAGCGGCTGATGCTGTCGTTCCGCATGGCTGCGTGTTTGGTTTTGCATTGCTCTACGCGCTTTCGCCACCGGACATAACTGGAAGGTTTTAAGGTCTGCTTCATCAGGGCTTTCACGGCGGATTCTTTCAACCCAAACTGAGCTTCAATGGCATCAAACGGCGTTCGGTCTTCCCACGCCATTTCGATGATGCGGTCGGTGTCTATATCGCTTAAGCCTTCCAAACCGGGTTGTGCAAATTTTTCCATCAATCGTCATTTCGGCCTTTTCAACAAGGGCAGAAAGGGATTGTTGTAAAAGAAGGGAATTATTTATTTCCCTGCAATGATCAATAAGTCAGTCGTTTTTGTACCATCTTGTGTTGGATAATCCTGGTGTTGTAAATTGATTGTTTTAAACCCATGCTCCTGAAGCGCAGCCGTCAAATAATCCGCCTGATGAAAATACATATAGAGTTGATGCGCGCCGTCACTCGATGTTTTTGGCCCGGATTTGCTGTAATCATCTTCCATGGTACTTATGTAAAGCACGCCGTTCGGGTTTAGCAATTCCGAAGCATCCTGGACTAATTGTATCGCTTCTTCTTTCGATAAATACGGCAGGCAAAACCCGCACATAATTGCATCGTATCGTTGATCTAACCGACCAATCTCTCTGCAATCCATCAATTGAAATTCAGCGGTTGGATTATTAATTTTAGCAAGTTCGACCATATTGGGGGATAAGTCCGTTCCCAGGATTTTAAAATCAGGCCGCTTTTTTAATAAATATTGGGTGATGTTTCCCGGGCCGCAGGCTAATTCAAGAATTTTGGCATTTTCCAGGGTAATTTGATCACAAAATAAATCAAACGAATGGTGGTATAAACTCACATCCATGTACTTATCCTGATACACATCCGCAAGTTTATCAAAGACGGCTACTGCGGGCTGAATTTCATTCATGGCTGTTAATGATTTAATTAATTTATTTTATTTCAGCTTCAATATCCGTCAGGTATATTTTGTCCATGAGTTCGGTATACGAGTCGCGCATGATTCGCCCCAACAAGTACAGATTTTTCGCTTTTTGCAGGCATTCCCGGTAGCGGGTTTCATCGGCAAGCGCTTTATAGGTCATCCCCAGATAATATTGATTTTCAGCCAATTCATTGTAGGCTGATTGCCGCTGAAAGGACTCGATGGCGCGCTGGTATTGCCCCGTTTCGAGGTACAATACGCCCAAATGCAGGTGGTCGAATAAACCGTTCGAGTAATCCGGGTTGCTCAACTGCGCTTCAATGATTTCCATCGCTTTTTCTTTGTTCCCAAGCGCTTTATAACACAAAGCCCGGGCGATATGCAAATGGTATTCACCACCTGCTGAATGCCCAATATCATAGTTGATCAGGCTGTCCAATCGCTCAATATCCGCAATAGCGCCCCGGTAATCTCTGAAAAACTGATAGCGGCACCAGCCTCTGTATCCCAAGTTTTCTTTGGTATTTAATTCAACAGCCTTGTCTATCAGGGTTTTCCAGGTAATGAAATCCCCGCTTTTGAGGTAGGCAACGGATTTATGCAGGTAGGCATACGAAAAATAAGGGCATTTTTCAATCGCTTGGTCCAACGCTTCCTGGTATTCCCTGCTGTATTGGTAATGGCCGTTCCGCCCTTCTGCGATCAGGCAAGCTTCGTACTGGAGCGTGTCTTTCATATACAGAAAGGCGTTGCAATTTTGGGCGCCTCCGAAAAGCGGCAGCCCGATCAGGGCAATTGTCAGTGCAAGGTATTTCATGGCATAATTTCTATTAATTGTCCATCATTAATTTTAAAAATAAGGTATTGGTAATAATCTTCCGACGATTGCTCATCGGGCAATATTTTCCAACCCGTCAGGCTTTTGGTGATTTCCAGCAATTGTTTGGTAATGGATTTATCGAAGGTTTTAGGCTCGTAGTTTTCATTCATGCCCATTATCCGGAACCACCCTGTTTCACCTTTGCAATTGACGAGGAACCGAATCCGGATCAGTCCGGTTTCGCCGGGCATTGTTTTTGACCGGTAGGCTTCAGCAAAGACCTTTTTAAGCGCCTGTTTTTCTCCTTTGTACTGAAATCCCTGGTTAAAATTGTGGTATTGTTTGGCTTTGGCCTCATTGCACAACTCAAAATCAGGATCGTCTTCTTTTGGGTCAAAAGCGATGTCGCCTACCATGCGCGGGTATTTGCTGTCGCCGGGCAGTAGTGTGCGCGTGCAGGAAAAGGAGAGTGTCAGTAGGACTAATACAAAAATTGTACGCGGATGTTCTTTCATATCGCTGGTTTGTATAGCTAACGAAACTTTATAATTTCTGCTTTTATAAAGTTTGCCCTTACAAAATCTTCAAATTCAGCGATATTTTCAGGTGCTTTACCAAAGCATTTTATCGTAATTGCCGCCCCTGCGGGGTCAACAACAAAAGCAGTGAAAGCATAGCCCTTGGGGCCGGATCCGCTTACGGTGACAAAAGAACCTTTTGCAAGCGGTTCCTGTCCAAATGTATTGCCAAGGTCGCCGGTCATTTTGGCTACCTCGTATTTCAGAAAGTTAAATTGATGCTGTTGGGTAGGATAATCGTGGTTTTTGCCAACACCCATAACTTCTATCTTTGCCTCGTCAGGAGCGGTTGTCGGATATTGCCCGTCTTTTGTAAAAACCATACTACCCGACTCTTCCAGCCCTGCCATTTTGAATAATTTTTCTTCTTCTTCAAATTTGCCAATATAAGTTGAAAACAGGGCCGTCCTTAGTATTTTATCGTATCGGTTTTCTTGGGTTTTCAAACAAAAAGCCTTGATATTGTATGTTTTGGAACCTTGTTGCACGGATAATAAATAGCGAATTGTCCCTTTCCGCGTATCGTGAACGACCGCAAAAAAAGCGCTGTCTGTAGTCCCGAATTGTACGGGTCTCAACTCCAGCAAAGTCGTCTTGTTTAACGCTAAATTTTTTAGACTGAAGCTTTCTTTTACCTCAGCCAGGGATGCATCCTCAATTTGGAGCGAAACCGAAGTGGTCGGATATTCTGCCTGGAACCCATCATACGTTTTAGCTTTTTTAAAGCCAGGCGGCACAATAATCCAGACGCCTTTTCCAAGATGGCTACTTTGTTCCTCTTTTTTAGCTTCCAGAATAATCGGAGAATTATCGCGGCAAGATTGAAAAAACAGCAATAGAGCCACTGAGAACAGTGGCATTTGGATTTTTTTCATACTTAAGGGTTAATTTAAATAAAAATATAAGCCTACTTCAGCGAAAAAAGGATACCTGTCTCCATTTTAAACTTCACGGCCACCCCATTCCGGATCAAGGGCGTGAATCCTTGTTGAGTCGCGTAGAGAAAGGCTCTTTTCGCTTCTTCATCGCAATCTTTTGAAACCTTCTCTTTGATGTTCACTTCCTGCACGATCCCTGTTTCATCAATCAAAACCTCCAGCATAACAATACCCTGAATCGCGTTTTCTCTGGCAGAAGCAGGGTACTTTATGGAACCATAGAAATCCCGCACCCATTGTTCCTTGCCTTGCCTGGGTTCGGGATTTTCTTCTAACTGGATGGGGTCAAATGTCCCGTCTCCGTCTTCATCTGTAAAATACTGCGGCGGGGGCAACTGCCTTCCTGGAGCTTTTGATTCCGGATCGGTTTGAGGATAGGTGAT
>Ga0209573_1000676_pt1 | contig 65479 bp, 43 predicted proteins | sample TNRBio252014_DNA_FD_185870 | JGI IMG/M metagenome (GOLD analysis project Ga0209573, IMG submission 185870) | Wastewater treatment Type I Accumulibacter community from EBPR Bioreactor in Madison, WI, USA - TNR Reactor_6/25/2014_ DNA (SPAdes)... | ecosystem: Engineered > Bioreactor > EBPR >...
TCTTCCACGCTGAGCACCTGTCTTTCTCCTTATAGTGACTTTTTTCAAAGTACAACTATAAAGATTTTGTTCGTTTGGTGGTCAATTTTCAGGCGGAAAAGTGGTCAATTTTCAGGCGAAAAAAACAGATACAAACAGTATAGTCTATGTAGAACGGAATTACTGGGGTACAAAAGACCCGGCGTTGTTTAACTTATATTCAGACAGCACCAGTATGATATACACTGACTATTATCTGGATGATCCACCATCAGGTTCAATACAATCCGGATTGGCAAGTAAAACAACAATGAAGATAGATGCCGAATGGATGCCCCCGAGTCAGGGGAACTTCACTTCTGGAGGTCAATCTAATTTGTTAAGAGCGGCAAGAAAACAGATAAAACACGGAAACATGATTGCTGCAAGAGCTATATTACTTCCATTACTCAACAACCCTGAAAACATGCAAATGTCTTGTGGCGCATTAGAACTGTATGGAAAAACCTATAACCCAGAAGATATTGAGAGTTTCTTCTCAGTGCTTCTTACAGTAGGAAACCGACCTGTTAAAAACGATCTTACAGCAAAGGCTCTGTTTTTGCTTTCAGAATATCAAACAGACAGAAAAGAGACTCATCTGACAAACCTGATATCAGTTTATCAAGGAACTGATCATGCAGCGAGAGCATCTTATCTGAAAATTGTTCACTTGATTGGTGAAGGAAATCCAATGGAAGAGATTTATGCTCTTAAAAATGATATGAACAGATTATATCCATTGAGTTCATATACAAAAGAAGTCAATTACCTGATAGTTTCAGGCACAAACATGATGAAACCTTCAGCAGCAACAACAACTGAGATTCTACCATTGGAGTATCAACTCTTCAACAACTTCCCCAATCCATTTAACCCTGAAACGATGATAAAATTCTCGTCAAAAGAGAGAAGCAATGTAACCCTGGATGTTTACAACATTGCAGGTCAAAAAGTAGCTGAACTGGTCACAGGCGAGATGGAGAAAGGTTTTTATGAGAAAAGGTTCAACGGAATAAAACTCTCTTCGGGAGTTTATATTTTCCGTTTGAATGCTCAATCATTGGAGAGTACAACATTCTACACCAAAACGATGAAAGCTCTGTTGCTTAAGTAGCAGAGTCACATTTGATTCTGTAATCTATAATTAATATATTTAGGCTGTCTCGAAAGGGGCAGCCTTTTATTGTATGTTGTTATTAAGTTTTCGGGGACAACCCTCCGGCTACAAAAAATTGATTTTTTCAAAACAGATAAACTGTCTATCCTCGACAATCGCTTTACCCGTAACCACGAATATTTTTAAATAAGCAAAATTGGAAACCAGGGACAGAAAAGCTGTTTTAGCATTAGAACTGTAGAAAATGTGTAAAACAGCTAAATCGGCTGTAGATTTATTACACAGTGTTAACTTGTTGTAAATAAAGGGGTTATCTCGATTTGGCATTTTGGGTGTTGAAATATTCAACGGTTATCCAAATATCAAAAATCCGGGGAATGGGGATAACTCATTTAATAACAATGAGTTACGGGTGGTGAAAATAGTATGGCACGCTATTTGCATATATAAATGCAGATAAATGTTGAATAAGATCTCGGGAAGGAGACACAAAATGGTAGTTATATTAGTATTATTGACATTCGCGGTTATTATCGCACTTGATGGCCTCAGACACCAAAAGAAAGCGGCTGAACACAACATCATTATGGATCATGGCGGTCTTGGACTTACCATGGCTGACGGAAAGCCTGAAGAGAAGAAGAAGTAAAAAGTTTATAAAATAAACCTGCCTGATTAATTAATCGCATTGGAGCAGGGCGGTGGTCTCCGTCCTGCTCCTTTTATTTAAATAACCACTTCTACTTCGCCAGGATCATCTTTTTCGTTTGTGAAAAAGCGTGAACTCCGTTTAAACCAGCCACTGAAAGTCTGTAAAAATAAACACCCGCAGGAAGATCCATTGCTTCAAACCGCACTTTATGTATTCCCTTGTTCATAAACCCGTTCACCGGTTCTCCCATCTTTTCGCCAATTGAGTTATAAACCACAAGATTAACCATTCCATCCTCTTTTAAGTCAAAAAAGATGTTGGTGGAGGGATTATACGGGTTGGGATAGTTCTGATAAAGGCAATATTCAAATTCCCCAACCGCTACATCAACAGAAGTGGAGAGAGTTGATGTACCATCAAAATCCACCTGTTTTAATCTGTATGAGACAACACCCATACCCGGATTTTTGTCGATAAATGAATATTCTGACCGTGTTAAGATGGTACCTTTTCCGGGAATTGAACCTGTTGTTATCCACACATCACTTCCTTCAATTTTCTTTTCAACAATAAACTCTCTGTTGTTGAGCTCGGTTGCGGTTACCCATTTCAGAATTACTTCTCCGTTTTGTGAATAACCATCAAAAGAAACAAGTTCAACCGGCAATGGTTCGTCAGAAGTAAATACATAATAACTTGCAGGAGCAGTCACCGGTTTGGTAATTGTTCTTGATGAAGTTGTTGCCTCAAAATAGTAAGAAACTCTTGTTCCAACAGGAAATTCAGGGATATTACAAGACATTGTATCTCCACTCATGGATGAAAGTGGAACACTTTGCCAACCGCCACCAATATTAGTGGAATAAAAAAGATTAACTGAGGTAAGAGGGTGTTTACTTTTTACAAAAGCTTTAATTGTATAACCAGTGCCCGGATTTGCTCTTCTGAACTGAAGCGGGTCGTGAGCAATAAAAACAGGGTCAGTAACACCAATCTCTTTTGTGATACAATGGATGGCACCGCTGGCAGGGATGATTGCATTACTGTTGATTCCAACAACATTATAACCCGGCAGAGATTCTCTGTAAATTCTTAATGCGGTGGAATCATATCGCAGGTCATAAGTTGGTACGATAACTGTTTTATTTACAAAAACCGAGTTGGTGAAAGTTCTGTAGTCACCTCCCTGTGATGGATATTGGTTACTTCCATCGGGTGGCATAGGTATCCGGACCACTTTATAGGGTCTTCCAAAAGGAGTTAAAAAGTTGTTGAGGATATATTGTAAATTGAGTTCAATTTGTGGTCCATCGGAGACTCCCGACGGATATTGTCCCACCAAAAGGGTTTCTTCATCAAGGAGTTTCATGTGCATATCGATATGGTGAATCCCGTCGTAAGGGAGCACCGCCATTTTTATATACCTGTTTAAACCCATATAATCAGACATGATCTGATTTATCTGTGCCTCTGTCTTATTTGTATTTTCATTGGTTACAAGATGTGAAGAAAATCCCGTTCCCAACCCGTCAACCATAAAATTTCCGCCGGTGGCTACAAGGCGTGTTGGTTCGTTAATTGTCTGATAAAGGGGATAATTCATCGTATTTGCAAAAGCCTGAGAGAGGGCATCATCGCTTGGGCGTGGACGGTTGTAAACCCAGTCAACCAAAACCATGCTGTCAACATCGTTACCATAAACAGTCCATGGACCATAATCCCTCACCCAAATCGAATTAAAAGGGGCAATTATAAACTTTAAGTTATTGTGTGGAACCCCGCCCTGTGTGAGGTAGGTTTTTACACTGTTTGAATCGCTACAAACGATATAAACGATACATTCCTCTTGAGCAAAATCGACAATTTGTCTTAAGATCGACTGATAACTTGTCCAGGTGATGATTATTCCACTCAACTGTTCCCACTCAGCCATTGTTCTTACAGGAAATGGTGGCGGGGTGGTGAATGCCTCCGGAGACGCCGAGGGGGAGACATAAGACTTCATCAGTTCAACTTCGGCTTTGGTTAATCCCTTTGGCAGTTCCTGTGAATGGATTGTACCAATAAAAAAGAGGATAATGGTTACAAGGAATAATAAGGTTTTTGTCATGCTTCAAAGTTTAATTTAAGAATTGAAAAATCATCAGGCAGATTGTCATCTTTATTCAGGTCCTGCAAATAGAGATGCAATTTTTCCAGTTCATCATTATTATCAGTCATTTCAGCTTTTAGCAGGTCTCTCATCTCTTCGAGTGTCCACATTTTTCCATGTTCCACTTCCACTTCATAAACTCCATCGGAAAAAACATAAAACTTTGAACCAATGGGCACTTCAATTTGTGCTGATTTGTAGGGGAACTTTGGAAGATGACCCACAATCAGATTTTTAGTAATCAGTTCATGAATTACTCCATCAGGAGTGAATAACAACGCCGGCGGATGTCCAGCACTTCCATAATTTAATATTCTCGTGTTTTTGTTAAAAACCCCGTACCAGATCGTAAAATAGAGGTTGTTTTGTTTCTCCATCACAAATGTTTCGTTTAGTGTATTTAACACAGATGCAGGGTCACGGAAGTCGGTGTGTGGAAGTGTCTGGCTTCTGAGAACATTTAATGCAGAAACAGAAAGGAGAGCGGGACCCACCCCGTGGTCGCAAACATCAAGCAGGTAAACAGCAAAGTGATCACTGTCGATCCAGTGATACCCAAAGGAATCCCCCCCAAGATCAGCCGAAGGCACAAACATCCACTCAGAAAGCACCATCCCTTTTTTGAGAGGAGCGGGCAGGAGAGAAATTACATACTCGGCAGCTCTGTTTAACTCATGAGCAAGAGCTTCCTTGCTTTCGAGCAGTGCCTGATACATCTCATTTCTTTCAAGAAGTGCGATATAACCTTTGGAGTGATAACGAATGCGAGCAATCAACTCAATTTTATCGGGAAGTTTCACAAGATAATCGTTGGCTCCAACCTCAAAAGCATCAGCTTTGGTGATTGCCTCCTCTTTTGATGAAAGAACAATAAGGGGTACATCTTTTAATTTTGGATGCCCTCTAAAAAACTTAACAAGAGTTAACCCGTCAATGTCAGGCATTACAAGATCCTGCAAAATGACGGTGGGCTGAATTTCAGAAGCCATTGAAAGCGCCATCGCAGGCTGTTGGCAAAAATGGAACTCAATGTCTTGTTCATTTGCGAGCATCATGCCAACGGCACTTCCCACAATCTGTTGATCATCAATTAACAAAACTTTAATTTTATACTTTGAGAGTATCTTTTCTGTCTGCTGCATCACTTAAATTCCTTTTTTTGCATATAGATTTATCAATTCTCCGGCGATCCTTTCAGGATCGAGTACCTTAACAGCAGCGTTAAGTTCAATTGCCGCTTTTGGCATTCCGAAAACAATTGATGATTTCTCATCCTGGGCGATTGTCATCCAACCACTTTCTTTAAGGCGTGAGAGTCCGTCTGCTCCATCCTTTCCCATTCCGGTAAGGAGAACTGCGGCATCTTTTGCACCCCAATTATCAAGAAGAGAATAAAAAAATGTGTCAACCGAGGGGCGATATGGATATTCTTTTGGTTCAGCCACATAAGCAAACCTTCCATATCTGTCGATTATAAGGTGATCATTAGTTCCGGCAAGATAAACATTGGAGGCCGCAGGTGACTGCCCTTGCACTGCAATGGAAACCGAAAGAGGAGTCTGTTTATTAAGCCAGGTGGCAAGTTCTTCGGCAAATCGTTGGTCAACATGCTGAATTATAACTAATGCGGCATTAAAATTTTGTGGCAAAAGGGAGAGAATTGTTGCCAGAGCTTTTGGTCCACCGGTGGAAGATCCAATTGCCACAAGAGGGAAAGCCGTTCTTGCAGCCCGCTTTGCGATTACAGGTTTAAAATAACTTTTCCCTTGTATCAGTCGTTTTAGTGAATTGATTTTAGCAATCAGTTCATCCGCACCCGTTGCATTTCCGGAAAAATCGAAAACGGGAGTAGCCACTGCATCAAGTGCACCATGCCCCATAGCTTCAAAAACTTTGGATGAGTTTCCACCCACAGATGCCGTTACAACAAGAATTGCGCAAGGCGATTTTTTCATAATTTCGGCTGTTGCCTGAACTCCATCCATTACAGGCATAATCAGGTCCATCAGGATCAAATCAGGTCTGTCTTTTATTGCCAGTTCAACAGCTTGTTTTCCGTCGTAGGCAACCCAGGCGATTTCAAGATTTTCAACCATTAAAATCACACGTCGCAAGGCTTCAACGGCAAGTGAAAGATCGTTTACAATTCCAATTCTCATGTAGCCTCTCCTATGAGGTCGATTACAGCATTTATTAAACTCTCGTCGTGGAAAGAACTTTTGGTCAGGTAATAGTTTGCACCTGCATTTAAGCCAAGCAGACGATCCTCTTCTCTGTCTTTGTAGGACACTATCATTACGGGAATATCCTTGTAATTTGGATCAGATTTAATTTTCTCAACAAATTGAATTCCGTTCATTCTTGGCATATCAACATCTGTGATCACAAGATCAAAATCCTCTTTTTGCAGGGTGTTAAATCCATCGATTCCATCAACCGCTGTTACCACAGTGTAACCACTGTTCTCCAGCAATTTTCTTTCAACCTCCCGAACTGTAAGGGAATCATCCACAACCAGGATATTTTTTGTTTTACCGGCTTTAATCAGGTGAGAGGTCACTTTATCGGGTCGGGCTCCCTTGATATGAGCTTCGATCGAGTGGATCAGATCATCGGGATCAATAATTAAAGCTATTGAACCTTCCTCAAGTATCGCCGCCGCTGAAATATTGGGGATTTTACCAAGTTTACCGTCAATTACTGAGACAACAATATCTCTTTCTCCAAGAAAAGCATCCACTGCCACGGCATATTTTCCGGTTCTGTCACCAACAACAGCAAGGTTTATAAATTCACCTTTACTTCCCTCATCTGTAAGTCCCATCAGGCGGGTACAATTCACTATTCCAAGGTTTTCACCGGCCCATTTATAATATTGACGGTCTTCAATGGTGTACATTTCATCCTCCCTGATACTCAAAAGTGTTTCAACTCTTGCGAGAGGCAGTGCATACAATTCAGAATTAACTTTGAGCAACAGGGCTCTTAAGATGGAGAGCGTAACAGGGAGTTGAAGTGTAAATTTACTTCCTTTGCCCGGTTCCGAGTCAATTTTTGACTTTCCGCCCACCTGATGGATCAGGTTCATAACAATATCGAGACCCACTCCTCTTCCCGAAACTTTTGAAACTCCAACTTTCGTTGAAAATCCGGGAAGGAAAAGAAAATCAAGAATTTCAGCTTTACTGAGGTTCTCCGACATTTCTGCTGAAACATAACCTTTTTCAATAATTTTTGATTTGATCACCTGCTCATCAATCCCTTTGCCGTCATCTTCCACAGTGATAGTCAGGAATCCTGCTCTGTGACCGGCTTCGAGCACTATCCGTCCTGTCTCCGGTTTTCCCGCGGTGATTCGCTCTTCCGGAGTTTCAATACCATGATCTACTGCGTTGGCGATCAGGTGTGAAAGTGGTGCTTCAATCTTATCGAGAATGTCGCGATCGATCATTGTATCGTCGCCAAAAATTTCAAAATTGATTTTTTTACCCGAGTCGCGGGCAAGGTCTCTAACCATTCTCGGGATTCCATGAAGTCCATCAGAAACAGGTCTCATTTTAGAAGCAATAACCTGATTTCCAAGCGATTCCGACAATCTTTCGATATTTCTTGAGAAGATCTCAAAACGGTCGATAATTGTATTCAGGTTCCACTCAAGCCTTTCAAGTGCCTCTTGTGAACCGTCTAATCTGTCAGCTAATTTTTCAGTGAGGCCCATCTCTTCAATTCTTGAAGTGAGGCTTTCGTGAAGTCTTGATGCCTCTCTTAAAGTTTGTTTTGATGCAAGAAGGTTGTTTTGGAAAGGTTTTGTGAACTTTGCCTGAATTTTGATCTCACCTGCAAGCCCCAACAGTCTGTTAAGATTATCAGCGAGCACTCTTACAAAAAGGGCATCCTCTTTTTTCTCTTTGTGTGGAGTTGCAGCCTTTTGTGGTGTCTGTGCAACTTTTTCATCAGACTTTGTCTGCTTTGGAGCCTCTCCACCTGAAACCACCCCCGAAAGGGAAGCTGAGATCGAATTGATTTTGTCAATATTTTCAGCGATTTCCGATTCAATCTCTGATGCAGAAAGTCGCGAAATAAACTTAAATAGATCGTTCCCTTGAAGCAGGAGATCGATATGTTTATCGGAAAGCCTTAATTCGCTTTTAAGGGCAAGACTTAAGACATCTTCCATTGAGTGTGCAAGCCCTACAGCCTGATTGATCCCGACGATTCGGGCGGCGCCTTTTATTGAGTGGGCTGCTCTCATCAGCGGTTCGAGTTTTTCTTTTGAAGTTTCCCCTTCAGCATCAACAAGTCCTCGCTCAAGCACTTTTGTGTTGGATTCGAGTTCTATTTTAAATAGATCAACCATCGAAAGGTCAAGTTTTGTTTCAACTTTTTCTTTCGGAGGTTTTGGAGGCTCCGGTTTTGGAGCTTTAGGTTGTACGGGAGTTGATTTTGCTCCATCCAAAAGGGATGTTAATTTGCTGATGAGTGTTATATCAGAGGCTTTTGCCGGGATTTCGTCATCAGTGGTGTCAACCAAAGAGTGGAAAAAGGATGTTACTTCTTTATACTTATTGACCAACTCATCAGAAATTGTGGCTTCGCCTGAAATCAGAGTGTTAAAATAATCTTCCATTCTGCTGGCAAGCCCGGCTCCCGGATTAAAACCGGTGATCCTGAACGCACCCTTTATTGAATGGGCAGCCCTCATAACCGCGCTTAGATCATCTTTGGTTGCGGAGGTTCCCTTCTCCAAAACATCAAACATCACTTTTGAGTGGGTTGCCATCTCTGATTTAAACAATCCTATGAGAACGGGATCAACTGTCGATTTGGTTTTACTGACCACAGGTTGAGGTGCCTCGGGCTGCACTGTTTGTAGCCGGGGTTTGGTAAAATATGTTGTTAGATCGGCAATCAAAAGGTCGCTTGAATCGGTTTTTTGTGGGATTTCAGCAGGATCAACATGAGTAAGTTCCTTCATAAGTTCGCCGGCAGTGAGGAAAAAATTCCTGTTTAACTCACTTATCGGTTCATTTAATTCAAGGCTTCTCGTAAGAAATAATTCCATTGAGGCACACAGTTCAACAAGCAGTTCGAGTGATACAAGCTTTGCGGATGATCGGATCGTCTGAATCACAGTCATTAATGGCTTAATATCTTCAACCGAACCTGAAGCCACAAATTTCTCATACTTTGGAAGATTTTCCAAAAGTACGCTACGAAATATTTCAAGTAAAACCATGTTCTGCATAATCACTGATATTTAAGAGACGACCTGAACGACTCACTTATTTTAGTTTCGTTTAGCAAACCTGCCGTTAACTCTTCTGTTTCAAAAATTCCGTTGGAGAAAATCTCCGTTGCTTTCTGTGCGGTTGCCGGTAGCGGTTTTATAGCCGAAGAGGAGATTCGCTTAACTCCGATGATTTCATCCACTTCAAATACAATCCGTTCGCCGCCTGTTTTTATGGCAATCATTCTTTTGTAAACTGCTTTTTCCGTCACATTTATGAAGTCACCTCTGGAGATATTTAACAGTGTCTCCAGATTAAAACAGAGGAGCAGCTCACCATCAATATTAACCAAACCTCTGAATGATTTATTCGTTCTGAAAGGGACAAAATGAACCGGCTTCACCTCAACCGCAACGAGGAAACAATTTGTATCTATCGCAAGATATTCAGTTCCGAGCCTGAAAACCGTGACTGACATATCCCCCCGTTCTCTTGTCTCTTTCTGTTTTGAGAGGGTTTTTGTCCATGAATCGAGAAATTCGGCGGGAATTTCACGATCGAAAAATTCTTTAGCTGAATCGGAGTAAACGGGGCAATGTTTGCAGTGGAGATATTCCGTGAGACTTTCACACGATTTATCTCCAAATACACCAATTACCTGCCAACATTTTTCTCTTACTTTGGGTTTCATCTCGATCTTTCACTCACTCTTTTAAGCCGCTCTTTATAGAGAACCGATTTGGTTTGATCCCCTTTTTGCTCATATAACAGGCTGATATGCACCAAAGCCAGTGTGTGGTTGGGTTCAAGATATAATACTCTAAGAAAACTGTTCTCGGCTTCGTCAACTTTACCACTTGCGAGGCTAATCTCACCCATAAGACAGATCAACTCTTTATTTGCCGGGTCTTTTTGGAGCAATTCTTCACATTTTCGTCTTGCCGTGGTTAGTTCACCTCTGTTGGCAAGCTCCTGAATGTATTCATATTCAAATTCAGGGGTGGCTGCCTGTGGTGTCTCAATGGTTTTTCGTTTCCCTTCAACTTTAGAGGTTGAAAATTGCCTTTTGACAACAGGAGGCAGTGGAACATTCCGCTCGATAGATCCTCTTGAAGCGGGGCGTCTAAGAGGCTCCGGCTTTGGTGTATCAATATAGAGGGCAAACGACTTTGGATGAGAAACGGAACGAAATCCATTGGATGAATAAAACATCACTTCAGTATGCCCCGAGAAGAGATAACCATCAGGTCTGAGCAATCTTTTAATATGATTAATAGCAGTTTCCCTGGCTTTTCCATCGAGATAAATTATGAGATTACGACAAAAAATCATGTCGTATGGAAGCTTATATTGCATAAAAAAAGGATTTGCAAGGTTTTCGTTGTGGAATGTTACAGGTTTTTTTATCTCTTCTGATAAAACAAAACTTTCACCAGCCACTGTAAAATATTTGTTTATTATCGATTCTTCAACTCCCCTGAATGATGATTTGCCGTAAACTCCTCTCATCGCTTTGTCGGTTGCCACAGAACTTATATCAACGGCATCAACGGCAAGAAGCTGGAGAGGGTAGTTTATCTCATTCAGCGCCATCACGATTGAATATGGTTCTTCACCTGTGGAGGAAGGGATCGATAAAATTCTTAACGGCTGAGTTACAGTGCGCATAAACTTTGATTTTACTTCTTCCTGCAGAAACATAAACGGTGATTGATCTCTAAAAAACCATGTTTCGGGGACAACAATCATCTCCACAAATTTTTGCAGTTCAGATTTGTCGTTTTCAAGAGAATTCACATATTCAAGTGCACTATCAGAATTTACTTGCGAAAGTCTTCTTTTAAGCGTAAGTTCAAGACTTTTGATTCCAATGGTTGAATGATCCAGTCCAATTGTGCGTGCAAGAAGCGGCAACAGAGCAGCGAGCCCGGCGTCAAAATTACGCATTATCAAGCTCAACAAAAAGATTTTTTCTCACAAAAGCGGGCAAGAGGTCGTGAATGGTAACAAGTTGAACAATTCCGGTTCGCAGATTAATCAGCTTACCGAGGTAACTCGTTTCTTCCGTTACATATCCCGGAGTTTGCAGATCTTCTTCTTTAATTCTGATGATATCCATTACTCTTTCACACAAAAGTCCAAGCAAATGTATTTTGTTATCAACATAATAGTTGACGATAATTATTCGCGTGCTCAGGAGTATTTTGGACGGAAAACCCATCATAAGCGATCTTAAATCGATTACGGGAACGATGATTCCCCGATAATTAAACCTTCCGGAAAAATAATCCGGGGCTTTTGCCATGGCAGTGAGATTCACGGGAGGAACCACTTCCATAACCTCCTGTGCTTCGACGGCATATTTATTTTCGCTTATTTCAAAAGTGAGACAAAGCATATTTTAACCGCCGAATCTGAATTTTGAAACCACATCCCTCAAAGATTTTACTGCACCTTCAAGTCTGCCGGTAATCTCACTAAATTCCGAAATTGATTCTCTTGTGTGAACGGCACCGGCATTCAATTCATTCATAGCATCACTAATCTGCTCGGCTCCATCAGTTTGCATCTGCATTTGAGAACTTACTACTTCAAAACTCGGGAGTACATCTTTTGTGTAAAGAATAATTTCGTTGATACTTTCTGCAATTCCTGAAATTCTTCCCGCGCTGCTTCTTGTGGTGCCTGCGTAGGTTTCAACCCCGATTACACCCTCTTTCACTGCTTGTTGCATTTCATGGATCATCTCCTCAATTTCAAGAGCTGCAAGTGCTGTTTCTTCTGCAAGTCTTTTGATCTCCGCAGCAACAACGGAAAACCCGGTTCCATATTCTCCTGCTTTTTCTGCTTCAATTGAGGCATTAAGCGATAGAAGATTAGTCTGGGTGGCAATCTTTGTAATTGTGGTAATTACATTTGTGATATTGCCGGTTTTGTGGTAGAGCAGTTTCAGTTTTTCTGAAATATCTTTTGAACCCGATTCAAGTGACGACATTGAAGTGGTTATTTCAGCGAGTCCGGCTGCCCCTTTATCTGCAAGAATCAGAGTTTTCCCCGATTTATCGGATACCTCCTCAACCGTCCTTGAAAGATGGATTGAACTGCTGTAGATTTCCTTTCCTGTCGCATTTACTTCGGCAGTGGAAGCTGCCTGTTCATTAATTGCTGCATTAAGTGACTGAACAGATGAAGTGATCTGCGTTACCGATGAAGTAACCGCAATTCCGGCTTTGCTTACTTCACCCAGAAGAGTTTCAAGATCGTAGATTGTAGATCTTACAGCTCTAAAGAGATTCCAAATCTCGTCCCGGTCTTTTGAAGTTCTACCCGAGGGGATGACAAATTTCTCCTGAATAACTGCAATCTCTTCTTTGGCAGCCTTAATGTCTCCTGCTGAAAGGTTGTTGGCAATGGCAGCAACTCCCCTTACGGGATTCATAATGCCCCGTGCAGTCAGGAAGATGAAAACGAAAGCAAAAACAAACGCAGCAATTGCTACAAAAAGGGTTATAAAAATGTTTGCATAAAAATAGTTGATTCTGGTATCGATTAAAATCTCGAGCTCTGTGAGCGTGGCATTCCAAAAAAGCAGACTCTCGTTTAATTGCTCTTCAGTTTTACGGGTCAGTTCTTCCACCCCGGCGGGTTTGTTATTCCGAATAATATTTTCGAAGACTTCTATCAGCGAGCCAATTCCTGTGCGATATCTTTCAACAAGAGGAATAAGCGTTTTGGAAAGGGACTCAGATTTATCATGAAATTTTGGGTCCTGTTCTATTGAACTGTTTATTGAGCCGGGGATATCTTCAAGCACCGCTTCTCGTAGAGTACGGTTAAGATAAATTATCTCAGCCATACGGTCATAGTTGAAAACAGAATCCTCTTCATCCTCAATGGCGAGTGTGAATGCCGAAGTGAGCAGTTCCTGAACCTTTGGCATGCGCAACAAGGCAACATCCATCAAGTAGTAGGAGTCTCCCTCCGGATCAAGTATCAGGTTTGATTTAATACCAACAAGTTTGGTCAGTTTGCTGATATCGGCAATTATTTTGTTATAGTCCTGATCCGAAAGTGAACTGTGTTGACCTTTCTGAACCGTTACAAGTTTTTCCCATTTTGAGAGGAGGGTGCGGGGTGAAAGATCATATTCTTCCATCTGTGACAAGGTTTTTTCATCAAGCTGAATCTGTTCGCCTTCTTCTTCCGAGAGAGCTATGAGAACATCAAACTCTTCTTTAATCTGAGCATTAAGTTCAGTCAGACTTTTCTGGAAATCAGTTTTTGCAGCACCGGCGGCAAAAGTGAACGATTTGTGTTTAAGTATCTGAACTTTTAACACACTCAAAGGTCTGATATACTTTATTCCGCTTTGTTCCTTTTCGGCGAAATCAACCCCCTCCATCAGGTTGTTAAGACTGATAACCAGAAGGATGGTAAGCGGAACTCCCAGAACAAGCCCTATGAGGGAGAGCTTGTTCATTACAGTAAGCCGCCTCAAAAGGAGATTGATCTTTAATTTAAGTTTTTCCATGGTCAGCTTACTTTAAATCTGTGAAGTTCTTCGTTTAATGTGGTTACGGCAGTGTTCAACTGACCTGTAGCCGATTTAAACTCCTGAAGTGACTCTTTTGTCTGCTCGGCAGCCACAGAAAGCTGTTGCATTGCTTCGCTAATCTGTTCGGCTCCCTCTGTCTGGCTCTTCATCCCTGAATTTACACTTTCAAAGTGAGGTGCAAGAGCATTTACATTATCAATAACTTCGCTTAATCGTTCAGAAATGGAAGAAACGGTTACGCTGTCCTGCCTTACTTCTTCAGAGAACTTGTCCATTTCCATCACACCTGAAGAAACTGACGACTGCATTTCTCTCACCATGTGTTCAATATCGTGGGTGGCAACAGCGGTTTGATCAGCGAGTCTGCTTATTTCACGGGCAACAACTGAAAATCCTTTTCCAAATTCGCCGGCTTTTTCAGCTTCTATCGCCGCATTTAGTGAAAGCAGGTTTGTCTGGTCAGAAATTTTATTGATTGTGGTAACCACGGTTGATATTTTATTTGCCTTGGCATTAATTACTGCGAGTTTTGCAGAAATAGAACCGGTGGCTTTAATCAACTGGTGCATGGCATCTTCAAGTGTGTTAAGGTTGTTCCTTCCCTCTTCTGCTGTTTCAGCTGCAACAATTACACTGTTACCGATGTTGTCATCAAGAGTCTTCATCAATGTATTTGAAGTCTGTAAGATCTCTTTTGCTGTGGCAGTCACTTCTTTAATTGAAGCAGCCTGCTCTGCAACCGTTGCTTCAAGTTCTCTGGCTGAAGCTGAGATTTGAGATACTGATGAACTTACCTGAACACCGGAATGACCCACCTGACTGAGGAGAGAAAAGAGGTTTGCTGCCATCTTTTTAACCGACATTACAAGAATATATGATTCATCCCTGTCGTCAAGCTTCAACTTTCGAGTGAGACCCAGGGCACCCTTGTGTTTCATTTCATAGGCAACAAGTTCATCGTTCCCACCTTTAAGGTCACCCAGGGCTATCTTTTCAACACTGCCAATAAGTTTTGTAATTGGATTTGTAATTCTGTTGCTGAAATAATATGCAATAATGAGAGTGAGGATTAGAATTCCACCCGTCCAAAAAAGCATTCTTCTTGTGAACCACTCGGTAATTGCCTCAACTCCTTTTTTTGCACTGTAATATTCTTCTTCAAAAGTTGATGCCGTAATTACCCAGTCCCACTGAGGAAAATATACCGAGACGGAAACCCTTGTTTTGGGAGGTTTACCCGATCCGGGCTCCGAAAATTGATAAGAGTGAAATACTGCATCGTTTGAATTTACTGCGTCGTTAATTATTTTCTGAACATAGTAGTTTCCTTCAGAATCTTTAACAAACCAGGCATTTTCACCTTCTCTTTTTCCGTCGCTGGTTATTAAATATTTCCCTTTTTGATCTCCTGATCCACCATAAATCGTAACTTTTCCTGTTTCTCCAACATTCACATTCTGGATATTTCGGCGGAGTGAGGGAACGGACTCAAGTTTTTCACCAACATACAGGATACCGATGATGTTATTGTTATCATCAAAGACGGGTTCATAAGAAGAGACATACCACGCATTAACCACCCAGGCAACACCTTTATAGGGTTGACCTTTTAACACGGTTTCGATCACAACATCTTTTGTTCCGTCGGGTCTGATTGCGGGGATGTAGGTGCCAATTGCTCTCTGCTGATTTACAGTTGCAACATTAGTGGCTACTCTTAACATATCGCCCGTTTCATTCATCCGCTGGAAGATGGTTGTTGCAACTCCAAGAAGTTCTTTTACCTCATCAACCACCGCCATTGGGGTGTTGAAGCTTGGAGATTGTCCCTGCCACTTCCCGCTTATTAACATCTTGGGAAGGGTGACACGGGTGTTTTTTTTCGAATATTGGTCTGTGGCGCTCCACTCAACTTTCTCGGCAGCAAATTTAATCCCACCCGTTTCATTTAAAACCGACCAGGCAACTTTTTGTGCCCTGTCAACTTTATCCTGAATGAGATCATTGGAAGTGATACAGAGTGAGTACATGTCGTACACTATCTGTTTTAGTGCCTCTCTGCCAAGAGTATCGAGCTCAGATTCGGTTCTCTCCGAAAGTGCTGCTTTAAATTGGAACACGGCAAATTGTGTTACAAGAAGTGGCACCAGAGCGGCAAACAGTACCAAGGTGATTACCTTGCGTCTAAGAGTAAGCTTCACGGCTTCTCTCCTGTAAATTTTAATTGATGATGATGAGTCTCAAATGAAATATTTCTATTAGACAGACATTTAATTTCTTGAAAAAATGGGTCATATACAAATATTAAAACAAACTAAATGATTATTTTTTACTGTTATCTTTAAAAATTTCCCCGGTCACACCATTATTTCACAAATTTAAGTGTAATTTAAGCAAAAACAAAGAATTATAACAATTATGTCGCAAACACCTTTAATGGCTCAATATTCAAAGATCAAACTCGCTCATCCCGATACGGTGTTATTATTCAGGATGGGTGACTTTTATGAGACATTTGAAGAGGATGCAAAAATCGCTTCAAGGGTGTTGGGGATTACACTTACCAAAAGAGCAAACGGTGCCGCAGGGGATGTACCTCTTGCAGGATTTCCTCATCATGCAGTTGAAAGTTACCTCCCCAAACTTGTAAGAGCAGGTTACAGAGTAGCGATATGTGAACAAATTGAAGACCCCAAACTTGCAAAAGGTATCGTTAAACGGGAAGTGATCGAGATTGTCACCCCGGGTGTGGTTTTTTCCGACAAGGTGCTCGATCACAAAAAAAACAACTATCTTATGGCAGTTAATTATGGTGACGGGATAGCCGGAGTTGCGTTTTGTGACATCTCAACGGGTGATTTTTTTCTCTTCGAAACAGAGACCACCCGGTTAATCGACCAAACGGGGATTATCGCCCCTTCAGAAGTGCTTTCACCCAAACGGTTCCGTGAAGAAGTGGCTGCAACTCTAAAATCTGCCGGAAGTGAAGCAAGAATCACCAAAATTGATGACTGGGTTTTCAACAAAGAATACGCAAAAGAGACTTTGTTAAAACATTTTGGAACCATCAATCTGAAAGGTTTTGGAGCAAGTGAACTTGAGGTTGCCTTCCCTGCCGCCGGGGCAATACTCCACTATTTGCAGGAAACTCAAAAAGCCAACCTTTCACATCTGAAAAAATTATCCCTCTACAACCCCTCAGAATATATGGTTCTCGACTGGGCAACGAAACGAAATCTTGAAATCACTTATTCGATGGCTGATGGAGGGAAAGATGGAACACTTTTTGCCGTTCTCGATAAAACTGAAACCCCAATGGGAGGAAGACTCCTTAAAAAGTGGATCACCTCACCCCTTACTCAACTTGCGCCGATTATCCAACGACAGGAATCGGTTGAAGCTCTTTATAACAGCAAAAAAACGAGAGAAAAGCTCAAAAAAAGTCTGGCAAACATCGGCGATATCGAACGGTTGATCTCAAGAATCTGCACAGGCAGAGCCGCTCCGCGTGAAATTGTTGCACTTAAATATTCTCTTCTCGAAATCCCCGAGATCATCAAAATTCTTCACGAAGTTGACAATGCAACAATCAGCAAACTGAAAGAATCTCTTGTCACTCTCGAAGATGTAACTTCAAAAATTGATCTTGCCATTTCCGACAATCCTCCAATCTCACTTGCAGAGGGGGGCGTAATTAAAAGGGGTTACAGCATTGAACTCGATGAAATGAGGGAAATTCTTTACTCCGGCAAAGACTGGATAACCGATCTCCAAAAAACCGAAAGGGAACGCTCGGGTATCCCCTCTCTTAAAATAAGTTACAACAGGGTTTTTGGTTACTACATCGAAATCAGTAATGTTCATAAAGATAAAGTTCCGCCCGAGTATATCAGAAAACAAACTCTTGTGAGCGCTGAAAGGTATATCACCCCCGACCTCAAAATTTATGAAGATAAAGTTCTGAACGCCGAGGAAAATGTAAGGACTTTGGAAACCGAACTCTTCAACGATGTGAGAATTTACACCGCCTCCTTCACTGAAATTATCCAAAAGGATGCAAAACTGATCGCGATGCTCGACTGCCTTCTCTCATTCGCTGAAGCAGCCGTGGAATATAATTATATAAAACCTGTGGTAAACGAGTCATCTAAAATTGAAATTTACGATTCGCGGCATCCTGTTGTTGAACGAATCCTGCCACCGGGTGAAAAATTTACTTCCAATGATTATAATCTCGATTCGGCGGGTGACCAGATAATTATTCTTACCGGTCCTAACATGGCGGGAAAGTCGGTTTATCTCCGTCAACTTGGTTTGTTGGTGCTTCTCGCTCAGATAGGCTCTTTTATCCCTGCATCAAAAGCGGAAATCGGGATAGTTGACAGGATTTTCACCCGTGTGGGGGCAAGTGACAATATCACAGCAGGAGAAAGTACATTCCTTGTTGAAATGCAGGAAGCTGCCAATATCTTAAACAACGCCACAAGTAAAAGTCTGATCCTTCTTGATGAAATCGGGAGGGGAACCAGTACATTTGACGGACTTTCAATCGCCTGGTCGATGACCGAATATCTTCATGAAAATCCAAATTGTGCAGCAAAAACCCTTTTTGCGACCCATTATCACGAGTTAAACGAGCTTGCAGAGATTTTCACCCGTATTGTAAACTATCGCGTTCAGGTGAAGGAATATGATGATAAAGTGATTTTCCTCCACAAGGTATCCCCCGGAAGTGCCGATCATTCCTACGGAATTCAGGTGGCGATGATGGCGGGTCTCCCATGGGAAGTAACCTCAAGAGCAAAAGAAATTCTTGGAAATCTTGAAGGGAAGGAACTAACTCCCTACGAAGTGAAAAAAGCAAAAAAGATCAAAAAAGCTGCGGAAGACCAGGGATTTTATCAGATGAGCCTCTTCGAATTCACCGATGATGCCCTCCGCAAAGAGATTTCCGACATCAAAGTTGACGAGCTCACCCCCGTTCAGGCACTAAACAAATTAGACGAACTTAAGAAAAAGTTGAAGGAGTAGAAAACTACCCGACCTTTTTTACTATTCTGAAACCGAAGGTTGCAGATCTTGAGTTGGGTGAGGTGTAAAAACGATTTGAATTACGGGCGGTTTTTGATTCATAGAGCCAGGATCCTCCTCTGAGAACCCGTCCGGTTCCTTTTTCGGGACCTTTTGGATCGAGCACTTCTGCGTCATCGTAGGGGGCATACCAGTCCCAACACCACTCCCATAAATTTCCCGACATGTCAAAAATACCAAGCTGATTGGGTAACTTTTGTTTTGGAGGTCTCATCTTCCCGTTGGAATTTTCTTTATACCAACCCACAATAAATGGATCGTTGCTTCCGCTAAAAAGTGTTAGAGTTCCCTCTTTTCCACCGCGGGCTGCATATTCCCACTCCGCCTCTGTTGGAAGTCGATAACCATTTGCGTTAAAATTACATGTAACCTTTTCACCCCTGATCGAATAACAGGGATTCAATTTTTGTTTTATACTAAGGCTGTTGCAAAATTTAACCGCATCAAACCAACTGACATTATTCACGGGAAGTGTTGGTTCTTTAACGGTGGAAACATTATATCCCATTACATCATCCCATAATCCCTGCTGAATTTCCGTGGTTGAAATGTAAAAACCATAAACCGTTACATCGCGAAGGTTTGATTCATCGTCATCACTTTCGATTGAAGGATCAAAACTTCCCATCACAAAACTTCCACCCTCCACAAATATCAGGTCAACGGGTTGTACCAACTTCTCAACCGGAACAAAGGCGAATGAAATAACGCCCAGCAAAAGGGTAGTATAAAAGATTTTCATGACATAAAACCTGTCACCTAACGACTTGATCTTGCAAGCCGAAGTCCCGTTGTCGATTTCCGGGCTCCCGTTCCGTTCGATTCTCTTGCCGAGATTCTTGCTTTCCCGTCCGTTGAATTCCAGCTTCCGCCACGGATGCTTATCTTTTTCCCTGTTTGAGCTCCTTTTGGATTCAACAAATCGGAGGGATTATATCTGTCAAAAAAATCGTTACAAAGTTCAGCGACATTCCCCGTCATATCATAAAGTCCATTTTTATTGGGAGATTTTTGTGCCACGGGATGAGTTTTTTTGTCCGAATTCGATTTTATCCAGGCAACCGCATCAGCATTTCTGCTTCCGGCAAACCTGAACTGAGCCGTTGTGTCATCACCTCTTGCGGCATATTCCCACTCGGCTTCGGTTGGAAGGCGGAAACCATTTGCCTCAAAATCGCATAAAAAACTGTCATTTTCAATTTTGTAAGCGGGGGTTAATCCCTCTTTTTCGCTCAATTTATTGCAAAATTTAACCGCTTCAATCCAGGAGATATTTTCGACGGGAAGGGAACCGGTGGCTTGATCGGCTTTAAAACGGGAAGGATTTTCTCCCATGATCTCGCTCCACACTGCCTGGGTAACTTCAGTGGTTCCGATGTAAAACATATTAACTGCAACTGTCCTTATGGGAAGTTCCATTCTCGTTCCACTTCCCTGATCCGGGGTGGCACCCATCGAAAAATAACCACCGTCAATCTTTTTGAGGAAAACCGGCGTGGCTGTTGTTTCGGTTCTAAGAATCTCATCAACCCCCTGCTCCAATTTTAGGTCAAGAACATAATTTTTGTTCTCCTTAATCACCATCTCACTTCTTACACTTTTGTGTCCGGGCGATTCAACTGTCACAATATATCTCCCAATTGGAAGCTCTTCAATTATTCCTGTTCCCTTAAATTCAAATTTGGTCTCTCCATTTTGAAGGAGTTTTACTCGCGTGTTGAAAGGAATAGAGTTAAAAAGAAACACACCTTTCCTTCTTTTTACATCAACTTTCAAATTTGTGGTCTTGTTTTTTGAAACGGTAATGTTTTCCGCAAATGGATAATATGAGGAATCGACCTCAGCCCTCAGCAGATAACTGCCCGAACGAAGTTCAATTTTGTCTGTTGCCCCGTAGTCTTTTCCATCAATTAAAATTTTGGCAGTTTCGGGTCTCCTCATCAAAGAAACAAAACCGGCATTTTTTACCAACTGCACATTTAATCTGTTGGTTTTCCCTTTTTGAACAACAAGATCAATGGTTTTTGAATCATATAAATCGGATGAAAGATGCATCTTATAACTTCCAGGCTCAAGTTCAAATTTTCTGGCATTTTCATAATTTGCAACGCCGATCATCACTAATGCATCGGAAGGAATTACATTAAGAATAACTTCCCCCGTCAGTTTTTCAAGATTTGCCTTGATTGAAGTGGTTTTGCCTCTCGCAATGGTAACTTGAGTTGAATATTCCGAGCAGTTGGCTGCGGTTACTCTAACTGAATGATTGCCCGACACAAGTTCATACTGTGATTGTTGATCTGTCACTTCCCCGTCTATTTCTACAATCAGGTCTTTCATATTTGAATTAATCTTCAAAAATCCGGTGTTTTTTTGCAGTTTCAGGTTGAGTGTATAAAGCTTTGCAGGCTGAGTTCCGTCAATTTCCTGTTCAACAGGGAGGTATTTTTCCAGTTCAACCTTAACCCTGTATTTTTTAATCGGAAGCAGAAACCCCGCATCGCTTGTCCCTTTTAATTCGCCATCAATATAAACAGAAGCACCGGGAGGATCGGTTTTCACCAAAAGCCCCGTAATCTTTTCCGGTTCCATAATAAAAAGGAAGTGGCGGTTATCATTGGAAACCTTAAACTTGTTGGAATACGATTTATAACCGTTTTTGTTAAGAATAACAGAGTAATCGCCCGCCGGCAGTTTCTCGATTTCATTCGGAATCACAACCGAACCATTAATTTTACACTCGGCATCAAATGGGGAAATCTGAATGGAAACATTATGGATTGTATCTCCCAACTGTTGCACTTCATCCCCGGCAAACAACTGTGATCCAAAAAGAACAAAAGACAATACTATCAGTTTTATCGAATTAAAATAAAGTTTCATGGTAACCGGATTGATCTTGATTGTAAAGATTAATTAACAACCACAAAATTTAACCATTAATGGGATATTAGACAAATGGAGAACTCCGGAACCTCAGAACCTCAGAACCTCAGAACTTGAGTACTCGAGTACTTGAGTGACTTTATGTCGCAAGAGTGAGGAGAGGTAATCGTCCCGATTGCCCCATGCAAAATGAAAGGGGGAATAGTTACACGGAAACCACGGATTTTCACAGATTCCACGGAAGAAGGGGCCGCAGATACACGCAGATTAGACAGAGTTTCGCTGAGAGGGATTTTTTATAGAACCCGGATGAGACTGATTTGTTGAAAACCCGTCTGGGCTGGTGACATGTTCGTAGAAAAAAATATTCTGACTATATCCAAATTAACCAGCCTCGGCGGGTGATATGTTTGTAGCAAATAAATTTAAAAATTGTCATTCAATGACAATAAATTATCGTGGAAAATTCTTAACTTAACCAACATTAAAAAATCAGTTTTGAAATTGATACAATGATATTATTTGAATGGAAAAAATATGAACGATAGAGCAGTTGTTGCTTTAGGCAAAATACAAAGGGAGGTCTATGCGCTTAAAATTCACTCTTAGGAGTGCTTCAAAATCTATTAACGCAAATTTTTACTATCATTTAAGTTCAGCCATATATGATATGCTGAAAATGGGCTCTCCCGAATTTTCACAGTTTTTGCACAATAAGGGATATCAACTCGAAACGGGGAAAAATTATAAACTTTTCTCTTTCGGCGTTGAATTTTCGAAAATAAAAGTAGTTAAAGATATTTTCTATTTCGAAGACCCCACCACCACACTTTATATATCCTCCCCAAAAGCTGAAGAATTCCTTACAACTTTCGTCACCGGTACACTTCAAAAAAGTATTTTTAAGGTTGGCACAATCGACCGATATACCACCTTCATTATTGAAGAAATTGCCGGAATGGGAGAACCCGAATTTTCTGATTCCATGGACTTTCGACTTCTTGCCCCAATGGTGATTTCAAAACCTGTTGAATATCACGGTAAACCAAGCACCCATTTCCTTCGTCCCGATGAGGAGGAAGAAGCTTCCCGAATTTTAACTCAAAACTTACTCAATAAACATTTACTAATTACCGGAGAGGATCTCTCAGGCGAAGCCTCTGTTTGTATATCCTGGGACAAAGAGTATATCAAAAAGAGGGAACGGGTCACAAAAAAAATCACAATTAATCCAAATTCCCCCAAAGCTACAGATGTTATAGGAATCCTCGCTCCCTTCAATATTTCAGGAGATAAAAGACTGATTAAAACAGGGTATGACTGCGGATTTGGGAACAAAAACTCCATGGGATTTGGACTGGCACAAATTAAAAAGGAGGATAAATGATAACCGAACTGTCAAACTATGTGGATTCATTAGGCGAAAAGTTGGATTGGCTGTTGTTTGAGAACAGAAAGTTAGAAGAAGGAAAATATTTTTTCTATGAGACAGGAGATTACAGTAATGATATTATTAAGCTGGTAAACAAGTTTGATGTTGATGCAAACGGTGAAGTGGTTTGTTCTAATGAGTCTGCACATATCTCCAAGAACATTAAAGAAATGGACTATTTAAGAAAATATTTCCTATCAAGGATTGTCAGTACCAACAAAGCAATAAAACCACCAGATTGTAAAATGATAATATCAAACAACCCGGCATTAATATTTTTTAATGCTGACAAATTGGAGAGTGCATTAAAGTGTATTTCACCTTTTGTTGCGAAATGCCTTGAATTTCACAAAAAAACCGTTGATGATTGTGAACTGGAACCTATGCTGAGGGAATTCGAAACAAAAATAATTGAAATATTAAACGTAGATCAACCTAAAATTAAAGGGAAATTCTTCTTTTTCTTAAATCTGTCTTTGGACATTTTTAAAGAATTCTCATCTAAATATTTCAAGGAAAAGATTTTTCTTGAACCTGGACTTAACTCAGAAGAGGGCGTTTCAACATTTAAAATGGTGGGATTTGATAAGAAACCCTATACATGGTCGAGAACATCAAACATAAAACTTCCTGCATTCGTAAACTTCCAAAAAGCATTAAACTTAAACATACTAAGTTATTTGTTTAGGTTTGCTAAGTCATATATCTCTTCTCCCCTGCCGATTTTTATTTATGAAGAGCAATTAAATTCTGAAATTATAAATCTGATAAAAGAGAACGGAAAATCATCGTTTCGAGAGGTATTTCAAAAGTTATTTAACTATCACGATGGGGATATTAATAACTATTACCTGCTTAGTTGGCGTTTTACCAAAGAAGGGTTAGAAATTTATGATTTTGATTATGTTGAAAAGTTTAATTACAAGTTAAACGAATACAAAATATCCCCATTGGTGCAAAATCAGTACCATACAAAAGAACCACTTAAACCTATAGAAATCAATAACATTTTTGACTTCGAGACTGAAGTTATTGGTCCTGTTTTTAACAACATCTTGGTAAATATTTACAAAGACACTTTAAGATTGAACTATTTTTCGGATATTTCTAAATCTTTAGATAAGGAAAGTAAAAATTATAAATTAACGATCAAGAATGTTCATTTTTACAGTTTCTCTGTCTATGAGTTTATATATAAATCGAAACAGTCTGCCTTATCTGAGCGGACACTTTATGATGTTGTATGTGGTTCTATACTAGACTTAATTAGCTCTTTAAAAATTCCGATAAAGGGTGTTGAACCCAAAGTAAGAGAAATACAGCATGTTAAAAAGATTATTCACCTTCTCAACATCCTTTTCAGCTTAAACCACAAATACGATATAAATAACAATAATTTTGGAGGAAGATATATGCCGAGCGAGATACCCAAATATTTCGAGAGAATTGGAGACATAGTCAAGTCATCAGAGAACCATATTCAAGATGATTATGAATACGCATTCTGTGCGGGGCAACTAATTTACTATTTGCTCAAGCAGAGTAAAGCAGATGAGAAAAAACATTCATTGATTGAACCTTTTATCAACAGGACAACTGTTGAAGCATTTAATGACCAACTGATTAGAGTCTTCAATCAATACAAGCATGCAATCAAATTCGATCATCCCAAATTTAATCGTCTGTTTGAAGAAGTAATTGGGTATAGGCCGGAAACCAGTTACAAGGAAATCATGCCGATACTTTTTGCAGGTTATTTTGGAGACAACATCGTTTTTACTAAATCAAAAGACACCAAAGAGGAGACTAACTAAGATGGCAACTGAAAAATTCAACAATCGCGTTTTTGGATGTGCATTGGTCCGTTCAATCAATTCAAACTTTAATGCAGATTTCACACATGCACCGAGAACGCTTCCTGACGGAACAGTTTATGCAACAGATAAAGCATTAAAGTATGCAATTAAAGATTACATCAAGAAAAACTATGAGGGTACTCCCGGAAAGTATGTACTTTACATAAAGAGATACAACAACGATTTGGTACCATTGAAACTTGAAGAAGCTTATGAAAAAATGGTTGCCACAGTTGACGGCATGATCAAATCTTTGGGAAATGAAGAGGGTGCAAAGTCAGCAAAAAAGGAGAAAGGGAAATCGAAATTTAACTCACTCTACAATCTTCTTAATTGCATTGATATAAGATTATTCGGAGCTACATTTGCAAAACAATCAGCAACGGATAGCGTTAATCTCTCGATACATGGTCCCGTGCAGATTAATCATGCCGTAAACAAGTTCAATGAGAATGTAATCTATACCGAAGACATTTTGTCACCCTTCAGAACAGGTACAGAAGAAGATGATAAACAAAATGCAACCATTGGAAATCAAACAAATCTTCAAGAAGGGCACTATGTTTATCATTTCTCAATTAACCCTGCAAATCTTGAGGACTATTATGGGCTGTTAGACAATTTTGAAGCACCAGATGGAACAAAAATGGCTCCTCATTATCTTTCACAAGAAGATATCGATATATTTAAAGAAGCAATGACAAGGGCAGTTACATATCTTGATTCTTCCAGAAAGATTGGATCAGAAAATGAAATGGCTCTTTTTGTAACGCTAAAAGAAGGTTCTAAAAAAGTGTTGCCGGGATTCACAGAACTGATCGAAGTAAGAAGAGATAAAGAGAAAAAAGTGGTAGTTGATGCCACTAAAGCTGCCGAAGCAATAAAAAGCGTGATTGATGAAGTTGAAAAAATCGAATTATATTATAACCCAACCGACACAATTGTGACCGGTTTTGACGGAATGAATATAGAGAGATACAATCTTCTTAACTCACAAAAAATTTAGGTAAAGCTATGAGTGAGACGGTTATTTCGGTCAAAATCAGGTCACCATTGGGTTTCCTGAAGAAAACTGATATGAACGAAGGTTTGTATCTAACATACAATACACTTCACAAACCCGCTCTTTTGGGAATTTTGGGAGCAATTGCAGGACTTGGGGGATTTTATCAGAGTTATATCGAAGACCCCAAACAACTCCCGGAATATTACCAAAAACTTAACTGCATCGGTACAGGTATTAGACCCGTTACCGGAGGCAGTTCGGCTGTGTTTAAGAAAAGTTATTTGCAATACAATAACAGTACCGGTTTTGCCAGTCATGAAGAAGGTGGTAATCTGATTGTTAAGGAACAGATTCTCATAAACCCTGCCTATATTGTTTACCTGAAATTAGACAGGAGCATCAATGAGCAGAATTTGGCATATGAGAGCCTGAAAAACAATGAAGCAGTATATATCCCTTACCTCGGTAAAAATGAATTTCAGATTTGGTGGGATGATTTCCGCGAGTATAAATTTTCGGAATTCCACCCTGTTGAAAATGAGCAATATGAGATAGAGACTTCTTTCATCAAGCAGAAAGGGGTGAGAGTAGATGGAGTAAAATTGGATGACTTTTTCTCCTTTCTTAAATCAAATCCTGTTTTTAATTTCGAAAGACTTCCTTCGGGTTATGATGAACAGAGGATGGTGTATGCTTTCAGTGATTTTGTCCTTACAAATGTGAGATTTGATGGCAGGTACAATCCCGGGAATCTCTATTTGCTGGAGGACGATGAGAAGGAAATAATTGTTCAATTAAATTGAGTGATGAAGATGCGTTCTATCAGAGAAATTTCTGCAGACCCACAATTTTCTGTGACATGTTTTATTCAGGATCATGAACAATATTTTGCTCATCTTTCTAAAGACGGGAAAGAGCGGGAAACACTTCATGAGCATACAAGTCTGGTTATCGAATACTTTAACAAACTTGTTGAAGCAAACGGACTTGATCCCCTTAATGATAATCTGATCAATAATTTCCTTGAAGCAAACAGGTCGGAGAATGCTCAGAAAACTGCAGAACTGATAAAAGAGGCTTTTGTCGGGGTTGTGCTCTTCCATGATTTTGGAAAAATCAACCCCGGTTTTCAAGCAGAGAAAATGAAGAATCCGGGTTTCGTAAATGGAGAAACTGTACTAAGTTCCCACCATTCTGAAGCCGGGGCATATTTCTTTATATCTTATTTTATGAAGTTAGCAGTGGAAAGGGGTATCCTGAAATTTACCGGAATGCCTCCGGTGGGGTTTTCATACTTGTTCTTGCTTTTTGCATTATCCTACCCGATCAGGATGCATCATGGTCAATTGTATGAAGCATTCGATCCCGAATCACCTCCGTTTAGTCCTGAAAAGCTTGCCGAATTGAAGAACCTCTCAAAGGCTTTTACTCCCGGAATCTTGGATTGTCATCAGATACTCACAAATATATTTGACCAAAATGGTTGGAAGAAACTCGTTTCGTTAAAGGAATTCAGAAACTTGGGCAACACAGCAGCCTATGCCTTGATCAAGATGAGTTTTTCTCTCTTGACAGCTGCCGACTATTACGCGACGAATCAATATATGAGTGGTATTGAGTGGGATGATTTTGGTGTTCTTTCTGACGAACTAAAGAAGAAGTTCCATAAAAATTTATATACCATCGAATACAATAAAAATTTGAAAGGTGAAATAAGAGATGATGGGGAGGTCGCTTCTGCATCTCCCAAAAAAATATCCAGTGAAAATCTGAACAGTTTAAGGTCATCCCTTGCCTTGGAAGTGTTGTCAAGTATCAGAGAGCACAAACAAAATCGGCTGTTTTACCTCGAAGCACCAACAGGAGGTGGAAAAACCAACCTTTCTTTTCTTGCAGCATCTGAACTGATTCAAAAAGATCAAAAGATTAACAAGATATTTTATGTTTTCCCGTTTACCACTTTGATTACCCAAACCCATAAGACATTAACGGATACAATAGGATTAACCAATGAAGAAGTTGCAGAGCTCCATTCAAAAAGCGGTAGCACTTTGCAACACAAACCAAAAGATGAAAGAGAAGATGGTCAGTATGGAGGAGAGAAGATAAACTATCTTACCGAATATTTCTATAATTATCCCTTTATACTGACCAGTCATGTGCGATTTTTCAGTTTAATGCTCTCCCACAGAAAAGACAGAATCTACGGATTTCATCGGCTTGCGAATTCGATAGTTATTATCGATGAAATTCAGAGTTATAACCCTGAACTTTGGGACAAGTTGATTTTCGTGATTAACGAACTTGCAAATCTGTTGAATATCAGATTTATCATTATGTCGGCGACACTCCCCAAAATCAGCAAGCTGTTGAACATGGCGAATGATCCTTTTGTGTCATTGGTTAAAAACAGAAATAGATATTTCAAAAACCCAAATTTTATGAATCGTGTGGAGTATGATTTTTCGCTGTTGCAAGAAGAGGAATTTGACCTCGCCAAGTTTGCATCGAGCGTTTTAACAATCACTCAACCTTTACTCTACAATAAAACGAACTTAAAAGTTTTGATTGAGTTCGTAACAAAGCAGAATGCCGGTGATTTTCATTCATTGATTTCTGTGAGGGAAGACTTTGATTGTTTCAAACATAAATTTCTCCTTTCAGGCAACATTCTTGAACCGAGAAGAAAAGATTTGATCCAAATGCTGAAGGGAGAAATAAAAGGTTCCGTAATTGTTGTTGCGACACAGGTTGTTGATGCGGGAGTTGATATTGATATGGATATTGGATTCAAGGATAGAGCCATCCCGGATGCGGAAGAACAGTTTGCAGGGAGAATAAACAGAAACGCAGGGAAATTAAATTGCAAGGTCTATCTTCTTGACAGCGGGAAAGCAAATAGTGTTTACAAAGGAGACAAAAGACTCGAGATAGTGAAAAATGAATTAAGTGTTGAAGAATATGCTAAGATTCTCCAAGAAAAAGAATTTGAAAAATTTTACGGTAGAGTTTTATCAAAAATAGAAGCAAGAAACAGGTTAAATTTTGCGGGCGGGTTTGGTGAGTTTAAAGAACTTTTTGACCTGTTAGAATTTCAGAAGATCGATCGGGAATTCAAACTGATTGAGGATAGTTCTGTAAGGGTCTTTGTCCCACTTTCAATAAAATTTGATTTGCTGGCGGAAAGAGAAAAAGAGACGGCGAAATCTTTTAATCTTGTAGATGAAGATGGCTTTGTTTCGGGAGCTAAACTGTTTGAATCCTGGACAGAAATTTTAACAAAACGGGATGATGACTTTGTTCGGAGAGCAGCTAAAATAAAAAATATTGCTGCTCTTATGTCAAATTTTTCATTCAGTTTGTTGCAGTATAGCAAAGAATTCCAAAGTATTAAAAAATATGGTGAATTTAATGGAGATTTGTTCTATCTCAGAAACTATACCAATGTTTACTCATTTGAGAATGGAATAGAGAGTGATGTGATAGACGGAGCGGATGAAAATAATTTTATATGATTACCGGAACCCAATTTCAATATTATTATCACTGTAAACGCCATCTCTGGTTGTTTTCCAACTATATAAATATGGAGTTCAATTCAGATACTGTAGCGGTGGGCAGGTTTATATCTGAGAATTCCTATAAACGGGAGGATCATGAAATCAAGATTGATGGAATATCATTGGATTACTTTGACAGACAAAAAAAGATAATTCACGAGATTAAAAAAACAGACATAATGGAGATATTGCACATCAGGCAGGTACAATACTACATTTATGTTCTCGAATCAAAAGGTGTATTTGATGTCACCGGAATTATTGATTACCCAAGACTGAAAAAAAGGTTACGGGTAAAACTTACAGATAAGGAGCGGGAGGTTTTTGTAAGGATAATTCCTGAGATTGAGGCTATTATCAGTTTGGAAACTCCTCCGGAGGTTATTCACAAAAAGTTTTGCCGAAAGTGCAGTTATTTTGAACTCTGTTATGTTGACTAAGATGGAGAAAGCTTGAAAAGAAATTATTATATTTTTTCCTCCGGTAAACTGATGCGAAAAAATAACACCCTCTATTTTGAACCCGGATTTGAAAATTCCGGAGAAGTTGATTCAGGAGATGAAGAAGAATTTTCCGCCGGTGATGAAAGTGAAACCTCATCAGAAGAGAATGAACTTTTGGAACCTCAAAGAATCACAAGAAAACCTCTTCCGGTTGAAGATATAGAAGCGATTTTTACTTTTGGAGAAATAAACTTTAACACAAGATTTATTAACTTTTGTGCAACCAAAGGTATTTTGATTCACTTTTATAATTATTATGGCAATTACACCGGTTCATTTATTCCAAAAGAAACTCTCGTCTCCGGTAAGTTAACAGTGAACCAGGTGCATCACTATGTAAAAAAAACAAAAAGAGTGGATATTGCTTCAAAGTTAATAATGGGGGCAAGTGCTAATATATTAAAGAATCTAAACTATTATAATGTGAGAGATTGTGATCTTAAAGTTGAAATTGAAAATATTAACAATTTAAGAGATTCACTTCAAAACGCACAGGAGATAAGTGAGATAATGGGAATTGAAGGGAATATCCGGCAAGTCTATTACCAGTGTTGGAATAAAATTTTAAATCCGGGATTTCATTTCGACAAAAGAAGCAAACAGCCACCGCTCAATCCAATAAACGCACTTATTTCATTTGGGAACTCACTTGTGTATAATGTGGTACTTTCAGAATTGCACAAAACTCAACTAACCCCCACAATTAGTTTTCTTCATGAACCGGGCACTGCGAGGTATTCGCTTAGTCTGGATCTGGCAGAGATTTTTAAACCTCTGCTAACTGACAGAATTATCTTTTCTGTTATAAATAAAGGGATAATTCAACAAAAACATTTTACTAAAGAGTTAAATTTTTGTCATCTTAAAGAAGATGGCAGGAAAATATTTTTGAAAGAGTTTGACGAGAAACTCAAAACCACTATTAAACACAGAACTCTCAAACGAAGTGTAAGTTACAGACAACTTATTCGCCTCGAAGCTTACAAGTTGATCAAACATCTCCTTGGCGACAAAGAATATAAACCATTTGTTATTTGGTGGTGATATGTATATAATTCTTGTTTATGATATCTCACAACCCAAAAGAGGAGTAAAACTCTTAAACTATTTAAGAACAAGACTGATGTGGGTTCAAAATTCTGTATTCGAAGGTGAGGTGACTAACTCCGGATTTGAGGAAATCAAGTCAAAAGTCAAATCTATAATTAACAATTCCGAGGATTGTGTTATATATTACACTTTCGATTCTCGAAATTATACAACGAGGAATGTAATCGGAAAAGATAAAAACAGTACCGACACATTTATCTAAAAATCGTCGTACCCCCGGTGTTTTTACACTATTCATCCCCGACGATTATTTGACACTGTTTTATGTTTTTTTTCTTTATTTTTAACCCGTTTTGGCACTTTTTTGTACGGGTCTTAAATCGAACCTATGAGGGATTGAAATGACAGTACCACGATATAGACGAAATCGTTAAAACAAGTCTTAAATCGAACCTATGAGGGATTGAAATCAAAATGAAGAGCTTCAAAGACGAGTAAAGATTTTGTCTTAAATCGAACCTATGAGGGATTGAAATGCGTGAAACCCCTGTGCCTTGGTATTGCTCTCCTCGTCTTAAATCGAACCTATGAGGGATTGAAATTATTTGGCTGTCCATCCTTTCGGAATCGGTCACAAGTCTTAAATCGAACCTATGAGGGATTGAAATATGCTTACAATTGCCCAAACTGCGGCACAAGCAAGGTCTTAAATCGAACCTATGAGGGATTGAAATTGATCAAAACAACAAGGACATTCGACAAAACAATTGCGTCTTAAATCGAACCTATGAGGGATTGAAATAGATTTTCATCTGTGCTAAATCCTTTTGAAGCCCCTCTGTCTTAAATCGAACCTATGAGGGATTGAAATCCAGTTGAAAGGGCAAATCCAATCAATAGACGGTACAAGTCTTAAATCGAACCTATGAGGGATTGAAATCCAGATTGAACCAAACATTCACGCGTACGAAAGACCGTCTTAAATCGAACCTATGAGGGATTGAAATGTCACTGGAGTTACTTCGATTTTATGTTCTATATCTGTCTTAAATCGAACCTATGAGGGATTGAAATTTAGAAAGATGTCCAGCAATAGTAGGAGGATATTTGTCTTAAATCGAACCTATGAGGGATTGAAATAGACGAGTGGTTTGACGACAGCGATATTCACTAATAGGTCTTAAATCGAACCTATGAGGGATTGAAATATGGTCCTTTCAAGCAATACTCGATCGCATCCAATAGTCTTAAATCGAACCTATGAGGGATTGAAATAAAGTTCCTGCCATCGCAGTCATATAAGCAGGAAGTGGTCTTAAATCGAACCTATGAGGGATTGAAATCCAACTTTGTAACCTGAATCTTTTAACTCAACTGCCAGTCTTAAATCGAACCTATGAGGGATTGAAATGTTACAAAGGAAAATGCAGTACGAAGTTTTTCAGTCGTCTTAAATCGAACCTATGAGGGATTGAAATTAAGGTCAGCATCTATCACACCGCCGGAGGTTGGGAGTCTTAAATCGAACCTATGAGGGATTGAAATCAATTGCTTGACTTTAAACAAAAATATGAAGTGTTGTCTTAAATCGAACCTATGAGGGATTGAAATACATTAAATACTTGTATCCCAAATTCCTTAAATTTAGTCTTAAATCGAACCTATGAGGGATTGAAATTTAGTTTAACGATATAACTTGGGGCGGCTCCCGCCAGTCTTAAATCGAACCTATGAGGGATTGAAATCCCAAAAAGCTGAAGCTGAAAGAAGTAAATTCACTCCGTCTTAAATCGAACCTATGAGGGATTGAAATAAAGGTATAGAAACTTTCAAAGCCAATCATGTCCCGGTCTTAAATCGAACCTATGAGGGATTGAAATAGCATAGCAAGAACTTTATCGATGTCAGGCATTTGGTCTTAAATCGAACCTATGAAGGATTGAAATGCGAGAACCCATCTTGGGTTAACCTCTTGTACCAGTCTTAAATCGAACCTATGAGGGATTGAAATTGGTAACTCTCTCCATCGTCAAGGTCTTTGGTACCGTCTTAAATCGAACCTATGAGGGATTGAAATGGGAACTTTCTGGAATAAGCTGATAGCAAGAAACCCAAGTCTTAAATCGAACCTATGAGGGATTGAAATACTGTTTCAACCTCCCACCTTAAAACCGAACCCCGTCTTAAATCGAACCTATGAGGGATTGAAATTTGCATTGTTGCCTGAGATAGATACAATATAACCGAGTCTTAAATCGAACCTATGAGGGATTGAAATACCTGATCAAGCAACTGATTAGCAAAAGCGGAGTAAGGTCTTAAATCGAACCTATGAGGGATTGAAATTTGCATTGTAGCCTGAGATAAATACAATATCACCGAGGTCTTAAATCGAACCTATGAGGGATTGAAATTAATTTGTTACCGGACCAGGTTCATATTGGAGTTCGCGTCTTAAATCGAACCTATGAGGGATTGAAATAGTTTGATATCCCTAACAATGACTTCCCCCTCAAGATGTCTTAAATCGAACCTATGAGGGATTGAAATTGAATTTGGATGTACTGGTATAGACGATCAATATGTTGTCTTAAATCGAACCTATGAGGGATTGAAATACCACAGCAGGGACATTTACAAAAGTGGTATTAAGTCTTAAATCGAACCTATGAGGGATTGAAATTTTATTGTTATCATGTTGTTACTCTTTTTCTGTTTGTGTCTTAAATCGAACCTATGAGGGATTGAAATTTTGCATTATCCACAGTTGATAAAATAGGTGCTTCAGGTCTTAAATCGAACCTATGAGGGATTGAAATGTGAAGTAAACGCAGACGCAAGAAAACTTAGAGTATCGTCTTAAATCGAACCTATGAGGGATTGAAATTTAACGGCGTTTATTATCTTCATATTACCGATGCAGTCTTAAATCGAACCTATGAGGGATTGAAATTTTAAAGCAATCTATTGCCTTATCAAGTTTTTCAAGTAGTCTTAAATCGAACCTATGAGGGATTGAAATCCATCGGAAACGGTTATTGTGAGATTGAGGCAATTGAGTCTTAAATCGAACCTATGAGGGATTGAAATGGCGTGTGGAATGATAAAATCAGGTGGAACCTCAACAGTCTTAAATCGAACCTATGAGGGATTGAAATAGATTTTCCCCTGTTTCCTCTATGAAGAAAAACGATGTCTTAAATCGAACCTATGAGGGATTGAAATGCATAACAACTGATTCATGAGTTACAAGTTTGTACGAGTCTTAAATCGAACCTATGAGGGATTGAAATTTAGATTGTATTCCTTTTGTTTTGTGTGTAAAAAACTGTCTTAAATCGAACCTATGAGGGATTGAAATATAAAATTGTCCCGATTGACAATTCAAATGTATGATTGTCTTAAATCGAACCTATGAGGGATTGAAATAACCCATAACATTCCCATGAAATGCGAGCAGGTGAGTCTTAAATCGAACCTATGAGGGATTGAAATTATTAAATTTGATCATGTCCATTGCGCCGTTTGCAATAGTCTTAAATCGAACTTTTATAAAAGGTAGGCTTTGAGCTCGCCCGTGATTGATACAGCGGTGTCGAGAATTCTCAAAAGCTTACCTTTTTTCTTTTTGAGGCATGCCTTAAATGATGTGGATTGGATCCCTCAAGAACATGTGGGGGATTCTGGATTTGCTTCAAATATATAACCCGGCTCGCCGGGTAAAAGAATCGGGGAGATGATTGAATGCTACGAATATTTAATCCCCTTTGGGGATAATTTGGGGTTTAAGATGCACAATTTTTCTACGAACATGTCACCCGCCCAGGCTGGTTGGAGTTGGCCCATCGTGAATGTCTTTTTGCATCGTGAATATCTCCCAAAGGGATGTACCAAAGGCATCCCTTCGGGACCTTCGGCACGTATAATCTGCGTGTATCTGCGTCCCCTTCTTCCGTGGAATCTGTGAAAATCCGTGGTTTCCGTGTAACTATTCCCCCTTTCATTTTGCAGACGGCAATCGGGACGATTACCCCTCCTGTCACTTACGGCTAAAATCTCCCTCTCCGCGTAACTCTCCCAAAGGCATCCCTTCGGGACCTTCGGCACGTTTTATCCGCGTTCTAGAATCATCTCAATAATCCAAATACAATCTTTGTTGAGTGGACATTTTTAAGTAATTTGGGGAGTTAATCGGTCAGTTTTCGACCGGGAATTTTCAATTAAAAAAAGGATTAATCCGATGGCGGCAAAAAAGATTTTAATGTTGGTTGGCGATTTTGTAGAGGATTATGAAGTTATGGTTCCTTTCCAGGCTCTTTTGATGGTGGGACACACGGTTCATGCAGTATGTCCCGGAAAAAAAGCGGGGGATTTTGTAAGAACTGCAATTCATGATTTTGAAGGTGATCAAACATACAGCGAAAAACCGGGACATAATTTTGTGTTGAATGCAACTTTTGACGAGGTAAAAGTTGAAGATTATGATGCTCTTTGTATCCCCGGTGGCAGGGCACCTGAATATCTCAGACTAAATGAAAAAGTGTTGGATATAGCCCGTTATTTTGGGAAAAATAATCTTCCGATTGCGGCAGTTTGTCACGGTCCACAGATTTTGGCAGCAGCCGGAGTTCTTCATGGGAAATCCTGTTCTGCATATCCGGCGGTTGGACCTGAAGTAAGCGGTTGTGGCGGTTCATTTCAAAATATTCCGGTTGATAAAGCACATGTGGATGGAAATCTTGTTACAGCTCCGGCATGGCCCGCACATCCCGATTGGATTGCAAAGTTTCTTAAGGTTCTCGGTACAAAAATCGAATTATAGTTTATTATGGTTAATTGAAGGCGACGGGATTTTTTTCGTCGCCTTTTTTTTGTTTTTTGAACACGATATTCACGATGGAAAAAGATGTTCACGATGGAAACCGACCTCACCCCCGACCCCTCTCCTAAAATGAGAGGGGAAGATTAGAATTAAAATCCGCGATAATCCGTTTAATCTGCGTGTATCTGCGTCCCCTTTCCCCCCTTTCTTTTTGCAGACGGCAATCGGGACGATTATTCGACCTCCGAATGAATTCGGAGGCTATTGGTTTGGTTTTCGGAATCCCCTCCGTGGAATCTGCGAAAATCCGCGGTTTCCGTGTAACTATTTCTCAAGTTCTAAAGTACTCAGGTACTCAGGTACTCAGGTACTCAGGTTCTCAGGTTCTTAAGTTCTCGAGTTCTCAAGTCTCTCCTATTCCCTATATTTAAAATTAGAGTTTTTAAAATTTCTATTATCAGGAGATTTCGTTGGATATCCAAAAATTATCGATTAATACTATTCGCACACTTGCGATGGATGCAGTTCAAAAAGCAAACTCGGGTCATCCCGGTGCACCGATGGGGTTGGCTCCTCTCGGATTTTTTCTTTTTCATGAAGTAATGAATTTTAATCCCAAAGATCCGGGCTGGATAAACAGAGACCGTTTTGTTCTTTCAGGCGGACATGGAAGTATGCTTCTTTATTCGCTGCTTCATCTCTCAGGTTTTGGATTGAGTATAGATGATATCAAAAATTTCAGACAGTGGGAGAGTTTAACTCCGGGTCATCCTGAGAGGGGACACACTGCGGGAGTTGAAGCCACCACCGGACCATTAGGGCAGGGTGTTGCAAATGCTGTGGGGATGGCGCTCGCTTACGAGTTTATGGCTAAAAAGTTTAACAAGCCCGATTTTGAGATTTTTGATCATTTTATTTATGCAATTTGTGGCGATGGCGATCTTATGGAAGGCATCTCCCACGAAGCAGCTTCTTTTGCCGGAAATCAGAAACTTAAAAGACTTGTCCTTTTCTACGACGATAATGGAATTTCTATAGATGGTAAAACTTCAATTGCGTTTACGGATGAGACTGAGAAGAGATTCCTGAGCTACGGCTGGAATGTATATAATATATATGATGTAAACGATCTTGAACGGTTGAGGATGACTCTGCATGAAACGAGGAGCAGCGACCGCCCTTGTCTTGTGGTCACAAAAACCAACATTGGATATGGAAGTCCCAACAAACAGGACACTGCAAAAGCACATGGTTCACCCCTTGGTGAAAAAGAGATAGAAATTACAAAACAAAATCTCGGATGGGATTACACTGAACCTTTCACTGTGCCTGATGAGGTTAAAACTCATTTTGCCGCGGCAATTGAAGACAAATTAAAAGTTTATCTTTCGTGGAACGGACTTTTTGAACAATATAAATCGGCTTATCCTGAAGAAGCAAAACTTCTTGCTCAAATAATGAGTGGTGAAGTTCCCGGAGAATTCCCAATCGATGAATCTTATTTCCCCGATCTTGCCGAAAAACTTGCTTCCCGTGCATCTTCACAAAAGGTGATTAATACACTCGATGACAATTATCCAACTCTTATTGGTGGTTCGGCTGATTTGACCGAGTCGAATCTTACAGATTTTAAAAACCTTCCCTCTTTTTCGCAGTTCGACAGAGCGGGCAGGAATATTCATTATGGTGTCCGTGAACATGGAATGGGTGCCGTGATGAACGGGATGGCGATGTATGGTGGAATTATCCCGTTTGGGGGCACATTTCTCGTGTTTTCCGATTATATGCGTCCCGCTATTCGCCTTGCAGCTATGCAAAATCTTCAAGTTATTTATGTGTTTACCCACGACAGCATCGGTCTTGGTGAAGACGGTCCTACACATCAGCCGATTGAACACATCCAAAGTTTAAGGATGATACCCGGACTTACCGTGATTAGACCCGCCGACAGCCACGAAACAGTTTATGCCTGGAAATCGGCACTTGAAAACACCGATGGTCCTACGGCACTGATTCTTTCCCGTCAGGGGCTTCCTGTAATTAAGGATAAGACAGTTCCTGCCTCAAATCTTGAAAAAGGTGCATATATCGTTCGCGATTGTGAAGGCACTCCGGATGTAATTTTGATCGGAACGGGTTCCGAGCTTGATATCGCGGTAAAAGCGGGTGAAAAACTTACTGAAACAGGCAAAAAGGTTAGGGTCGTAAGCTTCCCGTCATGGGAGCTCTTTGAGAAACAGAGTGATGATTATAAAAAGATCATCTTCCCTCCTGAAGTTAAAAAGAGAATATCGGTGGAAGCCGGAGTTTCGTTTGGATGGAACAGATATACAGGTGATGAAGGTAAACAAATTGGGCTTGATCATTTTGGAGCATCTGCCCCTGCAAACACTTTATATGAAAAATTTGGGATCACCGTTGAAAAGATAGTTGAGGCGGCACTTTGAAAAGAATAAACATCCCTTCAGGATCGGAATATGAAGAACTTGTTGGATATTCCCGTGCTGTTAGAGTCGGGAATGTTATCGAAGTGGCGGGAACAACTTCAATGAAAGATGGAAAAGTTAGAGGCCTGGGTGAACCTTATTATCAGGTTAAGATTATCTTAAAAAAGATTGAGCAAGCGCTTGTTGATGCCGGTGGTTCAATGAACGATGTGGTCAGAACCAGGATATTCGTAGTTGACATGGCGATTTGGGAAGATGTAGCGCGGGCTCACGGCGAGGTTTTTGGTACAATTCGTCCTGCAAGTACACTTGTTCAGGTCAGCTCCCTGGTTGATCCCGACATGCTTGTTGAGATTGAGGCTACGGCAATCCTGGGTGGATAATCACCCAAAAGTCTCAGTTTGTCGAGTGAAATTTATTTAGTCTGGTTCGATTTTATTTGTGTTTTTGGGACTTTTAATGTAATAACACAATAGAAATGACACTGCTAAAAACTCTTTAGAAGTGTCACCAAATATATGAATTAATGTTTTAGTTCAAGCAAAGAATTAGGGTAACTGAAGGAGGGCGTAGCCCGACTGAAGTTACCCTAATTCTTTTAAATTTTTTGCCCACCCTTGAATCTGTTATTCTGCCTCCGCCAAGGATGATCTTTGGCAACAGACCTGTTGTTATACCCCTTCTTTTCCGGCTTTCTGCTTAACTCTTTGTAGTCCAGCTCCTGACCGTTAAAATAGATGTGCATCTCTCCATTTAACCAACTACTGATCATCACATCCTGCTTCGCTCGGGGTAGTGGAGATTTTCCCAAGAGTAACTGTATGTAGCCTCCTCTCAGGTTTATCGTGTTATCATTTCGAACTTGTCTCGTTGTTTTATAACAAAGAATATTTACTAAATCAATTTCCACCGGACTTCTGTGAACATCAGGTACTTCTGCACTGCTTGCAAACTTTCCGTTATATGAACTTATGAAACTATCTCTTAGGTATCTGTTAGCTTGTTCTATTGTTGATGCCCCTATACTTCTCAATGCCTTTACAAGCCTGTCCTGAAGCGTGCGGTTGTTCCTCTCAACCCTTCCCTTGGCTTGCGGTGATCTCGCGTAGATTACATCGATCCTTAGCTCTTTACAGGCTCTTCCAAAATCAGTCAGTTTTCCCTCCGAATAATATACACTGCCTCTGTCAAGGTAAAGGCTCCTGGGTATCCCGTAGAGAAGGATATACTCCCATAAAATCGATAACACATCGTAGGTGTTCTCTGACCGTGCAAACTTCATATACACTCTACTGGTAGCATCATCAACAAATAACAAAAGTGTACACCTGGCACCCCTGCCTTCGAACCAATCATGATCACTACCGTCAAACTGTACCATCTCTCCAAAGAATGTTCTACGCTCCCGTTTTCGCCTGTGTGGTCGCAATTTCCGTATCGATGTCATTATCGATTTTGATCTCATCCATCTGCGAAGTGTCTCATGATTTACTTCGATTCCATGATAGGACAATAACTGTTCAGAAAATAACGTTGGTCCGTAGTCGTTGTATTGCTGCTTGTACAGGAGCAGTACCTCATCTTTCAGTGACTGCGAATAGCCTCTGTTTGATTCTCGACCTCTGAGACGATGGATTACTCCTTTGCTGCCTTCTGCAACTACTCGTGACTTCATTCGGAAAAATTGCCGCCGACTTATCGATAATAACTCGATTCCCTCAGGACAACTCAACTCTCCTGATATCACTCTCTTGATGATCGATAATCTGTCTATTTCTCTTTGACTCATTTGAAATGTTCTTCCCATTCTCGGGTCTCCGGTTGTTGAAACCCAATTTAATTATTTGAGTGTCATTTCTATCGAGTCGAGGCAGTGTCATTTCTATTGTGTTATTACATTTTTGGGACTTTTAAAAAATAAAGTTAGGATATACTAAAAAATTGTGTTATCTTTATTAGGTATCGTATGAGTTCTTTTGATTTCACAGGACTCAAGATGCATTTTAAACAACCGGAGACCTATATATTAAGAATCAAATAGACATGAACATGGAAGAAATGTCGATAGACATGAATATGCACGAAATATCAATACTTGTTATCGAAGATAACAGGCTCCTGAGGGAGGGAATTGAAACTCTGCTAAAAACACAGTCTGATATGAGAGTGGTTTCCTCTTTAGGGAATGGTGAAAACATCATTGCTGCTGTACTCAAAAATAAACCCAGAATAGTTTTACTCGATCTTGGGCTGAGAGATCACAGTAGTCTGTTTATCGTAAAGGCAATTTTAAAAAAAGTGCCGGATACAAAGATTATTGTGATGGATCTTGTGGCGATGGAAAAAGACATCTATGAATTCATCAAAGCCGGCGTTAGTGGATTTTTGTTAAAAGACGCTAATATTGAAGACTTTTATGATGCGATCAGAAAGGTTCACGCCGGGGAGCAGATATTACCTCCAAATATGATGAAAACCCTGTTTGCTTCCATAGTAGAAAATGCAGTTCATTCGTCAACTCCCTCTATTATAGTTGAGTCAGTAAGAATGACCAAGAGGGAACAACAGGTTATCCAGTTTATAGCTGAAGGCTACACAAACAAAGAAATTGCACAAAAGCTTAATTTATCTGCCTTTACTGTAAAAAGCCATGTTCATAATATTCTTGAAAAATTATCACTGCAAACTCGTGTTCAAGTTGCAAATTATGCTCACATCTATAAATCATATAGAGATGCAGACCCCGATGTCTCTTTAATCGACGAATAGTTTCTCCCGACAAATTTCCTGTTCAATTTTAATCTACTGTTATAGTCCATTTTTCAATCCTTTGATTGATTGTATTTCATGTATTATACAAGTACATTAGATCAGAAGTAAAAAAAAACTTCTGCGTCATTAACTTTCATAAAAGAGATCAGATCATGGACAAAATAAAAGTATTACTGATTGAGGACAACCGTCTTCTGCGGGATGGAATACTTCAGATATTAAAACAACACACCGATATTGAAGTGCTTGAATCTTCCAGCGAGACGAAGACCACCTTTTCAATGGTTCATGCCATGAGCCCCGATGTAATATTGATGGATCTCGGACTTCGTAATCAGAACAGCCTCAGAGTGGTTGAAATATTACATGAAGAATTCCCTTTAGCCAAAATTGTAGTTATGGATCTTGCCCCTGTACAGGCTGATATACTACTCTATATTAAAGCCGGCGCTAATGGTTTTATCTTAAAAGATGCCTCCCTTGATGATTTTATAGTAACTATAAGAACCGTTGCCGAAGGTGAAAATGTGTTGCCGTCACTTTCATCCGAGACTGTGTTCGCCAAAATAATTGATCTTGCTGTTAGTGAAGGAAAAATAAAATTAAACGAAGTTGTAAGGATGACCAAGAGGGAAAAACAGGTAATGGCATTGTTGAGTGAAGGTATGAGCAACAAAGAGATTGGTCAGAAGCTACATGTCTCAAGCCATACCGTTAAAAGTCATATTCACAATATTATGGATAAACTCGCATTGCATACCCGCCTTGAAATTGCAAATTATTCCTATACGGAAGAAACTTTGCAGGATATAACACAAAGCATCAGCTCTATAAATAACTAAAAAACAAGTCGTCCACTCTCGCTACCGATTAGGTGTCTGCTCCAACAGGATTAGTCCCTTTTTCATCCATTTGGTTTATTGTTCTCCGCTTTTTTTCTCCATATCTTTCGTTCGTAACTATTTTTACACTTCGGCTCGCAGATCAACATGAGTCGTAACAAAAAGGAAAAAGTCATGAGCAAGAGCCAGGACACCAAAAAAGGTTCAAAAAAAGAACCTGCGAAGAGTATGAAAGAAAAAAAGCAGGATAAACGGGATAAAAAGAACGGTCTGGATAAATCCACCATAATTATCCCAAAATAACATGAACAAGTTTTTCCTGGAAGTGACTTCTATAGCTTCATTCACTCTCCGGTTCTTTAAAGAAGTTTTTAAGCCTCCATACGAGTTTAATGAACTCGCAAAACAGGCATTTATGATTGGATACAAGTCATTTGGTCTTGTAGCAATCACGGGCTTTATCATTGGTCTTGTCCTTACCATACAATCGCGGCCCACACTCGCCAAGTTTGGTGCAGAATCACTCCTGGCGGCTATGGTCGCGGTTTCTATTGTGAGGGAGATTGGACCTGTAATAACAGCTTTAATTTTTGCGGGGAAAGTGGGCTCGGGAATCGGAGCAGAACTTGCCTCGATGAAAGTGACTGAACAAATTGATGCCATGCAGGTTTCGTGGACCAATCCATTTAAATACCTTGTGGTTACAAGAGTTGTTGCAGCTACTTTGATGCTTCCAATGCTGGTGCTTTTTTCTGATGCAGTTGGTTTGTTGGGTGCATTTGTGGGAGTGAATCTTAAAGGGGATGTAAGCTCCACTCTATTTTTCTCATATATATTTAACAGCCTTGAATTTAAAGACCTGATGCCGGCTGTTATAAAAACTTTTTTCTTTGGGTTTGCAATTGGTCTGATTGGATGTTATAAGGGATATTATTCAGACAAAGGAACCGAAGGGGTGGGAAAAGCGGCGAATTCTGCAGTAGTGTTTGCCTCATTAACTGTATTTATCATCGACATGATTGCAGTTCAAATTACAAGTTTGCTCGACTACTAACATGGCAACGCAGATGAAAATAATGGTCGAAGACAACAAACAGGTTTCAACTGAAACCACAGAAACAACGGAGAAATCCATTGTTGTTGAGATGATAAATCTTAAAAAATCTTTTGGTGAAAAAAAAGTTCTGGTTGATATCAGTCTTAAAATTTACAAAGGTGAAAACCTTGTGATCCTGGGAAAGTCGGGAACGGGAAAGTCGGTATTAATAAAATGTATTGTTGGTCTGCTCGAGTGGGATGAAGGGGATCTTGTTTTATTTGGACAAGCTGTTTCGAATTTAAAGAGAAACGAATTGTCTGAATTACGAAAGAAAATAGGATTCCTCTTCCAGAGCGGTGCTCTCTACGACTCGATGACCGTAAGGGAAAATCTTGAATTTCCTTTAAGAAGGCAGAAAGTAAAGATTGTTAACGATGAGATAAATCTCCGCGTTGAAGAGGCTCTTGCAAATGTAGGTCTTTCCGATGCGATTGACCAGATGACCTCCGAACTTTCGGGGGGTATGCGTAAAAGGCTTGGGCTCGCAAGAACCCTGATATTAAAACCTGAAATTATGCTCTATGATGAACCAACAACGGGGCTCGACCCCATTACATCACGGGAAATAAGCGAACTTATAATACAAGTGCAGAAGAATTATGACACCACATCAATTATCATTACACATGATATTGAGTGTGCAAAACTTACCGGTAACAGAATAATTGTACTTAAGGACGGTGTTTGTTATGCGGAAGGTTCGTTTGAAGAAATGCAAAATTCAACAGATAAATGGGTCCGGTCATTCTTTGAATATTGACCAATGGATTAAAGTGAGATTATAAAATGAAAAACGATTCAAAAAACAAAATCAGACTGGGAATCTTTATCACCATCGGTATCGTGGTATTTATACTGGCGATCTATTTTATTGGTGAAAAACAACAATTGTTCCGCAGCACTTTTAACATCTCGGGTGTTTTTAAGGATGTTGGCGGGCTCCAGGTTGGCGGAAATGTCCGTTTTGCAGGAATCAATGTGGGTGTGGTAGAGAGTATCTCAATTATAACCGACACATCGGTACAGGTTGAAATGATAATCGACGAGAGTGTTCGCAAGTTCATCAACAAAAATGCTGTTGCCAATATCGGAACAGAGGGATTAATGGGAAACAAAATACTTTTTATTTCTCCGGGTAAGGGGAAAGCTGTAACCATTGAAGACAGAGATCAGATTCATACAGCTCCTCCGATAAACCTCGATGAAATTTTTGCCTCTTTGAAGGGAACTATTGATAATACAACAGTGATAACAAACGATCTCGCCAAAATAACAACCTACATTAAGGATGGAAAAGGAATTGTTGGAAGACTATTGATGGATGATGATCTCTCACAAAATTTTGACTCAGCAATTGCATTGCTGAAATCCGGCTCATCAGGTTTCAATACTCTGATTAAGTCAACACTAAACAACACAGAGACCATGACTGCCGATCTTATGACAATTGTAAGAAATGTAAAAGATGGAAATGGAAGTGTAGGAAGACTTCTAATGGACCCTTCACTCGCGCAGAACCTGGATTCCGTAATGACCAATTTAAAAGATGGTTCAGTGGGTCTAAAGGAATTGTCTCTGAATGTAAACAAGAATCTGGGCAAAAATATCGATTCTGTTATGGTAAACCTAAAAGATGGAACATTTAACTTGAAAATGTTATTGGAAAAAGCACAAAGCAGTTGGTTGCTCTGGGGATTCTAACCCTCTTAAACCCGAAAACTCACCCCTTAGTCCCCCTCTTGATGTAGTCCAATTTTCATCCTTTTATGCGATTTTAACCAATATTTATATTCTATATCTTTGCACAGATCAAAAAATTAACAAGGAGTTAACATAATGAACCTATTAAACATTTTTTTAAAGAAGTGGTTTTTTCCACTCGCAGTGCTTCTTATAATAGCAGGCTGCGACGAAAGAGTCGGGATTGTGAATCCACCTCTTTACACCATTCCGAGCGTAAGCTCAACCGTTCCGGCAAATGCTGACACGGGAGTGGCGTTGAATCAAAAAGTAGTTGCAATTTTTAGTGAAGAGATGGACTCACTTACAATTACAACTGCATCGTTCACCCTGATGGAAGGAAATTCCTTTACATCAGGTACAGTTACATACACAGGTACGACGGCAACATTTATGCCTTCACGCAACCTGATGCCCTACACCACTTACATCGCCACCATTACAACCGGTGCTAAAAGTAAAAAAAGTGTAGCGATTCAAAACAATTATGTATGGAGTTTCACAACGGGAGCAACTGCCGCCGTAACTCCACCAATAGTTACTTTTACAGATCCTGCCAATTCTGAGACAGGTGTACCGTTGAATCAAAAAATAGCTGCTACTTTTAGCAAACCTATGGATGCCGGTACGATTACCACAGCAACATTCACTTTGATGCAAGGCACCAATTTTGTTTCAGGTACTGTAAGTTATGTCGGTTTAACCGCTACTTACATTCCAACGAGCAATCTTGAAGCTAACACCACATACTCGGCTACAATAACCACCGGAGCAATGGATCTTACAGGAAACACTCTCGTTGAAAATTATGTCTGGGTATTCACTACAGGTGTTGCAGCGGTTATAACCCCGCCTGCTGTCACTTTTACTGATCCCCAAAATGGCGAAACAGGTGTTGCTTTCAACCAGAAAATTGCTGCTACTTTCAGCAAAACAATGGATGCTTCAACAGTTACAACTGCCACATTTACATTAATGCAGGGCTCTGACTTCATTGCCGGAACCGTAACTTATGTAGGTAGAACAGCCGTTTATTCACCAACACTTAATCTGTTGCCAAACAAAGTTTACACAGCAACGATTACTACAGGTGCAAAAGATTTAACGGGTAATGCACTCGACCAAAACTATGTCTGGAGTTTCACAACAGGAGCCGGAGTAATTGTTACACCGCCTGTAGTGAGCGCAACAGACCCGTTTAATGCGCAAACCGGTGTGCCCCTTAATCAGAAAATAATTGCCACCTTCAGCAAAACAATGGATGCTTCCACCATCACTGGTGCAACATTCACGCTGAAACATGGTTCAACCGCTGTTTCCGGATTTGTTTCTTATTATGGAACAACCGCTACATTTGGACCTGCAACCAATCTTCTGCCAAACACAACTTACACAGCAACAATTACCACGGGAGCGAAAGATCTTTCAGGTAATGCTTTGGTAAACGATTATGTTTGGAGCTTCACCACAGGTTTGGCGGTAGTGATTGTACCACCAACTGTTACTTCAACAGATCCAATGAATAATGCAACCAATGTAGCATTAAACACAAAGATCGCTGCCACCTTTAGCAAAGCGATGGACCCCGCAACCCTTACAACCGCAACTTTTACCCTTTCTGAGGGAACATCATTTGTTGCCGGAACTGTAAGTTATGTCGGTATGACAGCTACATTTATTCCGTTTGCCAATCTGGTTGCCGGAACAACTTACACTGCCACCATCACCACGGGTGCAAAAGATCTTACAGGAAATTCAATTGTAACCAACTATGTGTGGAGATTTACCACGGGTGCAGCTCCGGTTGTCACTCCTCCAACTGTCACTTCAACAGTGCCCGCGAACCTGGCAACAGGAGTAGCTCTTAATCAAAAAGTTGCAGCTACTTTTAGCAAGACAATGGATGCTACCACAATTACGGGAGCTACATTCACATTGCGTCAGGGAACTACTTCTGTTTCAGGTTTTGTGTCCTATTTTGGAATGACCGCCACCTTTGCTCCTGCAAGTAATCTTGCTGCGAACACTGTATATACGGCTACCATCACCACGGGTGCAAAAGATCTTACAGGGAATGCCCTTGTAACAGCTTATACCTGGAGTTTCACAACAGGAACGGGTGCAGTTATAACTCCGCCAACAGTAATTTCAACAGACCCTGTGAACAATGAAACCGGTGTTCCGTCGAATCAGAAAATTGCCGCTACTTTTAGTAAGGTAATGGATGCTTCAACTTTAACCACCGCAACATTCACACTGAAACACGGTACGGTAGTTGTGGATGGTTTTGTTTCTTACACAGGAACAACCGCCACCTTCTCACCTTCAACCGTTCTTCTGCCAAGCACCATTTACACAGCAACCATCACCAAAGGTGCTAAAGACCTTACGGGTAATGCGCTTGTAAATGATTATGTCTGGAGTTTTACCACAGGTGCAGGAGCAATAATAACTCCTCCTGTAGTTGTTTCCACAGTACCATCTAATCTTGCCACCGGTGTGCCACTGAATCAAAAGATTTCAGCTACATTCAGCAAGACGATGGATCCTGTTACGATTAGTACAGCGACATTTATTGTTAAGGCCGGTTTAACCACTATCTCAGGATTTGTATCCTATAGTGGATTAACTGCCACCTTTACCCCTGCTGTCAATCTTTCGGCAAGTACTGTATATACAGCTACTATCACAACAGGAGCAAAAGATCTTACCGGAAACTCGCTTGTGACTGATTATGTATGGACATTTACCACGGGTGCGCTTGTTGTTATAACACCGCCTGTAGTAATAGCCACCGATCCTCTTAATCTTGCAACCAATGTTGCTTTGAATAAAAAGATCACGGCTACCTTTAGCAAATCGATGGATCCTACAACTATCAGCACGGCTACATTTTTGGTTAAAGCCGGTCTCAACACTATATCAGGATTTGTATCCTATAATGGTGTTATTGCCACCTTTACTCCTGCAGCGAATCTTTCGCCAAGTACGCTATATACTGCTACGATAACAACAGGAGCAAAAGATCTTACAGGAAACTCTCTTGTAACCGACTATGTATGGACATTTACTACCGGAGCTGCAGTTACGCCGCCTACAGTAATTGCCACTAATCCAACCAACCTTGCAACAAATGTACCTTTGAACCAACAGGTTACGGCTACATTCAACAGGGTTATGGATCCTGCTACAATTACCACTGCAACATTTAGTTTGATGCACGGGGCTTCGTTTGTGGCCGGAACGGTTAGTTATTCAGGTGTTATGGCAACATACTCACCATCAGCAAACCTGCTTCCTAATACCGAATACACAGCAACCATTAATACCGGTGCCAAGGATATCTCCGGAGTTCCGATGGCAGCCAACTATGTATGGAAATTCACGACTGCGGCGAGTGTAGTCCCTGGTGGACAGCTCCCTGTTAATCTTGGATCTGCTGCAAGGTTTGCCATTCTCTCTAATTCGGCTATAACTAACATCCCAACCTCTTCGATTACCGGAGATGTAGGTATCAGCCCGGGAACAAGATCAGCAATAGCAGGATTAACAAATCCCGAAGTAATCGGAATAATCTATGCAGCTGATGATCCGGTACCTGTGCCTGTAATGTTAATTCAAGCAAAAATGGATGCAGAAGCGGCTTATTTGGATGCAGTTTCAGCAACTCGTGGAACACCAATCCCACTCTCAGGAAATATCAATGGTTTGACACTTGTACCAGGACTCTATCAGTCCGGTTCGTCAATCGAGATTTCCCCGGGTGGAAGTGTAACACTTGACGCAGGTGGAGATGTTAACGCAGTCTTCATCATTCGTAGTGCCACTTCGATTACTACCAGTCCTACAAGTCAGGTGATCCTGGCCGGTGGAGCTCAAGCGAAAAATATTTTCTGGTCTGCCGGTTCAGCCATGACGCTTGGAACCAATTCGCAGATGTATGGAACCCTTATTGCAAGCACATCAATCTCACTCCTTACAGGTGCGAGACTTGATGGTAGAGCACTTATTCAAAGTGCAGCAGCAGGACAGGTTTCCCTCGATCAGAACATAGTTGTAAGACCTCCATTGACAATGAGGAGAAGATAATTTAATTCGGGTGGGGAGCCCTTTAACTCCCCGCCCGTAATTCTCAAACTCCATAAAATGGAGAATGAATTGAGAATTGAAGAATTAAATTAAAATGTGTTGTTCAGAATAGTAATTGAAATAAAACAGAAAGTAACATAAAATGAAAAATTTACTAAAAACGCTTGCACTTCTGCTGATCTTTGGCATGGGTGTTTCACAAGCACAGACAGCCGTTAACAGTTGGGCTTTGGGTTTTGGATTAACCTACCCCAGGCTGTATTCGGCAAACATCACAACCCTTAACACCAACTGGGGAGCTTATCTTTCAGTGCAAAGAAACTTCTCAGAGCATGTTGGTTTAAGATTAAAGGGTGGCTATTCAAATTTGAATGGCGAGTGGGCAGATGCGATAGGTACAAAGATAAAATCTACAACCGATCTCATCACCGCTGATCTTGACCTCGTATTCTTTATCGTACCTTGTGCCCCCGTTTCACCATACCTCTTTGCAGGAGTGGGCGGAAACTATAAAAGCACAAGCAACCCCCAAACTGCTTATCCGGATGATAACAAATTTGGTTCACAGTTGAATGTTGGTCTTGGCGCCGAATTTAAGTTCAGCCCGATCTGGGCAGTAGTAGCAGAATTTGGATATCATGTAACCAACAATTCAGAACTTGAAGGAACAATTGTTCCTATCGAGATAAACGGACATGATTCATACATGGCTTTCAGCCTCGGATTTAACTATTTATTCACTAAAGGTGAGCCTTCAGAACAATGTGAAGAATGCAATCCTTGTGAGGGTTTAAGTGGTGAAGCCGTCGATTACAATAGAATTGAGGACATGATCAAAAAACATATACCTGTTGAAATTGTAAAAGAAGTAGTTAAAGAAGTTTATATCGACAAATATATCATCACAGCAGCTGAAGATAAACTTGTTCTCGTCGGAGTCAATTTTGCATTTGATAAATCAGACCTTCTACCTGAATCATACCCGGTTCTTGATAGAGGAGTAAAACTCTTAAACGGCAGACCTGATGTTAAAGTTGAAATTCAAGGTTATACTGATTATACAGGAACTGATGAATACAACCAGGAGCTTTCCGTAAGAAGAGCAGAAACAGTAAGAGAATATCTCATTCTTAGAGGTATTGCAGCTGACAGACTTAGCGTTGTTGGTTTTGGCAAGGGTAACCCTGTTGCAGACAACACAACTGACGAAGGCAGAGCATTGAATAGAAGAATCGTCTTCAGAATTTACAAATAATTACCCTTCGTAATTATTTTTTGATCGTCCCTGCAACTTAAAATTGCAGGGACTCTATTTTGAAGAAAACAATTTACCTGAAAGAAGGTAAAACAGTAAGGAAGGAAGCCAAGATGGTTTCAACGCGCATTAGAATATTCATCCTGTTTTTTATAGCTGTTGGTCTGTTTACCGGATGTAAAGACAGCTCAACCGGAGTGGTTCCGGGTGAAAATGTATCAGTTTCACTCGCTGCCGACAAGGGATTAAATAAAAACGCAGTGGATGTTATTATACTGGACACAGTAAAGATATTATTGAGAGATATCAAATTCTCAAAGAGCCTCAGCGACTCTGCAAATATCAAAATTGGTCCAATGGTTATCAAACTGAAACTTGATGGAACTCCGACAGAATTTGCTGCAGGAATCATTCCGGCAGGAAACTATTCCAAAATCAAATTCAGAATACACAAACTTGAAGACGGTGAAGTGCCCCCGGATCCTGAATTCCTCGAAGGTTATGCACAAACTTTAAGATATTCGGTAATTGTAAAAGGAAGATACAACGGTGTAGGCTTCATTTATAAATCAACTAAATCTGCACACCAGGAAGTCGATTTTAAAAAACTCGTTGACCTCTCAGTGGATTACAGATCCAATGTCACTCTCTCAGTAGATGTTAACAGCTGGTTCTATAAGGGTGATATAGTTCTAAATCCGAATATTGCAGACAACTTTAATGACATCGATAACAATATTAAAGATTCATTCAAAAAAGCCTTCAAAGATAATAATAGAGACGGGATCGGCGATTAAGTAGTTCTTTATCCATATGTGGACTAATCCGATTTTCAATCCTTTGTGCGATTGTATCCCCCGAATTCAGGGGTTAAATTGGATAGTATAAGAGGAGTTTTATTAATGGAATTTATCAACAAGAATGTAAACAATTACTAAAAGGAGTTGTGACATGAAAAATAATTTACTTGCTGTTTTGGCATTGGGACTTTTTGTTCTTCTTGCCAAGCCTGCCTCAGCACAAGACCACGGGTTTGGTCTCGGGTTTATACTCGGGGAGCCAACGGGGTTGAGTGCAAAACTATGGACTTCCAAAACCAATGCTTTCGATTTTGGTCTTGGATTTTCTGTCGGTGGTGATCGAATCTCGAAAAACGACTATGTCTACGATGGCAAAGGCAGACTCCATTTCCATATGGATTATTTATGGCATTCATTTACCGCGATCAGCTCAACACAAAGATTCCCTCTATATTATGGAATCGGTGGCAGATACAACAGTGGTGGTGGATATGATGGTTCTGTAGGCGTTAGAGGTGTGCTCGGCATCGCCTGGTTACCTGCGAATACACCTATTGATGTCTTCATTGAGGTGGTTCCAGTATTTCAAATTACCCCAAGTACCGGTTTTGGTATTGATGCGGGTATAGGAGCAAGGTTCTTCTTCAATTAGGAAGAAGACCAATTTTTTTATCAAACTTGGAGTTTTAAATGAAACTATTTACTTTTTTTGGGATGATGGTAATCCTTTTATCCCAATTAGCTACGGCGCAGAACAAAGTGCAGCCGACAAACAACAACGCAATGTCCGGTATTTTTGGTGTCACCGTTGAGGGTGGCGTAACACTGGGCCTTACAGATTACGCAACCAATACAATGAATTACGACGGAAAGCTTTCCTTCGAGTATTACTTCCCTTCAACAGGGCAAGGAAATCTTGGTGTAAGAGCTTTTGGTCAAAAGGGTAAAATAACCGGTAAAGATGCTCCAAGCAGCTCCGGAAATCTTACCAACGAATTCGCCACTGATTTTGATATCCTTGGTGGAGGGTTAATCTACACCCTTTCTATTGGTGATGCAGTTTATCCATGGGTAAGTATTGGTGCTTCAAATGTATGGTTTTCACCACAGGATATTAATTCAGTGGTTTTACCAAACGGAGTTGCAGGAAAATACACAAAATCGATGCTTGCTTATAACGGTGATGCCGGTGTAAAAATCTTCGTCTCAAAAGCCATAAGTTTTAACCTTATGGGTGGGATTGTTATCGGAACAGCAGATTGGATGGATGATATTAATGGTGGATCAGGAAATGATCTCTTCATTACAGCCAATGCAGGTCTTTCATACTATTTTGGAAGAGAGACTGATACTGATGGCGATGGCGTTTCTAATGCAGATGATGCTTGCCCTGGTACCCAGGCAGGTGTAAAAGTTGACGAATTTGGATGCCCGTTGGATGCAGACAAAGATGGTGTTCCTGATTATCTTGATAAATGTGCAAACACTCCAAAAGAAGCAAAAGTTGACAAAAACGGTTGCCCACTTGATTCAGATGGTGACCTTGTTCCCGATTATCTTGACAAATGTCAAAACACACCAAGCGCAGCTAAAGTTGATGCTAACGGTTGCCCACTCGATACTGATGGCGACGGAGTTCCTGATTATCTTGACAAATGTACAAGTACCCCTAAAGGTGCAAAAGTTGACGCTAACGGATGTCCAATGGATTCCGATGGTGACGGCGTAGCTGATTACCTCGACAAATGCCCGAATACTCCGGCTAAAGTTGAAGTTGATAAAGACGGTTGCCCGATCGAAAAAGAAGTTGAAATAGTTGTAATTGAGCAGGAAGTAAAAACTGTTGTGTTAAGTGGAGATGCAAATTTCGAATTTGGCAAAGCAAATCTTTTACCGTCAGCTTATACAGATCTTAACGCTCTTGCCACAACAATGAATGCAAATCCTAACTACAAATGGGAAGTTGCAGGACATACAGATGGCATCGGATCAGCAAGTTACAACAAAGAACTTTCAAGACAAAGAGCTCAATCAGTAGTTACTTATCTTGTAAGTAAAGGTGTAAATGCTTCCAGTCTGAAAATAGTTGGTTATGGCAAAGACAGTCCAATCGCTTCAAACGATACTGTTGAAGGCAGAGCAATGAACAGAAGAGTAGAAGTAAAATTACTTTCTAAAAACTAAGAGCCTTATTATAGTTGTTGTTGATTGTTTTCAGAAGCGGCAGGAGTCCTGCCGCTTCTGTCGTATTAAGTGTTCTATACAAAAATTGTTGGTTAAATAAAAGAAATGATAGCTGAAATAACCCTGTTCTTAAAAGGACTTATCATTGGTTTTGCGATGGCATTGCCAATCGGTCCAATCGGAATAATTTGTGTTCGTAAGACCCTCACAGAGGGGAAAATGCATGGCTTTGTTATTGGACTTGGAGCAGCTACCGCAGATATGTTATACGCATGTATAGCAGCTTTTGGACTAACAATGATCTCAGATCTTATACTGGAACAGCAGTTTTGGATTCAACTTATTGGTGGATCACTCCTTCTTTACATTGGTGTTAAAACATACCTCACCCTGCCGAAAGACCCAACGATTCCCGCTGACAAAGACAGTCTCGCAGGTTCGTTTTTTTACACAGTCTTTTTAACTCTCACTAATCCACTTACGATATTTTCGTTCCTTGCAGTTTTTGCTGCTTTTGGATTTGGAGATGGTATGAGTCTGCTTTCTGCAACCACTCTGGTTGTGGGTGTGTTTGTCGGTTCAGCTTTGTGGTTTTTGGTTCTTACCATGGGTGTTACCCTTTTCAGGAAAAAACTTGATATGAATGGTCTGAAATGGGTAAACAGAATTGCCGGACTTTTGATAATTATTACAGGAGTGGTTGCACTTGTTACTCTGGTTAATTTTTTATAATTAACCCTCACATCCATAAGATGTAATCCCTTTTTCATCCTTCTGAGTTATTGTTTCCAACCTTTATTAATCACATTTTCGATAGAAGAATTTTATCAATATCTCAATCAAAAGAGAGTTCATTATGTTTTACACAATCGCAGTTTTGCTTATCGTTTTATGGTTACTGGGTTTTGTCACCTCATACACAATGGGTGGCTTTATTCATATTCTACTTGTCGTAGCAATTGTTATGTTCCTCGTAAGAGTTATCACGGGGCGTAGACTCAGCTGACAGACCTGAATATGGATCCGGGCGGTGATAACACCAAAATTGGACCAACCAGGTTTCTGGTGGTTGCAGCTTCGCTCGTAATTATAATCGTCGGGCTCAGCCTTGCACAGTCTGTGGTGGTGCTCTTTCTTATCTCAATTTTCATTGCGCTATTGGGAGCACCCCCATTATTTTGGTTAAAGGAGAAAAAAGTACCGTCATTACTGGCGGTACTAATTGTTGTTTCTGCAATGATTGTTGTTATCTTACTGATAACCGCTCAAATAGGAACCTCAATAAACGGTTTTGTCACGGAATTGCCTCAACTTCAAAAAGATCTTGGAAGCAGACTCGTTGATATAAACAAATATCTGGCTACCAAGGGTATCATTGTTGACGATGGCTATATCATTGATTATTTTAATCCGGAAAAGATAATGGGTCTTACTGCAGGTCTTTTGACCAGCATGAGCACAGTTGTGTCAGATCTGATATTAATTTTACTTACCGTTACATTTATTCTACTTGAAGTTTCAAGTTTTCCAATCAAACTCCGAGCCATTCTTGGCGATCCTAAACAGGCATTCCCTCAGTTTACAAAATTTATTATTGACATGAAACGATTTATGGTGTTAAAAACCATGATTAATCTTGCCGCAGGTATCCTGGTAGGTATTTGGATGTACATTCTGGGTGTGCAGTTTCCTGTGTTGTGGGGTTTTCTTGCATTTCTTTTGCATTATATTCCAAATGTTGGAGCATTTTTATCTGCAATTCCCGCAGCACTTCTTGCCCTTATTCAACTGGGACCGTGGGCAGCAACGCTTGTTATCCTGGGTAATGTAGTTATCGGTTTTATTATTGGTAATATGATCGAGCCGCGACTGATGGGTAAAAATTTAAATCTTTCTACCCTTGTGGTTTTTCTATCATTGATTTTTTGGGGCAGTTTACTCGGTTTAGCCGGAGCTATTCTTTGTATCCCTCTTACTATAACCATGAAGTTTGCTTTTGAAAGCAGTGAAAAAACGAGATGGATAGCAATCCTGCTGGGGTCAGAAGATGCCAAAGAGTTCAGAATCCCGGTTGAAATATTTAAGCGACCTCGTAAGAAAGCAGCTCCTCATGACCAGCCTTGAAGCTCAGTTGAAAATCAGGTCAACCAATTATGCGATATGTTTATAAACCAACTGTCAATGGAATCTACACACTCCCCCGGCTGATAACCTTCCTCTGGTTTCTGTTTACAAATACAGTTGTTGCACAGCAGGAATATCCAACCCTTATAAAATCCTATTATGAAGATGAAATTGTAATATTAACGGTTGATAAGCCTGTTTACTACCCGGGTGAGACCGTTAAGATTCTGCTTAGAGGCAAATTAAAAGCACCGTTAATGGAAGTTGTACCGGTGATTGTAATGGACGGGATTTCTATCATCGCATTGAGTGATACTTCGTTTATTGCAATAATTCCCATGTTATCCAGACCGGGACCCTACAGGATCCGATTGAGAGCAAGGGACAATCAGGGCAGAATGTTCTATTTCGAAAGTGATTGTATTTTGAATGTGGAAGAACATCATAAAATCGAAAAACTTGAACGATATGTCAGTATCAGTCCCGATGATGGTGGGAAGGATATCGGCTCTGCTGTGACCCTTCGAAGAGATCAGATTAGAGACCTTAAAGTCCTTTTTAACAGGGACAGTATCCCACATGGAGTGGGTCCCCAGTTTATTACCATAAGAACAACAGTTACACTAAGAGATGGAACAGCGCAGAATACCATTGAAAGAAGAGTTCTCACCTTCAGAAATGATGAGGATCCCAACCGTGATTTGGCAATGTTAAGACAATACCGAAATGCTTACGGCGAGTATGCTGCCATAAATCCACAAGAGTTTGAAGAAGTCCTTTTGAATATCGATTCACTTCCCGACTGGTCTGTGGTAAGAGTAACGATTGAGCCCGACTATTCCATAAAAATTGGCGGCTACGACCGATTTAATGTTTATACCAGGTTTTTTCATGTGCGTGGTCCCTCAATAGAAGTTGGATTTGCATTGGGAATTCCAAAAGTTCTCTACGATACTCAGGCGGATGACCCTCTGGAATACGGGAATACCAGTGCAATGATCCGCTTTTATCTTGTGAGTCAAAAAACAGGGAAAAGATTCCCCGTAAATTTAGGAATAGGTACATTTGGCGTAAACTCACCATTGGATGTGGATATCGGTCGTGGAGGTTTTGCTCTTTCCCTGTTTCTTAATCTGGCAGAGATGACTGAATCTTTGGGAATCGACTTTATGAAAAATATTAGTGCCGGAGTGGAGGTAACCCCATTCTTCCCGATCCAAAAAAGATGGCGTTTCCTCCTTAATGTTCAGTTGGGGATTAACCTTTAGGGAATGCAATAATGCAGTAATTCAATAATTCAATAATTTTGAACAGGGTATAGATTTCAGAGATGAAATTTCGTTAGAGACAGGAGTGACAATCGTCCTCGATTGTCGTCAGTAATCCGTGAAACAGGCATTCCACCAACGGTAAATTAAATATGTGAACTGATCTAAAAATTTTGTAATTTTAGCATCTTAACTTTTTGGAGTAAAAAATGTTATCAAGATTACTGCTATTTGTTACTGTTTTGTGTTCAATACTCTTCGCCCAGGAAGAGTTAAAATACACCGATATCAGTCCCGATGGAAAAAGTGTTGTTTCCCGGGTGAATGGTGAATTTAAGCCACTTGTAATCACAACTACCACCGCTCCTTTTGGAACAACGCCATTCTGGACGTCGGGACTTGAAAGACAAATTGGTGGACTCGCTTTTGGTGACTATGACATGGATGGTGATCTTGATCTTGCAGCGGGGTGTTACTTCAGTCAGTCTTTCCCCCCAATCCCCGAATACAATAACATGATTTTTAGAAACGACAATGGTGTTTTGACCGTAAACCCTGTTTGGTTCTCCGATGATTCCCGCTCAACAACCGACATTAAATGGGCAGATATCAACAATGACGGTAAACCCGACCTCTTTTCAGGAAATGGTGATGGAGGTTATGCCCCTTCAACAATTTATCTCAACACCGGCACAGGCGTGCCCACCACTCCATCATTCACCTTCACAGGGCAGGCATGGACGGTTGGGACTGCATTCAACGACATCAATGGTGATGGGTTGCTCGATCTTGCTGTGGGAAATCAAGGAAACACTTCTGATCCCTACAAACCGATATTTTATTACATTAATCAGGGGACGGGTTTCACTTCCACCCCGACTTACACTTCAAGTGACATGATGATCACAAATTCAGTAGCGTTTACTGATCTGAATAACAGCGATCTTACACGGGTTCAGGAGACTTTTACTATTCCGGAGACAGGCAAGGGTGCTGTTCACCTTTCAAAAACTCCAATATATAAAATTCATTCAGTTACTGTTAGCGGGGTTCCCGTTCAAAATTATTGTTCCGATCCCGTTGGTGCGTTTGTTTCCATCGGGGGGCTGCTTCCACAGGGGGCATCTGTGATTGTGGATTATTCTTATGTTAAAAAGGGAGATGTAGGAGCCTCCAAGTGGGTGAACTTTGCTTCTGGAGTTTATCTGAACTTTGAAGGTGGAATCGCCGGAAATCCTTTCTGGAATGTTGGGAATACAATCTCACAAAAGGGGAGTGCCTGGGGCGATTTTGATCTTGATGGTTATATGGATTTTGCAATCGGTGGAAATGGTAATCCTGATGTTTTATACAAAAACACAGCCGGAACACTTAGTACATCACCTGTTTGGACATCAACCCACACCCCCACACCCGGTGTCCAGGAACTGATTTTCAACGATGTAAACAACGACGGCTACCCCGACTTGTCGACAGTAAGTTTTAGTCCACCAAGAGTGGAATTGTTTATCAATAACGGAGGAAGCCTGCCGACAACCCCTACATGGACATACATCGGGGCTTCATCACTGAATTCAATAACTTATGGCGATGTTGATGGAAATGGTATGCTCGACCTCGCTGTTGGAACAGCCAGAACCCCGATAGTTGTTTTTCTTAATCAATTGGAACCGGTTCCTGTGGAACTGACATCTTTTTCTGCGGAAGTTACAGGTCGTGATGTCCTGCTCAACTGGTCAACTTCTTCTGAAACCAACAATAAGGAGTTCCGTGTTGAAAGGCGTGCTCTTACGGGTGAAACATGGAAAAAGATTGGTTCAATCTCCGGGTCAGGAACAACCACCTCACCAAAAAGCTACCAATTCACCGACAAATCACCCTTAAATTTCGCGGGTCCGGTTCAATATCGTCTAAATCAGATCGATTATGACGGAACAAACCACTATTCAAAACCCGTTGAAATTGAGTTAAACCCCCTTTCTTTTGAGTTGCTTGGGAATTACCCAAATCCTTTTAATCCTGAGACAGTTATCAGATACAACATGCCTGTTTCGGGTACTGTGTCGTTGAAAGTTTATGATTCCCGTGGTGAACTTATAACAACCTTATCACCCGGCATCACAGAAAGTGGCACCCATGAAATTCACCTGAATATGTCGGGCAAAGCTTCAGGAGTCTATTTCTATACGCTTGAAAATGTTTCAGGAGAGAATACTATCAGTCGCTTAACAGGAAAATTTGTTATGACTAAATAGTGGGGGGCTTAGAAAGACATAACAGGACAGAGAAAAGAAAGATAATTGGTTTACTTGTTTTTAGTCAATCTCGACTATTTCAGGTTTGTTGTTCAAAAACAAAATCAGAAAAGCATTTAGGTTTTTGTCCTTGTCAAGTCCCTTCAGTGTCATATAGTCTTTAAGTTGTTCAATTCCTTCAGATTTGATGGAGTTGTATTTCTCAATTTCTGATTTTTTCAAATATTTAAGTTCAAGTACAAATGAATATTTGCCTCTGTATTCAGGTTGGAGTTTTAAGTAGAGGTCGATATATTTTCTGTTGATCTCTACCTCGCTGTTAATTTTATAAATATTGGCAAAATTTAGTACAGGTAGAAACAACATTTTAAGATTAGATTCTCTGAAACCAAGCAGGTCACGGTTAGATATCTTATCCATTAACTCTGCAATGTATTTAACGAGTTTATTTACCTTTCCATCAAATCGCATTTCATCAAATATCTCCATCAAATCATCCGTATTAAAGCCGCTCAGATTTTCTTCGATGAAAGATTGCCTTAAAAATTCCCAGTACATCGTTTTAACAACATAATTTGGAATCACATATTCCATTATGCTTCCCTCTGCACCATTGATTGTTAAAAGACCATTATAAAAAAGTAGCGAGATCAAATCGGTTCGAGAGAATCTGCTTTCAAGGTTATACTGGAGTGTAATCCTGTCTTTGATTTTTTCATTTTCTATTATCTCTGAAATAACTTCATTTGCTTCTTCAGGTTTCAGAATGCTTAACTGATTTTTAATTTTTAGATAGTCAGAGGCAACGGATGGGTCATACATTTCGGTCGGGTATTTACCAAAAGCATAAAAATAATCAAGGAAATTAATGAGTATTTGAGGGTTAAATAATTTCTGAACAGTCTCAACCGAAAATTTACTTCCATTATACCACTCACGAATATCTCCCACAAGACTGTCAATTTCAGAAATCACCGTTTCACTGCCCGTTGCGGTTATCAGTGCTTGAACTTCAGATTCGGTAAATCCTGCCATATTGTGAAATCTGGCGTCAAGTGTTAAATTTTTTGAAACATTAAATCCGCTGGTCATACTATCGAGAGTAACGGGAGTAACACCTGTTGCAAAAAAACGATCAATTACTCCTTCGCCCATAAATTGTTTGATTACTTCAAAAAACTTACGCATCCAACCATTCTGAGACACTATCTCGCTAAAATGCTCCCTGTTAAATGCAAGCAATTCATTGGTGAAATGATCATATTCATCGATAAAAAGGTACACTTTAATACCGGGCTGCAAACCCTGAAGTCTAAAAAATAAACTTCTTAATATAGAGTTAGCGTCATTGTGTGAGAATATTTCGGCGGTTTCGACATCTGTGAACAGGTTGTATTTTGTGATAAACAGTTTTACAGCTCCGCTAATCTCATTAGTAAAGTGTAAAAAAACATCATCAACCTTGTCAGTCTTTATTCCGCTAAAGTTAAAATTTAGAATGTGGTAGCTGTTTCGAAGAGGTGTTTGATTGTGTGGTTTTCCGATAAAATACCCGCCAAACAGGTCATCAAATCTTTCTGCGTGTTGTATCCCGTAATAATGACCCAGCATCGAGAGGAGCAAAGATTTCCCAAATCGGCGAGGGCGGAGAAAAAACAGGTAACGATCACTTATCGATTCCAATTCTTTTATGAAGACAGTTTTGTCAACATAGAAAGAATTTTCATCTATCAGAGTAGTGAAATTTGATGTTTTTGATGGAAGACGTTTTTTCATTCTCTTTTGGGAAATTTATTTGATGCTTACTTAAATATAGGGAAAATGATTGAAAGATAATTAATCTGACTTATTTACACGCAAGATGATACAAAATGTATAAGCCCTTGTGGTGGTGGATTCCTCTTTGACAGAGTGTTTTAAGTCCTGTCTCGTATTATTTTTGTACTTTCATAATGTCAAAAATATAATTTTATGAAAGTAAAATAAATGAAAAAAGTCTTCTTTTTTTTCAGTTTAATCATTACTTTTTGTCAGGTATCTGCACAGCTAAAAGATCAGTATGTACCCGATGAGAAAGACACGATCAAGTATCAGCTTGACGATGTGGTAATTACAGCCACGCGAGTGGGCGAAAAAATTATCGATATCCCATATCCGGTTTTTAGAATTGACAACAGCTCATACAAATTTGATAAAAAAACAGCGATTAACGATATTCTCTCCGGTGTTCCCGGGCTTTTTATGCAGTCCCGTTATGGAAATCACGATGTAAGGATTTCAATAAGGGGATTTGGAAGCCGCTCAAACTCGGGAATTCGTGGGATCAGAATCCTTCTCGATGGAATTCCTGAATCGGAACCTGATGGACAAACCAGAATAGAAGCGATCGACTTTAACTCCGTTGGTTCAATTGAAATCGTAAAAGGAAGTGCCTCATCACTCTATACCAACGCTCCGGGTGGAGTTGTCAACTTTATCAATGAAATCAATTTCCCTTCCTCTTTTATCACCCAGTTTAATGAGTTTGGTGAGTTTGGACTTCGCAGAAACGGAGTTAAACTCGGTGTTAAAGAGGGTGACACTAAATTTATGGTGTCGTATAATTATCATAATTCTGCGGGTTATCGCGCACATTCAGAAGATTTTTGGAATATTTTAAATACAGTTCTTGAGACAAAACTTACTGAGAACTCAAAGTTATCCCTCATCGGTTACTCTGCAACGGGATCAATAAAACTTCCCGGTTCCTTAAAAAAAGCCGAGTTTGATGCCGATCCTTTTCAAGCTGCCAAAACCGAAAAAGACTTCGATTATTATCGCCTCTCGAACAAAGGTCGCTTTGGCATCAAATACGAATTAAACCCGGGTGGAAGCAAAGCTCATGAGCTTGAAGTGACCGGTTATTTCACTCTTAAATATTTTGAAAGAGCTCAAAAAACTGTCCGAATTTTTAACCGTTACGGGCTTGGTGCTTCGGGCCGTTATACCAACCGTACAAAAATAGCAGGCTTCAACAACATGTTTTCAGTTGGTGGTGACTTGCTTTATCAGACGGGACCAATTGAAGAGTACAGTAACATCAACGGAATGAAAAGTGATGTTTTGATTACTCTTACGGACGAAACAATTCAAAATGCCGGATTTTTTATTCAGGAGAGATTTGAATTTATCCCAGATAAGTTTGCGCTGCTTTTTACAGGTAGATATGATAATGTGGTGTTTGCAGCAAAAAACAGGATACTTGGTTCGCAGGATGACAGGAAAGCTTACACAGCTTTTACGCCAAAAATTGCGTTAAACTATAAATTTACTCCATATCTTTCTATTTATACTTCATATGGTTTGGGATTTGACTCCCCCGCCGGGAATGAACTTGACAACTACCCGACCAGCTCAAATCAGGGTAAATTCTACAATCCCGATCTTGAAGCACAAAAGACCAAAAATTTTGATCTCGGAATGAAAGGTAATCTCATCTTCACAAGCGGTTTGTTTAATTACCTCTTTTTTGAAGGCACATTTTTTAATATCATGATCGATAACGAGATAGTGCCTTTTGAAGTGCTTGGAAGTGTTTTCTATCGAAACTCAGCCAAAACCAACCGTTCAGGATTTGAATTAGGAGCTGAAACCGCCATTCTGAAAGCTTTTACGCTGAAAGTGGCTTATACCTACAGCAATTTCAGTTATGATACCTATGCTGCACGGGTTATTAAATTGGATAACGGAGGTAATTTTATAACTGAGGAGAAGGATTTTAGTGGTAAGGTTGTTCCGTCTGTTCCAAAACATAATATCTATGTTTCAGGATCATATCAAAACAATATCACCGAAGACCTCACCGGTTTTCTGAAACTCTCTGTCTCCCATATTTCTGATATGTATGTTGATGATGCAAACACCGAAAACAATCCATCATATACGATTCTGAACTCGGTTGTGGGGTTTGACTTAAAATTGAACCATTTTAATGTCTTGCTTTCGGGCGGCGTAAATAATATCTTGGATAAGAGATATGCGGCATTTCTGAATATCAACTCCACCTCCGGAAGATTTTATGAACTTGGTGAACCGAGAAATGCCTTTGCATCCCTGACGCTGGGATACAGGTTTTAATGCAATAGTTCAGTAATCCAATAATGCAGTAATTATAGACCAATAGATGTTATCAAGTTATTACAGAGAATTAAATTTTGTTCTTTTGAAGGGAACCCGGTTCAGGGTTCCCCTTTTTCTGCTGTTTTGTTTAATGACGGTAACTTCTGCACAAAATTTTACACGATTGGGACTGCCAAATTATTCCGTTTTTTCATCCGTCGTTACGCAAACGGAGGTGGTTGCTGTTGTACACCCAAATGATCCAAACTCAATTTTTGCCTCTGCAAACGCGATAAGTTTTTCGCCCCAGTTTTTTGTGAGTGAGGGGATATATGTCTCCTCCGATGGTGGAACTTCGTTTTGGGGCACTGATACCTGCTCGGGTGGTCCTTCCATTGCATTTCACGGAGGTGATCCCGGGATCACAATCGACAAAAACGGTACTTTTATCCTTACAAGAAATGGTAAAATTCCCCTTTATGGTCTTTATTCCCACAGATCAACCGATCAGGGAAGAACCTGGTCGAATGCAAAAGCCATCACAAATATTGAGCTCGAAAGGGCTTGGCTGGCAGCCGATAATTCACCGTCAAGTCCTTATTATGGAAGAGTTTATGCTGCGTGGGTAAGATACAGTCCACCATATCCTTTGGTTTTTGTTTATACGGATGACGGGGGAGAAAACTGGTCGTCAATTCAGCAGGTTAACTCACCTACCGACAGGAATTATGGCGGTGGACTTGTGGTCGATAAACAGGGGGTGGTTTATGCGGTCTGGGCTGCGGTCACTTCTTCTTCACCATTTACAGAAAAATATACAGGATTTGCAAAATCAACGAATGGCGGCACTTCATGGTCAGTGACCGAAAATGTATTCGTCACAAACGGAATCCAGGGAATTTTACCCACCAAACAAAATATTCGTGTTAACAGCAATCCTCAGTTGGCAATTGATTTGTCGGGAGGTGCCACCAACGGATGGTTGTATGTTGTAACCACCCAGAAAAACACTTCCGTGGCAGGAGCGGACCCCGATATCATATTTAACCGTTCAACTGACGGGGGCAATACCTGGTCGGCAGGAGTCAGAGTTAATCAGGATCAGCTAAACAACGGCAAAATTCAATTTTTCCCGGCAATGACTGTGGATGAATATGGCGGAATTAATGTGATATTTTATGATGACAGGGCAACAACTTCCGATTCTGCGGGGGTTTTCCTTGCAAGATCACTCGACAATGGAGATACCTGGACAGAATATGAAATATCAGATAAAAACTTTGAACCGACGCCTATTGGTGGTTTGGGACAGGGGTATCAGGGAGACAATATATCAATTGTTTACAGCAACAACACTCTTCACCCATTCTGGATGGATAATCGTACGGGTATCTATCAGATTCAATCTGTGAAAATCCCCCTGTCGTTAGTGGGAATTGAAGACAACACCACAGAGGTTCCAACCAATTTCAGAATGGGGAATGCTTCGCCAAATCCATTTAATCCACAAACAACCTTTACTCTCGACCTCCCAAATTCCGGTAATCTGCAAATATCCCTTTTTGACAGCCGTGGTTCCCTTGTTGAAACTGTATTTAATGGAATGAAAGAAGCAGCCACACACCGTTTCATAATTGAGAGAGCAGGACTCTCTTCAGGAGTATATTTTGTTCAGGCAATTTTTGGGAATCAACAACTTGTTCAGAAAATATTGTTGTTGAAGTAGAGAACTTGAAAGACTTGAGAGCAAGTTAACAACAAAGGCCGCAAAGGATAGAGTAAAACCACAGAGCACACGGAGACCACAGAGTGGAAATTATAAATCCCATCCGTGAAAATCCGTGAAATCCGTGGAACTATCCCTACACCTCTGCCACTGCAAAATCTGACTTCCCCACAAACACTATCGCAAATGTCCTGCAGATAATCCCCTGTGTAGCAAGCTCCGTCTTGTATTTTGTTACCTGTTCTATTGCCGCTCTCTTTTCAATTTCAAGTTTTTCCTTGTTGCTTTTCTTCAGATATTTAAGCTCAAGCAGGAAATTTTCTTTACCGGGGTTAAGTTGTGTGGGAATTAACAAAAGGTCGGCATAACCTTCATTGTTTTCGTTTTCACTTTTTACAAAATAGGCGTTGTTTCCCATCAGAAGAGTCATAAAGATCATTTTGATGTTCTTTTCGCTGAACTTCTGCAAGTCACGATTCGAAAGATTTTTTAAAATAGAATGGACATACTCAACCAGCATATCTATCTTCCCCTCGGTGAACATTTGCATTATCGATCTGTCGATTTTTGTGTTATCGTACCGAAGTTCTTTCTCCATGGTAAACTTATACCTGAAAAACTCCCAGTACATCTGCTTCATCACATAATTTGGAATGACATAGTTATACATACTTACAACAGCACTTTCGATGGTAAGTAAACCGTTGTAGAAAAGCAATGAAACAGCTTCAGTTTTTGTATATGGAAGTTCGAAGTTGTATTGTATTGTCAATCTTTCTGCTATTCTGTCTGTATTCAATACTTCCGAGATAATATTGTCAGAGTCATCGTGAGATAATGGTGCGATTA
>Ga0209573_1000677_pt1 | contig 65417 bp, 61 predicted proteins | sample TNRBio252014_DNA_FD_185870 | JGI IMG/M metagenome (GOLD analysis project Ga0209573, IMG submission 185870) | Wastewater treatment Type I Accumulibacter community from EBPR Bioreactor in Madison, WI, USA - TNR Reactor_6/25/2014_ DNA (SPAdes)... | ecosystem: Engineered > Bioreactor > EBPR >...
GGTGAAAACCTGGGAAGAAAAAAACGTGTGTCATAACTTCCTGGGATTGCGACGACGTTTGGAACAGGAGCTAAATAACGCAGGATGAAAAAGCTATCAAACTGAACAGCCTAGGAGAAGATGATATTATTTCATATTTTTTAAGATCGCCTTCAAACATTTTTCCAAACTCAAGGTGGTATTCTTTTCGATAACTTAAAATGACAAAAACATTCGGATAATATTTGCAACAATTTATCAGAGCAGCAGCAATTTTTTTTTCTTCACTTAATTTGTTATCCAAAAATATTGTCTCGATTTGATCAAGTACCAGCAGAGATTTATTTTTGATATGTATTGTACTTAGAAAGGTCTCTATTTTTTTAATACAATCGATAATGTTCGTGCAAATATGATAGGTTGTGTCCCAGCCCTGGCCGTTTAATCTAGGTAATACACCAGCTTGCAAAAATGAGCTTTTTCCGACGCCGCTGCTGCCAGTTAACCGTATAATCCTTCTATCCTGAATCCCATGACTACTAGACAGAAAAGTACCTAATAATTGCAGGATAGGTTTACTCCTGCCAAAAAAAATCTTAGATTCCAATTCAACAAAAGGCTTTAACCCTTCAATAAATGGATGGTCCGGAATGTCAATTTTTTTTCGATTTTTATTTTTAATAGGATAAGTTTGTAATTCATTATAAGAAAGACTATCCACAATGCTTAAACAGGCATGCCGGATTTTGTTAAGCTCAACATCACGATATTCTTGGGATATTTTCCCTTTGTTGTAGTCTTTTTCTAAACTATTGAATCTACTTTTATATTGAACGATTTCTTTTTGTTGTTGGGGTAAATGTTCCTCTAAAATATTTAATGCTTCAATAATATTTCCATTTTCAATCAGGGCAAAACAATGCCCTATGACTTCGTTGAGTTGATGTAGGCGCATATTTAATTAATTTTTAATGCTAATGTTTTAAACAGAATGCCAGAAAAATTTCAAAAAAATACGTCAAGCTTGTAAAAGCGTTACGCCCCCCATCTCCTCCCGCATCCTCCGCCGAAAATCCACAACCCGAAACAGCTGCTCCACCTCGCTTTCCCAGTTGCGCCACACCGGCGAACTAAACGGCCAGCCCTTTTGAAGGGGGTCATGGAGCGAGGGCCGGCAGGCATACGCCGCTGATTTTAATAGCTGCTGGTAATGCCACAGATGCCAGCCGTAGCTTTTTGAAGAAGCAATAAGCTGCTGAAAACCGGTAATCACCGCCATCGTCAATTTATCTTCCCAAAATCGACCCGGCTGGGTTAGCAAAGGGTATATCGCCGAGCGCTCGGGCAACGGCGCCCCCGATTCCTGCACGGCCTCGAATGCGAGTTTGCTGAAATCGGTATGGGGGACCAACTGCAGCAAGCGACTTTTGGTAGCAGTCATTTTGAAATACGCAGAATTGTCTTTCAGCCAACAGGACAAAATAGCCGTAGCCCAGCTGGTTTCGCGGTGGCGGCACACGGCCTCCTGGATCGCCTCTCCCAGCGGATCGTCAGTTGCCTGGGGCGATAACCAGGTGTAGATCGTTTCCGGAGAAAGTCCAAAATGTGCCTCCCAGCGCGACGGCGGCACCCGGGCAAGCAATTGCAACAGCCCATCCATTCCCTTGCCGCCCGCCGGGCCGATGCCGTCGCGCTGCATGCCTTCGGGCAACTTGGCCGGTATGTTGAATTGAGCCTTGCCGGTCGACGAAAAGACCAACCAGTTTTTTCCGGTTTCCCAAAGCCGTTGCGACAGCGCCGAGTCGGGCAGCGAGGCTAGCAGGAGGGCGGCGGTCTGCCGGGTCTCTTTGCGGCTGTCATCGAGACAAGCCTCCAGGAAGGGCTCGTCGGCGGCGGACAACCCCGTTTCCAGTGTTTTCAAAAAGATATGGCGGTCGGCAGGCGATTCCGATTTCCAGGATGATTCGAGCAGTTGCCGGGCTTGGTCGGGGTCGTTTTGTCGCAAATAGACGAGCACAGCCTGCCGTTCGGCGCGGGTCGGGGCCGTCTCCCAGCATCTTACATCAGGGTTGCCGAAAACCGGCCGCCAGGCGAGGTTTTGCGGCGCCAGCCACTCGCCGCGCGGCCCCATCACCGCCCGCACCTGCGGCCACAAAGCCGGTTGAGTCATACAGCGGTCAAACAAAATCGGAAGGCATTCCGGTGGCAGGTGGTAATTATGCCGGGCAAGCAAAAGCAACCATTCTTCGAGGGCGGGGGCATAGCTGCCTTCCAGAATTCGCCCCAAAGTGCGGGCCGCCTGCGGCGGACAAGGGCGCTCGGCTGCCGCATCGAACCCAGTAGGCAAGGCATAAGCATACGCGGGCGCCGGAAAACCCACCCGGCTGATCTGTCGCCATAATACCGCCCCTTCGAGAATGACCTGCGACATCGGCGCCGACATATCCACGCCACGCGCCGACAGTTCAGCCGACAGTTCAGGGCCGGGCTGCGCCCGCTCGGCGCCCAGCAAAGCCAATTGTATGAGTTGCGTCCATGGCATAATGGACGAATTTAGAAAAAATTCCGTATTTTGGCTTGACCGCATAAAACAAACCTTATGCACTACTTTTCACTAAGCTCATGGATTTTCGCAGCACTCATGTTGCTGGTAATTTTGCTATTTTTATACCCCGCCGCTTGGCTCGTTGGCATCAGCATGATTATCTTGCCGGTGCTGGTTTTTGCACAAATCTTTATCGTCCTCCGGGCTAAAAACGACAAAACCCTCGAAAATAACCAGGAAAGCGATTGGTACGAACACAAATAACGCATATGGAACGTAGACAATTTATCAAAAACACCGCGCTCGCAGCATTTTTTGCTACCGAACTGCCCCTCCTCGTGCAGGCCGCCAACCCGCACAAAAAACTGGGCCAACCTATCGCCGACAATGCGACCATTCTTTTTCAGGGCGATTCGATCACCGACGCCGGCCGCAACAAGGAGGCGCTTAAAGCCAACGACGCCTGGGGGCTCGGCAATGGCTATGCTTACATGATAGCCGCTTCTATGCTCGCCCGCAATCCCGACAAGCAATACCAGTTCTACAACCGCGGCGTCAGCGGCAATAAAGTATTTCAATTGGCCGAACGCTGGGATAAAGACTGCCTGCAGTTACAACCGTCAATGCTTAGCATTATGATCGGCGTAAACGACTTCTGGCATACCCTCTCACATGGATATACGGGCACTGTTGATACCTACGTCAAAGATCTTCGCGCGCTCCTTGATCGCACGAAAAAAGCGCTGCCCGACGTAAAACTCGTTTTAGGCGAACCTTTTTATGTAAAAGGCGGCACGGCTATCGATGCAGATGCATCTGTAGGCCTCCGACCCTATCAGGAAGCATTAAAAGCCTTCGCCGACGATTATAAAGCTTTCATAATCCCCTTCCAAACCATCTTCAATGAAGCTCTAGTTGGCGCCCCGGTAGAATACTGGTGCCCCGATGGCGTACACCCTTCTATTGCAGGCAATTTCCTGATGGCAGAAGCATGGATGTACACTTTGGGATTGTAATCGGTCTATAACTTGTTTGACTATGGTATTCGTCGTCTATGTAGCGCCTAATTATACGGAAAACGCGCTCCGCTTTATCGAAAAGTTGGCCGCTTTACCCGATGCCAGGCTTGGCCTCATCAGCCAGGAGCCTATCGAATGGCTTAGCCCTGCATTGCAATCCAGGATTGTCTCCTTTCAGCGTGTAGAAAGCGTGTTTGACATAGCGCAGTTGCTTCCTGCTGCAAAAGGGCTGAAAGAACGACAAGGCGCCATTCACCGCATCATTGGGGCCGTTGAACAGGTACAGGTCCCCGTAGCCCAGGTGCGTGAAGAACTGGGCATCGAAGGCATGAACGTGGAGACGATGCTCAACTTTCGCGATAAGTCGCGCATGAAAGATTTGCTGCGCGCCGCAGGCCTGCCTTGCGCCAAACACAGCCTGGCAGCCGACGTAGCCGAAGCGCTGCACTTTGCCGAAGAAGCCGGCCTCCCCCTGGTTGTCAAACCACCCGACGGCGCAGCAGCACAGTCTACTTTTAAAGTAACCTCCATCGACGAACTGGCCGCCGTGCTGTCTCAGAGCCCGCCATCACACGAAAAACCCTTGCTGCTCGAAGAATTTATTACCGGCACCGAACATTCATTTGATGCCTATTCGAGAGATGGGCTGCACCTTTTTTATTCCATTTCTAATTATTACCCCACTCCCCTCGAAGTATTGCAGGAACCCTGGATACAATGGCAGGTAGTGCTACCTCGCGAAGTCGAGGCCCCCGTATACGACGACATCCGGTCAGCCGCGTTTCGCACCCTCGATGTGCTCGGCATGCAAACCGCCATGAGCCATATGGAATGGTTCCGGCGCAAAGACGGCTCCATAGCTATTTCTGAAGTAGCCGCCAGGCCGCCCGGCGCCCAGTTTACCACTCTCATCTCCCGCGCCAATGATTTTGACTCGATTACGGCTTGGGCCCGGCTTATGATTTTTGGCGAATTTACCCCGCCCACCCGCCAATACGCCGTAGGCGCGGCCTATCTGCGCGGCCAGGGCCAGGGAAAAGTGATATCCGTATCCGGCCTCGACGCCGTCAACCGCGAAATTGGCCACCTGTTTACGGATGTAAAAATCCCCAAGATCGGCCAGGACAAAGCCCCTACTTACGAAGGCGAAGGTTTTATTATCCTGCGGCATCCGGATACGGCAGTGGTAAAAGAAGCGCTGGAGTTGATCGTGTCGAAGGTTCAGGTCAGGTTGGGGTGACGGCTACGGAATGGCCCGGGAGGTGACGGCTACGGAGCAACCACGGTGGTAACGGCCACGGAATGACCCGGGGGGTGACGGCTACGGAATGATCCGGGTGGTGACGGCTGCGGAATAACTCAGTAGATAACGACCTGGGTCGTCATCCCTCCGCATATGTCTCCCCGATTGGCAACCACATCCCTGCTATCTTCAGCCTCGACTTCTGCATGGCTTCCACCTTGTCCACATTCACAAGATAAGAGCGGTGAATGCGTCGAAATAAGACTTGATTTTATGGGCTAATCCTCCCAATATTTATTATCCTTACACCACGTAAACCTATCATTCACAAAACAATGCGAAAAATGAATAAAGTTTGCTTATCGCTTTGCCTGCTCATTGCCCTGTCTTTCCAGGCTATCGCTCAGGACAAACCGCAATTGGGCAAAAGCACCAACCAGGAAGTCATCAACGCGATGAACCTGGAGCAAAAAGCCCGCCTGCTGGTCGGTATGGGCATGAGGATACCCGGCATGCCGGCCCCGACTCAGGGTGGCGGCGCCCAAGGGCCGGTAGTAGGCAGCACACAGGATAAAGTACCAGGCGCAGCCGGCACTACGGCAATGTTTGAAGACCTGGGCATACCTACAATGGTCGTAGCCGACGGTCCGGCGGGCTTGCGCATTTCACCTCAGCGACCAGCCGATAGTCAGACCTATTACGCTACTGCCTTCCCTATTGCCACTATGCTGGCTGCATCGTGGGATACTGAACTGGTATACAAAACAGGCCAGGCTATGGGTAACGAAGTGAAAGAATACGGCGTAGATATCCTGCTTGGCCCCGGCATGAACATTCACCGCAACTCCCTCGGCGGCCGCAATTTTGAATATTATTCGGAGGATCCTCTCCTTACCGGTAAAATGGCGGCCGCTATGGTCAAAGGCATCCAATCAAACGGCGTGGGCACTTCAATCAAACACTTTGCAGCCAACAACCACGAAACCAACCGCAATACGATCAATGTAAAAGTGAGCGAAAGGGCGCTCAGGGAGATCTATTTGCGGGGCTTCGAAATCGCTGTCAAAGAAGCTCAGCCCTGGACGGTAATGAGTTCGTACAACAAAATCAACGGCATCTATACTTCTGAAAGCGCCGACCTGCTGAAAAAAATATTGCGGCAAGACTGGGGTTTTCAGGGTTTTGTGATGACCGACTGGTTTGGCGGTAAAGATCCCGTCGAACAGGTAAAGGCAGGCAACGACCTGATTATGCCCGGCACGCCCAAGCAACTGGAAACCATTCTGAAAGCATCAAAAAACAAGGAACTGGACGAAAAGCTGCTGGATGAAAATGTGAATTGTATTTTGAATATTATTAAAAAAACACCCGCATTTCAAAAATATAAATACTCCAATAAGCCCAATTTGAAAGAACACGCGGCTGTGGCCCGACAGGCGGCCACCGGGGGCATGGTACTGCTCAAAAACAACAAACAAGCCTTGCCCTTGAAACCTCAAAGTATTGCCGTTTTTGGCAACTACTCTTTTGCATTAGTCTCGGGCGGCACCGGTAGCGGCGATGTCAATGAAGCATATACCGTCACGCTGCCCGAGGGCCTTAAGAATGCGGGATTCACGTTGGATATCCCATTGCAGAAAACTTACGAACAATACCTCGCTACCGAAAAAGCAAAGCAACCGAAACGGGAAGGTTTCATCGCCATGTTTATGCCGCCGCCTGTCATTCCGGAGATGGCAATTGATAAGCAAATACTTAATAATGCAGTGGCAGGATCAAAAGTTGCTGTCATCACCCTCGGCAGGATTGCCGGCGAAGGCGGCGACCGCAAAACAACCGACGATTACTACCTGACAGCAGCAGAGAAAAATCTCATCAAAACGGTATCCGATGCCTTTCACAAAAAAGGCAAAAAAGTGATCGTCGTACTCAATGTGGGCGGGGTCATCGAAACCGCTTCGTGGCGCGACATGGTCGATGGCATCCTGCTGGCCTGGCTACCGGGCCAGGAAGCCGGAAATGCAATCGCCGACATCCTGAGCGGGAAAGTTAACCCCTCAGGTAAATTGCCTACTTCGTTTTTGGTGAAATACGAAGACGACCCTGCCGCTATCGGCTTCCCGGGCACAGAATACGGCGAGGCGATCGATATGGGCTTCCAAAAAGTGCGCCCCGCTGAAATTGCATACTCCGAAGGCGTTTTTGTCGGCTATCGGGCTTTTGATAAAAAACAGATCAAACCCGCCTATGAATTCGGCTACGGCCTGTCATATACCAGCTTCGCCTACAGCAACCTCACGCTGAGTAGCGACAACTTTACAGGTAACCTATCGGCGAGCCTAATGATAAAAAATACGGGGTCAACCGCAGGCAAAGAAGTTGTACAGCTTTATCTCTCGGCTCCGGGCAAAACTATGGAAAAACCTGTAGCGGAATTAAAGGGCTTTACTAAAACCAACTTGCTCCAACCCGGCGACTCCCAAACTGTGTCTTTCGAGCTGGATGCCCGCGCATTGGCCTCTTTTGACGAAATCCGCTCCGCCTGGGTAGCCGAACCGGGAAAGTATATTGCCAAAATTGGCGCTTCGAGCAGGGATATTAAACTGAGTTCGGAATTTACCGTAGCCCAGGAAATCGTAGTTGAAACGGTTAATAAGGCTTTGCAGATAAAGTAATTTCGCGCTGTTTCCAACGCCGTCACCCCCAGGGATGCTCCCAGGACGTCACCACCTGAGAGCATCCCAAACCGTCACCCCCCAAGATACTCCAAGGACGTTACCCTCCCCCGCATTTTCTTTAAAAATAACACATTTTGTTTTGAAAAATTGCTTACATTTGTTGGTGGATTTGTACCGCCAAGATAAATTGCGCAATGGCAAAACGAGACAACGAGCAAATTGAACAGAATGGGCAAAATGGCAACGGACAAGACGCCATGGTCACCCTGCAGGGAATGTACAAAGACTATTTCCTCGACTACGCCTCTTATGTCATCCTGGAAAGAGCCGTACCCGCCATCGATGACGGCCTCAAACCCGTTCAACGCCGCATCCTGCACGCGATGCGAGAAATGGACGACGGTCGCTATCACAAGGTGGCCAATATCATCGGCCAGACGATGCAGTTCCACCCCCACGGCGATGCCGCTATCGGTGAAGCCCTCGTCAATCTGGGCCAAAAGGACCTGCTCATCGATTGCCAAGGCAACTGGGGCGACGTGCGCACCGGTGACAGCGCCGCAGCATCCCGCTATATCGAAGCCCGCCTCACTAAGTTTGCCCTCGAAGTGGCCTTCAACCCCCAAACCACTAACTGGCAACTCTCTTACGACGGCCGCAAAAGGGAACCCATCGCCCTGCCTATGAAGTTCCCCCTGCTGCTGGCACAAGGCGCCGACGGCATTGCAGTAGGGCTTTCTACCAAAATCCTGCCCCACAATTTCGTGGAATTGATCAAGGCTACTATCAAAGTGCTGCAGGGCAAAAAGGTGAAGTTATACCCCGACTTCCAAACCGGCGGCATGGCCGACGTGACCGACTACAACGGCGGTCGCCGCGGCGGTCGCATCAAAGTGAGGGCCAAAATCGAACAATTTGATAAAAAAACCCTCCTCGTTCGCGAGTTGCCCTATGGCGTCACTACCGGCGCACTCATTGAAAGTATCATCAAAGCCAGCGACAAGGGCAAAATTAAAATCAAAAAAGTTACCGATAATACCGCACAAGATGTAGAAGTGGTCATCGAACTAGCCCCCGGCGTGTCTCCCGATGTCACCGTCGATGCACTCTATGCCTTTACAATGTGCGAGGTGTCTATTTCCCCCAATGCCTGCGTGATTATCAAGGACAAACCCCACTTTATGAGCGTGGAGGAAATCCTGGATATTTGCACCTTCCACGCCAAGGAATTGCTCCGCCTCGAACTCGAGATCCTCAAACACGAACTGGAGGAAAAACTCCACTTCGCCAGCCTTGAGAAGATTTTTATCGAAAAAAGGATATACCGCGATATCGAAGAATGCGAAACCTGGGAGTCTGTCATCGAAACAATCGATATCGGCTTGCGCAAATACGTGATCGTGCCCGGCCAGAAAGCCAAACCCGACGATACGCGCTTGCGCTTGCTCCGAGATATTACGGAAGATGATATCGTGCGGCTGACCGAAATCAAGATCAAGCGAATTTCGAAATTCAATAGCTTCAAAGCCGACGAACTAATCGCCGACCTCAAAAACGAGCTGGCACAGGTGGAACACAACCTGGCCAACCTCACCGATTTTGCAATCGCCTATTTTGAACGCCTGCTGGAAAAATACGGCAAAGGCCGCGACCGCAAAACCACGATTACTACGTTCGACGCCATCCAGGCTACCGAAGTGGTGGCCAACAATGCCAAGCTGTTTGTGAACCGCGAAGAAGGTTTTATCGGCTGGGGCCTCAAAAAAGACGAGTTCGTCACCGACTGCTCCGATATCGACGATATCATTGTGTTTCGCCGCGACGGCAAGTTCCAGGTGTCCCGCATCGCCGATAAGGTGTTTGTAGGTAAGGACATTATCCACGTGGCCGTGTGGAAAAAAGCCGACGAACGCACTACCTACAATATGGCCTACCTCGACGGCAAAACCGGCCGCTCGATGGTGAAGCGCTTTAATGTGAGCGCAATTACCCGCGACAAAGAGTACGACCTCACGCTGGGCACCAAAGGCTCCAAGGTGCTCTATTTTAGCGCCAACCCCAACGGCGAAGCCGAAATTGTCACTATCCATCTCAGCCAGGGCAGCAAGGCAAAAATCAAGGTGTTCGATTTTGGCTTCGAGGACCTGGCTATCAAAGGCCGCCAATCACAGGGCAATATCCTCTCCCGCTACCCGGTGCGCAAAATTGTGATGAAAGAAGCCGGCCGCTCTACCCTCGGCGCTATCCAGGTGTGGATCGACGAAAGCATCGGTCGCCTCAATACCGACGGACGAGGTACGCTGCTCGGCTCTTTTAATACGGGCGACCAATTATTGGCACTCTATAAAGACGGCTCCTACGAAGTGATCGACCTCGACCTGGCCAAACGCTTCGATCCGGCCGATTTGCTCGAGTTGGGCAAATTCCACGCCGATACGGTGGTCAACGTCGTACACTACGAAGGCGCCAAAGGCTGGACGATGGTCAAGCGGTTCCGCATCGAAACCACTTCTACCAATCAGCGATTCAATTACTTGTCGGAACACAAGGATAGCAAACTTGTCTTCGCCACGATCAAACCGGAACCTTGTATCCGCTATACGGTGAAAACAAAAACCGACAAAACCGAATACGAACTCGAACTGGCCGATTTTATCGATGTGAAAGGCTGGAAAGCAATGGGCAATAAGCTGGTGGATCAGAAAATTTCGGGCATAAAGTTGATTGAAACCGCGCCAGAAGAAGAAAGCAGCGCTCCAGAAACCGAAACAGCAACGGAAGAACACCCCGACAAGCTGCACGCCGGCGACAGTATAGAATTTAACCTGGGCAAAAACGGCCAGGCTGAGCTATTTTAACCGCGCTTTGCATTTTGCCTCTGCTCCAGCAAGTATACGTATCGCAGAAATACGCCCCATGCCATGATTGCGCTCACGATCAGCCCGGTAATGCCGTCGAGAAAGCCGCGTTGCAGTACAAAATGCTTGATAAACCGAAACCCCGGCTTGAGCAATAAGTGGTAGGCGGTAATCTTTCCCGTTTTTGGGGCGTGATCGAGCGCTGACCAACGGGCGTATCGCTGCATTTTTTCCAGAAAATGATCGAGGTTTTTGTACGTAAAATGGTCGAGTCGATGGCGCAGCCTGCTTACCCTTATTCCTTGCGTGTTGATTTCTTCGTGCACCTGTTTATCGTCGTAGCGACAAACATCTCGCCTGATCAGCCGCACTACCGCGTCGTTTTGCCAACCACTGTAGTTGATCTTTTTTCCCATAAAATAATTCTGGCGGCCTATCCAGAAAGCGTCATAGGGAATCTCCGATTGCGTGAGCCAATGCTGTATTTCTTCGGCCAAGGCAGGGGTGACTCGTTCGTCGGCATCCAGCAGTATCACCCACGGATACGTAGCCTGCGGGATGGCCCAGTTCTTTTGATCAGCGGGCCCGGTATAGGTGCGTTGCCATACTTTGGCGCCCAGCTTTTCGGCAATAACCTTTGTATCGTCAGAGCTGAAAGAATCTACCACAATATGCTCAGCCGCCCACCACACCGACTCTAGCGCAGCGGCAATGTGCTGCGATTCGTTGTGGGCGGGAATGATGACACTTACCGGGTATTTCATAGAAACGTATTGAGAGGTACCGTACCATTCGCTCTGCCCACCGCAATAAAGGGCGGAAGCTTGAGCAATTCGGTATTGTAGTGCAGCGGCGCCCCTGTGTCTGCCTGAAAAAGACTTCCGCCCGCTTCTTCGAGAATCAAATGCCCAGCTGCAATATCCCACTCGTGGATAGGCCCCAACCGAGGGTAAATATGTGCTTCGCCTTTGGCCAGAATAGACAGCTTAAGCGCACTACCCACAGCTACTGATTGCGGGGCATCAAATTGGTTGATATAGGCCTGCGTGGCTGCGTTGAGGTGCGACCGGCTGCATACGATGCGCAAGCCCGATTGTCGCGCATCGAATTCGGCGACCTCCAACCGTTGCTCGATTCCTCCTGTCAGGGTGAAACTTCCTTGCCCACGCACCGCCCAGTATAATTGATCGATAGCCGGGGCATACATCACGCTCAGTACCGGCTGCCGGCCCTCTATGAGCGCAATATTTACAGTGAAATCGCCATGGCGTTTGATAAATTCCTTGGTGCCGTCAAGCGGGTCTACCAGCCACCAATGGGTATATGCGCTTCTTGTGGCATAATCGGCCCAGGCGTTTTCTTCCGAAATGATGGGCCATTCGGGGCTGAGCGCCGACAATCCTTGCTGGATGATTGTATTTGCGCGTAGGTCGGCTTGGGTGAGCGGCGAGTCATCGCTTTTGAGTGTCACCTGCCAGTCGGCCTCGTTATTGTATACTTCCATGATTGCCTCCCCTGCGCGTTGAGCGATGGCCTTAACTTCCTGAATTAACCCGGCGTACGGCATGTCTGATATTTTGTGTGGCAAAGGTAGGGGAAAGGCGCAGTTGTAACAAAAAAAAAGGCGCCGTAGCGGCGCCCAAGGGGTTGTATCTTGGAAGATTGCCGTTATAAGCAATAGTCCCCATTTAGTAGTCTCCTCTTTGTTGTTTTGAGGGCGGTTTTTCCAAGGTCTCCACAAGGGGCCGCCTTACAGCCACATAAATAAAAAAATTGGGGTTTAGTGTCTTGTTTTCATTGTTGATCCCACTCAGCAGGATCATCATTTGGGAGTTGTTGTTTCCCGTTCATTTGGCATTTCAAAGATACGTGCTTAATAATTCCCTTGTGAGACACAAGCTCTTTGTTTATTAACTAGTATAAAAAGTGTTATAATTTTATCGCTCTTATTTATAGTACTTTTGTGTTACTATTCATAAATTCATTTTTTTAAAAAAGACACATATATCAATCTAATTGTGGTCATTTGGTTTTTTGAATCTGCCGTTTTTTTGTTGATGTAAAGATAGGACAAGAATGTCGCCGGCGCAGACAAGATAGTCGAAAACATAAATTAGCATACAATTTGTTATTTTAAATTTTAGACTATAATTTTTTGATTATAAGTATTTTAAAATACATTTGATCTGTTTAAAATATAAATTCAATTATGAAAAATAAATTCTCCGAACTAACCAATCTCATCAATATGATGACGGCAACAGAGAAGCGTAGGTTCTCTGCAGAATACAAATCAGGGTTGCATAGTAAAAACGCTCAACTGCCTGTGGGGTTGATTATTTTTCAGATTCTTGGGGCCATGAATGAGTTCGACGAGGCCGTTTTTTATAAAAAATTGAAAAAGGCCATCGCCGACCCTGTGCAATTGAAAAAGGTGACGGCCCGCCTGCCGGTAGAACGGCTCAATCTGCAAGAGCGGCTGATGCCCTTCCTTCGTAGCGAGAACGCCGGGCATTATCCTTCCATGCAAATCAAAGAGCTGCTTATCGATGCTAAAATACTATTGGAGCGAGGTTTATTTGATTTATCGCAACAGGCCTTGGACAAAGCCCGCGAGAAAGCGCTTCAATACGAGAACAGTATGGCCTTGCTGGAGATCAACCGCGAGCAGCGCACGCTGCTGCATTCGCGGGTTGATACCACCCGGACGCAAAAAGCCATGCTGGCGGAATTAACCAAGGAAAAAGAAACCCAGTTCAAGTTATTGGAAGAAGAATGGTACTATCAGGAGCTTTACGATTGGACATCCTTTTATTCCAATAAAGCCACGGGGATCATTGAAAACGAAGACGTGATGAACAGGCTCAGGCAGGCAGAACCCCTGTTGGATCAGCTTGACCGCTTGCCCAATTTGAGCGGACTTCGGCTGTTGGGCGCCTTTTCCAATTGGGCAAATACCCGGAGCGATAAGCGCGCTTTCCATGTATTTACGCAACTAATAGCGCAATGGTGGGAAAAACGCCCGCAACTGATTGCAGAAAACCCCTTTCGCTATATGACAAACATGGGTAATGCGCTGAGTACTATGGCACTGAACAAAGAGAACGAGGGTTTTCTCCGCCTGCGAGATAAACTCAGGAAGCAAGTGGCGCTGCTTCCCCATCAGGAGTTGGCGGAATTCCGGTTTGTCAATCGCCTGGAACTGTCATGGTATTTGAACAATAAAAAATTGGATCAGGCCTGCCTAAAAGCAAAAGACATAGAAATCGGTTTAAAAAAATATGGAGCGGTAATGCCGCCACGGCTGCGTATTACGACAGCTTACAACTACGGCGTTGCCTATTTTTTGAGCGGCAAGTTTGAGGAGGCTCTGGCCGTGTTTAGCCGGCTAAAGCGATACAAAAATCCTTACGAGCGACGTGACCTTCAATACCAAGCCGAGCTACTGGGTTTGATTTGTGTGTATGAAAATTCAGTCAATAAAAATTCATCCCACCCAAGCGAAGACCAGGGTAGCGACCCTTTAGACAGCCGGTTTAGGCGAGTAAACCGGCTGTTCAGGCGCGATGGGTTGACCGATGCTAGCCTCGAAATGACCTTGCTCACGCGACATAGGCAAATCATGTATGCCAACTGGGACGATCGGAAGGAGGCCGTTGTCGCCATGAAAGACTGCCTGGATCAGCATATACGTGAAAACCCCGGCAAGGAAATTCCTGGCGTAGGCGAGCATCTGGCATGGCTAGGAAGTCTTGCTCAAAGCAAAGAAATTCGCCAGATATACCTCGAAATGCCTGGTTAGCCCTCGGTCACGACCAGATTTGTACCGTCGTTTTCCAAATACAATGCATGACGCGTCAAATCGGTAGGGTGCACGTGAATTACCATGCTGCTATCGACATCATCTGAGCCGAATATAATGCTTCTACTTTTCGAAGCGTTGTAGCTAACCTGTAAGTGGAGGCTTAGGGGCATTTCCGTTACCGTGCCGCCGCTGGGCAATGAAGTAACCTGTATGGCCGATACATTACCTCCACTGAGGCTCACTTTTGCGGCATTGCCGTTAAGCAGATCGATGTCGGTTTTGTTGCCATTGCTGTCGATGTAATACAACGTCGACTTGTCGGTGGATAAAGCGATTCCCGGAGTCATATTGTTTGGTTAATTAGTGGCTAATACATGAAAATAACCTTTCGCGCGGCTGTGCCGCGCTACGTTTTTGGGAAATTACAATGGCTTTGCGAAAGATTTATTGAGCGCCTCTAAATGGGTTACTCAACTGATAAGCTGTTCAATCGTATCTAGAACAGTAGTGTTTCGAGCTTAGTTCCGCTAAAATAGGAATTTTTCTTTATACGCCGTTTTTTCTTGCTAAATTTGAGACATAAAGACCGAAACGACTCAACGTGTTAAGAATATTCCGCACCAATCAGATGTTATTCGGCTTGCTGCTGGTGTTTTACGCTGCAGCGCTCCGCTCGCCTGTTTTTTTTATTGAAATGCCCAATACTTCCGGTCACTTTGGCATTGCAGGCGATTTTATGGGGATTGCCAGGCTGGCCGATCACCAATGGTTTCATATTTTATCCATACCGATTTTGTTGATTCACGCTATAGCTATTAACGTAATGGTAGCCGAACACAGGCTGGCCCGCGAAGTCAACCTTTTCCCCGGTTTGGTATATATTTTAATTACTTCGAGCTTGCCCGAGTTTATACCGATGTCGGCGCCTTTGCTGGCCAATACTTTTTTGATCATTGCGGTCTGGATTGCGATGACAACGTACAAGGTACCCTCCTGTGCCGATCGCATTTTTAATATCGGCTTTTGGGTTGCTATTGCCAGCCTGGTGTATTTTTCACATATCGTATTTATTTTCCTGGGAGTTGCCGGACTCAATATTATGCGCTCGTTTAATATCCGTGAGCGCCTTATCCTGTTCAGCGGGTTATTTGTTCCCTATTTGCTGCTTGGTGTGTATTATTTTTGGAATGGCGAATTAAGCGAATTTATACAGCGCCAATTTGTGGCACAGTTCGACTATTTTTCTTTTGATACCGCCTATTACTGGGGTGCATATATCGGATGGGCCGTCATGGGCGGGTTACTGCTGGTAGCGCTTTTTAATTCCGGCAATTATTTATTAAAAACGCAAATACAGGTTCAAAAAAAGATCAATCTGCTCTTCTGGGCCTTGCTGATCGCCGCACTCTCCTTATTGGTGCAGCAGCAGATCGATGTAGCCCATTTGCTGATACTTGCTGTGCCACTGAGTGTGCTGATTTCTTTCAATTTCACCATGCTCAAACCCAGGATTGCCGAGGCTGTGCATCTGGTAGCCGTCGCTATCGTGTTGGTTTATCAATACCGGTCCCTGATATTTACCGAATAACCCGGCTTAATTCTCTACTTTTGTGGCGAAATTAAGTCAGAAACGTTATCCTCTGAAGTTATGAAATTCGGCGTCGTAGTTTTTCCAGGTTCAAATTGTGACGATGACATGATGCACGTCATCGGTCAGGTCATGCAACAAGAAGTCACCAAGCTCTGGCACAAGGACAAATCCCTGGCCGGCTTTGATACCGGCGATTGTATTGTGCTGCCCGGCGGATTTTCATATGGCGACTACCTGCGGGCCGGCGCTATCGCCCGCTTTTCGCCTATCATGCAAGCCGTAATCGACTTTGCGAATAGTGGCGGCTATGTATGGGGTATTTGCAATGGTTTTCAGATTTTGTGCGAATCCGGATTATTGCCCGGCGTATTATTGCGCAATCAAAACCAGCAGTTCATCTGTAAAAATGTGTTCCTGCGCGTAGAAACGACCCATTCGCCCATCACCAGCCATACCACTCCCGGGCAGGTGCTCAAAATACCCATAGCCCACGCCGAAGGCCGCTACCATACCGATGAAGCTACCCTGCGCCAACTCATCGACAATGACCAGGTATTGTTTCGCTACTGCACTCCGCAAGGTGAAGTAACCGAAGCGGCTAACCCCAATGGCGCCCTCGATCACATTGCCGGCATCTGCAATGCCCAACGCAACGTATTCGGCATGATGCCCCACCCCGAACGCTGCTCAGAAGGCGCCCTCGGCAATACCGATGGCAAAGTGCTTTTTGAGTCGCTGCTGCAGGCATCTGCTGTTACCTTATAATTTACCCCCCATGTGTTAATCTTTTATTAATCGCCGGCCTATAATCGCCGCGTAAGGCATTGCACCTTAACTTTGTGCGCTCAAAGCGTTCAAATCAATTTGTTATGAAATACTTTCTGTTGGGTATCCTTTCCTTTCTGGCAGTAAGCGCTTTACCCGCCCAAAAGATTGAGCCGGTCAAATGGAACTTCACGGCCAACAAAATAGCCGAAAACGAATACGACCTGGTACTTACCGCTAATCTGCAAAAAGGCTGGTTTATTTATTCGCAATACCTCGAATCGGAAGACGGCCCGGTGCCCACTTCTATTGAATTGTTAACCCCTTCTATCGAACTGCTGGGCAAAGCCACCGAAGACGGCCACAAAAAAGAAGGCCACGATCCTATTTTTGACATGAACCTGGTTAAGTATAGCCAACAGGTTAAGTTTATCCAAAGAATTAAAGTAACCCCAGGCATAAAACAAATAGACGGCGAAGTAATGTTTATGACATGTGATGACAATATGTGCCTGCCGCCCACGGCGACGCCTTTTGCCATCATTTTGGAATAATTCCACTCAGATTTTACCCAAACTCTCTCGCAAAATGGCAAAGAGATACTTAGTCCTGCTTTCCGCCCTCCTGGTAGTCGGCCTCGTGCAAGCCCAAATTCTCAATCCTGTAAAATGGAGCACCTCCTACAAACAGGTCAGCGATACAGAATTCGATCTTGTTTTTACAGCTGCCATGGAGCCCGGCTGGACGATATATTCGCAGCATACCTCTCCCGACGGCCCGGTGCCCACCGCCTTTTATTTTGATAAAGGCAGTCACTACCAGCGCGTCGGCGATGTGAAAGAAAAAGGCGCCAAAAAAGAAGGCCCCGACCCCTTGTTCGACGGCGTCATTGTCATCAAATTCACAAAAAGCCCCGTTTCATTTATCCAACGTGTCAAGGTCAGTGATTTTTCACAACCTATTACAGGCTATTTGGAATTTATGACCTGCGACGACGAGCGCTGCCTGCCCCCGGCAGAAGAGGCTTTTTCTTTTGCCCTGGAAACAAAAAAAACAAACGCCAAACCCGCCGAAACCACGCCTGATAAAACCGCCCAAACCCAGGAAACCCTCCCCGAACCTACTCCATTGTTCAACGACCTGACAGGAGCTAAGACAAATCCAAGCGGCATAAAAAACCCCGTACAATGGCAAATAGCGCTCAAAGCCGCTGAACCCGGGGTATACGACCTCGTCTTTACCGCTCAAATGGAGAAAGGCTGGGCAATTTATTCTCAGCACACCAGCGCCGACGGCCCCGAACCCACCGTCTTTATTTTTGACCCCGGCAGCCACTATGCCCTCATTGACAAAGTAAAAGAAGAAGGCAAGAAAAAGCAGGGCCCCGATCCGCTATTCGGAGGCGTGGAAGTGATCAAATTTATAGAAAGCCCCGTGGTGTTTACCCAGCGCATCAAGGTGACCGACCCCAACCAGCCCATCCAGGGACAGTGGATGTTTATGACCTGCGACGATAAACAATGCCTGCCCTCGGCAGAGGTGCCTTTCCGCGTGGTACCCGCTCAGAACTTGGCCCTTATCGGCGACGAAGCCGGTCCCGACCTTTCCGGTCAGGTAGTTGCAGACGTCGATGCGCAATACGGCATAGCCAAACCCGACTTATCGGCGCCCGCCGGCCAATGCAGCGACGTGCCCGTGGATTCTACAGAAAAGAAAGGCTACTGGAATATTTTCTTACTCGGCTTTATCGGCGGCCTCATCGCCCTGCTTACCCCCTGCGTATTCCCTATGATACCGCTCACGGTGAGCTTTTTCACCAAAAGCAGCGGCAACCGCCGCAAAGGCTTGATGAATGCTTCGATGTACGGATTTTTCATCTTCCTGGTGTATTTCCTGCTTAGCATTCCTTTCCACCTTATTGACACGATCAATCCCGATATCCTCAACGATATCTCCACTAATGTTTGGCTCAACCTGTCGTTTTTCGCCATATTCATCGTTTTTGCTTTTTCATTTTTCGGTTATTACGAGATTACATTGCCCGAAAGCTGGCAGAATAAGGCCAGCAATGCGGAAGGGGTTGGCGGTATTGTAGGTATTTTCTTCATGGCGCTTACCCTGGCGTTGGTGTCGTTTTCTTGTACAGGCCCAATCCTGGGGTCGCTATTGGCGGGAGCGCTTAGTTCCGACGGCGGCGCCTGGCAGCTTACCACCGGCATGTCGGGTTTCGGCCTGGCATTGGCATTGCCATTTGCCTTGTTTGCCGCCTTCCCGGGCTGGATGCAATCGCTGCCCCGCTCGGGCGGCTGGCTTAATACGGTAAAAGTGGTACTCGGCTTTGTGGAGATCGCATTGGCTTTCAAATTTTTGTCAAATGCCGACCTGGTCAAGCACTGGGGCTTATTGAAAATAGAACCCTTCCTGGCCTTGTGGATTCTCACGGCGGCCGGACTGGCGGCCTATCTCTTCGGCCTGATCAGGTTTCCGCACGACGATAAAGGCGTTAAGATCGGCATGCCCCGCAAATTGCTGGGATTGGCCTCTTTCGCTTTTGCTATTTACCTGGCCACCGGTTTTATGTACGACGAAAAAGCGGGTTCTTTCCGCCCCCTCAAATTGCTGAGCGGCCTGGCGCCCCCCGTATGCTATAGCTGGCTGAAGCCCTGCGATTGCCCCCAAAATCTCAATTGCTTCAAGGATTTGGAGGAAGGCCTGGCCTACGCCAGGGAAGTCAACAAACCGATCATGATCGACTTTACCGGCCACGCCTGCCAGAATTGCCGCAAGATGGAAGAACACGTCTGGCCCGAACCCGGCGTTTATAACCACCTCAAAAATGACTTTGTACTCATCTCGTTATATGTAGACGAGAAAATCGAACTGCCGGCAGATGAGCAGGTGGTGGTGCAAAAAGCGACGGGCGGCACGAGGAAATTGCGCAACTACGGCCATAAATGGGCCCACTTCCAAACAGAATTTTTTCAAACAAACTCTCAACCCTACTACGTATTGTTGTCGCCAGAAGGCCAACTGCTCAATACCCCGGTGGGTTATATGCCCGATGACAAGGCCTACGAAGCCTTTTTGCGCTGTGGCCTGGAGACTTATACCCGGATTTCAAAAGAGAAAGCACAGCCTGAAAACGATAAGCAATTGGGAGAAAACAGGTAGGCCGGCTGCGGGTTACTCCTGCACATCAAACCATAGCTTGGTGCGCTCGTCGCCCTCGTCGGTGTAACTGATGGTAATCTCTTCGCCGGGCTGGATGGGCCTTATGCAGTATACGCTGATGGCCTGGTTGTCGTAGTCCATGTAATACTCTGCATTGGGTAATGGCGAATGGTTGTACAAGGAGCCATAGCCGAGGGCTATCGCGCATTGGTTGTTGTCCCACAAAAAATAATAGTCGTGCAAATAAGTCTGGTGAATAAGCGGCACGTCGTTTTCGGGCAGTACGATCACCGGGCATATTTCGATGACATCATCGGGTTCGATAGGCGCCGAAGTGAACACACCCCTTCCCGCCAGGGGGCTCGGCGCAATATACAGCGAAGGGATATGCATGCTCATGGAAAGAAGTGCTTTTATTGCATGACGAGGCCTTCTCCTTCCCGGTACGCCTTGTAGCGGCCTTTCGTAAACCGGGAGCCGTTAAACTCCGTTACGGGTTTCAGTTTTTGACGTTCTTCTTCCGGCAGGCGTTTAAAATCGCGGCATTTAGTCGAGCAGCAATGTTCGTAGACTGCGCTACAGGCCTCGCATTGGATGAATAACAAATGGCAGGCGTCGTTGGCGCAGTTGATGTGCGTATCGCAGGCTTGGCCGCATTGGTGGCATTTGGCCACAATGTCATTGCTCACCCGCTCGCCCAGGCGCTCGTCAAATACAAAATTCAGGCCGATAAATTTATTGGGGAGTCCTTCCTTCTGGCATTGGCGGGCGTATTCGATGATGCCGCCGTCTACCATAAACACATTTTTGAATCCTTTGTGCAGGTAATACGCACTGGCCTTTTCACAGCGAATGCCGCCCGTGCAATACATAATGACCGGGGCTTCTTTTTTATCCGCCAGCATTTCTTCAACCAACGGAAGCGCTTCGCGAAAAGTATCGACCTGAGGGCGGATAGCGCCGTCAAAATAACCTACTTCGCTTTCGTAGTGATTGCGCATATCCACTACTATCGTATCGGGATTGTCGGTGAGTGCATTGTATTCGCGCGCACTGAGGTGTTTGCCGCGTTGGGTCACATCAAAACTGGTGTCGTCAAGGCCGTCGGCCACGATTTTTTGCCGCACCTTGATTTTTAGCTTATAAAACGACTTGCCGTCGTCATCGATAGCAATATTGAGCCTGACCCCGTCCAGAAAAGGAATAGCGTACATGTCGGCCTTGAAAGCCTCAAACTGTGCTTCGGGAATGGAAATCTGGCCGTTGATGCCCTCTGTGGCTATGTAAATACGGCCATATACGGAGAGCTTGTTCCAGCGCAAATACAACTGATCGCGAAAACTATTCGGATCGGAAATGTGGTGGTATTTGTAAAACGAAAGCGTGATACGTGGATCCGCACTTTCAAGCAAATGACGCTTGAGCTCGTCGTTGTTGACAAGATTATATAATCTGGGCATAAAAAGCGGTACTTTAACTTAAATGTACCCGACCCCTATTCGTCTATTTCCATCATAGAGGAAGTTTCCAGGTTCAGACCGGCTACTTCCGATACCAATTGGTCGTCTACGAGAATGCGGCCGCAGTGTTCACAGGCAATAATCTTCTTGCGCTGGGCTATTTCAAGTTGCAACTGTGGGGTGATCTTGTTAAAGCAACCTCCACAGGCATTGCGTTCAATGGTAACCACAGCCAGGCCGTTGCGATAAGAATGACGAATCTTATCGTATCCTTTCACCAGGCGTTCCTCCACATTGGCGCATACTTTTTTCGACAAATCGCGCAGACGCTGCTCTTCTTTTTCGGTCTTCTCGATGATCTTATCCAACTCGACCTTTTTGGCTTCGAGTTCTTTCAGTTTCACCGCCATGCGTTCTTCGGCGATAGCAAGGGCTTCTTCGCGGGTCTGGATCTCCGTTTTTATACTGCGGATTTTCTTTTCCGACAACTGAATTTCGAGCCGCTGCATGTCCAATTCCTTGGTAAGGGCTTCGAATTCGCGGTTATTTTTTACGTTGTCGAGCTGGCGTTGATAGCGCTGAATGAGGTTTTCCGCCTCGGTTATGTTCGCTTGCTGCTTGATAGCTTCTTGTTCCTGTTCTTTGACCTGGTTTTGCAGACGCTTCACGCGGGTATCCAAACCCTGGATTTCGTCTGACAAATCTTCGACTTCTACGGGTAACTCGCCTTTCAGGATTTCAATTTTATTAATTTGGGAGTCGATCATTTGGAGCTCATAGAGCTGCTTGAGTTTTTCAGCTACGGTCAGTTCTGCAGCCATTATATGTCGGATTTATTGTTAAAGTGTTGATTTTAAAGATATTGCACCGGATTAGTGATTACTTCGGCGCAATGGACGGCAAAGTTAGCAAATTTTTCTGAAATAATTTCACTGAGCAACTCAATGGTAAACTGTTCACTTTCAAAGTGTCCGATATCTGCAATCACGATTTTGCCGTCGGCATCAAAAAATTCGTGGTATTTCATGTCGCTCGTCACAAAAACATCTGCCTGCCGGGCAATGGCGTCGGGAAGCAGAAAACCTCCGGAGCCGCCGCAAACCGCCACGGAATGGATAGATTTACCGCGCAAGGCCGTATGTTTTACGCATCCGGCTTTCATTATTTTTTTGAGATATTGAAGGAAGGCTTCTTCCTGCATGGGCTGGGGCAACTGTCCGATCATGCCTGCACCGATGGTGGGGTCGGCATTGTCCCCATTTGATTGAACTTGTTTTGGCGCCAAAAGCCGGGTGCCGGTCAGCCCCAACACCTCGGCAATTTTAGCGTTGACACCCCGGTAGTACATATTGTCGAGGTTGGTATGGATGGCGTAAATAGCCACGTCGTTTTTGATCGCTTTTAATACGGTGCGCTCCACGTAATTGTGGCCGGTAAGGCGTTTCAGTCCTTTAAAAATAATAGGATGGTGGGCGACCACAATATTGCATGATTTGGCCAGGGCTTCTTCCACAACTGCTTCGGTAGAGTCGAGGCAAATCAATACGCCTTTGACCTCGTCGTCGGGATTGCCTACGAGTAGGCCTACGTTGTCGTAACTTTCCTGGTAAACGGGCGGCGCTATCGAGTCCAGATAACTTGTAAGCGCGCGGATAGTTATCGCCGGCATACTCAATTTGATTTAATTTTTTGTTCGATAGCTGTAGTTGAATACCCTGCAATATAAGGCAAGCTCAGCACCTGGCCGCCGTTGGCCAACACTGCCGGGGCGCCCACGATCTGGTCAGGCGTCCAATCGCCCCCCTTGACCAATACGTCGGGCATCAAGTATTCGATGAGCGCAAGCGGGGTATCTTCTTCAAAAACGACTACTAAGTCAACACATTCGAGCGCAGCGAGCAAAAGCTGGCGGGTAGCCTCGTCATTGATAGGGCGTTGGGGGCCTTTGAGTCTTCTCACCGAATCGGTCGAATTGAGCCCGATCACCAACCGTCTTCCCAAATCGCGGGCCTGTGCCAGGTAAAACACGTGACCATAGTGCAGTATATCGAAACAACCATTGGTAAAAACCACGAGCTCCCCCTTGGCCTTCCAGTTATCCACACTTTGGCGGGCCAGTGACCAATCCTGAATTTTGGCTTGTATGTGCGCAATTGACGACATAATCTATGTTGTTGAAACAGAAGCGGAAGAATGGGTGTGCCTATTGATTAAGGGCAAGATGATAAAACCCAAAAGCCCTCCGACAATATTGCTTCCTATTTGCACCGAGAAAAACGAAATATTGGCCCACGAAAAGCCGTCATCTCCGCTCACCCCATAAATACTGAGCGCCAATTGGGCGAGGAAATGATACGTTCCCATGCCGCCGGGTGAAGGGATGACTACCCCCCAGGTGCCAAATACAAATACGACAAGCACGGCTATTACCGGCAAACCTGCTGTGGGCGGAAAAGCCCAGAAAAGCAGGTAGGTCATGGCAAAAAACATGAGCCACACATTGATGCTGTGTATCACAAACCACCAGGGCCTGTCGAGTTGCCGCACAGTTTGAATACCCTCCCAGAAGCCGCCTGCAATTGCGGCTATTTTCCGGAATAGTGGCGTGCGCATGAGTTGTTTGCGAAAAATATAGATCAAGGCGGCAAAAGCGGCAAAAGAGACAGAGAGTACGATCAACAGATTGCCCACCCCGCCGAAGCGTTCGGTGAGCGAAACCTGCTCGTCTACAAAGGCCCAGATCGTTTCAAATTGAAGCAAAAAAGCCATCGCCGTGATGACTAGAATACTGATCACATCCATCACGCGGTCGACTACAATGGTACCCATTACTTTTTCAATGGCCATACGCTCGTAGCGGGCCATGACGCCTGCACGTACTACTTCGCCCATGCGAGGCAAGCCCAGGTTGGCAAAATAACCGATAATGATAGTGATAAAAGCATTGATCAGCTTGGGTTTGTATCCCAGGGCTCTGAGCAACATATTCCAGCGAATCGCCCGGCTCAGGTTGCTGATCGAATAGACGCCCAACACGGCCAGAATCCACCAATAATTGACGTGGCCGAAGTCGTTGATTACTTTTTGAAACAAGCTGCACTCTGCAGCGGGCACGCCTTTTAAAGCGCAATCTTCCCTGTATGCCGCATCCTGATTCTGGTAAACCAAATACAGGATGAACACGCCGAGCCCCAGAAAGAATAGAAATTTGATGACGTTGATAAGAACCTGTTTCAAAATGCAGCTATTTGAGAAAAGACGGATTAAGGTTTGATCATGCGATTGTTCTCATCGAGAAATACTACACTGGGCACAAATTGTTTGGCCTCTTCCATTTCCATCCAGGCATAAGAAATAATAATCACTACATCGCCTACCTGCGCGCGCCGGGCAGCGGCGCCGTTGAGGCAGATCACACCGGATCCACGCTCACCCTTGATTACGTAGGTTTCCAGCCGCTCGCCGTTGTTGTTATTAACTACCTGTACGCGCTCACCTTCTATGAAGTTGGCAGCCTCCATTAGTTCTTCGTCAATCGTGATGCTGCCTACATAGTGGAGGTTAGCTTCTGTAATAGTAGCTCTGTGTATCTTCGATTTAAAGCGTTGTATCATCATAGCGACTGCAAATATAATCACAACATGAACAATGAGTCGCCAAATAAAGTTGACCACATCTTAATCAGAAAGCAAGAGATTATCGATGAGCCTTACTTCACCCAGCCATACTGCCACACAAGCCACCATTTGACGCGCAGAGGGGTATTCGGTCACCGTCTCCAGCGTATCGGCGTCAACGATCTCAAAGTACTCAGGGCGAAACCCCAGGCGCTCGAGTTGGCGCATGCCAAATTGACTTATTTCCGCAGGCATCTTGTGCGCTGTCATTGCTTTAGCCTGTAGCAGGGTTTGATATATCTGCGGTGCTATTTGTCTTTGCGCAGGTGTAAGCCTTACATTTCGAGAACTCATGGCCAAACCGTCTGATTCTCTCACAGTGGCTCCCATCACCAGATTTACAGGCAACTGCAGCGTGCGGATAAGATGCCGGATAATAGCTACCTGCTGATAATCTTTCTGCCCCATGTATAGCGCTTCCGGTTCTACTATATCGAGCAGGCGTTTCACTACCTGAACTACTCCTACAAAATGGCCGGGGCGGAACTGTCCTTCCATTGCGGTTTCAAGATGCCCGAGAGGCAGGTCGACCTGTGTATCCATACCCTGGTCGTATATTTCAGCCACCGGCGGCATAAATAATACCTCGCAACCAACCTTGAGCAACATCTCAACGTCATTAGCTGGAGTACGCGGATATTTCTCCAGATCGGAAGCCTCGTTAAACTGAGTGGGATTTACAAAAATGCTGCAAACGGCTACACATCCGTCGGAGTGGCATCGCTGCAACAAAGAAAGGTGACCCTCATGTAATGCCCCCATGGTGGGCACAAAACCGATTGTGCGACCCTGGCTTTTTAATAGCCTAAGGTGCCGCTGTAATTGTTCAACCCTGGCAAATAGATACATACTTAGCGCGTAGGTGGTATGTCAGCGCGTAAACTTACAAGTAAAGTTAGGCGTTTTACAATTATTTGAAATGAAAGTACGCAAAAGTAGTCGGTCTGAATATGGTTTGTGACGTCTTCAAGGATATTGTATAGTCAAAAAAGTTAAAAGTCCTTGATTTTTACTATCTTTGCGTTTTTGTTCATTGAAGGCTAAGCGCCCTGCTTATTGTAAAAAAATGGGATATGAGTAAAAAGAAAGTGCTGATTGTAACCCAGGAGATGCTGCCTTATACCGAGCAATCACTTATAGCAGAAATTGCCCGGAAATTGCCACAATATATCCAGGAAAATGGAATGGAGATTCGCGTTTTGATGCCCAGATTCGGCGTCATTAACGAACGTCGCCACCGTTTGCACGAGGTCGTTCGCCTTTCTGGGATGAATATTATTGTTGATGACGACGACTACCCCCTGATCATCAAGGTGGCTTCTTTGCCTGAGGCAAGAATGCAGGTCTATTTTCTGGATAATGACGATTTTTTCAAGCGCAAGGCAGTTTTTCAGGATGAAGACGGGCAATCTTACGAAGACAATGCCGATCGGATGGTCTTCTTTTGCAAAGGCGTAATCGAAACTGTGAAAAAATTTGGATGGCCGCCCGATATCGTACATTGCCATGGCTGGATGACTAGTCTCATCCCACTTTATTTGAAAACGGCTTACAAAACAGAGCCCTTGTTCCAACGCGCCAAGGTAGTTTACTCGTTGTATGACGGAACCACTACCTACGATTTCGGTGAAAATTTTGCAGCAAAAGCATCTATTAATAACCTTACCCCCGAAGACCTCGGCCATTACCAAAACGGCAGCGGCGTTGTGCTACATCACGGCGCTATCGCTTATGCCGATGCTCTGGTGGTAGGTGAAGAAGCCCTGGCAGAAAACCTGCAAGAAGTACTTGCCAAAACAGATAAACCCGTGTTGTCAGCTAAAGGAGAGGAGCAAATGCCCGCATTTCTCGAATTTTATAATTCCCTGCTGGAGGAAGAAGTGCCAAAACATTGATTCAACCTTTTCTAGTGACACTACGCTTTCACCTTGTATAAATAATTCAAGCTTAAGCATGAAAAGCATTAGCGCTGCGGCATGCGCTGTCGCAACCGTCTTGTTGTTATCTATCTCTGCATGTATAGATCCTACCGATGTAGGCTCTGATTTGTTGGAAGGCGACCAGATCGGCGTTGACTTCACAGATACGATCACCCTGGAAACTTCCAGCTTTATCGGCGATACGCTTACTACGTATTCTCCGACAACCTTGCTGTCAAGTTATTTATTTGGTCAGATTACCGACCCCATATTGGGAAAATCCACAGCTTCTGTATACACCCAGGCCAGGCTGCAACGCACCCTGTCGGGAGGATACGAAAGCTTTGATTTTACCGACGCCACGCTCGATTCTATCGTGTTGGTGCTTGTATATGATTCTTCCGGGTATTATGGCGATGTGATCCAAACTTTCGGCATGGAGGTACTGGAATTGGACGAGTCACTCGACGAAGACGAGACTTATACGTCGGATGACAGTTTTGTCACCAAACCCATTTCTTTGGGCAGCCGGGAGTTCGTCCCCAGATACGACAGTCTCGAAGTTATTAATTACGAAGCCAACATTGCCGATACGGTAAAGGTTATTCCCCATTTGCGCATTACCCTGAGCCCTGAATTAGGGCAGCGACTGCTGCAATACGATTCTACTATCTATAAAAACGATAGTACTTTTCTTAGCGTTTTTAAAGGCCTGCATCTGAAACCCACTACCCAAAATACCGGCATGCTCAGTTTTAACGTGCTCTCGGCATTCAGCGGCATCCACGTTTTTTATACCAAAAACGCCAAAAAAGAACAGTACGTTTTTGCCTTTAACAACTACGGCGTTACTACCGCCAGATACGATCACGACTATAACGGCGCCCCTGTTGAACCCTATCTAAACGATGCGTTGTTGGGCGATGAATATACTTTTGTACAAGGGATGAGGGGAATATATACCAAAATCACTTTACCCTACGTTGAAGACCTCGATAATGCAATTATTAATAAAGCGGAATTGATCGCAACAGTTACTTATCTCGACGGCGACAATGCGGCTATATTTACACCTGCCGATCAATTGCTGCTTTTCACCCGCGATAGCAACGGCAAGTTGAAAGAAATCGACGACGTGAGACTTGGCCTCGCCATAAACGGCCTCAACGAAATCTTTGGCGGCGTGCTGGAAAAAGGCGTCAACGGACAGCCTTCCCAATATAAGATGAATCTGACTTCTCACTTCCAGCAAATGATCAAAGGGGAAGAAATTAACGAAATATATCTGGTAGTGCGATTTGGCGCCCGTCGCACCGACCGCGTAACCCTTTGCGGTGCAGGTCACGCTACTTATCCCCTGCAGCTAAAGGTTACTTATACCAAATTATAATTCCATTTTAAACCGTACGACCATGTGTGGAATTGTGGCTTATATAGGCGAAAAACAAGCCTACCCCATATTGATCAAAGGCCTGCAACGCCTTGAATACCGAGGCTATGACAGTGCAGGAGTAGCCTTGCTTAACGGCGGCACCCACATTTACAAGAAAAAAGGCAAGGTTGGCGAACTCATCGATTACGCAAAAGAACTGTCTCACGAAGGCAATATCGGCATCGGTCATACCCGCTGGGCTACCCACGGCGCCCCCGATGATATTAACGCACACCCCCATACCTCGGGCAATCACCGACTCTCTATCGTACATAATGGCATTATCGAAAATTATGCCCTCCTGAAAGCTGCCCTCGAAAAGGAAGGCCATGTATTTGAGAGCGAAACCGATACGGAGGTACTCGTTCACCTGATCGAAGAAATTCAAAAACGCGGCAACCTACCCCTGGAAGAAGCCGTACGTATAGCCCTCACCAGAGTAGTAGGCGCTTACGCAATTGTACTTATTGACAATACCGACCCCAACAAATTGGTGGCTGCCCGCAAAGCAAGCCCCCTCGTGATCGGCATCGGCGAAGGCGAATATTTCATCGCTTCTGACGCAACGCCGATTATTGAACACACCAAAAAAGTGGTGTATCTCAACGACGAAGAAATCGCTATGGTGCCCCGTTATGGCGATTTGCAGATAAAAACGATTGACAACGAGAAGCAAACCCCCTTTATCCACGAACTCGACCTCAAAATCGAAATGCTGGAAAAAGGCGGCTACGACTATTTTATGCTCAAGGAAATCCACGAGCAACATACGACTATTGCCGATTGTATGCGCGGCCGCCTCAACGCCGATGAAGGCTGGGTACGCCTCGGCGGCCTTGAAGAATATATCAACCGCATTATTAATGCCAATCGCTTTATTATTGCCGGCTGCGGTACTTCCTGGCATGCTGGTCTCATTGGCGAGTATCTCTTCGAAGATCTGGCACGCATTCCCGTTGAGGTAGAATACGCATCGGAGTTGCGCTACCGCAACCCGATTATCACCGAAAAAGACGTAGTCATCGCCATTTCTCAGTCGGGTGAAACTGCCGATACCCTTGCGGCCCTCGAACTGGCAAAGGAAAAAGGCGCACTGATTTACGGTATCGTAAATGTGGTAGGATCTTCTATCGCGCGCTATACCGATGCAGGCTCGTATATCCACGCCGGCCCCGAAATCGGCGTAGCTTCTACAAAGGCCTTTACCGGACAAGTAACCCTGCTCACGATGATGGCACTGGTGCTTGCCCACAAACGCGGCACGATTTCCAATTCCTACTACCAGCAATTGGTGCGGGAATTGGCCAACATCCCCGCCAAGGTGCAAAAGGTACTCGAAAGCAATGCCATGGTAAAATATATTGCCGGCGAGATCAAAGATCGCCCTAATGCGCTATATTTGGGCCGCGGCTATAATTTCCCTGTCGCACTTGAAGGGGCTTTGAAATTAAAGGAGATCTCTTACATCCATGCGGAAGGCTATCCCGCAGCAGAAATGAAACACGGCCCCATCGCCCTTATCGACGATCAAATGCCGGTAGTGGTCATCGCTACCAATAGAAGCGCCTACGATAAAATCGTCAGCAATATTCAGGAAGTGAAAGCACGCAAAGGCCTGGTGATCGCCGTGGTAACCGAAGGAGACGAAGTGATCAGCAAAATTGCGGATTATACGATCGAAATCCCCGACACAGAAGAACCCCTGACCCCCCTGCTTTCGGTGATACCCCTGCAACTCCTCTCGTACCACATCGCTGTGATGCGCGGATGCAACGTAGACCAACCCCGAAACCTGGCCAAATCAGTAACCGTTGAATAATATCAAAAACGCACTGCCCTATGGCAATAAATATGGATTATAATTCTTCACTAGAAGAACTCATCATCCCGGAATATGGCCGGAATGTGCAAAACCTGATCCATCACGCAAAAACTATCCAGGATGACCGTTTTCGACAGGCATTCGTGGAAAAAGTAGTGGATCTGATGATGCAAATGCACCCCCAAAACCGAAGTGCAGAAGATTTTAAGGAAAAACTGTGGAAGCACGTTTTTATTATCGCCGATTTCGACCTCGACGTGACTCCGCCATTCGGCTATAAACCCAGCCCGGAAGACGCACATAAGAAACCGGATATCATTCCTTATCCCCAATCGGAAACCAGATTCCGCCATTACGGCACTAACGTACAACGACTCGTCGCCAAAGCGATGAGCATGCCCCTCGGCCGTAAACGCGATGCCTTTGTGGCTGTTATCGGCGCTTATATGAAATTGGCCTACAAAACCTGGAACCGGGAACTCTATGTAAGCGATGAGGTGATCAAAGGCGACCTGGCCGCCCTGTCAAACGGGGTGATCACGATGCACGAAGATGCTTCACTCGACAACCTGGGCGGCGGTCCAAATAGAAGCAAACAACAACAACAGCAACGCCCCAATAATATGAATAAATCACGCAGCGGCGGCCCCTCTTACCCCAATCAACGCAATAACCAGGGCGACCGCGACCGCAACAGAAATAAGAATATGAATAACGGCGGTCGCCGCAAGAAGTAGGGTGAACGTTCACCGTTCACCCTGTCACCGCAAAAAAAATACACCGGCAATGATCTCCGATGCCTTTGAAGTAACCGGCGGCCTTCGCCTCAGCGGCGCCATTACGCCGCAAGGCGCCAAAAACGAAGCGCTGCAAGTTATCTGCGCCGTTCTCCTCACCGAAGAAAAAGTTACTATTTCCAATATCCCCGATATCCGGGATGTACGCCTGCTCATCGAATTACTGCAAGGCCTCGGCGTAGAGGTAGCACAAGTCAATCCCGATACTTTCTCTTTTCAGGCCAAATCAATCGACCTTGATTACGCTCAATCAGACGATTACCAGAAAAATGCCAGCCGCATCAGGGGTTCCGTGACACTTATCGGGCCTATGCTGGGTCGCTTCGGCAAAGCATTCCTGGCCAAGCCCGGCGGCGATAAGATCGGCCGTAGACGCCTCGATACCCACCTCCTCGGCTTTGAACAACTGGGCGCCAGGTTCGTCTACGATGAAGCCAATAACCGCTATTATCTCGACGCCTCCGAACTCAAGGGCAAGTATATGCTGATGGAGGAGATCTCCGTTACCGGTACCGCCAACGTGATTATGGCCGCCGTGCTAGCTAAAGGAACCACCCAGATATACAACGCCGCCTGTGAACCCTACGTACAGCAACTTTGCCGCATGCTCGTTCGTATGGGCGCCCGCATCTCAGGCATCGGCTCCAACCTGCTCACAATCGAAGGGGTAAGCCAACTCGGCGGCACAAACCACCGACTGCTGCCCGATATGATCGAGGTGGGCAGCTTTATCGGTATGGCCGCTATGACCCAATCGGAACTTACTATCAAGGACGTTCAAGTGGCCGAACTGGGCATCATTCCCCACATGTTCGAAAAACTGGGCATCGCCATGGAAATCCGCGGCGACGATATCTATATCCCCAGCCAGGAAGAATACCATATCCAGACTTTTATCGACGGCTCGATCCTTACGATTTACGATGCTCCCTGGCCCGGCTTTACGCCCGACCTCATGAGTATCGTGCTGGTAGTAGCCACGCAAGCCAACGGCAGCGTGCTCATCCACCAGAAGATGTTCGAAAGCCGCTTGTTTTTTGTAGATAAACTGATCGACATGGGCGCGCAAATTATTCTTTGCGACCCACATCGCGCCACCGTGATAGGCCTCAACCGTCGGTTCCAACTGCGCGGTATCGAAATGACTTCGCCCGATATTCGCGCAGGCGTAGCCCTGCTCATCGCCGCTATGTCGGCCAAAGGCAAAAGCGTTATCCACAATATTCACCAAATTGATCGCGGCTACCAGCGCATCGACGAACGACTCAATGCCCTGGGCGCTCAAATAAAACGCATCTGATCTTCGTTATGATTCTCTATAATGTCACGGTGAAAATTACGACGGACGCCCACCAGGAATGGGTGCATTGGATGAAAAACACCCACATCCCCGATGTGCTGGCTACCGGACTCTTTACCGGCTATAAGATGTTTCGCATTATGGGCGACGAAGACCCCGAGGGCGTTACTTACGCCATCCAGTATTTTTCTCCGAGCCTCGATGCCTTTTTGCGCTACCGCGACGAACATTCACCTCGCCTCCAGGCCGAACACGCCCAACGCTACGCCAATAAATACGTGGCCTTCCGGACGCTCATGGAGGAAATCTTGTAGGGCAAACTTTCACCGTTTGCCAATCCTATGCAATAGTACAGACGCAAAATTTTGCGTCTCTACGCAAACCGACAACCGACAACAGATAACCGACAACAGAGATCAACCATGAACATTCCCAAACTATTCCGGATTTTACACCGATCCCGAAACGGCCTGCTTGTTGCCTTGTTCTGCTTTTCTGTAAGCCAGTGTACCTTTATCAGAGAAGCAACCACCCCGGCTAATATACCCGCCGATAGCAGCAGCGCCGGCTCAGAATCTCGCTTGCGGCAACGTATCCTCGATTATGCCCAGACCCACCTCGGCGCCGACTACCGCGCTGCCGGCAAATCGCCAAAATCCGGGTTTGATTGCTCCGGTTTCACTTCTTATGTGTTCAAAAAATTCGACATTGCGCTGGCCGCCAGTTCCAGCGGCCAGGCCTCCCAGGGGAAACGGGTTGATCCCGACAAGGTAAAACCCGGCGACCTCGTCTTCTTCCGTCGATCCAAAGGCCAGGAGATCTTCCACGTAGCCATGGTAGTTTCAGCCAACCACAAAAGTCTCAAAGTAATCCACAGCACCTCCCGCGGCGTGGTGATCGACGATATTTATGCCGACAAATACTGGAAACCCAAAATCGACTCGGCCCGCGATGTGGTGTCTAAGGGTAAATAACCATCAAAAAAGTATTATCCGACCTTATCCTTTGCCATTTCAACCCAATTAGCGTAATTTCGCTAGGCGGCCAATAGTCGCGTGAACCCTCTCTGTATATTTGGGTTTAACAACAAAAAACTACTCGTCATGATATTCGACCTAACCGAAGAACAACTGGCCGTAAAAGAAGCGGCAAGAGATTTCGCACAAAGAGTACTCAAACCCGGCGTGATCGAAAGAGACACCCACATGACTTACCCCAAAGACGAAGTGCGCCAAATGGCCGAACTCGGCTTCCTGGGCATGATGGCCTCCCCTGAATACGGCGGCGGCGGCATGGATACCCTGTCATACGTGCTGGCCATGGAAGAAATCTCTAAAGTGGACAGTTCCTGCTCGGTTATCATGTCGGTCAACAACTCCCTGGTGTGCTGGGGACTCGAAACCTACGGCAACGCCGAGCAAAAACGACAATACCTCCCCAAACTCACAACCGGCGAATGGATCGGCGCATTCTGCCTCTCTGAACCCGAAGCCGGCAGCGACGCCACCAGCCAACGTACCACAGCGGTTGACATGGGCGACTACTACCTGTTAAACGGCACCAAAAACTGGATCACCAACGGCGGCACTTCCAAAGTACACCTTGTGATGGCTCAAACCAACCCCGAAAAAGGCCACCACGGCATCAACGCACTGATTGTGGAAACCGACTGGCCGGGCGTAAGCGTAGGCAAAAAAGAAGACAAGATGGGCATCCGCGGTTCCGATACGCATACCATCATGTATACCGATGTGAAGGTGCCCAAAGCCAATCGCATCGGCGACGACGGCTTCGGATTCAAATTTGCTATGAAAACCCTCGCCGGCGGCCGCATAGGTATCGCAGCTCAAGCCCTCGGTATCGCCGGTGGCGCCTACGAACTGGCGGTAGCCTATTCGAAAGAACGCACCGCTTTCGGCAAACCCATCAGCCAACACCAGGCCATCGCCTTCAAACTGGCGGATATGGCCACCGAAATAGAAGCGGCCAAGCTCATGGTATACCGCGCAGCCTGGATGAAAGACCAGGGTATGGATTATGCCAGTGCAAGCGCCATGGCCAAATTGTACGCCTCGGAAGTAGCCATGAAGCATACCGTAGAAGCAGTGCAAATACACGGAGGCTATGGCTTTGTGAAAGAATACCACGTAGAAAGGCTGATGCGAGATGCCAAAATCACGCAGATCTACGAAGGAACTTCTGAAATACAGCGCATCGTGATTTCCCGGGGCATTCTCAACGGCGAATTATACCTGCCCGTGTTGGGCGGCGCAGTTGAAAGCCACTAAGGCATGGGAACTTCCTTGTTAATTGCCCGGCTTTTTGGGATACCGGTCAGGCTACACTGGACTTTTCTCCTGCTAGCGTTTTGGCTGGTTTCTACCCATTATTCTTTTGGAGGAACCATTAACTGGGTAGACATGGGCTGGACGCTGGCTTCTGTTACCGCCCTGTTTTTATGCGTATTGCTGCATGAGATGGGACACGCACTGACGGCCCGTCGATACGGCGTAAATACGCAGAAGATCCTGCTATTGCCCATCGGTGGACTAGCCATGCTCGACCAGCTACCTGACAAGCCACGGCAGGAAATGTGGGTGGCCGCCGCAGACCCGTTGGCCAATCTGGCTTTGGCCTTTGTGTTGCTGCCGGTTATCCTGCTGATGCCGGGCAACAACCTTGAAACTATTCTCGGTTATTGGCTTTACCCCAAAGGCAATTATTTTATTCACGATGCCTCCCGGGTTGGATACTTACTTGTTGGCCTGGTGGCGCTCAATGTGCTGGTGGCCCTCTTTAACTTAATCCCGGCGTTTCCTATGGATGGTGGTCGCATTTTTCGCGCGCTGCTTGCCACGCATTGGTCACGGCTCCAGGCCACTACCATAGCCGTTCGCACCGGACAGGCCATAGCCATTGTACTGGTAGCCCTCAGCATTCCCTCTTTCAACTGGCTGATGGCGCTCGCAGCCGCCTTTATCTTCTTTAGCGCCGCTTTCGAATTAAAGATGATACGCGAAGACCATTTGCTTAAAACCCATACCGTGGGCGATGCCGCCCGGCGTTCATTTGGAAAAATATACACCACCCATACCGTAGCTGAAGCTGAAGAAATGTTTAGGTATGGCGCCAAAGACGAATATCTCTTGGTCTTTGATGAATGGCAAAATTTCGCAGGCATGCTCGATAGTACCTCATTGCCAGCGACCGCTGAAAAGGAGAAAGATCGGTGGAGTACACTTGTGGGGAACACAGCGCTCTTGCATCCTCCGTGCCTTATTACCGAAGACAATTTGCACCAGGCCGCGCAAATGCTGTCCGGTACAGACTTTGAGTTCTTGCCTGTATCGGACAGAAATGGCAGCGTAGTAGCTGTTTTTAACAGCGAAATATTAAACCGCTATATTCAAAAAGTGCGAAAAGGTAAGCTCCCCTAATCCTTTGCAGGCTCCTCCTCTTTTATACCCAACTTAGCCTTGAGCAGCGGCATGATGTCATCCGTTTCTTGTGCAAACAAAACGGAATTGAATATGCTGGTATCAAAAATCATCACATACCCGTTTGCTTTGGCAATTTCTTCTATTGCTTTCTGCGCTTTCTCCACAATCGGATTCAGTAACTCTTCCCGCTTTTTAGCAGCCATCTGCTGCATCTCCTCTTCGTATTTCAGGATAGCTTGCTGCTCGCCTTGCAGCTTCTCCTGACGCTCCTGTTGCTGAACCGGGGTTAAATTACCCGACTGCACATCTTTCACAAATGCTGCGTACCCCGCTTGAAAGGCCTTGGCCATCTCTTCTCCTTTGGCCATGAGTTGCTGTTGATATACCAGCAATGCCGTATCGGCTAATTTGGTTTCGGGTAGCATAGATACCAAGGTACCGAAATTGACATGACCGTATTTCTGTGCAAAGCCGGTCAAGCCCGACAGTGTAAAAACTAAAGCTAACAAAACAACTTTCTTCATTGTAAACCAATTTTTTGCAAAAGTAGAACTAGCAGCATCACAATACCAACTTTTGGCAGGTCTAGTTGGGTGGGATAAAGGAAAAAATGTTTTTTTAAAATCAATTGTTTTAATTTAATTTGTTTATTAAAAACTTATTGTTTTAATTTGTGTCATATTCAAATCCATACGCGATGAATTTACCGATGATCCCTTTCAAAAACCGGCCTGTAGAAGAGCTGTTGCGCGAGTTGAGACAAAAGGCTCAACAGAAAGTTCGCCAAAATTGGCCCAAAGTGGCATTGCTGGGGTTCGCGGCTATCGTCGTGAGCCAAAGAGATATCAGCATCGACGTAAATCTAAACACAGGTTCGGCCTTTTTGCAAGAAGCTATTTCCACCGCCGCACCTGCTGAGGCTGAAGTGGAAGCCAAACCGATGAATACATCGTTACTGCTGAATACGCCTGCTGCATCACCCAAAAAGCCGCAAAAGAAGCCGGTTAAACAAAAACCTGCCGACGACAACCTTGCTAATAATTTTTCCAACATGAATTTTAACGCCGCTGATGGCAGCGAGCGAGCGCTCAAACGGGAAAAACAACTCGCATATGTGGAACGATTTCACAAAGTAGCTCAAACTGAAATGCTGAAATTCGGTATTCCCGCCAGCATTACCCTCGCTCAGGGATTGCTGGAAAGCAATGTGGGTGAAAGCAAATTGGCTTCCAATAATAACAATCACTTCGGCATCAAGTGTTTTTCGCGCAGATGCCCCAAGGGACACTGCTCCAACTATACCGACGATTCTCACAAAGATTTTTTTCGAAAATACCAAAGCCCCTGGGAAAGCTATCGCGCACACAGTGTCCTGCTGCAAAAAGACAGGTACAAACCGCTGTATGAACTGGGCCGCAAAGATTACAGGAACTGGGCTTATGGGCTCAAAAAAGCGGGGTACGCCACAGACGCGCAATACGCTGAAAAATTGATCGCCACGATTCAGGATTTGGGGCTAAATCAATACGACTTTTAACGATTGCGGAATGTGGATTGCGGATTTCGGATTTAACTGGGATCAATCCGAAATCCGAAATCCGAAATTGTTAATGTTTGGAAAGATTATTGTACAAATTGCTCATGCGCTGCCAGAATAATTTGCCCTCGCCGGGTTTGAGTACCAGCCCATAAATCATGGCAGTAAAAAACGTAAACATGGCGTATACCAATGCCGGCTTAAGCATGTCTTCGTTGTTGAGCCATTTGCTGGCAATTAGAAATGCCAGCGATGTGTTCTGAATGCCCACTTCAACACCTAAAGTGAGCCTGTCGTTGGTGGGCAATCCCAGAAAATAGGCCATGAAATAACCAGCAGTCAGATTAATAGCGTTGCCGATGGCCAGATACGGAAAAATGGTCAATATCTCCTTTAGCGTGATGCCGGTGCCGCCTTGCGCCTCCCCGGCAAATAATTTAACAAAAAAAACAACAGCCAGCAAAATCACAGTAATCCATTTCAACGGGACCTGTACTTTTGCCGCAAACAACGGATGATAACGCTTTATCAATACCCCAATAAAAACGGGAATGATGATAATTGTCGAGATTTCTCTGATGGTAGACCAAAAAGAGAGGGCTATATCAGTATGCCCTCCCATGAATGTCTCTAATCCAAAATTCACGATGATGGGTACCGAAAACAACGCTATAAAGCTATTACTCACAGTGAGCAAGATGGCCAGCGCCGCATTGGCATTGAGCAAATAGGTAATAAAATTGGAGGTGGTACCCCCCGGACAAGAGGACAAAATCATGATGCCGACTTTGATCGCCGGAGGAAGATTAGCCAGTGTGGCGATGGTGTAGGCCACCGTGGGTAACACCAGCAACTGCAGCGCAAGCCCTCCGAAATACCCCTTGGGTTTGGCAAAAACGACTACGAAGTTTTTCCATGTGAGCGACAACCCCACACTCAGCATGATGAAGGCCAATATGCCACTAATGAGGAGGTCGATGTAGCTCATCCAATATGTTTATTCCTGCGGAACCAAATATACCCAACTTATCCAAAATTCAACGCCCCAAATGCACCAACAAAACGGAAATATCGGCAGGCGTAACCCCGCTGATACGGCTTGCTTGCCCGATTGTGCGGGGTTTCATCCTCGACAGCTTCTCACGGGCCTCAATTGATAAAGAACTTACCTGCTGATAGTCAAAATCTTCCCGCAGTTTTACTTCCTCCAGCCGGGTCATCTTGTCTACCAATTCTTGCTCTTTCAGAATATAACCTTCATATTTCAGGTTAATTTCGGCCAGTTCGATAAACTCATCAGGGTAAGCCCGAAGAAACTCATCGACCACCGGCAGGGCCTGGCGCAAATCTTCCGTATTGATGTGCGGACGAAGCAATATGGTGTGCAATTTCACTTTTTGCCTGATCTCCGCAGAGTCTTTCTCCCGCAGAAATCCATTTACATCATCGGGGCCGATGCTGGTATCTTCAAAAAAGCGCTTGATTTGCCGTGCGGCTTCGAGTTTGGCCTCTACGCGTTCCATGCGCTCGTCGGCGCCGCGTATGCCCAACTGTTGGGCCGGCGGCGTAAGGCGAAGGTCGGCGTTGTCCTGGCGGAGTAAAATGCGGTATTCTGCCCGAGATGTGAACATGCGGTAGGGCTCTTTGGTACCTTTGTTGACCAGGTCGTCGATCAACACACCAATATAAGCTTGTGAGCGGTTGAGCACAAATGGCTCTTTGTCAACAACCGCCTGGTGTGCATTGATGCCTGCCATCAAACCCTGGCAGGCTGCCTCTTCGTATCCAGTCGTACCGTTGATCTGTCCGGCGAAAAAAAGGTTTCTTACCAGGTGGGTCTCCAGCGTCAGCTTGAGTTGGGTAGGCGGAAAATAATCGTATTCGATGGCATAACCAGGCCGGAACATTTTCACGTTCTCAAAACCCGGCACTTTGCGCAGTGCTTTGTATTGCACGTCTTCGGGCAAGGATGATGAAAAGCCGTTGACATAGATCTCACAAGTATCCCAGCCTTCGGGTTCCACGAACAACTGGTGCCGGTCTTTGTCGGCAAAACGGTCGATTTTATCTTCAATACTTGGGCAATAGCGGGGGCCCAGGCCCTGAATCCTGCCGCTAAACATCGGCGAATAATCGAATCCGGTACGCAGAATGGCGTGCACTTCTTCGTTCGTATACGTAATATGACAGGGCAATTGTTGCTTCAGGGCAGGCGTATCGGTATAAGAAAACTTGCCGGGGTTCTCGTCGCCGGGCTGCACCTCCATGCGACTGTAATCCAGCGACCGGCCATCCACACGAGGAGGAGTGCCGGTCTTCATGCGGCCGGCTTCGAAGCCCAACTCCACGAGTTGCTCGGTGATGCCGCGTGCGGCGCTTTCACCGGCGCGCCCGCCGCCAAATTGTTTTTCGCCGATATGGATAATGCCATTCAGAAAAGTACCGTTGGTGAGTACCACGGCTTTGCCTGGTATTTCGAGCCCCATGCCCGTGCGCACGCCGCAAATCACGCCGTCTTTCACCACTAGCCCGTTCACCATCTCCTGCCAGAAATCGATATTGGGGTGGGCTTCCAGCATCTGTCGCCACTTGCGGGCAAAGAGCATGCGATCGCTTTGCGCGCGCGGGCTCCACATCGCCGGGCCTTTCGAACGATTGAGCATACGGAACTGCACCATCGTATGATCGGTTACAATGCCCGAATAGCCGCCCAGCGCGTCGATCTCGCGCACGATCTGTCCTTTGGCCACGCCGCCCATAGCAGGGTTGCACGACATCTGGGCAATCGTCTGCATATTCATCGTAGCCAGCAACACCTTCGAACCCAGGTTGGCCGCAGCTACCGCCGCCTCACAACCGGCATGACCGGCGCCGACTACTATGACATCATAAATTGGAAACATAGGCTATTGCACTAGCATAAACTGGCGCGCAAAATTAGCAAAATAATGCCACTCCGCGATAATCCGCCTTTCAACATAAACGAACAGCCGGCAAAAGTGTTTGATATGTCATGCTCGATCTCAATTACAAGACTTTCGGACAGGGCTTCCCGGTCATCATCTTGCACGGCCTCTTCGGCACCCTCGACAACTGGCAGACCATCGCTCGCCAACTGGCCGACCACTTCACCGTATACATCATTGACCAACGCAACCACGGTCGCTCGCCACATACCGACGATATCAACTTCGCACTGCTGGCCGAAGATTTGCGCCATTTCATGGAGTCGCACTGGATATACAAAGCCCACCTCATCGGCCACTCTATGGGCGGCAAAACCGCCATGCAGTTTGCCCTCGAACACAGCGATATGGTCGACAAACTGATTGTGGTCGACATAGCACCCAAAGCCTACCCCGGCGGCCACGAAGAGATCTTTTCAGCTCTCACTTCCCTCGACTTGCAGGCCATCGATAGCCGGCAACAGGCCGAAGTCCTTCTCAAACGACGTATCCCCGAGCAGGGCACCCTGCAATTCCTGCTCAAAAACCTCTCCCGCGATACCGATGGCCGCTTTGAATGGAAAATGAACCTGAAAGCCCTTTACCGTCATTATCCCGACATCTTAGCCGCCGTCAACGGCGCCCATCCCTTCGAAGGCACCACCCTTTTTATCCGCGGCGAGCGCTCACCCTACATTCTTGACGAAGACATGGAAGAGATTCACCGCTTGTTCACCCAGGCTACTTTGATCACGGTGCCAAATGCCGGACATTGGGTACATGCGGAGCAGCCGGAAGCCTTGTTGGGAATTTTGCGGGAGCAGTTGGGGGAGTAGGCTGAGAGAAGAGTGAAGGAATGTGAAAAGGATTTCGAGACTTTCAGCGAACAAGCTACAGTTTAACAGTCTGAAAGTCCCCAACCACTTCCACCAGCTCATTCATCATCATCGCCGTGGCGCCCCACAGCACTTTTCCCATCACATCGAAATACGGCACATTACTGATTTTGAGCTGATTGCCAAGCAGCACCTCAGTTTTTTGGCGGGCATCGGGTTGGCAAAAGACAGAAAACGGCACTTCGAGAATACCATTCACCTCTTCTGCTTGAGGAGAAAATTGGGGCGTATAGTTGACATAGCCGACGAATGGATTTACCAGAAAATTGCTGATCGGAATATAGAGCTCCGTGAGCCGGCCTAATACGTTTACCTTGGTATGGTCTACGCCGACCTCCTCATGTGCTTCGCGCAGAGCTGTTTGTTGGAGGTGGCCGTCGCCTTCTTCAAATTTCCCGCCGGGAAAGCTAATCTGCCCACCGTGGCGATCTTTGGCATGGCTTGCCATTTTTCGCTCGATAAACACGATGTGCCAATCTTCATTTTTTGGATAAAAAAGGGCCAGCACGCCTGCAAGTCTGGCATCGGGTGGTGCAAGGGGCAGATAGCGGCGGTCGAGATGCGCCATCCGGAATTGCGCTTCGCGGCCCGGCAAGGGCTGGGTCAGGCGCTTCTGCAAATAATCGATGAAGGTATCCATAGTTGAATTGCGGATTGCGGAATGCGGATAGTTTCTATGATAAATCCGAAATCCGAAATCGAAAACCCGAAATCGAAATTACTCCTTATTCGACTTCTGCAAATACAGCTCCATGGCCATTTGCATAGAAGGAGCATCGGGTATGGGCGCTTTAATGTTAATGGTAAGACCGTGTTCCTCTACTGCTTTACACGTAGTATTGCCGAACACCGCGATACGGGTATCATTTTGCTTAAAGTCGGGAAAATTGTCGAAAAGCGACTGAATACCCTGCGGGCTGAAAAACACAAGCATATCGTAAGTCACATCGCTGAGATCAGAAAGGTCGCTGCTCACCGTGCGGAACATCAGTGCTTCCTGCCAGTTGAAACTATTCTCATCGAGGTATTGGGAAACCTCTATAGCGCCCAGGTTGGAACAGGGCAACAGAATTTTTTCGTTGTTCTTGTGTTTTTTGAGTGCGGGCGCCAGGTCTTCGATGCTGCGAGTGCCTGCAAAGACTTTGCGTTTGCGGTACACTATGAACTTTTGTAAATAATTGGCGATAGTTTCTGTAAGACAGAAGTACTTGGTATCCTGCGACATACGAATGCGCATCTCTTCGCAAAGGCGGAAGAAATGGTCAATCGAATTTTTACTGGTAAACAGGACAGCCGTATATTCATCGGGACGAATGCGCTGTTTGCGAAACTCCTTGGCAGAAACTCCTTCTACGTGGATAAAGGGTCGCCAGTCTATCTGCAGGCCATATTTCTTTTCAAGCTCGTAGTAAGGGGATCTTTCGGGTTTGGGTTGCGAAATCAGGATAGTTTTCACCTTTTTAAAGGTCTCCGTCTGCGCTATACCATTCACTGTCATTCAAGTAAAGTTTATATTAACCCGTCTTAAATGTAATCCTGCACCATCGTGATCAACCTGATCAATACCATAACGGGCGCTATTTCGATGGCGCAAATATACAACAAAAAGTGGAATTTATAATAGATTAAGAATTTATTGGCAATTGAGAGCGCCCTAAACGCTCGTAACAAATAAATTACACCCGTCACGCAAAATGAAATATAAATAAAGATCTCGGCGCCATTGGGCACATAAGCGATGGCAAGATTGAGCGGCGTGAGGAATAGCCCCAGCACGATGGCGAAAACCATGATCGCAAAGCTATACATGCTTGCCTCCTTTGAAATGGGGAATATTGCGCCCAATACGGCCAATATCAGGTGCTTGAACATAAAAGCTGCGGCGACGGCGGCAATGCACAAAAGTAGCGTGACCCCATAGCCGAAGTAGTAGGGAACCTGGTAATGTCGCAACAACAAAAAGAGGAATAAGCCCCCGTTGTAAAAAAACAAGGTATATGCCGTAAGAAAAGGCGTCAACAAGCCGCCGGTGCGCTCGCGGTAAAGCTGGTTGAGCATGTTTTCGCTAAAAATAGCCCGGCTGGATTTTTGAAAAATACTGCGCATCAGCGTGATAAGCAGCGTAAGATAAAGCAGTCCTATGATTTCTGCTGTAAAAACAAACCCGCTGTCCTTGCCGAGTTTTTTGGGCGCCCATCGTTTCCGCTCGGCTTGGGCGGCTGCAGCCTTCGCCCTAACCTTGGGTCGGTCCAGGGTTGGTGCAATGAGGTCAAAAGGATTCTCTCCGGCCACAACAGAAGGTGCGGCTTGTGGGATAGCAGAAGCCCCCAGCCGGTGAGTGAGCTCAAATGGATTGTCGCTGGTCTGTGACCTCACAGGCAATAACGACAACAAAAGCAAGCCGTAAAGGAGTAGTGTCTTTTTCAAAGAAGCCCTGTTTGCGAGGCAAAAATAAGATTTTTTTGTTAATACCTTGTTAATCCGTCTTTTGGCGCTCATTTAAGAATTAATTTGCGTGATATGAAGAACAGCACCATACTACGGGTTCTTTTGCTCGGCGTTGTGGCACTCTCCGGCATCATCGCCATGCAGTCGTATTGGGTGGTGAGCACCTGGAATATTAACGAGGAAGAATTTAATAAAAAAGTAAACCTCGCCCTCTACAACGTGGCCAAGTCAATGGCCGACCTCAACAACGGCACCCTGCCGGCGCGCGATGTGGTGAAACGCCGTACCACCAATTATTATATTGTCAATATTGAAAACGAGATCGACGAGGAACACCTCGAGTACTTTCTGCAAAGAGAGTTTGAGAAGATGGCGCTGAACATAGATTTTGAATACGCCGTTTTCGACTGCTATACCAATGAGATGATTTACGGCAACTTTGTGCGCTATGACCCCATAGAGAAACACGACCTCAACCTGGGCGACTTGCCCAAAGACAACGAGTTTACTTATTACTTCGGCGTCAAATTCCCCTCGCGGTCGGGCTACCTGTTTGGTAAAATGCAACTTTCTATCTTTTTTTCCGCCATCCTGCTCGTTACGATGATTTTCTTTGCCTATTCGATGTTTGTCATTTTGCGTCAAAAACGCCTGTCGGAAATGCAAAAGGATTTTATCAACAATATGACCCACGAATTCAAAACGCCCATTTCTACTATAAAAATAGCAGCAGACACCTTTTTGTCAAACCCCGATATTCAAGCTAATCCTCGCTTGTTTCAGTATGCCAATCTCATCAATGAGCAAAACCAACGCCTCAACAACCAGGTGGAGAAGGTGCTGCAACTGGCCCGCATAGAACGCAGCAACTACGAATTGAAACTGGAAGAAGTCGACCTCTGCACGCTGGTACGCGAGGTAGCCCAGGGAATCGCCGTTCATGTGGAAGAAGCAGGCGGCAAACTCCAGTTGGATTGCCCGCCGGCAAACGCTATGGTCCGCGCCGACAAACTGCATTTGACCAATATTATCCACAACCTGCTCGACAATGCAGTGAAATACTGCCGGCAAACTCCGGATATCAACTTGCATATAAACCTGTCGACACAAACGGCACAACTCGTTGTCAGCGACAAAGGCATCGGTATCCCAAAAGAATATCAGTCCAGCATTTTTGACAAATTCTACCGCGTGCCCACCGGCAACGTACACAATGTAAAGGGATTCGGATTGGGTTTGTATTATGTTAAAAATGTGTGCGACGCCCACAACTGGAAGATCAAACTCACGAGCGAATCCGGCAAAGGCACAACGGTGGCAATACTCATGCCATTATTAAAACCTCTTACCCAACCAGGTAAAAGCGATGATATTACGATTCAATCACCCGCAGTAAAGCTGCACTGAGCCCAAACCGATATATCCGATTGTCATGAAAGCCCAAATACTCTACGTAGAAGACGATGTCAGCCTTAGCTTTGTAACCCGCGACCACCTCGAATTGCACGGCTACTCCGTTACGCATTGCGCCGACGGCAAAAAAGCGTTGGAAGCTATCCACAACAGCCGTTTCGACTTGTGCATCCTGGATGTGATGCTCCCCGAAATCGACGGTTTTACACTGGCCCAGGAAATCCGGAAAACTGATCAGCATATTCCCATATTGTTTCTCACGGCTAAGTCGCTCAAAGACGACAAAATCTTTGGATTAAAACTCGGCGCCGACGATTATATCACTAAACCTTTTAGTATCGAAGAACTCATTCTCAAAATCGAGATATTCCTGCGCCGAAGCAAGGTCGCCCCTGCTTCTCCGCCTACGCTGACTAAACTTGGCAATTACCAATTCGATTTTGACAACCTCACGCTTTCTACCGCCAACGAAACCAACCGTCTCACCCAGCGCGAAGCCGAACTTCTCCGTTTTTTCCTTTCTCATAAAAATCAGGTGCTCAAGCGCTCCGCCATCCTCGAACAACTCTGGGGGGAAGATGACTATTTCCTCGGTCGCAGTCTCGATGTCTTTATCTCGCGCTTGCGCAAATACCTGCGACACGACCCCCGCCTGCGTATCGAAAATATTCACGGCGTGGGCTTTTGTTTCCATGATGGGGCGTGAAGGCTGTTGTCGGTTATCGGTTATTGGCTTACCAAAAAGTGCGTATCGTACAAATGGGTAAGTGACAGTCCGGGGTTAGTAATTGTGTGCATTTTTGTGACAAAAAAGAGCATTAAGACAACATATAATTTGAATTTTTATGAAAATAGCCATTATCGGGACAGGGAATGTGGGCGGCGCTCTGGCCACCCAATGGGCTGCAAAAGGCCATACCATTTTGTTGGGTGTAAAAGATACCGCACATTTTAAGGGGAAAGCTCTGCTGGATAACCCTAATACAAGTGTATTTCCAATTGAAGAAGCCGCCATGCAGGCCGAAGTCATTTTGATAGCCACCCCGGCTACGGCTGCCGCAGAAGTAGCCCAATCGCTGGGCGACACCACAGGTAAAGTGATCATTGATGCAATGAACGTCGTGATGGGTCGCGGCCCGCAGGGCTTCAGCAATGCTGCCGATGCCATCTTGGCCCATACGCAGGCCCGCGACGTGGTGAAATGTTTCAACACCACGGGGTTCAACAACATGCTGAATCCCACTTACGGCGATACTGCGATCGATATGTTTATGGCCGGCGACTCGGAAAAAGGCAAACAGCTTACGCGCCAACTAGCCCTCGACGCCGGCTTTGCCGAATGTTATGACGTGGGCGGCAATAATCGCTTCGAACTCATGGAACAATTCGCCTTTTTCTGGATCAACCTGGCTATGTTCCAGGGACAAGGCCGCGAAATCGGATTCAAATTGATGAAACGATAGGATTTTCACTGCCCGACATTATCCTGCAACTCCACCAATAGTTTTTCGCAGGCGAACTTCGTGCACCAGCTGATCTGCAGTTTGCCCCCGTCGATCACCGACTTGACCTTGTGTTTGGTGACAGCCTGCCCGCCGATCACTATGGCCACCGGCTTGTTGAGGTTTTTGGCGGTAAAAGCGGCAAGCTGGTCTTTAGCCATCGAATTTAATGACAATAGCAAATTGACCCGCTGGTTGGGCTGCTCCGATTGCTCGGGCGCCGAAGCAAGCTGAAGCGCCACAAAATCGGCGGGGTCGACCGCCAGGAAACGGGGGTCTTCGCTATCGGGTTCCAGCAGGAAATCGTGGTTAAAAGGCACAATTACGCCTTTTTCAGTACCTGCCGGCACGGTCATGTATTCGTTCAGTACCAGGTACATGCCGTCGGGTAGCGATTTGGGGGCAGTAGTGGCCTTGCGAGGGGAGGAGCAGGCGGAGAGGAAGGCTAAGATTGCCAGGAAAACAACATGTTGGTGAAGACTGATCCGCATAATGTAGATTTAGGTGGAATAAAGCTATTCAATTGAAACAGCGTCTTGCAAAGGCAGGTTGGGGTTTTCGCGTTTTTTTCCGATATTTGCACCGTATAAGCATTTGATTTACAAATTGCCGCTGCCCGCAGCGCGCCCTTTATGCGGCGCCGGCGCTTTTTAACAAACAGCAGTCGTCCCAAAACAGGCACCCGGCAATACAAATAAAGCGAAACACTTTGGATTTTTCAGATTTTGGATTACACCCTTCCATCATGGAAGGGCTCGACGCGATGGGCTTTAATACGCCTACGCCTATTCAGGAGCAAACTATCCCGCACATTCTCAACGGTCGCGATATCCTCGCTTGCGCGCAAACAGGCACCGGCAAAACTGCCGCCTTCCTGCTGCCTATCCTGCACGAACTTAGCACCGCCCCCTCCGATGTGATCGATACACTCATCCTGGAACCTACCCGCGAACTGGTAATGCAGGTGGACCAACAACTCGAAGGTTTTTCTTATTTCACCGATGTACGCGCTATCCCCGTCTATGGCGGCCGCGACGGCCACTCGATGGAGCAGGAACGCAAAGCCCTCAAACAGGGCGCCTCGGTGATCGTCGCCTCTCCAGGACGGCTCATCGCCCACCTCGACCTGGGCTATGTCAATTTCGATAAGCTGCGCCACCTGGTTCTCGATGAGGCCGACCGCATGCTCGATATGGGCTTTGCCCCCGATATTATGAAGATCGTAAATATGCTGCCCCGCAAACGCCAAACACTGCTGTTCTCGGCTACAATGCCCCAGCAGATCAGGCGTTTTGCCAGGGAAATGCTGAATAACCCGGTGGAGGTTAGTATCTCTGTGTCGAAACCTGCAGAGAATATTATGCAGGTCGCCTACGAGGTGGAAGACGAACAAAAGGTGGCGCTAACCGCCCACCTCCTCCAGGATAAAAAACGCCTCGAACGCGTGCTGATTTTCGCTAGCACCAAAATTAAGGTGCGCGAACTGGCCGGCAACCTCGCCCGCCGAGGTATGAAGGTGAGCGATATTCAGTCCGACCTCGACCAAAACGAACGAGAAGAACGACTCCGTGCTTTCCGCAGCGGCGCCCTGCCTATCGTGGTAGCTACCGATGTGCTCTCCCGCGGTATCGACGTGAAAGGTATCGACCTGGTGCTCAATTTCGATGTGCCCTCCGATGGCGAAGACTACGTGCACCGCATTGGCCGTACCGCCCGCGCCGACGCCTCCGGTATCGCAATTACGCTGGTGAACCGCAAGGACCGCCGCCGCTTCGACCGCATCGAACAAACTATCGGCATGAAGATCCGCCGCATGCCCCTGCCTCCCGATTTTCAGGCGAGGCCTTCTTCAGAATCCAGGCAACAATCTTCGTCGCGCCGCCCCGCTAATCCGGCAAGGCCACAACAGCAAGGGCCCCGCAACGAAGCCCAACCTGGAGGCGAAGAACGCAGAAAAAAACGCCGCCCAAATCGGAGGAAAGGTCCGGGGAGTGGGAGTGGGCGAGTGGGCGACTAGGCGAGTGGGCGACTGTAAGACTGTACGACTATATGGTCATTGTTCGTAAAGTCGTTTAGTCTTACAGTCGTTTAGTCACTCAATAATAAGGTCTTCCTCATCCTCCAGGCGCAGCACAAAACCTCGCTTGCAGTTGATATTGCCGGGCTGGTCGTAGCCCTCCACGATGCCCTGAACATGGGCATGGGTATTGCCCGCAAGTAACAGCCTGTCGAATACATCGGTGGCGATCAACGAATCTACCCTGACTTCGAGGTCGCAATTGCGGTGGTTTTCGTCGCTCAAGCGGAAGGTCAGCGCATCTCGCACAGCGGAATCAAGGTTAATCTTGCCTTTTATCTTTACTTCAACCCCTTCGCAATCCGCAACCTCTCCGCATTTGGTATCGCAGTTTTTGGATTGCAGAAATTGGCGTACCCCGTATACTGCATCAGATTCGAGGTCGAGTTCTTTTTTGCAGGCGCCGGCAACCAAGGCCAGCGCAAAAAGCATCAAAATGAGATGTGGCCTGTTCATGGTAGTATTAGGATTTTATTTTACCAATAAGTTGTATAATGCGGTTAGCCAATGGCGTAGCACCCTGGTCGTAGTTAGACATGACGGCCACTACGTAACCTTTGTCGATCAGAATATTAAGCTGCGAGTTGAGGCCGGGAAAGCCGCCGCTGTGGCCCACGATTTTGCCATTCGGGGTTTCGTCGATGCCATAGCCATAGCCGTAGCCGGCTTCAGAGTGCGAGGTCCACATGCGCTCCAGCAAGGCTTTCGATACGAGTTTGCCGCCGGTCATGGCCTGCGCATAGCGATATAGGTCGCGAACGGTGCTATAGCCTCCGCCCGCCGGCCCGCCGCGCAAAACGTGCTTAAAGGTGTTGGTCTGCCACCGATATGGGCTCTGCGGAGCAGGAATGTAGCCGATGGCCAGGTTTTCGATGGGGTAATCCAACTCGTAGCAGTCGGTATTTGTCATACCCGCCGGCTTGTAAATATGGTCGCGGATGTAATCGAAGTAATCCTGCCCACCGGCTTTTTCGATTACCACACCCAATAATAACATGCCGGTGTTGCTGTATTGAAAACGATCGCCGGGCGTAAAGGAAAGGGTGTCGCCCTGTACCAGGGGTTTGTAGTCGTTTACTGCGCGGTACAATTCCCGCGAACTCTTCCAGTAGTTATCGTTAAAATAACTACCTAGTCCTGAGGTGTGAGTGAGCAGGTGGTGAATCGTCACCTTGTCGGTAATCGAGCGGGGTAGCCAGCTTTCGTCTACGTATTTGCTGATGGGGTCGTCAAACGATAGTTTGCCGATTTCGGCCAATTGGGCTACGGCTGTAGCGGTAAACATTTTATTCATCGAGCCGAGGTTGAACTTGGTATCCATGTTGTTGGCCACGTGAAAGCCTTTGTCGGCTTCGCCGCACACACGTTCCAGAATGATTTTGTCGCCTTTGGCGATCAGCACGGTGCCCGAGAAGGCGTCTTTATTGCACAGCTTATCAATGATAGACTGCACCGCAGGCAAGAATTCCGCTTCGCTTAGGTCGGGCTCTTTGATGTTTGTCGGCGTACGGGCCGGGCTGAATTGCATTTCTGTGATGCGCTGTTCTCCGCCTGCTTCAAATTTCAGGCTGATGCCATGCCAGCCGCCGTAGTTGCGGTCTTTTACTATCACTACGGTCTGCTCGGGGCGCTCAGGCGTATAGCTGCGTATGCTGTGAAAATCAACGCCGCCGGTCATGCTGTACAATTCGCCAATCTGTGCAATATGCTCTTCCACAGGCACAAAACTGCGGAATGGATCGGCGCATTCTGCTTCAATAAAGCCTTTGATGCGCCCGGCATCGTTGGCATTGATCACAGCGATGAGTGATTGGATGCGAGCGCCGGGTTTTCCCTTGGGCAGGGTGGAATCGTCGCGGTAATCCGGTTGCGCCAGCATGGGCAGGGCGCAAGCGGTAAGTGCAATAAAGGCAAGTCCTCTTAGCAGCGCTAAGATGGTGGGTTTTAAAGCTTTTTTCATAACAAGTCGGGTTTTAAACAAAATACGAAAAACTTCGTAGCAAAGAAACATTATACCCGACTACTGGTCAATATTTTTATACTAATGCACTCAAATGGTAGCTGTATCTGCAAAACAACTGCCGACACTACTTGCCTCCCCCCGAACCATGCCGCATCAACAGCGTATTGCGCACCAATTCGGCAATAGGATATGGCGGTGTTTTAGCCATCAGCTCGCGATAGCGCCGATCGGCTTCGTAGATCATTCCGGCGGTTTCCATGGCGTAGGCCTCCCACAATGCCTTGGCATACGGGCCCGCCTGCATGTAATCGCGTTCTTGGGCTACATTGAGTATCGCTTCTTTGTCTAAGTCGGCAGGCGCCACTACGAATTCTTGTTTGGTGATCGTCTCAGCCGGGTTTGCTTTCGGACTCACTTTCCAATAATAGCGCTGCAGCGGTTTGAAAATAGGCTTGGACAGGTCAAATGTATGGTCGGTATGGCGGGTTTCTTCCTGCCAGATCAGCGAATCCGTCTTGAGATCGTATATTTGGAATATCCACTTTCCGGGTTTTCCGGTGGGCGAATCCCACCTGAATTCCGTATTTCGGGGCAACAAAAAGCCCTTGGTGGGAATATAGGGCAGTTCCTTTTTTTTGCTTTTCCCTTTGGCGCGTTTCTTTTCCGGAGTTGCAGGAGTCGCCTCTTTTGCTTTTTTCCTTTCGGCAATACCGCTTTCAAAACTTGCCATTGACACAATACTATTTATGCGGCTGTAGAAATCGCCGGTTACGCCGCCGCGGTTGGCCAGCGGACGAGCAGGCAACGTTGCCTTCAAATCGTGTTTCCCCGGCTTGTTGAAAGTAAAAAGGATCATGCCCTGCAATAAATCTACCCGCTCGTTTTCGGCAAGTATCAATTGCCAGTCCCGGCTGATGGTAGAACCCAGCTTAAGCGGACGTAAAATGGTGTCGCCGGGCATGGTGTATTTTACCTTCCCCTGGCACTCCAGCACGATAGGATTGAACTCTTCCTGCTGGGCTTGCAGCGCGTTGGTAACTATTATTAATAAACAAGCAATTAAATAGGTCTTCTTCATGGTGAATAGCCGGGTTGTTATCAGGTCGAATAATTCAAAGGCGCAAAAATAATAATAAACTCTCACAACCCAACTACCGACCGCCGACCGCTAACTGCTAACTGCTGAGTGCTGACCGCTAACTGCTAACCGCTAACTTTTCAATATCCACGGCTACCACCTTGTATTCGGGGCATTTCGCATCGGCATCGTAAACGCTGCTGGTGATATTGTTGACATAGTTTTCCGGAAAGTGGAATGTCGTGCTCACTACGCCGGGTTTGACTACTTCGCTGATTTTTGCACGCAGCGTTATACTACCTCTGGGCGAGCGCAGGGTCACTATTTCTCCATCGTCAATATTGCGTTTGCGGGCGTCTTGAGGGTGCAACAGCAACACATCTTCGCTAAGTATGCGAGGGTTGCTGGTGCGCCTCGTCATAGAGCCGCTGTTGTAGTGCTCCAATCCGCGGTTAGTGGTAAGGATCAGCGGAAACTGGTCGGCATTTTCCAGCAATTCACGGGATTCTTCAAATTCTTTGAAATGGAATCGGCCCTTGCCTATTTTGAAGGTCGTGGTATGCAATATTTTGGTATCGCTGCCGTCTTCCGCTACCGGCCATTGCAGCCCGTTTTCGCCGAGCCTGTCCCAGCGAACGCCTTTGAAGAAAGGCACTACCTGGGAAATTTCTTCTTCCAGCAATTGCGCGGGGTCGTAATCGGGTTGCGGGTATCCCATGCGGTTCATGATATCCACTACGATCTGTCCGTCGGGTTTGGTACCGGCGAGCGGCTCTATTACCCGGTTGACGCGCTGTATGCGGCGTTCTCCATTGGTGAAGGTGCCCGATTTTTCAAAAAACGACGAGGCGGGCAGGATCACGTCGGCGTATTCGGTAGTGTCAGAGTGGAATAATTCCTGAACTACGAAAAATTCCAGTGACTCGAGGGCGGTGCGTACGTTGTTTGTGTTGGGTTCGGTTTGTATGACGTCTTCGCCCATGATCCACAGTGCTTTGAGTTTGCCTTCGCGGGAGGCTTTGAGCATATCGGGTACTTTCAAGCCGGGCGCTTCGGGAACGGGCACACCGTATATGTCTTCATATAACTGGCGAACCGCTGAGTCGTTCACATCGAGGTAGCCGGGGCCAAGGTGGGGTTGTACGCCCATGTCGGCCATGCCTTGTACGTTATTTTGGCCGCGCAAGGGGTTGACGCCTACGCCTTTCCTGCCGATATTGCCGGTAATCATGGCCAGGTCGGCAATGAGCATTACGCCATAAGTGCCCTGGAAGTGCTCGGTGACGCCCAACCCATGGAAACTCATGGCCGCGCCGGCACTGGCATAGGCTATGGCCGCCTCCCGCACCAGCTTGCGGTCAACGCCGCAGATAGCCTCCAACTCGTCGATATTTTGTGCCAGAATATGCTTGCGGAAATCTTCGTAACCTTCGGTGCGATTGGCAATAAACGATTTATCTTCCAGTCCTTCCGACACGATATAATACAGCATCATATTGAGCACAGCCACGTTGGTACCGGGGCGCAATTGCAGGTGGTATTTGGCGTAGCGGGTCAGAGGTATTTTGCGCGGGTCGATAACGATGAGCGTTTTGCCCTTCATCACCTGCTGTTTGATCTTGGCGCCCGTCACGGGGTGGCCGGCGGTGGGGTTGGCGCCGATCAGCATAATACATTCGGTATGCTTCAGGTCTTCAATTGAATTGGTGGCGGCGCCGGTGCCAAAGGTGCGCTGCATACCCAAAGCCGTGGGTGCGTGGCATACCCGTGCGCAACCGTCGATGTTGTTGGTGCCTATGACGGCGCGGATGAATTTCTGCATGAGGTAGTTTTCCTCGTTGGTACACCGCGCCGAAGAAATCCCCCCAATGGCGTCGGGACCGTGTTTGGCCTTGATGTCGCTGAGGCGGGTGGCGATATAGTCGTAGGCTTCTTCCCAACTCGCTTCTTCGAGCTTACCGTTGCGCCTGATCATCGGCGAACGCAAGCGATCGGGGTGGTTGTAAAAGCGGAAGGCATAACGCCCTTTCAGGCAAGTATGCCCGTGGTTTACTTCGGCGTCGTAAGGCGCTTTGATGCTCAGCACCTGGTTGTCGCGCTTGGATACTTCCAGGTTGCAGCCCACCCCGCAGTACGTACATACGGTGCGAACCGTGTCGGTAGCGTTTAAAGCCGCCATGGAGAATACGTCGCTGATGGCGTCGGTGGGGCAGGCTTGCGAACAAGCTCCACAAGATACGCACTCAGATTCGGCGTAAGTCGTATCCATGCTTTTGATAATGCGGTTGTCAAAACCGCGTCCTGCCATGCTTAGCACCAATTCACCCTGTACCTCATCGCAAGCTCTTACACAACGGTAGCAATTGATACATTTCGACAAGTTGGAAGTCATGTAAGGGTGGCTATCGTCGCGCTCGCGGTCGAGGTGGTTGCGGCCCTGCGGATAGCGCACTTGCCGGATGCCTACTTTTGCCGCTACGGTCTGTAGTTCGCAGTCGCCATTGGCCGCGCAGGTCAGGCAGTCGAGCGGGTGATCGGTGAGCACCAGTTCGATGATGTTGCGCCGTAGGGTTTGAATGGCTGGCGAGTCGGGGTATATCTGCAAGCCTTCTTCTATAGGCGTATGACAAGAGGCCACCGTTTTGGGATGGCCGTTGCCGCTGCGCACCACTTCTACGCTGCACACCCGGCAAGAACCGAAGGGTTCCAGGTTGGGCGCATCGCAAAGGGTGGGTACATAATCGGCGCCCAATTGCCGGCGAATAAACGACAAGATGGTTTCGCCTTCTTTTATTTCGTAAGCTTTGTCGTTGATGTAAGCTAATTTTTTCATGGCCAATGGCTTATTTCGATAAAAAAATGCGATCTAAATAGCGTTTGCCGGCTTGGACGCCGCCTGGCGTGAGCCTTGAAAATAAGGCGACAATTCTTCGGCAAAATATTGCAGAGCGTTGCGCACCGGCAGGGGAATGCCGCCGCCCAGCGCGCATAGCGACCCCTTTTCGAGGGTGGTGAGCAAATCGTTGAACAATACAGGGTCGACCTGGTATGACTCGGTTTGCGCTTTGTGGAGCAATTCCTGGCCCCGCACCGAACCCAGCCTGCAAGGGAAACACTTTCCACAGCTCTCATGTGCGGTAAAAGCAAAAAGATGCTCCAGATAGGCTATCATCGGAAACTCCTCCGGAATGCCGATGATAGAGGCGTGCCCCAACATAAAACCGTTTTGCGCAAACGATTCGAAGTCGACGGTCAGATCAGGTATTTTCTGCACCGGCACCAGGCCGCCCAGCGGACCTCCGATATGCAGTGCCTTAACTTCGCGATGGAACCCGCCACCCAGTTCTTCTATCACTACAGAAAGCGGAGTGCCCATCGATACTTCGTATACGCCGGGGTTTCTAAAGCTGCTATCGAGCGAAATTAATTTGGTGCCGGTCGACTTTTGCGTGCCCATAGCAGCGTATGCTTCTCCTCCCTGGCTAAGAATGAAAGGCAAATTTGCCAGTGTTTCTACGTTGTTGACTACTGTAGGTTTGCCAAAAAGCCCCGACTGGGCCGGGTAAGGCGGCCGCACCCGCACCTCGGGGCGCTGCCCTTCTATAGAGGCCAGCAAGGCCGTCTCTTCACCACAGATATATGCGCCGCGGGCTTTGATTACTTTGATGTCGAAATTGAAGTTACTTCCCTTTATCCTCTCTCCCAGCAGGCCCTGCGACTTCATGTCGGCAACGGCTTTTTCAATGATGACTACCGACTCGGGGTATTCCGCACGGATGTACATCACGCCGTAAGCAGCGCCCACCACGTATCCGGCGATCATTAATCCGGCAAGTACAAGCAGCGGTTGTTGCTCCAATAAATAGCGGTCGGAAAAAGAACCGGGATCGCCCTCGTCGGCATTGCACACGATGAATTTGGTATCGCCGGGGGCCTTGCGGCAGGCATCCATCTTGAAATAGGAAGGAAAACCCGCACCGCCGCGCCCGCGCAAACCCGATGTGCGAATAGAAGCTAACAGGCCTTCCGGGTCTTGCGCCAGTAGCGTTTCTACTACCTGGCTGCACGCTGCCGGCGTAAGTGCTGTGCCCGACAGAATGGCCCTTCCACGCGATGCTACGCGGTATTTATCGCGACCGTCGCAGCCGGGCTCCCGGGCAATGACCTGTTCTAAACGCTCCACATTCCCACCCGAATAATTGTGGCCCTGGTAGTGAAATGCAGAATTTTCGTGGCAACGACCCAGGCAGCACATCTCGCCGATTTCTTCTTCCGAGAAATGCGTGGCCAGCTTGGCGCGGAGCTTGTCCTGGGTGCCGGCAGCCAGACAAGCGCTGCCGTTGCAGACGTATATTTTTTTGCCCTTGTTTTCCGGGCGTGTGAAGTCGTAAAAGGTTGCAGCCCCGTATACATTGGCGCTGCCTACGAGAAACTCGTCGGCCAGCTTTTGCAGGTCTTCTTTTTCCGGTGCGCCGGTGGGTTCGCTCAATTGGCCAAGCCGCTCAAAGAGGTTGTTGTGCAACCCCTGCCGTCCTGAAAGCGATGATAGATTTTTTGACATGATGCCGCAAATTGGTTAGGTGCTTAAAATTCGTAATTTTCTATCATTCCTGTACAAATATTCAAAAGAATGCTCCAAAAATGCCAGTTTTTCCAACGAGTAGATTGATTTTTATTACCCAATATCAATTATGCATGTTTAGCTTGCATACTACTATGCTATTTTTTTTAATAAAATAATATAAATTACTCAATAGACTGCGTAATTTTACTCAATGCACTGAGTAATTTATTCAACTATGGAAAGATCGCATCTTCAAGTACTTCGTACACGCCTAGAAAATGAGCCACGCCGCTATATTCAGGTGATATACGGCCCCCGGCAGGTGGGTAAAACAACCATTGTAAATCAATACCTTGACACAACCTCACTGCCGTATCATTCTGCAGCAGCCGACAGCGTCCCTGCGGGCGACCAAAGCTGGATCGCACAGCAGTGGGAAGTTGCGCGATTAAAGCTCAAGCAAAGCGGTAATCCCGAAGGCCTGCTCATACTGGATGAGATACAAAAAATCGATAATTGGAGCGAACAAGTAAAAAAGGAATGGGATGTAGATACCAGAAACAAGCTGGCATTGAAAGTCGTTTTGCTGGGTTCCTCCCGGTTATTAATTCAAAAAGGGCTCACAGAATCGCTGGCAGGTCGATATGAAGCCGGTTATGTAGGGCATTGGTCTTATGCTGAAATGAAGGAAGCCTTCGGATTATCACCTGAGCAGTATGTTTTTTTTGGAGGTTATCCCGGCGCGATTCCACTAATCGAGCAGGAGACCAGATGGAAAAATTATGTACTTGACGCGCTCATTGAAACTAGTATTTCTCGCGATATACTCCTGCTCACTCGCGTTGATAAACCTGCTCTGATGCGGAAGTTGTTTGAATTGGGATGTGCCTATTCCGGCCAAATCCTTTCTTTTAATAAAATCACCGGACAGCTTCAGGATGCGGGAAATACGACAACTTTGGCGCACTATCTTCGATTACTCGATACAGCCGGCTTATTGGCAGGCATAGAAAAATACAGTCCGGACCAACTCCGGCAAAGAGCCTCCAGCCCTAAATTCCAGGTGCATAATACGGCCCTACTTTCCGCCCAACAACCAAATTCTTTTTTGGAAATTCAGCTTCAACCCGACAAGTGGGGGCGTTGGGTAGAATCTGCAATTGGAGCCCATCTGCTGAACTATAGCCTGCAGGAAAGATTCCAGTTGTATTATTGGAGACACCTAAACGATGAAGTTGATTTTGTAATTACGAACGGAAAAGTCGTTGTCGGTCTCGAAGTAAAAAGCGGTCGTAGCCAACGTGCTTCCGGTATGGATGCTTTTCGAAAGCAATTTAAACCTGACAAGGTATTACTCATTGGAAATGAGGGGCTTCCTTGGCAGGAATTTCTATCTTTCAACCCCATAGCACTTTTTTAATCATGTCATACGACGAAATTATCAACTGGCTGCTCGAAGGCGACGTAGCCATCCAATACCAAACCTGGCGCGACCTGCTGTCGCAAAACCGGCCGGATTTGCAAGCCCGCATTGCTCATGAAGGCTGGGGCGCTGCCCTGCTGGCCTGCCGCCAGCCCAACGGCCACTGGGGCAGAGGGTTTTATCAGGTAAAATGGATTTCGTCGCATTATTCTCTGCTCGACCTGAAAAACCTGGGCATAGCCCCCCGCATCCCAGAGATTCTCGAAACACTAGACCTGATCGTCACTCACGAAACTGCAAAAGACGGCGGCATCAATCCCTCGCGCAGTATCGAACAAAGCGACGTATGCGTAAACGGTATGTTTTTGAATTATGCGTCCTATTTCGGCATGGAGGAAAGCAAACTGAATTCCGCCGTCGATTTTATCCTCTCGCAACGCATGGCCGACGGCGGCTTCAATTGCCGGTTTAATCGCCCCGGCGCCCGCCACAGTTCCCTGCATTCTACGCTGTCTGTCGCAGAAGGCATCACCGAATACGAAAAAAACGGGTATGCCTATCGTTTGGCCGAACTCAAAAAGGCGGAGGAAACTTCCCGGGATTTTATGCTGCTGCACCAATTATTCCTGTCAGACCGCACCGGCGAAATCATCAATGGCAAATTCCTCGTCCCCTATTATCCCTCCCGGTGGATGTACGATATCTTTCGCGCCCTCGATTATTGCCAACAAGTGGGAATGCCTATGGACGACCGACTGATACCCGCTATCAAGATGGTGCAACATAAAAGGAAAAAAGACGGCCGTTGGCTGCTGCCGGCCAAACACCCCGGCCTTACTCATTTCGATATGGAAAAAGCCGGCGAACCCAGCCGCTGGAATACGCTGAGGTGCTTGCGAATTTTAAAACATTTTAAACAATTATAAAAAAACAAATAGTAATTTGCGCTTTAAAAAGCAAACCAATGGCAGAGCTTCTTAAACACTATTTTAACCATACTTTCTTAAATGAATTTGCAGATACAGTCTGTGAAGTAGTTTCCTCATTTGACAAAAAACAATTTTTACAAAAGGTATTCGACGATCAATGGGAACAACGCGAACTCAAACAAAGAATGAGGCATATCGCTATTGCACTGCATGATAATTTGTCTGGAAATTACAAAAAAGATATTAACGCTATCATTAAAATAATTGAACATATTCGAAGTAAAGGCAAAAAAGAATTTGGCATCGAATATATGTTTTTACCCGATTTTGTAGAACTATACGGACTAGACGACCTCGAATTATCCCAGGATGCTATGGAATTTATTACGCAATTTACCAGTTGCGAATTTGCAGTCAGGCCATTTATTAAAAAATACCCCGAACAAATGATGAATAAAATGCTAGTGTGGAGCAAACACCCTCACCATTTTGTCCGGCGCTTTTCCAGCGAAGGCTGCCGGCCCAGACTGCCCTGGGCTATGGCTTTGCCGGATTTAAAAAAAGACCCTTCGCCTATATTACCCATTTTAGAAAATCTAAAAAACGATCCCTCCGAATTTGTGAGGCGTAGCGTAGCCAATAACCTGAATGACATCTCAAAAGACAACCCCGACATTGTTTTGCAATTGGTCAACCGATGGCAAGGCAGCTCCAAAGAAACCGACTGGATCATCAAACACGGCTGCCGCACTTTATTGCGAAAAGCTGACGACCAGGCTTTGAATATATTCGGCTTTTCCGGCGCCGTAAATTGCAAGATTACTGATTTTTCGCTACAACCAAATCACATTAAAATTGGCGACTCGCTTCGATTTTATTTTCAACTTATTTCTAAAGAAAAACAACCCGTAAAATATCGAATTGAATACGCTATTTATTTTGTGAAATCGAGCGGAAAACAAAGCAGAAAATTATTCAAAATCACAGAAAATACTTTCCACCCCAATACGCCATACACCTTTAACCGCACACAGCGTTTTCACGATTTAACTACTCGAAAACACTACTCTGGAGAACACCGAATCAGCATTTTGATAAACGGCAATGAATTGGCCGGACAGAACTTTGAATTATTGGGCTAATCAAAGATTAGGTTAGCAGTAAACGCTAACCCAACATCAAGCATCAAGCATCAAACATCAAAAATGACAACCTACATCGCCCTCCTGCGGGGCATCAACGTAAGCGGGCACAACCCCATCAAAATGGAGGCGCTGAAAACGCTGTGCGAGTCTCTGGGATTCAGCCAGGTGCGCACTTATATACAAAGCGGAAACGTGGTGTTTGAAAGCGCTGAAAAAAACGCCTCATCACTACAGGCAGCCATCGAAGCGCAAATCAAACAGCAATTCGGCTTCGAGGTGGCGGTTATGCTGCGCACCGTTACGGAGTGGCAGCATATCATGTCGCAAAATCCCTTCCAAAGTGCCGCCGACGCCGACGGCACAAAGGTGCATATCGTCTTTTTTTCGCAGGCGCCGGATGCCGCTTTAGTCGGGCAACTGTCCGCTTTGCCTTTCGACGACGACGAATTTGCCGTTATAGATCGCGAAATGTACCTCCACTGCCCCAACGGCTATGGCAGGACAAAACTCTCGAATTCTTTTATTGAGCGAAAGCTAAAAGTGACCGCCACCACCCGAAACTGGCGCTCGGTGGTGACGCTTTCCGGAATGGCTGAAGGTTAAATGGTCTCCAAATAATCCAAATCTTTGTGGAAAGTTTCTTTCATATAAGACAAGGCCACAAACGCTATCAACATGCAAACCGCCCCGACGGCAACCGCACTGCCCACTAGTGTCGTATATTGCTGTAAATAAGCAAAACTCATCGATATGGGCACCAGCGAGCCCCGCGCAAAATTGGGCACAGTAGTCGTCACCGTAGCCCTGATATTGGTGCCAAACTGCTCAGAAGCTATTGTGACAAATATGGCCCAGTAACCCACGCCGTACCCCAAGAGGAATGCTTTGGTGTAAAACTGCGACAGGGTAATGGCGCCCGAAGACAAGTAAAAGGCAATGGTAAGGGCCGATAAGGTGAGAAAAACAAACATCGCCTTTTTGCGGCTTTTCAACAATTGGCTGAGCAAGCCGCTCGACAAATCGCCCAGCGTAAGCCCGGTATAACACCACATCACGGCGCGCCCCGGATCGGCCACCTCCCCCATGCCGTATGCCTGGCTGAATTCGCGCGCCGCCGTCACCAATATCCCCACTACATACCAGGTGGGCAATCCTATGAGTATGCATTTGGTGTATTTAAAAAATAAATCGCGATTGACAAATAACATAAAGAAATTACCTCTCGACACTTCTGCATGTTTGATATTTTTAAACATACCCGACTCGTAAACAGAAATGCGCAGGATCAGCAGCGCCAGTCCTAAGCCGCCACCTACAAAATACGCCGTACGCCAGTTCCAGTGCGTAGCTACAAAATAAGCCACCACCGCACCCAAAATACCAATGGTGGCCACGATGGTAGTGCCGATACCGCGTTTCTCTTTCGACATCACCTCGCTCACCAGCGTGATACCCGCGCCCAGCTCGCCGGCAAGGCCGATCCCGGCTACCAGTCTCAACCAACGGTATTGCTCGACTGTTTCTACAAAACCATTGGCAATATTGGCCAACGAATACAAAATAATAGACCCGAATAATACCGACAAACGGCCGCGCTTATCGCCCATCACCCCCCAGGCAATGCCGCCCATGAGCATGCCTATCATCTGCCAATTGAGCAGGGAAAGCCCGATGTTTAACAACTGGTCGTCAGCAACGCCGATGTCCTTAAGACTCTGTACACGTACAATGCTGAATAACAGCAAGTCGTATATATCTACAAAATACCCCAAAGCGGCTACTATAACGGTAGAAATGATAATCGTTTTCTGTTGCATGGCCGGTTAGTTCGTTGATCTTTGTTTTGCTGCGCTAAAATATGTTATTTTGCGATGATTATCTCTAATAATAATGATGTCTGCCAATAACGACTATCTGGCCTTCCTGGAAAACGAAGCGATCTACGTATTCCGGGAAGTAGCCGCCCAGTTTGCCCGCCCCGTAATTCTGTTTTCTGGAGGAAAAGACTCTATCGTGCTGGTGCACCTGGCCAAAAAAGCTTTTTACCCTGCGCGTATCCCTTTCCCGCTGTTACATATCGATACCGGGCATAATTTTCCCGAAATCCTCGCTTTCCGCGACGAATTGGCACGCGAAACCGGTGTAGAATTACTCGTGGGCTCCGTACAGGAAGCCATCGACAAAGGCCGGGTAAAAGAAGAAACCGGCCCCTACGCCAGCCGGAATACGCTACAAATCGTAACCCTGCTCGATGCCCTCAAAACTTATCAGGTAGACGCCGCGATCGGGGGCGGCCGCCGCGATGAGGAAAAAGCAAGAGCCAAAGAGCGCTTTTTTTCGCACCGCGACGCCTTCGGCCAATGGGATCCCAAAAACCAACGCCCGGAATTGTGGAACCTGTTTAACGGAAAAAAACACCCCGGCGAACACTTTCGCGTATTCCCCCTCAGCAATTGGACCGAACTGGATGTGTGGACGTATATCGCCCGCGAAAAAATTCAACTCCCGCCCCTTTACTTCTCCCACAACCGCAAGGTTTTTTGGCGCGACAAGGTGCTCTACGGCGATACGCCCTTTATGGTACACCTGCCGGGAGAAGAGATATTCGAAGCCCAGGTTCGCTTCCGCACCATAGGCGATGCCACTTGCACCGGCGCTATTTTCTCGGAGGCAACTACTATCCAAGACGTGATAGAAGAGGTGATCGCTTTTCGCACCACAGAACGGGGAACCCGTGGCGATGACAAACGCTCCGAATCAGCGATGGAAGACCGCAAACGCGTGGGGTATTTTTAATTGTTGTAATTGTTTAGAAGGGTTTAGTGCATGCGCAGTTTAGCGATAGGGTTTAGTTAACTAAACATACAGCTAAACCCTAACGCTAAACCCAATCGCTAAACCCTACTAAACAGTTACTAATTTTTTTGAAAAAAAATAGCATGGATTTATTGCGATTTACGACCGCCGGCAGCGTAGACGACGGCAAAAGCACACTGATAGGCCGCTTGCTGTACGACTCCAAATCTATTTTTGAAGACCGCCTGGAAGCCATCGAACGTACCAGCAAAGCCAGCGGCGAAACCGAGGTAAACCTGGCCCTGCTCACCGACGGCCTGCGCGCCGAACGCGAGCAAAAAATCACGATTGATGTGGCCTACCACTATTTTGCCACCCCACAGCGCAAGTTTATCATTGCCGATACCCCCGGCCATACCCAGTATACCCGCAACATGGTGACCGGCGCTTCTACCGCCGACCTGGCCATCGTGCTCATCGACGCCCAAAAAGGCGTACTCGTGCAGTCGCGCCGCCACGCCTTTATTGCCTCCCTGCTTCAAATTCCCCACCTGGTAGTGGCCATCAACAAAATGGACAGCGTGGACTACGACGAAAAGGTGTTTGACCAGATAATGGAAGAATTCACGCAGTTTAGCGCCAAACTCGATATGCCGGATATCGTATTTATCCCGATTTCCGCACTAAAGGGCGATAATATCGTGCAGCGAAGCACTCATATGCCCTGGTATGACGGCCCCACACTGCTCTACCTGCTTGAACACGTCCACGTGGAGCCCTACAAAAACCTGATCGACTTTCGCTTTCCGGTGCAATACGTGGTACGGCCCCACCAGCAATTCCGCGGCTTCGCGGGCAGGGTAAGCTCAGGGGCTATCCGCGTCGGCGAACCCGTTAAGGTGCTGCCCTCCGGCAAAGACAGCGCGGTGAAGTCTATCGTGACCTACGCCGGCGAACTCGAAGAAGCCCGCGCCGGCGATTCGGTGGTGCTCACCCTCGAAGACGAAATCGACATCAGCCGGGGCGATATGCTGGTGCGCGTGCACAATACACCCGTCATCGGCCGCCAGGTAGACGCCTATCTGTGCTGGATGGACGAAACCCCGATGGAGCCCGGTCGCCTGTACGAATTGTGGCAAACCTCCCACACGGGCCGCGCTTCGATTGGCGAGGTGCGCTATAAAATGGATATGGAAACCATGCACCGCCTGCCCTCAGGCTCGCTACTGCTCAACGACATCGCCTTGGTTTCGCTCCAGACTACAATTCCCTTTTTCTGGGATACCTACCGGCAAAACCAGCACACCGGCAGCTTCATCCTCATCGACCCCGACACCCATAATACGGTGGCGGCGGGCATGGTCCGGCAAGTCAACAAAGAATCGATCGCCGACCTGCCACAGGCGCCCGCCGGCAAAAAATCTGCCGACGTGGTGTGGGAAGGCTGGAATGTCAACCGCGCCCGCCGCGAATCGCGCAACGGCCATCAGGCTGCCGTGCTGTGGTTCACCGGATTGTCGGGCTCCGGCAAAAGCACCATCGGGCGTTTGCTCGAACAACAACTCTTCGACCGCGGCATCCAAACGATGCTGCTCGACGGCGACCACCTGCGACACGGCCTCTGCAACGACCTCGGCTTCAGCGAGGCCGACCGAAGCGAAAATATCCGCCGCGCCGCCGAAGTGGCCCGGCTCTTCTACGAACAGGGCAATATCGTGATCTGCACGTTTATTTCGCCCTTTGCCAAAGACCGCCAACAGGTGAGAGAACTTATCCCCGAAGGCCGCTTTTTGGAAGTGTGGGCCAACTGCGACCTCGACACGGCCATCGCCCGCGACCCCAAAGGCCTCTATGCCCGGGCCCTACGCGGCGAAATAGCCCATTTCACAGGCATCAACTCGCCCTACGAACCACCCGAAAACCCGGAAATAACACTGCACACCGCCACCGAAGACAGCGAGGCGGCCGCCCGGCGTATAGTAGAAGAATTGACGAACAAAGGGATTATTTGATGGGAACACTATTTTTGTTAACCGTACACAGCGCAAAATAGCCTCTGTGAAACCTCTGTGTACCTCTGCGTCCTCTGTGGTTAAAAAATCTATTCGGAAATAAATTAAAAAAATGAACCAACAAAAACAAATCTACTTTCACGTAGGACTCGGAAAAACCGCTTCCACCTACCTCCAGAATCGCTTTTTTACCAAATTAAAAGGCATTCACTATATCCATACTTCTTTATACAAAAAAAGTAAAAAAATAATCCACCAAACCGATCACTCTAAATACCTCGTCTCAAGAGAATTTGACCAGCAGTTGGAATCAGAAGTAAAATGGTTTTCTTCCGATTTTCCCGATGCCAAAATAATCGTATTTTTCAGACGGCAAGATGGCTGGATAGCCTCGCAATATAAACGCTTTGTAAAAAATGGATTCCCCGGTACCTTTACCCAATTTATCGATGTGGAAAACGATAATGGTTATTGGAAAAAAGAAGACCTGCTTTTCTATCCCAAATTAAAAACTTTGGAACACTATTTTAAATCCAAACCGCTGGTATTATTTTACGAAGAATTTAAAAAAGACCCCATTCCCGTATTCAACAAACTGTGCGATTTCATGGGCGCCGAATACGACCTCAACGAAGTTGATCTATCGCCCAAACACGTATCGTACAATGAGAAACAATTAAAAGTAATCCGCAAAATAGGCTGGCGTTTTTTCCGCCCCAATATGCCGCCCATCAAAAATCCGGTATGGCGATTTTTGCGTCGTATTTATCACATGGCTATCCGCTATCCCATTTTATACGGCGCCCTACTTGTTCCCGAATCCTGGGTAAATCCCGAACCACTTATCCCCCCTGCCGAATTGGAAAAAGTAAAAAAGGTTTTTGAAGAAGACTGGAAGAAATGCCAGGAATATGCGGCTACGGTGCAGCCGGGAAGCGCCGTGGAGTGAGGACTTTGGGACTGTACGACTGTACGACTATACTGGACTTTGGACGGTAATCGCCCAAGAGCTACGTCTATATAATGTCCAAAAGAAAAAAGGGGTAAATAGTAAAAAAAGGCAGAAAAGGTTAGTTAATTAAATGTGTGAAAGAAAAAACCAACCAATTCTGCCTAGCTCTTACGAAAATAGCTAAGCGCCATTCCAAAGCCTTAGCTAATGTAGTGATGGCTTTGTCGAGTCAAAAG
>Ga0209573_1000678_pt1 | contig 65339 bp, 53 predicted proteins | sample TNRBio252014_DNA_FD_185870 | JGI IMG/M metagenome (GOLD analysis project Ga0209573, IMG submission 185870) | Wastewater treatment Type I Accumulibacter community from EBPR Bioreactor in Madison, WI, USA - TNR Reactor_6/25/2014_ DNA (SPAdes)... | ecosystem: Engineered > Bioreactor > EBPR >...
TATTGAGTCGGTGGGAATTGGTTTTCATGCGGCGTACACGACATGAGGGTCTTGGAAGAACGACCTGATGAGTTCCTTGTCGTTAGCGATAACCTCCATGTGGTCGATGGCCACCTGATGCAGCACGGCTTTGTTGCGGCTGGGCGCTTTGGCGCGAATGCCATGCTTGAGCTGGCCGTTGAGCCGTTCATCGGGGTTGAGTTCCGGGGCGTAGCTGGGCAGATAGAATACCGCGATGCGATGCGCGTGGTCTGCCACCCACTGCTTGACCCGCTTGCTGTGGTGGGCGCGTAGATTATCCATGATCACGTAGAGTTTCTTGCGCTTGCCCTTGATCAGCGCCTGCAGGAAGGAAAGCAGACGGTCCACATTGAAGTTGCCATCGATGATCTCCCAGCACGCCTCGCCCTTGTTGGTGACCGTGGAGATCATCGAGAGCTTGGCGCGTGAGCCTGGCGCGTACACCACGGGGGTCTTGCCGCGCTTGGCGTAGCTGCGGCCGCGGACATCGGTGTTCACGATAGCGGCCTCATCCAGCCAATGGATCTCGGCCTTCTCAGCCCGCGCCTGCTGAGCGATGGCTGGATATTGCTCTTCCTTCCATTGGCGAATGGCCTTGTCGTTGCGCTCGTATGCCCGCTTGATGGGCTTTTGCGGGGTATAGCCCCAGCGCTTCAAGTAGTCGCCCACCGTGCGTACGCTGAGCTTCACGCCGAACTCACGCGCGATCAACTCGCTCACCGCGCCACGACCCCACAAGGCGAAGTCCAGCTTCAGTTGCTCGGGCCGCTTCTCGTTGATCAGGCTGCGCACATGCGCCTCTTGCGCAGGCACCAAGGCGCGGCCCTGCCCTTTGCGCCGCCCACCTTCTTGTAGGCAAGTGCCTTGCTGCCACCGGCTTCGTAGAGGTCGATGGCCGTGCGCACCGTCGGCCAGGTCAGCCCCGTGAGATCAGCGATCTCCATCGGGCCCTTACCCTTCTTATGCAGGCGCACCACTTGCTTGCGTCGTTCATGCTTCACCTCAAGGGTGTCCTTCCGCGCGTCGTGTCTCTTCATGCCGCGAACAAACCAATCCGCCCGTCAGGATCCAAACGAAATCTCGCCGGATCTATAAAGACAGTACTTCTTACCTGTGGTTGATCGGCCATTCGACAATGACAGCAAGTGAACCGCCCTACCAGCAACAGGCCCACATAATGTCGAGGCCAAGAGCTGAAGCGGTATCCTTTGCCACGGAAAAGATATAAAAGACCAACCCAACCATACATCCATGACCCATCGGATACTCTTCGCGCTCTTCGTGTCTCCCCTGATAGTCCCGAACATGCATGCCCAAGTGCCAAGCTATGTGCCCACCAATGGGCTCGTTGGCTGATGGCCGTTCAATGGCAATGCCAGTGATGCAACTGGCAATGGATACAACGGGACCGTGTCCGGTGCCACGCTTGATATGGATAGGCACGGAAATCCCAATTCGGCCTACGCGTTCAGTGGCTCTTCCTCGCTGATCCAAGTCGGCAGCACTTTGCCTTCGATCGATACAAACGCGGACGAAGGCCTTACCATTTCCTTTTGGGTTAAGGGAACATCCTTGTCAACGTCAAACACCGACCTATTCGACCTCCGCTCCAACGACAACTCAGCCATTCATGTGCTGTTGAACAATGAAGGGAGCGGTAATGTGCAATACAATAACCATAACGGGCCAGCTGGTGCAGGTGCTGGTGAATGCTACGCTAGTGACCCTTTCGTGCTGGACGAGTGGTTCCATGTCCTTGTCACGGTGAACTATGCTACGGAAACTTCGACCTTGTACGTCAACAACGAAGTGGCATGCGCATCAAACTTCCAGCATCCTTCTTTGACGAATCCACATCTCAATTTCGGATCTCGTTTCGACAATGGCTCCAATACGTGCTGCTTCATGATCGGATCACTTGATGACTTCGGTATTTGGTACCGCGTGTTGAGTGCTTCAGAGATCACTGGACTGTACGAAATCAACACGTCTGTCTCTTCTGGCCGGAACATTCCAGCCATTAAAGCCTACCCGAACCCCACCAAGGGATCCGTGCGCATCACGAACATTCCGCAAGGCACGGCCACCCAACTCTTCGATGCCACAGGGCGAAGTCTTCCGATCTCCGCACAGCGCCAAGGAACCGGTGTCATCCTTGACCTGAGCAGCTACCCAGCAGGGCTCTACTTGGTCCGTGCCGGGGATCGGTCGTTCACCATCGTACGCGAATGAGTTGTGGTGCCATGCACCGTCCTCCCAGCAAACGGGATCGCATCCTGTGGTGGATCGCCTTGGTGGCCTCCTTCATTGCCCTGGGTGCCATTCACCTGGCGTTGAACCGATCGTGATGCTTCTGCACCTACCCCGATCCGGTTTCGTGGGTGAAAGAGCGAACGCCGTGGCCCTCCCACGCACGCCGCCTTTCACCATCGGATGGGTCCAGCATGCACTACCTGCCGGCGATCTCCCTGAACCAATTTTGAAGGTCCGAACCGTCAATTGCAACATTCAGGTGAGCGTGTGAAAGGTTGAGAGGCCGCGATCATCGCACCCTCCTTCACCTCCTGAACGACCGCATATTCGCCAGCGTCCCGTTATGTGCCTGGCCACCGATCACTGCTTCATGGAACAAGCTGCGGTGCCATGGGTGTGGAATGTAGCAGGTAGCGCCCAAGCCCGGAGACCGCAAGGTCCGCGGGCCTTACTGCGTTCAGCCCAACCACTTCTGCCGGATGATCTGCGGGAACCTCGTCACACCCTTCATCCCGTTCTTATCGAAGAGGAATTTCTCCACATCGGCGGCCATGGCCTCCATATCGAGCGAGGCGCAATGATCGAGCAATGCCTCGCCCAGTGCCTCGGTGGTTGGGAGCTTCATCTTCTGCTGCACGTAGCGCATGTCAGGCACCACGTTGAGTCCCAGGAGGAACGATACATCGAAGAAGTCGCGGCCCTTGCTGCGCTTACGGTCCATGATGGCGTGGCACTTCTGCGCGAGCAATAGTGGTAGCGGGCAGCAGCGGATATCCTGTCGCACCTCCCAGCGGGAGAGAAAGAACACCTCGGGGACGTAGTCGTAGCGCTGCGGCTCGGTGTCCAACTGGATGAGCACCGTCTGCTCTTTGTGACCACTCAGGCCGTGCTGGAACAACAGGCCGGGCAACTTCACCTTGCAGCGGAACGCTGAGATACCCGCCATTTCGGCCGTTACCTCGTAGCCTTCTCGGGACAACTCGCGCTGAACCAGGTCGCCCACTTGCGCGAACTCCGGCTTGGTGAGTCCCAAGTTGTCGAAGTCGAGGTCCTCACTGAACCGGCGATTGCCATGGACGATGCGCAAACACGTGCCACCCAGGAACACCAGCTTCTCGGCGAAAGGTGATGTATAGATGATCTCCAACAGCCGGTACTGCAAGTATTCGCGCAGGAGGAAATGATCCTCGTCCTGCAACTCGGTCGGATAGGCCTTCTTGATGTTAGCGAGGGTGATCATGGAGCCATCGATTGAAGTTCTTCACACGGTGAGCGAGGGCAGCGTTGCCCGCGAGCGTGAGGTAGTCGGCGAATACGTCCGGTCTCAAAACCTCGCGTATGCCCGATCGATCGAGCCGCAATGCCTCGAAGTCATCTGCAGTGCGGTGCCGCACGTTCAAGTAGAGCAGATCAAGCAGCGTTTTCTCCGCGTCGGCCATCCGCACCGCCAGGCCGTTCTTCTCCAGGATGTCATAGCCGAAAAAGTAGCTCGGCTTCACGTTGCGGTAGAAGTAGCGCGTCCTTCCGATGTCGAACACGCGTGTGTGCAGCGTGGTGATGGACGTGATGTGGAACACGCCTTCGGGGATGAAGCCGTGATGCGATAGTGCCGACTCCAACGAGATGTACGATGGTGCTTGAATGCGATTCGCCACCGTCCATCGCTCGAACTGGCTCCACGGTCGTTTCGCGATGCGGTACCACGGTTTGCGCAGGCGTTCCACATAGCCCTTCCTCTGCCAATGATGCAGTTGCCGACCATCAAAGCCCGGAAAGACCAAGCGCACCTCTCGTTCGGTGAAGCACGGCCGATCTGCAAAAGCAGCGGCAAAGTCGAGATAGGTCACACGAGTTGTGGTTGAAATTTCTATTTATGCCACGAACAGGACAAATATAGCCGGTTCCAGACATATTCAAGGCCATTGGCATTCCGTCGCGTTCAGCCTAAGATCGCTCTGGGTGGAAGCGTGACCAGCCAACAAAGGATGATCCTGTTATCGACGGCTCAAACAGATCGACCATCGGACATGCTGGTCATAGGTACTTTATTCAGGTGATCCATCCCGAACAGCCGTGATGCCGCGCTCCGGGATCTGGTCGTACAGAACACCCTACGGAGCCGGTGATGAAGGTCCGGATCCCAGCCCTTCCGCACTGATCATGGCGAGTGGTGCGAACATGGAGAAGTGCGCGGGTTTCATACCATTGCGCATCCCGCCACCCATGATCGTCCGTTCCTTCCCCACCGTTCCGGTAGAACAAACGACAGCCATCGGTGAGGAGCGCCACTCACCCAATGATCCGCCACCCACTGTACTCCAGCACGAACCTGACGAGTTCCCGCTTCTTCATCGGGATGTCCCAGTCCCCATCATAATCCACCTGGGTGGGCACAAGGGCACCGTCGACGATGCTGTTCACCACGCGGATCCGGATGTCGAAGTCGAGGATGAGGGAGCTATGCGCGATGCGGTACTGCCGAGCGATCACGTTGTTGGTCACATGGTCGAACCAGGTATCCATGGTCTTGATCACCGTGCGACCATCGCGGAACTCGGGTTTGGCTGCAGCGCTGAAGACCCAGCATTGATGCCCGTTGCGTTCTCCTGCACTGATCCTGAAATCGTAGAGTGGCGCCATGTCCTCGTTGAAGAGCGCGAGCTTGTGGCCGATGAAGGGTACGCTACCGATCTCGCTTCCGGGATCGAACATGAACTTCTTCAGTTCACTCTTGTAACGTTCGAGCTTGCTGCCACGCTGTAGTTCCAGCTTGCGCGAAGCCACCGTGTTGTCCGCCACGATGCGGCCTTTCGGGAAGAAGACCTCGTCGTACATCTCGGCCGTGAGGTAGCGGAACGTGCTATCCCGGTTGCGGAGCTTGCCTGTTTCGTGGACGGTATCCAGTTGCTGCCACACTTCCGCGCCATCGCGGTGCAGAAAGCCGGTGCGGTATAGCGAGGCCGTTTCCTTCTCATCCTTCGCGCGTACCTTCAGCACACTGCGCAGCCGATGCGGATGATAACGCGTGTTGAGGAAGGCCTTGTGGAACGTGGTATCCTCCATCACCTGCTTGATGAATGCCTCGACATTGAAGCCTTCCTTCTGCGCGGTGATGACCACCTCATCCAACTCGACCTTCGTGGCGATCCGATCCACCTGTGCGCTGACGATCAACGTGGAGATGAATGTGAGTGCGGCGAGGCTCGTACGCAACAGTTGTGGGAAGCACAAGAGGGAGCGAGGGGACGAGGGTGCCGACCGCCTCCCTTTCCCGCTTGCACGCTCGACCCCTCCCACCGCTTTCATCCGCTAATGCCTGCGTGTGGGACCAAGGCTGGAATACAGTTCGTACTTCCGCTTGATGTACACGAGGAATTCGTACTGCGAAAGACCTTTGATCACCTCATCCGGCACGCTGCAGAACTCGATGAAGTCATCGAAGGCATCGGGGCTCAGCTTGATGATGTCGTACTCCACGTACTTGTGCAACAACTCCTGTAGGATGGCACGCTTGCGATCCTCGTTCTCCAGCTCGGCCACGAGACGCTTGCTCCGTTCGCGTCGGCTGAACTCCTGGTACAGCGCGGTGATCGGGCTCTCGAAAGCGTTCACGGTGGTGAGTTTGTAGTCCGACGCCTTGTAGCCCAGCTTGTCGATGTCGGCTTGGATCTCCTTCAACGTGCGTTCCGGCAGGATCTCCACCTCGGCCAGCTGCACCTGCAAGGGGATCAAGCGGATCTTGATGTCGTAGATGGCCCGATCCACGCTATCGGCCAGGCAGAGCATGCCCGTGCGGTGCCCGATGGAACCGATCATGAGCGTATCCGTACGCAACGCTTGCACCGTGAAGGACCCATCCGCATTGCCGAATGTGCCGGTGCGTGTGCGCTTGTTCACGATCATCAGGTCGTAGTACGTGTGCTGGTCGGTGCTGGTGATCACCCTGCCATGGATGGTGACCGGCTCTTGTGCACGAACCAGGATCGGCAGCGCCAGAAGGAAGAGTGAAAGGTGTTTGCGCACAGGGCAAAGGTACCCGGCACCGACGCAAACGGCGTACCGATCGGTCAGCGCGTTCCGGAAAGGACCTCCACCAGCGTAGGTTCCAGGGCACGGGCGATCCTGCGCTGTCCGGCGTTGCCCGGATGGATACCATCGCGTAGTTCCACCGCCGTAGCCCCATGGTCAAGGTCGCGGATCAACGGGATGCCATTCGTTTCCGCGAAGCGGATGATCTCCTGCCCTTGTTCGTTGTAGTGCCCCGCCTTGATCTCCGATCGTTCCGCATGCAGGTACATGAGCATCGGGATCCCCCGCTCATCGGCGTAGTGCTTCAACGCGGCGAATCCGGTATTGAATCCGGCCTCGCCCTTATCGATCCCGAGTTCTTCCTCCGCTGTGGTGGCAGGTTTGAAGAAACGTGGCCAACCATACCGGTCCACCAACTCCACGATCGCACTGATATACTGTTCATCGGGGAAGTGTTTGCGCACACCCACCACGTTCTTGAAACTCATGTTGTCGTGTGCATCGTGCGAGCTGACGAATAGAACGAGAGCCGCAGCCTTGGGAAGCCGGGTGTTGGCCAGGTAAGCCGCACAATTGTCCGGCCCCCAGCTTCCGGCACTGATGTTGAGCACCTGCACCGGTCGCCCCAATGCACCAGTGAGCGCGGTGCAGAGCAGGCTGGTGGCGAGCGAATCGTTGTCCGTGAGGCTGCCGCCATTGATCACCGAATCGCCGCAACCGAGCACGATGATGGCCGTGCTGTCCGGCTCTTCGGACCGCATGGAAAGCGAATTGTACGTGATGCGATGCCCGAAGCGATGCCTGTCCTGCGAGGGTTGTGCGATGTACTCGTAATTCGGATCGGCACGCATCAACACCGCATCACAGAAACCGTAACCCACGCGCAACACCACTTCCACGAGCACCAGGAAAGCACCCGTGCCGATAAGCCACCTCCAACGACGCCTCCAAGGCGAGCGTGTATCGTTCATCGTGCCGAAGGTAGAGGCCGCGTGGTCCGGAAAGGCGAAGGGCCCTTCCACCGTACAGTGGAAAGGCCCCTCATCAAAAGTCCTGTGCATCTATAAGCCGGGTTCTGTACCACCTCGCGATGGCCTCCACCATCTATCTAGGCCCCTTGTCGCCATGGGGCTCCATCGACCTACCCTCCGCGCTCCAACTGGCGTTGGAAGGACGGGCTTTCCTCGCTCCTGCATTTCGGAACGCGCGGTATACATGGTCTTTCAGCGCGTGAGGTTTACCAAGCTGCCCTGTCTCCAGAAGCACTGGTGCGCTCTTACCGCACCTTTTCATCCTTACCCACCTTGCGGCGGGCGGTTTCCCTTTCTGCGGCACTTTCTGTGGACCACCCGTTCCCAAGTGGCCCCCTTCCCGTTAGGAAGCACGCTGCCCTACGCTGCCCGGACTTTCCTCCCTCCACCTTGCGGCGGACGGCGGTGGAGCGATGCACAGGATGTCAAGGAACACGGTCGTTCAACGACCCGTTCAAACTCGTCAATGGCGCAGGATCTCCACCTCCGTGGCGCCCGATCCGTAGCGCGACATGTTGGCATCGTGAAAACGCACCCCATCGTAGTACTGCAACATGCGTCGCACTTCTTCACGCAGCACACCCTCCCCTACTCCGTGGATCACGATCAACTTGCGTTTCCCATCGCGGATCGCCGCCTCCAGCGCCCGTTCGAAGTACGCCAGCTGGTACTTCAGCTTCTCACCCTGGCTCAACCGCGTTTCATCCTCCACCAGCTCATGCAAGTGCAGGTCCACCTCGGCCACGCTGTTGTCTTCCGGTTTCTTCATGGTCTTCCCCGGTCGCACATCCCCCTTCCTCCGCTGCCTCCTCTCCTCCAACGCATCGTTCGCCGCCACCATACCTGCCTGGTGGTCGCTGATCCGGTAAGCCTGCTTCACGTATTCGGGATCATACGGCACCAACTCCTTCCCCGAACGCACCAGGACGAACCCGTCATCGGTGCGCACCTTCACTTGTCCGGGTGAGGGCACTTCCAGTACCACGCCACCTCCGACCTCGTCGACGAAGGCGACACGATCACCTTTTTTGAAGATCCGCCCAGCCATGCCGCGAAGGTACGGGGAGGGCACGGCTATCTTGCCCCCATGGAAGAGCGCGGCCCTTGGAAGACGATCAGCGTGGAGGAACGGTACAGTACACCGTGGATCGCGGTGAGCCATCACGAGGTGATCGACCCCAGCGGCCGTTCAGGCATTTATGGCGTGATCCACTTCAAGAACCTCGCTGTGGGGATCGTGGCATTGGATGCCGACCTCAATACCTGGATCGTCGGCCAATACCGTTACCCCCTCGGTGTGTACAGCTGGGAGATCCCGGAAGGTGGCGGCCGTCGGGATCTTCCTCCGATCGAGAGCGCACGTCGCGAGTTGCGGGAGGAGGTAGGCATCGAGGCCACGCGCTGGACGGAGATCCTGCACATGGACCTGAGCAATTCGGCCAGTGATGAGGAAGCCATCCTCTTCGTGGCCCAGGACCTCTCCTTCTTCGAGCCGGAGCCGGACCACAACGAGGAACTCGCCATGCGCAAGCTGCCCTTCGACGAGTTGTATGCGATGGTGCAGCGCGGTGAGATCCGAGATAGCCTGACGGTGGCGGCTGTATTGAAGGTGAGATTGATGCTTCTGGAAGGCAGCCTCGAACGATAGTTTTCGCCATTACTGTCAGAAGACCAGCCCGTGAAAGAGCACCCGGCCATTGGATCGGAACTCCACGCCAGGTAACGGCACCTTGATCCCATTCAGTACGAAGAGCAAGGTGCGCACAACGGCCGACCGCGACCGTATTCGGGTCAGGTCAACATCAGGGGCCAGGAAATACTGGCGATAGCGCCCATCACCCGGCACTTCAAAGGCGGTCAACATCCGGTCCGCGCCATAGCCGAACGCCACGTTCAACCAGGGTGGCAAACCGGTCGCTGGCAAGAAACGGCCCAGATCGGCACTGAGCCAGATGGTCTGCCCGTTGTAGTCCTTCAGGATCCGTTCCCCCAGCCCTTCTCCGAGCACTTGGGGGCGTTGAGGCGCGTACGCGGTCAGGTGTACGGATAGCTTCGGCGTGATCCGTTGCTCGCCCCAGAACAACTGCTGGCCCATGAAAAGGCCCGTGCCGGCCAGGTTGGCTCCCATGTCGCTGAAGGAAAAGCCCCAACCCGAAGAGGTGCCATCGAGAATTTCAACCCCGGTGAGGAATACCAGCCCAAGGCTTCCCCCGGCCAGGATGGCTTCGGATCTACTGGTCCCACAACGGTCCCAAAGTGCATGGCCCCAGTTCCCGATCGTGTATGCGCTGAAGAAATGACCAGCCTTATCCATCTGGAGCCATTCCCCCGAATCGTCGAAGGAATGGAACGCGGAACGTTCATATCGCGTATACCACGCCTCATTGAGCAAGGCAAGCCCTGCGACCATGGAACCACCTGAGACCAAAGCAGTTGCCGATCGACAGGAGGCCACCTTTCGGGATGCTGCCTCGTCTACCTTGGGAATGCTCCCCGTATCTACAGGTGTTCCTTGCTGGCCATTGGCCCCTGCGGGGACCAGCAGCAGCGAACAGAACAACGTGTACCAAACACCCGGACCGAAGCGGAGCATCCGCACCAAAGGTAGCCTCCACATGCACGGGCTTATCTTTGTGGGTCCGATCATGATCGAACTGGAAGTCATCAACCCCGGTTGAACCAGCACCCTTGAAGCATCTCCTCACCGTTCTTCTTGGTCTGTTGGGCAGTGGCGCCCTCTTCGGCATCACCGACCCCGAAAAGGCGCTGTCGCAAAAGGGCCTGCTTCTTCAGGACGGCACTGACCGATTCATCGCATGGTCCCCACACGCGGACCTTACCGCGACCATCCTTCCCGGGGACATGGTCCTGCGGGGTCCCATCGCGGCTCCCATTTGGGAGACGCGCCTCGCCCTTCGCGGGATCGGGCGGCCGGGTTCGGTCATCTCGCCTTGGGCCCCATTGTGCGTGGCCGCTTCGGACTCTTCCTTGGTCTGGACCGGAACAGGGATCAACATCCATTATCAACTGCAGACCGAGGGGCTGCGCCAGGACTTCCTTGTCGCAGAGAAACCCGGCGGCACCGGCCCACTGGAACTATCGCTTCGCCTGCGTACCGATCTCTGCCCCAGTGTTCAAGGCACGGACCTGGTCTTCCTTGCACCCGATGGCAACTTCGTACATGCCTATCGGGGACTGAAGGTCTGGGATGCTTGTGGTAGCACGCTGGATGCCTGGTTCGTCATAGGCTCGGATCCGGAGGACCTCCGGATCGTGGTGAACGACCAGGATGCGAGGTACCCGATCACGATCGATCCGGTGAGCACTACCACCGTTAACCGGTTCCTTGCCGGACCGATCGGTGGTGGGTATGGCAGGTGCGTAGCAGCCGCTGGCGACCTGAATGGCGACGGTTACGGGGATGTCGCCGTGGGCGCACCGGAAACCGCCAACGGTGGTGAGGTGTACGTGTATTACGGCACATCGGCAGGCATCGGCGCCGCACCGAATGTCACGCTCAACTGTGGCTTCCCCGGTGCGAACTTCGGATTGGGTGTCGATGGTGCGGGCGATGTGAATGGTGATGGATTCGGCGACCTGATCGTTGGGGCTTCGGCGTGGAACAACAACGGCGCGACCCCTGTGGAAGGAGCTGTCTTCGTCTATCACGGGTCCGCTACAGGGATCCCGGCCGTACCGACCGCTACCCTGGAGACCAATACCGCCAACAGCTACATGGGGTCGAGCGTGGCGGGCCTGGGCGATATCAATGGCGATGGTTTCAGTGACATCGTCGCGGGTGGATGGCTCGCATCCTATCCCAATTCCAACGAGGGTGCCGCTTGGATCTTCCTGGGCACGGCCACCGGGCTCAATCCGGTTTTCCGGCACCGACTGGAACGCAACTTCGGTTCGGCACAGTTCGGATTCTCCGTGGCCGGTGCTGGTGATGTGAATGGCGATGGCTTCAATGATGCCGTGATCGGCGCGCACAAATACCGCCTGAACGTAGCTGCGCCCGCCGTGGATGGCGCCATCTTCGTGTATCACGGTTCGGCCAATGCCTTTGGCGCAGGACTGAACCCCAATCCAACGCTCACCTTCAATACGACCGGTTACTCCACCAGGAATGGATGGTCCGTTTCCTCCGCCGGTGATGTGAACGGTGATGGGTATAGCGATGTGATCATTGGCGACTGGCAGGACCAGATCGGTGCGGAGGTGTACGAGGGTGTGGCCCTGGTCTACCACGGGTCGGGCACCGGGTTGAACACCGTTCCGGCCACGGTCATGCAAGGTGGGGCCGCCAACCTGTACCTGGGCAGGAGTGTGGCCACCGCAGGGGATGTGAATGGCGATGGATACAGCGATGTGTTGATCGGATGCAGCCTGTGGGCGAATGGCCAAGCCGGCGAAGGGGCCGCGTTCGTCCACCTGGGTTCCGCAACGGGTATCAGTTCCTCCGCTTTCTACCGCTATGAGTCGAACGTCGTTAACGCCAACATGGGTGAATGGGTGAGCACGGCCGGTGATGTGAACGGAGATGGATACAGCGATATGATCCTGGGCGCGCCCGGTCTCGCCGGTGGCCGCGCGTACATCTACCACGGGGGCACCTATAATGTGAGCACAACCCCCACCGTGACCCGCGCCTCGGGGATCGCGAATGCACGCCTTGGCTCTTCCGTGGCCAACGCCGGTGATGTGAACGGCGATGGGTATTCCGATCTCGTGATCGGTGCACCCAACGCCACGAACGGACAGGCCAATGAGGGCTTGGCCTACATCCACTATGGCAGCATCACAGGTCCTTCGGCTACCCCTTCGTTGACCCTGGAAGCGAATATCCCCGGTGCCGCTTTCGGGCATTGCGTGGCCAGTGCGGGGGATGTGAATGGCGATGGGTACGCCGATGTGATCATCGGTGCGCCGCAAAGCAACGGGGTGGGCATGGCCTACCTCTACCACGGCAGCGCGGCAGGCCTCAGCACCACCCCTGCCTTGACCCTATCGGGTACCTCCGGCTCCCAATTCGGCTACGCGGTCTTCAAGGCCGGGGACCACAATGCCGATGGTTATTCCGATGTACTGGTCGGCGCACCCGGCAGCGACCTGGTCCACGTGTATCCCGGATCCGCCACCGGCCTGGTCCCGACACCGGTGATCTTCAATGGCCCCGTTCCGGGAAGCCGCTTCGGTGCTGCGGTCTGTACCGCCGGTGATGTGAACGGCGACGGCTTCTCCGATATGATCGTCGGCGCACCGGACCTTTCCGATGGCCAGGCGCTGGAAGGTGGTTTCTACGTCTATGCCGGAGCCCTCCTCAACCTGCCTACCACAGCGATCTTCTGGGCCGCGAGCAATGTCGCCGGTCGGAAGCTCGGAACCGCGGTCGCAGGCATTGGCGATGCGAATGGGGACGGGTTCTTCGATGTGGCCGGCGGCGCGCCGTTCACCAGCAGCCCGGAGGTCAATGAAGGCTCCCTCCAAATGTACTTCGGCGGTGCCGTCCCCTCCGGCTTCGTCGGAAGTGGTGTCGTACAAAGCAATATTCCGGGCGCACTCATGGGCACCAGCGTGGCTGAGGCCGGCGATGTGAATGGCGATGGTTATGCGGACATGATCGTTGGCTTACCCGGCATCTCCAATGGACAGGCCAACGAAGGCAGTGCATTCGTGTACTTGGGGTCCCCGACCGGCATCAGTGCCACGAACTACCAGGCGGTGGAATCCGATGTCGCCAATGAAGCATCCGGATCCTCCGTTGCCGGTGGCGGCGATCACGATGGCGACGGATACAGCGACATCATCGTAGGCTCCCCCACAGCGGCTCCCACATTGGCCAATGAGGGGCTTTTCCGCACCTATCGTGGCAACAATGGCCTTGCTTACAATCGGCTCACCCGGCAGTACATGGTCGACCTGGTCCTCCCTCTGGCCACCAACAGCATGGACCCCGACGACTGGTACTACTTCGGCATGGGGCACCGCGCCCGCAGCCACATCCAGCGCACCCCTGCACGCCTGCAGTGGGAAGTGGTGCATGAGGGCCAGCCGTACAGCGGTAGTCCCATCACCAACAGCGTGTCGGCCACCGGTATGAGCGCCACCTACACGGACCTCGGCCTCGCCGGAGTGCAGATCAAGGAGGTGGTGCCCAAGATCCCCGGTCGCTACCGCAACAAATGGCGTGTGCGCGTGGAATACCCCATGCACAAGTCCATCGATGGGCAACGCTTCAGTCGCTGGTTCTACGGTTATGCTTCTGCGGTCGGCGATATCGGCATCCTACCGATCGAACTGATCAACATCCAGGGCCAGGCGATGACCGAAGGCAACCTGATCACCTGGTCCACGGGATCCGAAAGGAATAGCAGCCATTTCATCGTGGAACGTGGCACCAATGGGGTGGACTTCGCACCGATCGGCAGCGTGGAGGCGAGTGGGACCAGCCAGAACCTTCGGTCCTATTCCTACTTGGATCAGGATCCGCCGGATGGCCTTGCCTATTACCGGCTCAGTATGGTGGACCGCGACCTTACCGGGGAGTTCTCTCCCGTGGTGGCCATTCAGCGCGGTACAGACCAGGTGCTCCTCTACCCCATCCCGGTCGATGATGCCCTGTTCTGGAGTTCCATGGAGAAGCCGGTCTCCCGCGCCGTCATCCTCGATGCGACCGGGCGCGTAGCGGTGGATGCCGCCACCGCGAACGATCACCTCATGGGAAGTCCCTTGGAGCAGCTTGCCACCGGCAGCTACAGCATCATCCTGTACGATGAACAGGGAACGGTGCTGGCCCGTTCGCGCTTCATCAAACGTTAAGCTCCGATCGCCGCACGGGTGGCCGTGAGGATCTTGCGTGCGTTGTCCAACGTATCGGACTCCGCATAGCAGCGCAGTACCGGTTCGGTCCCGCTCGCACGGATCATCATCCACTGGTCCTTGTCCATGTGGAACTTGAACCCGTCGATGGTCTCCACGCTCTTCACCGCGTAGTCGCCGAAGCTCTTGTACACGCCGCTGGTGCAATTCCTCAGCACCTCCTGCTTCAATGTTTCGCTGATGTGCAGGTCGTTGCGCTCGTACTTGAAGGGACCCACGATCGCATACACCTCCTCGATCAGATCATCCAGGCTCTTGCCGCTCTTGGCCATGAATTCCCAGATCGTGAGGCCCATCCAGATGCCGTCGCGTTCGGGAATGTGGCCTTTGATGGCGATGCCACCGCTCTCCTCACCGCCCAACAGCACGTCCTCGTTGATCATGATGCCGCAGATCCACTTGAAACCGATCTTGGTCACTTGGTACTCCAGGCCGTAGTGGGCGCAGAGTTTCTTCACCTTCGGCGTGGTGCTCACGGCCACCACCACCTTGCCAGTGAACTGCTTGTACTTCACCAGGTAGTGGATCAGCAACAAGATGATGTGGTGCGAGTCGATGAACTCGCCCTTGCCGTTGTACAGGCCGATCCGATCAGCATCACCGTCCGTGGCCAGGCCGCAGTCGATACCGCCCTTCTTGATCAGGTTGCTGAACTCCTGCAGGTTCTTATCGATCGGCTCGGGCGCCTGACCCATGAACGAGGGGTTGTGGTCGCAATGCAACATGGTGGCCTGTGGCAGGATCCGCTTGATCACGTTCTGGCCCGCACCGTACATGGCATCGTAGCCCCAACGCAGACCGCTCTCGCGAATGGCCTTCATGTCGAAGTTGGCCTCCACATGCTTCACGTACATGGTCTCCAGATCGATGTCCTTGATCAGCCCATCGGCCTTCGCCTTCTTCAGATCGATGTTGGCCAGATCCAGACCGTGCTTCTCGGGGATGATGTCCTCCACCTCCTGCACATGCTCGGGGATCAGCGGACCGCCGTAGATCCCTTTCAGTTTGTACCCGTTGTAGCTCGGCGGGTTGTGGCTGGCCGTGAGGATCACGCCCATCGCGCTCTTCGTGTTGAAGGCGCCGAGGCTCACCATCGGCGTGCTCACGAAGCCCTTGGCGAGGTGTACGGTGATGCCGTGGCTCACGAACACCTTCGTCGCCGTTTCCGCGAATAATTCTCCAGCGAAGCGGCAGTCGTGCCCGACCACGATGCTCGGTCCGGTCGGGAAATTCTTCTTCACCCACTGCGCCACGGCCACGCTCACGCGGGCCACATTATCCACGGTGAAATCATCGGCGATGATCGCGCGCCAGCCGTCGGTACCGAATTTGATCCTGGTCATTGCTGCAAAATGAGGGGCGAATTTACAGGGACCGGTCCTTTCGACCATCCCTGTTGGATACGTTGCGCCGATCATCTACCGGAATATGCCCCGTTGGTTCAAGGCGCGTTGGTATTTCCGGGCGTTCACCAGATGCTGCTCATAGCTGCGGCTGAAATCGGAATACCCGCTCAGATCGGCCCGGGCGCAGAAGTAGAGGTAGTCGTGGCCCTCCGCATCCAGTACCGCATCGATCATGCTGGTCTCGGGCATGTTGATGGGGCCGGGAGGCAGGCCGAGGTTCTTATAGGTGTTGTACGGGGACACCACTTCCTTATCCGCGTTCAGGACCCGGCTGATGCTGTCCAGGCCAAGGGCGAATTTCAAGGTGGGGTCCGCCTGTAGCGGCATCCCAATGCGTAGTCGGTTCAGGTATACCCCGGCGATCCTTGGTGCATCGGTACGTTTCACCGTTTCGGCCTGCACGATCGAGGCCAACGTGACCACCTCCACGGGCGATAAGTCCAGCTCGGCGGCTTTGGCCTTTCGTTCAGCGCTCCAGAACCTGGCATGCTCCTTCCCCATCCGTTCAAGGAACTGCTCGGGGGTGGTGGTCCACCAGAATTCATACGTGTTCGGCACGAAGGCGGCGATGAAGGTCTCCGGCGTATAGCCCGCCTTGCGCTGCGTACCACCATCCATGAGGACCCGCACGAACGCCAGTGAATCCGGCTCCAGCACACGGCCCAGTTTCCCCGCGAGCTCGGGCAATCGCCTTATGCCATTGAAGGTGACCCGAACCGGCTCCTGCTCGCCGGAGCGGAGCTTGTTCACCAGCGCGTTCATGCTCATGCCATCGGGGATCCGATAGCGACCCGGCTTCACATTGGTCGTGTACTTCTTGCGGTCACACAACCAACGGAAGGCCGTTTCATCCTGGATCGCGCCAATGCGCTGCAGACTGTCCACCACCACGTCCAGGTCGGCACCACGAGGGATGAACAACACCGCGCTATCCGCCTTGAAATGTGCCGCCGGACCGGTCACGCGTACCCAGGCCCACCATCCCGCGACCGCAAGCAGCACAAGGATCACCAGCGCGGTCCCAGCAGCTATCCGCCTACGTCGCGCCATCGTTCAGATCGAAACCGCCCCGTTGAACACATACGACACCGGACCGATCAATCGGATATCCTTCGCCCCCTCCGCATCCAACCTGGCTTCTACGGTAAGTGTTCCGCCTGGCGTACTGACCCGTACCGGGGCGCGGACCGATCCGCGCATCAAGGCGCTCAATGCCGCTGCCACCACACCCGTCCCACAACTCAATGTTTCCGCTTCAACACCACGTTCGTACGTGCGCATTTCAACGGTACCGTTCGCCACGCGTAGGAAATTCACATTGGCACCTCCCGGTGCATGCGCAGGTGCATAGCGGCGTTCCGGTCCTTCGTGCATGATCGCGACCGAAGCAGGATCATCCACCCACACGAGTTCATGCGGCGATCCGTTGTGGATGAAGTCCACGCTTTCGCCATCGGATCCACGCTTGATCATTGCCACATCGCGCAAGGTCACCGCCACGAGTCCATCGCGCCACTCACCCTGATGAAGCCCATCAATGGCCGTGAACGCGGCTGGGCCACGCGCGCCGATCAGGCCGCTCCAGAACGCGAACGCACATCGGCTGCCATTGCCGCAGAAGCTCCTGCTGGCATCGGGGTTGAAGAACGCCATGTGGAAGTCCGAAGAAGGGTCTCGTGGCCCCTGGATCAGGATCAAACCATCGCTGCCGATGCCGAAATGGCGGTCGCACAGTCTCCGCACCAGCTCGTCGGTGACCGGAAACATTCCCTCCCGGTCATCGATCAGGATGAAGTCGTTCCCCGTCCCGTGCCATTTGGCGAAGCGCAATTCCATAATCCTGCAAATATCGGGGGTCGCTGGCGCTCCTTGGTATTCACAACAACGCCCATCGCTCGGAATGGCCTCGCAACGGAATTGAACCGTATGGCATTCAGGTCGAACGTGGCGGAACCGTTGCGTTCGCTGCGCCGTTGCGTTGGCACAATTCGCTGATCAACAATTCTTAACGCGACAAGCCGACACTTCCAGCCTGTCAAAGCGTTCAAAATGCATCAGCGGTACGAACTTTGATCCGCGGACATCACCAATCGAACGACCAGATGAAACGTGCACTCGGATATTTCTTCATGGGCCTCGCTGGTGCGTTGATCGCACTTGTGGGACGTGATGCCCTTACGACCAGCAAGACCTCTTCAAGCCAGCCGGCAACCACGGTGCCGCAGGCTCGGTTCGTGAACCTGCCGACCACGGACGGCGGGACCACTACGGCCTTGGACTTCACATTCGCCGCTGAAAGAACGGTGAATGCCGTGGTACACGTGACCACGGAGACCGCCGTGAACGTGCGGGACCCCTTCGCGGACTTCTTCTGGGGCTACCGGGCACCACAACAACAGCAATTGCGCCAGGGTGCCGGGAGTGGCGTGATCATCAGCAGCGATGGATACATCGTGACGAACAACCACGTGATCGACGGCGCGGACAAGATCCAGGTACACCTGAACGATCGACGCATGCTCGAAGGCAAGGTGGTGGGCCGGGATCCAGGCACCGATCTGGCCTTGTTGAAAGTGGATGCCAAGGACCTGGCCACCGTGCCTTATGGCAACAGCGATGACCTGCGGGTAGGCGAATGGGTCCTTGCGGTGGGCAACCCGATGAACCTGACCAGTACCGTGACCGCCGGTATCGTGAGCGCCAAAGCGCGCAACATCAACTTGCTCCAATACGATGCCGCCCGCGATATCATCCCCTTGGAATCCTTCATCCAGACCGATGCTGCGGTGAATCCGGGCAACAGCGGTGGTGCCCTGGTGGATGCCAGTGGGCAACTCGTGGGGATCAACAGTGCGATCGCAAGTACCACCGGAGCCTATTCGGGGTACAGCTTCGCCATACCATCGAACATCGTGCGTAAAGTGGCGAGCGATCTGTTGGAATTCGGCAGTGTCCAACGCGCCTATATCGGTGTCAGCATCCGCGATATGGATCAGGGCCTTGCCGACGCTGCCGGAATGGACCGGATCAAGGGTGTGTATGTGAACGGGATCACCGATGGCGGCGCTGCCCAGCAAGCAGGCATGGAGACCGGCGACGTGATCGTGAAGGTGGGCACCATCGAGGTGAACAACGTGCCGCAGCTACAGGAGCAGGTCGGGAAGTTCAGGCCCGGCAACAAAGTGCCTGTTACCGTCCTCCGCAATGGCGAAGAGCGGGTGTTCGATATGACGCTGCGCGGAAAGGAGGGTTCCACGGTGGCCGCTTCGAACACCCTCAGCCGTGGTTCCGCGACGCTCGGTGCGGAATTCGGTGCGGTGTCCGGTTCCGAATTGAAGGCCCTGGGTCTTGATCATGGGGTGCGGGTGACCGCCATCAACGGTGGAAAGTTCCGCAGCAGCGGGATCAAGGAAGGATTCATCATCACCCGGGTCGACCAGGACGCGGTGAAGGATCCCGGCCAACTGGCCAAACTACTCGAAAGCAAACGTGGCGGGGTTCTTGTAGAGGGGGTCTACCCCAATGGCTCCAGGGCCTATTATGGCTTGGGTCTTTGAACGGAATCCCCTATCCGACAAGGGGTAATGGAGCGATCGACCTTTCATGCGCATTCCTGCTTGTCCGGTACCGGTGGGGGGTCGTACCTTCGCAGCCCGACCGGTATGTGACCCTGCGCCGTTCGGTTCGTCCATACCACTCTCGCACCACCTAAAAAGACTCTTCGCGCATGGCATCAAGGATGCGTCAGCTTAAGATCACCAAGTCGATCACCAACCGGGAAAGCCAGTCGCTGGACAAGTACCTTCAGGAGATCGGCAAGGAAGGCCTCATCACCGCCGACATGGAGGTGGAATTGGCTCGGCGCATCAAGGAAGGTGATGGACTGGCGCTGGAGAAATTGGTGAAAGCCAACCTCCGTTTCGTGGTATCGGTGGCCAAACAATACCAGAACCAAGGTCTTAGCCTGCCTGACTTGATCAACGAAGGCAACCTCGGTCTGATCAAGGCCGCCCAACGCTTCGATGAGACCCGCGGTTTCAAATTCATCTCCTACGCGGTCTGGTGGATCCGCCAGAGCATCCTCCAGGCCCTGGCCGAGCAAAGCCGCATCGTGCGCCTGCCACTGAACCAGGTGGGCAGCCTGAACAAGATCAACAAGGCCTTCGCCAAACTGGAACAGGAGTATGAGCGCCCACCCAGCGCCGATGAACTGGCCACGTTCCTGGACCTGCCCGCCGAGAAGGTGAGCGATACCATGAAGGTGAGCGGCCGCCACATCAGCATGGATGCCCCCTTCGTGGAAGGTGAGAGCAACAGCCTGCTGGACGTGCTACCGAACAACGACAGCGCCCCGGCCGACCGACTGCTGCTCAATGAATCACTGGCCAAGGAGATCGAACGTGCCCTGTGTACCCTCACCGAACGCGAACGCGACGTGGTGAAACTCTTCTTCGGCATCGGGATCAACCACGGCCTGACCTTGGAAGAGATCGGCGCCAAGTTCGACCTTACCCGCGAGCGCGTGCGCCAGATCAAGGAAAAGGCCATTCGACGACTAAGGCATACCAGCCGAAGCAAGCTGCTCAAAGCTTACTTGGGCTGATCCAATAGAGGGGGCTTCGCGGCCCCCTTATGTTTTACCTGAAAACCCCAATCCCTCACCCCAACCCGCTAATGGAGACAGTAGCTGCTACCGGATACGAAGCCGGACTGAAGGAACATGTGGACCGTGAACGTGCCGCGGTGGACCTGATCAACTCGGTCGGCCAGTTGATGTACGGCAAAGGCGTGGAGCTCGTGTTCTTCCGCAACCACCTGCTTGACATCAGTATCTCTGAAGTGATCAAACTCTTCAAGTATGCCGACCAGGTCGTGAAGAAGCCCGTGGACGTGTACACCACCGCCGACGTGGCCCGTGGGCTGCTCGCGCTGGACCTGGCACCGAGCAAGATCGATATCGGTAAGCTCACACATGAGTACACGACCTCAGGCAAGAAACCGATCGCCGATTTCCTCAACGACCACCTGAGCGGCTTCATCGGGCAGGACAAGCACAAGTTCAAACCACAGGATGTCGTGCTTTATGGATTCGGGCGGATCGGTCGCATCGCAGCCCGCGAGCTGGTGAAACAGGCCGGCAAGGGGCAACAGCTTCGCCTGCGCGCCATCGTGACCCGCTCCCTGACCGACGCCGAGATCGTGAAACGAGCCGCACTGCTCCGCAACGACAGCGTACACGGCGCATTCAAAGGCACGGTGATCGAGGACATCCCCAACAAGCAGATCGTGATCAATGGCCAGCAGGTGCAGCTGATCGCGGCCGCGAACCCGGAGGACATCGACTATACCCAGTACGGCATCAACAATGCCCTGGTGATCGACAACACCGGTGCCTTCACCAAGCGTGCCGATCTGGAACGCCACCTGAAGAGCAAGGGCGTGGCCAAGGTGCTTCTCACCGCTCCGGGCAAGGAGGTACCGAACGTGGTCTATGGCATCAACCACAAAGACCTGGACATCGAGAACGAGAAGGTGTTCAGTGCGGCCAGTTGCACCACCAATGCCATCTGCCCCGTGCTGAAGGTGGTGGAGGACAATCTGGGCATCGAGAAAGGACATATCGAGACCGTTCACGCCTATACGAACGATCAGAACCTGCTGGACAATTACCACAAGGGCCCGCGACGTGGTCGCAGTGCGGCCATCAACATGGTGATCACCTCCACCGGCGCTGGTACCGCGGTCTCCAAGGCCATTCCGAGCTTGAAGGATAAGTTGACCGCCAATGCCGTGCGTGTCCCCACTCCGAACGGCTCCCTGGCGATCATGAATCTTACCCTGAAGAAGCCCATCGATGGTGGCGTGGAAGGCATGAATGACCTGATCCGGAAGGCTGCACTCACGGGCGATCTCGTGAACCAGATCCACTATCAGGTCGACCCGGAGCTGGTGAGCAGCGACATCATCGGCGATACGTGCTGTAGTGTTTTCGACAGCAATGCGACGATCGTGGCAGCGGACGGAAAAAGTGCCGTGCTCTATGCCTGGTACGACAACGAATTCGGCTACACCAAGCAGGTGATCCGCCTCGCGAAGCACGTGACCAAGGTGCGGCGGCTGGTCTACTACTGATCCTCCCGACCCCTTAGAACACGGAAGCCCTCCACGCCGGAGGGCTTCCGCTTTTCAACCTGTACCCAAAAAAGCCGGGACCAGGTTCTCACCATGGTCCCGGGATCCAAGCGGGAAGGCGTCTGCTCCGAACGGGACTCCCCTCCTGGACTCATCTATATGTCTCTGGCTGTCAGAATATAAAATAGGCATAACATGGTGATCGAGGCAAGGACCAAGGAGACCCTGGCCATGATCTCATCCCGTGCCGCTGGAAGTCTCCTGCTGTTCATCGTATTCAGGATCTGCTGAACAAAGCTCCATTCACTTCATTCATGCCACAATACCGACAAATGGGTATTTTTCATGGTCCCGAGCAAATACCATCCACGCGTTCAATACCGGCCGATCCACTTGCCCTCTTCCGGATGACCTCTTCGCAGAAGAGGTTCCGTAGGCCCCGCTACGCCACCTGGTCCGGGTATCGTCCTCCGAATAGATCACGGCGCATCCCTTGGCCGACCTTGAATGCGTAATACCCTTTCACCATACATATCCACTCGACCTGCTTGCTCTTTGTCCGTGCGACTTCTCCGGCAAGGTCGCTCCGTAGGCCCCGCTACGCAGCGACCTTGCCGTATCGTCACATGGAAAAATAGCGGCGCATCCTCAGGTGCCTCTGTATGGCGAAAGGGTATGAATGGTATGACACACACCCCACCATGAGCCTGTGAAGTGGAAATGCTGGTCCTACGCCAGCTCAGGACCACACTGATCCCGGCCCCTGGAACGAGCAGGGCCGCCTCTTTCGAGGCGGCCCTGCTCGTTGGGTCGAATGTCCCTTGATCAGTGTTGGACCACGATCCGCTCGGTACGGATCATGTCATTCGCCGCGATGCGCAACAGGTAGACCCCACTGCGTAGTTGCGCCAACTCCAAGCCGGTGCTCAGAACTCCTGCTTCTGGTCGTGCCATGGTGGTGAGTACACGCTTGCCGGTGAGGTCATACAACTCAATGCCCACCTGCTCGACAGACGCATCCAGATTCCGGACCGACAGCGCGATGCGATCACCGGTGTTCGGGTTCGGCCATACGGTCACTTCAACAGGTGCTACAGCCCCGGTCGTGGTCGCTGTGGCGGGTTCACCGGCCATGCCCGCACTGGCCCCACCTGCGATGGTGACCAGGCAGTAGCTGCCCCATGGGCACCACGTGGCACCCTGATCCTTGCTCACACGCACACGAACATCGTAGGTGATCCCCGGCACCAGCGGGTCATCCGTCCAGTTCAGGACGCACACGTTGTTGTTGCGGGTAACGACCTTGGTGAAGTTCCCTTCACCCGGCACAGTGAACTCGAACTGGTAGCGGTTCGCACCCGGGCGAGACCATGCATAGATCTTGGATGTGTTCGTACCGAAAGGCTTCAGAACACCACAGGAGTACTCCGCCATGGTCGGGGTATTCACCAAGTGGGTCGGCGGGCATGCTGCCAAGGCGGCATCCAGCTTGAAGCGGCAGGCTGGTCCGAAAGGCAGGTTCACACCGGCCACACGTCCACGGATACGAATGTTCATCAGAACGCCTTGCGGGATCAACGGTGTGGTGGGGGTATTGTACCAGTTGTTGATCTTCATGTGGCAGGCCCTCGTGGCCGACGCCGGAGAGAAGCCATCGCTCACATTGTGGCTACGGAACTTGCGATAGCTGTAAGACCCATCGGGATCGAAGATCCAGAACTCGTAACCGCTGTTGCTGGGCTGCACCGCGTTGGACCCACCGGGCACCCAAGTGGCGCTCACCGCCGTGTTCGCCGTGGCTACGACATACTCATTCGCAGTCCAGAATTCGCGGTCGCAGTGGGCGAAGATCACCCGGTCCTCCCCGAGAGGCAGGCAGAACCCTTGGCCACCGGCCACTGCACTGACCCCACCGAACTGGCCGTCGGCGTAGTTGTCGATGATCCGGGCCTCGTCACCACCGCCCATCTTCAACACATATCCACCGGTGCTCATACCATCACCAGCGCTATCGTAAACACGCAGCGCGTAGCAACCATCAACCAGGCAGCACTGCTCCCCGATGGTCTGGTTATTCACCCCAACATAAGGGCCACCCTGACAGAGCGCCGCCCCGCCGCCTTCCGGAACGATCTCCCATGTGGTCTGGGCGCCATTCGCATCGGTGCTGATGACCAGGTTCACATACTGGTCGCAACCGACCGGTTGTCCCACGCACGTGCAATTCTGCGACCACGTATCCCCGGTCGTATTCGGGTTCAGGTCATCGCAGGGCGTACCCGGGATCGTAAGCGTGAGCACAAGGACCTCGGTCACACAACCATTCTGATGCGAGTAGCTGCCGCTTGCCGTGTAAACCTCACCATTGATCGGCCAGAGGTAGCTCGTTCCGCAGGCGCTATGGTTGGTCGTGTTCGTGGAGCCTTCTGTGATCGTCAGCACCAACGTCTCGGTGTGGCAACCGCTCACGCTCGTGTAGGTCCCACTGGCCGTGTACGTCTGCCCATTCACACCCCAGGTGTACGTACCACAAGCCGATTCCGTGGTGGTATTGCTGGTGCTCGGTGTGATCGTCAGCACCAGGGTCTCGGTATGGCAGCCGCTCACGCTGGTGTACGTGCCGGATGCGGTGTACGTCTGGCCATTCACGCTCCAGGTGTAGCTGTCGCAGGCATCGGCCGTGGTGGTGTTGTTCGTGCTCGGCGTGATGGTCAGCACCAGGAACTGGGTGCCACAACCGCTCACGCTTGAGTACGTACCGCTGGCCGTGTAGGTCTGGCCATTCACGTTCCAGGTGTAGCTATCACAAGCGGAAGCCGTGGTGGTGTTCTGAGAACTGGTCACGATGGTCAGGACAAGGGTCTCGGTATGGCAACCGTTCACGCTCGTGTAAGTACCGCTGGCGGTGTAGGTCTGGCCATTCACGCTCCAGGTGTAGGTATCACACTCGGTCACCGTTGTCGTGTTGCTCGTGCTTGGGGTGATCGTCAGCACCAGGGTCTCGGTGTGGCAACCGCTCGCGCTGGTGTAAGTACCACTGGCCGTGTAGGTCTGCCCGTTCACACTCCAAGTGTAGCTGTCGCAGGCATCAGCCGTCGTGGTGTTGTTCGTGCTCTGTGTGATGGTCAACACCAAGGTCTCGGTGTGGCAACCGCTCACGCTCGTGTAGGTGCCGCTGGCGGTGTAGGTCTGACCATTCACACCCCAGGTGTAGGTGTCGCAGGCACTGGCGTTCGTGGTGTTGTTCGTGCTCGGCGTGATCGTCAGCACCAGGGTCTCGGTATGGCAGCCGCTCACGCTGGTGTACGTGCCGGATGCGGTGTACGTCTGGCCATTCACGCTCCAGGTGTAGCTGTCGCAGGCATCGGCCGTGGTGGTGTTGCTCGTGCTCGGCGTGATGGTCAGCACCAGGAACTGGGTGCCACATCCGCTTACGCTCGAGTACGTACCGCTGGCCGTGTAAGTCTGGCCGTTCACGTTCCAGGTGTAGCTATCACAAGCGGAAGCCGTGGTGGTGTTCTGAGAACTGGTCACGATGGTCAGGACCAATGTCTCGGTATGGCAACCGCTCACGCTGGTGTAGGTACCGCTGGCGGTGTAGGTCTGGCCATTCACGCTCCAGGTGTAGGTATCGCACTCGGTCACCGTTGTCGTGTTGCTCGTGCTTGGCGTGATCGTCAGCACCAAGGACTCGGTGTGGCAACCGCTCACGCTCGTGTAGGTGCCACTGGCCGTGTAGGTCTGACCATTCACACCCCAGGTGTAGGTGTCGCAGGCGCTGGCGTTCGTGGTGTTGTTCGTGCTCGGAGTGATGGTCAGCACCAGGGTCTCGGTGTGGCAACCGCTCACGCTCGTGTAGGTGCCGCTGGCCGTGTAGGTCTGGCCATTCACACCCCAGGTGTAGGTGTCGCAGGCGCTGGCGTTCGTGGTGTTGTTCGTGCTTGGCGTGATGGTCAGCACCAGGGTCTCGGTATGGCAACCGCTCACGCTCGTGTAGGTACCGCTGGCCGTGTACGTCTGCCCGTTCACACCCCAGGTGTAGGTGTCGCAGGCGCTGGCGTTCGTAGTGTTGTTCGTGCTCGGAGTGATGGTCAACACCAAGGTCTGCGTACCACAACCGCTCACGCTCGTGTAGGTGCCGCTGGCCGTGTAGGTCTGACCATTCACAGCCCAGGTGTAGGTATCACATGCGCTGGCGTTCGTGGTGTTGTTCGTGCTCGGAGTGATGGTCAGCACCAGGGTCTCGGTGTGGCAACCGCTCACGCTCGTGTAGGTACCGCTGGCCGTGTACGTCTGGCCATTCACGCTCCAGGTGTAGCTGTCGCAGGCATCGGCCGTCGTGGTATTGCTCGTGCTCGGCGTGATGGTCAGCACCAGGGTCTCAGTGTGGCAACCGCTCACGCTCGTGTAGGTACCGCTGGTCGTGTACGTCTGCCCGTTCACAGCCCAGGTGTAGGTGTCGCAGGCGCTGGCGTTCGTGGTGTTGTTCGTGCTTGGCGTGATGGTCAGCACCAGGGTCTCAGTGTGGCAACCGCTCACGCTGGTGTAGGTGCCACCGGCCGTATACGTCTGGCCATTCACAGCCCAGGTGTAGGTATCACATGCGCTGGCGTTCGTGGTGTTGTTCGTGCTTGGCGTGATGGTCAGCACCAAGGTCTCGGTGTGGCAACCGCTCACGCTCGTGTAGGTACCGCTGGCCGTATAGGTCTGCCCGTTCACACCCCAGGTGTAGGTGTCGCAGGCGCTGGCGTTCGTGGTGTTGTTCGTGCTTGGCGTGATCGTCAGCACCAGGGTCTCGGTGTGGCAACCGCTCACACTCGTGTAGGTACCGCTGGCCGTGTACGTCTGCCCGTTCACAGCCCAGGTGTAGCTGTTGCAACCATTGGCCGTGGTCGTATTGGAAGTGGCATTCGTTACGGTGATCGTCGTTGTTGCAGCCACCGTGCATCCACCTTGGGTCACGGTATAGGTCAAGGTCTGGGTGCCGGCAGAAGGAGAGAAGGTGTTTCCACTGACCCCTGTACCACTCCACACGCCACCGGCAGGGCTGCCGCTCAAGGTGATGTTGGCACCGTTGGAGCAGGCGGGGGGGTAGCTGCCTGGCGTTACCGTGAATGGCGCACCGACGACCCCGGAAAGGAATGTGCCCGTCACCGGGCTCCCCCCCACCGAGACGTAGAAGTTCCGGTTGGGTAAGTAGTGTTGGTTCGTCAATTGGATGTTCGGACAGCCCGTAAGGCCATCGATGCGGAAACGATGCAGGACCCGCGTCTGCCCGGCCGTGAACCCGCATTGGGACACCGTGCTCCCCAAGGATTGGGAACCGTCGCAGCGGAAGGTGAAGTACCGGAAGCCCCCATTCACCAGCACCGGCTCACCGTTGGTCAGGAGTGGTGCGCGGTTCGAAATACAGAGGTCCGCATAATCGATGAAGGTCTCTTCGAACACCCCCGGCTCGATCTCGAGCGGATAGGTGATCTCCCCCCCGGCCGAAGCGTCCCAGCGGATGCTGAAGACCGAGTTCATGATGCCGGTGTAGGTGGCATTCGCGGTCCAATGCAGTTCAAAGACCTCGGGGTCGGCCGTGGGGACCAGTGCGAGATCCATCTGCGCACTGGCCGAACCGTACGACAGTGCGGCGGCCAACCCGCATACAAGCCCGACGGCTCGTTGTCTAATGGTGGTGAGCATGTTCATGTCCGTTGGATAGTTCAAGGCGGGAAAGTAGGTTATTTCCGGTTCACGGGAGTTGTTGTACACGACTGTTGGTCGGGATCACCCCCCCGATATTGAGGAGAATGGGGTCCCTATCGTTCGCAGACCCCGCGTATTTCGACGATCCGTCGAGATTGACATCGCTTTGGGAGTAGCCGATGACCGTGTTCGTCGGAACCGCCCCTCCGATGGCCTCAAGCACCTTATCGCGATCGTTATTGGCACCGGCATAGAGGAGGACTCCATCCCGGATGACGTCGCCGGCCCACAGCATTTGCCCCGCTCCGTTGGCCTTGCACGCCTCGGTGCCCCAAGTCCCTGTGCCCGCATTGCGCAGATCGATGGTGGTTGGTGCTGCACCTAATGCCACCGGTGCCTCCGTCATGACCCCCAAATGGTTCCGGTGCCGCAATGCGACATGGTAGGATCCTGCATCGACCGAGAAACGGAGCGGGGAACCATCCGAAGCGATGATGTTCCCGGAACGGGTGATCAAGGCACTACGGGTCGCTACGATCATAGCTGGAGCACCGGCCGCCCGGAGTTCAACCCGCACCCAATCCACCACGGCGTTCGCACCGGTCACAGCAAGCAGGCCAGCAGCCATCTGTTCATCTCCGGGGCCGACCTGTGGGAGGCCCAAGGCGGCATACGGTTCGTTCATCGGTAATAAGCCCTTCACACGAAGCGAGTCGTGCATCATGCCCTCACCCACCACAAAGGGACCTTCGAGGTAAGCCTTCAGGTCGAGCACCACCCCATTCACCACCTCGGCGGTCACGGGTACACGTGCGCTCTCGATCACGGCATCCTCCGACCGTACCTGCCAGTCGTAGAAGAAGAGGTAGACGGAACTGCCCAGGGTGCTTCCAGTGATGGAACCGACCGTACCAATGGCATAGGGGTATGAAACACCGGTGGTGCTGCGATGCAGGTCCTGGAACACCAGTTGGGTCCCGCTGCTCACCGCACCACTATCGTATGCCGAGAGTTTGTGCTGGGTGCCTTTCGGAACCCGGAAGTTCAAGGTGACCACCTGATCCCCGGCCAGGAGTTCGATCTGCTTCTCTGCGATGATGTTGCCCACATTGTCCACCAATACGAAGTGCCTGTTCCCCACACTGGAGGTCACCACCCGCACGGATCCCAGGATGAATGGTTCGTAGGCATCAAAAAGCATCCACTGGCGGCCATTGTAGTTGGAGCCATGGGATGGGACGTAGGTCTTGCCTGCGGTCCAAGAGGATCCTGCTACGGTATTCCGGTCGGCCACCCAATAGGTGGTCGTGGTGTTAAGGACCGGTGTCGTGAATGCGTTCCCGGTCGCGATCGAAGTACCACCGATATCAGTGGTGTACCAATGCGGGTCATTCCCGGTGCTTTGCAGGCCAGCGACCGAAGGACCCACCACGGTGGCGCCGGTCGTGGTCGGTGCGGCCGGTGCTGCCATGGAGGTGACCGATAACGTACCGGTGACCAGGGACCCACAGGGTGCCGAGACCGTGCAGGAGTAGTTCCCGGCCGAAGAAACGGTGATGCTGCGCGTGGTCGCTCCGGTATTCCAGAGGTAGGAGAACCCCGGTGTGGCGGTCAGGGTGACCGTTCTACCCGGACCAACGATCGGGCGCTTATCGCTGTGGATGAAGGCCGACCCGCCACTGTTCGCGGCCCGCTGCAGGGCTATGGTGAATGGCATGGCCGTCCAATTGTTGGTCTCGTTCTCCTCCTGGAAAACGTTCATCGGGTCCACTTCCGCCACGATCCAATAGTTCCCGTTGCACAGGTTGGGCATCAGGTTGATCCACATCCCCTCCAGCCATTCACCATAAAGATCGGTGCGGCCGGTGGAGATCCCCTGGTAATCGGCGCTGCAGTTGTAGCCTTGGAACATATCCCGGTTCGGAAATTGCCCTTGCGTGTTGAGCACACTTCCCTGCTGCCAATTCTGGCTGGTGCGGCAATGGCCGTTGGCACTGGACTCCCAACAATTGTAATAGTCCATCAGACAGAAACCGATCTTGGCACCAGTGGCCACGATGGGCCACCGTGTTGGTAGCGGTTCGCTCGGATCCTGGATCCGGAGGGTCATCGTCGTCCAGTCATCCACATGGTAATGGGCATGGTTCGGGTGGTAGGTCATGGTCCCGGTCTGCACGTCCTGGTACGACATGGTGCTCCCGTTCTTATGATAGATCCGCTGGTACAGGATCTGTTTCGGGGAGATCCCCCCATTGCAACCGAAGTTCTGCTGTCCGCCTGCCACATAGGTGGTCTCCTCGGCACAGATGAACGCGCGGATCCCATTGGAAACGCCACGCACTTCGAGGTTCCCCTTTCCGATGTTCGGTGTGGATCCAGAGACCCGAAGCCGCCCTGGGTTACTGGAGTTGTTCTGCGCGTACTCCGAGGGACCGGACTGTACCGTTGAAAGCGCATTCCAACTGATGGTCATGTCGGGCAGCAGGTCACAGTCGGTCTGGCCTGCCGTGGCGCATACACAACCTGTCGCGTTGGTCAAGGTGCATTGGGCAGAGACGCCCGTGGTGGCGAGCAGTCCGACGAGCGTGATGAACGAGGGTATTGGATGTTTCATTCCTGACTCCCTTGGTAGTGGGAAGCGTGTAAAAATAGAATGCTGACCAATGTCAGGTCAAGAGGGGGCCGGGATGGACCCCTGAATTCATTCGACGACGATGCCGAAACTCTCGACAGACCCGAAGGCGATCACCCGAAGTTGGTACAGGCCCGTGGCCAGTCCATCCATCCTGACCGCTGCTCGTGCCGCGTTGGTCACCCCTTGCCTTACCACAGCCCCAGTGGGGGAATGGAGCTGCCAGGTGGCCCCGGCCATTTCGGGCGGGAGGCACAAGGAGACCTGATCGCTCGCCGGATTCGGGAAAGCCCGGATCATGTTCGTCGAGGACCGGTCCTGGATACCGACCGAGGGTTCATAGTGTGCCAGACCACCCAGAAAGGTACCGACCCAGATCGATCCGTCGGCATCCACCCAAAGGCTCTTGATGTTGTCATCGGGCAGCCCGGACCCCGTGGTGGTATACTGTATGAAGCTGCCATCGGCATGCACCTCGACCAATCCCGCGATCTGGGTACCCACCCACACATCCCCTTCCGGATCGAAAGCGAGCGAGGTGGTGGCATTGGATGGAAAACCGAAGGCCGCGCTCCATTGGGTCCACACACCACCAACGACCGGTCCCTGCTGCCGTAGGAGGCCAGCTGCCGGGGTGGCCACCCACCGTGCTCCGGTGGTGGGATGATAGGCCACTTCCACGGCCGTATTGTCGAAAAAGCCATCCTCGAAGGAGGTGAGGACCTCCACCGAACCACCTTGGATGAAATGCAGCCCCCCATTGAACGTTCCGAGGCAGATCGTACCATCGTCGCGAACGGCGACGGCATTGGTGTTCGCCGAATTCAGGATGGCCCCATCGTGGCTTTGTGGCGTATCATCATACTCCACCCAGGTGCTCCCATCGAACCGGGCCAGCCCGCCAGAAGTGCAGATCCAGACCGCATCGTTCCCATCGATGAAAAGATCGCGGATCCCGTATTCGGGCAAAGGGGAATCCAACGGGGTGTATGTGGTCCAGGTCTCGCCGTCCTTGACCTGTAACCCCATGGCGACAGTACCGATCCACAGGCGACCCGCATCGTCCATGGCCAGGCAACTGATGTTATTCTCCACGAGTGGACTGGTACCCTCTTGGAACACGGTCCATCCATCCACCCCATCGAAGTGGCAGAGCCCCCAGTCGGTGCCCACCCACATCCCATTGTTTCCGTCCGAGACCAGGGCCTTCACCGTGGTACTGGGCAATGGGGTGTTGCTCATGTCATAGATCGTCCACTGCTGCCCAAGGACAGGGAGGCCGCAGCAACCGGCAAGTATCAGGAACGATCCTACGAGCCGTGCAGGCCTCATCGGATCAGGACGGTCTTCAGGACTTGTTCAGTACCATCCGAGATGAGCCGAATGTGGTAGCTACCTGCAGATACGGGGACCGGATCAAGTTGGTGATCACTGCGACCGGCCGGCACCTTCCATGATCCCTGACCAATGGTGCGACCGGCCGCATCCGTAACCGCGTAACGCATGTCAAGGTCCTGAGCGGCTTCAAGCCGCAACCAGTTACCCGGTAGGTCGAGGAGCGAAGCATGGAAGGGCCCAAGTGCTCCGTTCGCCCCGGTGATGGAAGCTGAGGTGCTCTGATAGATCACGCCGGTGCCTGGGAACCCGCCTAAGGAAATGTAATAATCCGCGTTGTTCGCGGCGGTCCAATCATCCTCGATCAACAGCAGTTCCGCCGGACCATCCAGCACATCGATCGTGCCCAAGGACACTTCCTCCCCGGCCACCCAGGCCTGGCCATTGGCCGCCAGGGAAGTGGAGCCGAAGGCCACGAAGGGCGCGTACTTGAACCCATTCGACTCCACCACCTCCCCGGAGATGTACGGGTAGATGCCCACTTCCATCATGTCGCTGGTCGGCTCGAACTCAGCCAGTGTCCCCGCCGAGGAGGCGTTCCACCGGAGGGTGAACACGATGCTGGCGAAGAACCCGTTGAAATCCCCATCCGGACGGATACGCACTTCGTATCGCTGGGCCTGTAGTTGTACCAGGGTGATATCGACCGTTGGCACCGCTTGTACCGCAGCGGTGACCAAAAGTGCGAGGGTGCATAAGGCCGTGCCGATCCTGTTCATGGCTGCAACAATGGAAGTGATCATTCACTCCCACATGGTTCCCAAAGTTAATCCGTTCGGATGAACTGTCCAGCCCCCGCGAGGTTCAGCCTCACCGCTTGTTGGAGCGCTCAGAGGATCCCGTTCACGATGCGCTCCACCGTGACCCCCTCCGCTTCCGCCTTGTAATTGCGCACCAAGCGGTGGCGGAGGATGGGCAAGGCGACCGCTTGTACGTCATCAATGTCGGGGGAGAACTTCCCACGGGTGAGCGCATGGCATTTGGCTCCGACCACCAGGTATTGCGAGGCGCGTGGGCCGGCGCCCCAGCTCAGATGATCCTTGACGATGGCCGGGGCATCGGCCATGCCCGGACGGGTGCGGGTGGCCAGCTTCACCGCGTACTCCATCACATTGTCAGCCACCGGGATCCGGCGGACCAAGGCCTGGTAGGTGAGGATATCATCGGCCGAAAGAACCGTTGTGATGCTTGGCTTGGCATCGCCCGTGGTGGCCTTCACGATGGCGACCTCCTCCTGGTAGGAGGGGTAATCCACCCAGATGTTGAACATGAAACGATCCAATTGCGCTTCAGGCAAGGGGTAGGTCCCTTCCTGTTCAATGGGGTTCTGGGTGGCGAGCACGAAGAAGGGCTCCTGTAGCGGGTGGGTGGCACCGGCGGCGGTCACCGCTTTCTCCTGCATGGCTTCGAGCAATGCGGCCTGCGTCTTGGGCGGTGTCCGGTTGATCTCGTCGGCCAGGATGATGTTGGCGAAGATGGGGCCTCGAACGAAGCGGAAGCGTCGGTCCTGATCCAGCACCTCGGAGCCGATGATGTCGCTGGGCATGAGGTCCGGGGTGAACTGGATCCGATTGAAGGACAGACCAAGTGCCTGTGCCACGGAGTTCACCAGCAGGGTCTTGGCCAGGCCGGGAACGCCCACCAAGAGGCAGTGCCCACGGCTGAAGATGCCCATGAGGACCAGATCGACGACCTGATCCTGGCCCACGATGGCCTTGTTCACCTCGGCCTTCAGCCGGCGGTATTGCTCACCGAACCGTTCCACTGCTCCGATATCGTCCATCGTCTTTGCACTTAATCGTTCACTTCCTGCAAGGTCCAATCATGCATGAACCGGCACTGGCGATAATCCTCATTCAACCGGACATAGGTGCCCTCCAGCCGGTTGCCCACCCATTCGTCCACGGCCGCTGCACGCATCTTCCCTTCAGCAGCCTGCTGGATCATCCGATAATCCTCCTTCATGTTCGCCCTGTGCGGTGGGGTGTGGGAGATCAATTGCAACAACCGGTAGGCCTTGGTACCATCGGGCATGACCAAGAGCTGCGGCTCGCTCACCTCACCGGGTTTCAGCTTGTCCAGTACGAAGAAGGTCTGTTGGTCCAGGGCACTCATGTCCCATCGGGTGGAATTGCTGTTGGGCTCGATCAACACCCCACCCAGGTCCTTGCTTTCGGTATCCTCGGAATACCTCGTTGCCGCATCGTAGAAGCGCAGTCCGCCATCGCGGATGACCAGGGCCAGGCTATCCAGCACGGTGCGCTCCTTGAGCAATTCGGGGTTGCCCACCTGTGGCCGCATGAGCACATGGCGTGCATTGTAGTACTCACCACGTCGTTCCACCATCTGCATGAAGTGGTAGCCGAACTGGGTCTTGAAGACCTGGCTCACCTCCCCTTCCTTCAAACTCATGGCGACGGCATCGAATTCGGGCACCATGGTACCCAGCGGCACCAGTCCGAGCTCGCCACACTCCTTGGCCGAGCCTGGATCCTCGGAATAGAGGATGGCGATGGTACAGATGTCCTTCTCCCCCTTGCGCACACTTTCCCGGAACTCCTCGATCCGCCTACGGACCCTGCGTTCCTCCTCTTCCTCCGGTTTGGGCTGGCGCAGGATCTGGGCGTACTCGACCTCGGCGTTGATCAAGGGGACACTATCCGCTGGGATCGAATTGTAGAAACGCTGCACATCGCGCGGGGTCACGCGCACATCCGCGGTGATCCTCTGTTGCATGTTCTGCACGAGCAACTGATCCTCCACCTGCTCCCTGAACTCGGCCCGGATCTCGGTGATCGACTTGCCATAGAACTTCTCGAGCTTCTGGTCGCCACCGAGCTGGGCGGAGAAGTAGCGGATCCTGCGGTCCAGTTCGGCATCCACCTGCCCCGCATCGACCACCACACTATCAATGGCGGCCTGCTCGAGCAGGAGTTTCTCGTACAGCAGATCCTCGAACTCGCCACATACCGCTGCCGGTCCCAACGCCGCACCACCTTGCCGCGCCTGTTCCGTCCGCACGGTCAGTTCGGAATACAGGATGGCCTCCCGACCGACCACGGCGATGATACGATCGATCAGGGTGCCCTGCGGTTGTGCCGCGCACCATGCCGGGATCCCGAGCAACAGACTAAGGGTTGAGCCTTTCCACATCCTTGTTCTCGATGGCTTGTGCATGGATCGACGCACGCATGTCCGCGATCAACTTCAATTTGCGTTGGTTCAGGAGGATGGCGCGGATGTCGGCGCGCACCATGTCGATCGGGGAGAGGCTGTTCTGCGCCCGAAGTTCGAGCACTTCGACGAACCAGGCCCCGTTGGTGGAGGTGATCACTTGCCGACCGACCTGCTCCAGGGCCGTGCCCTCCTCTCCGGGAGGCAGCCCCATTTCCGAACGGATGATCGAAACGGGGACCCAACCCGCGCTGTGGTCCACGATGGCGACCCCGCTGTGGGCCAGCCAGATCTCCAGGTGGTGCAGGTCCTCGGCCTCGCCTTTCCGGAACCGCTCCGTCATCTTGCGCAAGGTCCGCTTGTCCGGCTCGTTCACTTTGAACCAGCGCATGCGCAGCACGGCCTCCTTCAGTTCGAAGTTGGCCTTGTGCTCCGTGTAGTACGCCTCCATCTGCTCGGCGGTGACATTGGTGTCCAGCTTCTGATCCACCAAGGCCTGCTCGTATCCGAAGATCACCAAGGAGCGCCGGTAGTCCTCGAGTTGTGCGTCCAGGTCCATGCCATTCGCCACCTGGTTCTGTTCAGCCATGTGCAGGATGGCCTCCTGGCGCATCCATGCCTCGATGAATTGATCGGCCATGGCGGCACTATCGGCACCTGTAGCCTCGGCCGGTATCACCTCGCGCAGGTCGGCCCAGGTCAGTACCTGGTCATAGGCCCTGGCCAGCGGCCTGTCCGGGCCATCGTCCACCCTTCCGCAGGCGAGAATGGACAACATGGCACAGCCCATCGTCAACCCGGACATGGCCGTTGCGCTGGATGGGCGTGTGCCGGACCTCACTTGATGGAATGCAGCACGTCCTGGTCCACGGAGACCGTGTACTTGGAACGCAGCTCCTTGATCCAGTTCTTTTCCAGTTCATCCTGGTAAGCAGCGGTGATCAGGCCGCGTGCCTCGTCCAGGGACTTGGGTTCCGGTACACGTACCCCTTTGATGTCGGCCACCACGGTACGGTCGTCCAGCTTGACATCCGGCTGCAGGCCAGGCTTGGTGATCCCCTTGAGGTAGGGTTTCTGCTCGGCGGTGAACAGGCCGCTCTCGATGGTGAGGGCCAAGGCATCGGTCTTGTTCACGATGGCGGTGAGGTCGGCCCCTCGTTTGCCTTTGGCCACCAGCGCACGCACTTGTTTGGCCACGGCCGGGCTACTGCAGATGTACAGATCACCCTCGTACCGGGTATCCCACATGAAGTCGGTCTTATGCGCCTGGTAGTAGGCATCGAGCCCTGCCGTGTCCCGTACCGCCTTGCCCCACACCTTCTGGTCGGTGAGTTCGAAGAGCAGGATACCGTCCCGGTATTCCTTCATGAGCATGCGGAAGTCGGCGTACTTCTCCTCGAGGTGCGCATCCTCGTAGGCCATGATCCGTTCATCCACCATGCTCTCAAAACGTTCATCCACGTAGGCGGCCAGGGGGATCACCCGCTCACGGCGCTGACGTGCTTCGATCTGATCCAGCAGGTCCCGCTGGGTGTATGTGCCTCCCTTGAAGCTGAAGACCGGCTTGGTGAGTTTCTCGGCTTTCTTGCGGTCGTACGCCCAGCCCTCCATGATGGTGCGCACCACCACGGTATCGTCGAGGGTCTGCGTCATCTCGTCATACTGGCGGCTCTTCACGTTCAAAAGCTTGCGGTCCTTGATGGCACCCAGGAGTTCGCGACGGTACTTCACACCCTTCACCTCGAATGGCCCTTCGGTCACATTGCGGCGCAGCAGCGTGTCGCTCACGGAAGTCCCTTTCTTGAACACGTTCGTATCGAGCAGGGCCACCACGGCCTTCATGTTCTTCGGATAGGTGGTGTAGCCATATTCCTTGCGCAGCCTGCTGATGAAGGCCTTCTGTGTGATCTCCGCACGGCTGTCGCGCGAGATCCTGTTCTTCAGGTCGGTCTTGGCGGCCTCGAAGGCGGCGACCGGCTGCTTCTCCATCAATTTGATGATGTGCCAGCCGTAGCGCGACTTGACCGGGGCCGAGACATCACCTGCCTGTTGCAAGCCGAAGGCGGCATCCTCGAATTCCTCGATCATCTTTCCGGTGCCGAACATGGGCAGTTCGCCTCCTTTGGCGTTGGAACTCTCGTCCTCGCTGTACTTCAAGGCCGCATCGGCGAAGGGGAGCTTGCCACTCACGATCTGTCCATGCACTTCGCGGATGCGTTGCTCCACGGCCGCCCGTTTTTCCGGGGTGTCCTGGTCGGTGCTGCGCATCATGATATGTGCCACCTGCACCTGGCCCCGTGCGGGGCGGCGGTCGGATACCTTGATGATGTGGTAGCCGAAGCGCGTGCGCACCGGCTTGCTCACCTCGCCCACCTGGGTGGTATAGGCCGCGGTCTCGAAGGGGTATACCATCTGCAGCACACTGAACCACCCCAGGTCGCCGCCGTTCTTGGCCGCACTGGGATCATCGGACCCACCCGGACCCTTGGCCACCGCGGCCAGGTCCTCGCCCTTCAGGATGCGGTCGCGCAAGGCGTTGATCCGCTTCCACGCGATCAGGGTGTCCTCCGGCGATGCTTCAGGATCGACCTGTACGAGGATGTGCGCGGCCCTGATCTCCTCCTGCATGCGGGCGTAGGCCTCCTTGATCAACGCATCGTTCAGTTCGCGGTCGATGAGGTAGGGACGTGCCAGTTGCTTGCGGTACCCATCCAGTTCACTCTTGAATTTGGAGATGGTGTCCATGCCGAGCGCTTCGGCCTCACGCACCTTCAACTTGTAGTTGATGAACAGGTCGAGGTACTCGTCCAATGCTTCCTTGGTGACGGGGGCATCCTTGTTGTTCTTCTTGTAAATGGCCTCGAACTCGCTACGGAGCACCGGGCGCCCGTCCACGTTCATGATCACCGGGTCGGTGCTGCCGTTCTGGGCCATCAAGGCCGGGGTGAGGCCAAAGGCCACGAGGAGGGTAAGCAGTGGTCTACGGATCCTTTCCATGTTCACGCGTGTTGCCCGAGCGTACGGTGCTCCGGCTGAAGGGAGGCAAATGTAACCGATGGCACCGGCAACGCTCAGCACCTCAGGCCGTTAATTTGATCGAAGTACGGCTCAGTGGTGGCTGTAGTTGGGGGCTTCCCGGCTGATGTACACATCGTGCGGATGGCTCTCGCGCACACCGGCCGAGGTGATCCGGATGAATTGTGCACCGCGCAGGGCCTCCATGTGGGCCGCGCCGCAATAGCCCATGCCCGCCCGCAGGCCACCCACGATCTGGTGTACCACCTCCTCGAGTTTCCCCTTGTACGGTACACGTCCGCTGATGCCTTCGGGCACCAGTTTCTTGATGTCGTCCTCGGCATCCTGGAAGTAACGGTCCTTGCTGCCTTGCTGCATGGCCTCGATACTGCCCATGCCCCGGTACGATTTGAAGCGGCGACCTTCATAGATGATCGTCTCCCCTGGACTTTCCTCCACCCCGGCGAACATGCTTCCGATCATGACGGTACCGGCGCCTGCGGCCATGGCCTTCACCACATCGCCCGTGTAGCGGATCCCGCCATCGGCGATCACCGGCACACCCGTGCCCTCCAAGGCGGCTGCGCAGTCGATCACCGCGGTGAGCTGCGGTACCCCTACCCCTGCGATGACCCGCGTGGTGCAGATGCTGCCCGGCCCGATGCCCACCTTCACGGCATCGGCACCCGCCTCGGCCAGGGCGATGGCCGCTTGGGCCGTGGCCACATTGCCCACGATCACATCCACACCCGGAAGGCTTCGCTTCACCTCCCGCAACATGTCGATGACGCCCCGGCTGTGCCCGTGCGCCGTATCGATCACGAGTGCATCCACCCCGGCCTCCACCAGGGCCTGCGCGCGCTCCAGGGTATCGCGGGTGACACCCACGGCCGCAGCGACCCGCAACCGGCCCAGACGATCCTTGCAGGCATTGGGCCGTTGTTTCAACTTGATGATGTCCTTGTACGTGATGAGGCCGACCAGCTTGCCCTGCCCATCGATCACGGGGAGCTTCTCGATCTTGTGCTCCTGCAGGATCCCTTCGGCCTGCACCATGTTCGTATCCGGAAGCGCTGTGATGATGCGCTCCTTGGTCATGACCTCGGCCACGGGGCGCTGCATGCGTTTCTCGAACCGCAGATCGCGGTTGGTGACGATGCCCACCAGGCGGTCCGAGGCATCCACGACCGGGATCCCGCCGATCCGATGCTCGGCCATGAGCTTCAGTGCATCCACCACCAGGGCCTTCTCATCGAGCTTCACCGGATCAAGGATCATCCCGCTCTCGGAGCGTTTCACCCGGCGCACCTCGGCGGCCTGCGCGGCGATGGACTGGTTCTTATGGATGACACCTATACCGCCCTGTTGCGCGATGGCGATGGCCAGGTCGGCACCGGTCACGGTATCCATGGCGGCCGATACCACCGGGATGTTCAATTGGATGTTGCGTGTGAAGGCCGAGCGGATGTCCACCTCGCGGGGCAATACCTCGCTATAGCCAGGTACCAGAAGTACGTCGTCGTAGGTCAGGCCCTCGCCCAGGATCTTACCAACGCTACCATTGGAGGGGTTGGCCGGGTGGGTCTTCTTGAGCGGTGCGGCAGCGGATCGTTCCATGCACAAAGGTACGGCACGGCTTCAATCCAGCGTGGTGAGCATGGTCACGGTGCCGCGCCGTTCGATCTCGCGCCCGGCCCCGTTCCGATAGGCGCAGTAGTAGGCATACACCCCGATGGGCACGGCCTTGCCGCCACAGGTACCATCCCAGCCGGTGTGCGGGTCGTTGGTGGTCCAGAAGACCTGCCCCCAGCGATTGATGATGGATAATTCGTAGCCGGCCACATCCACGTAGGTCATTTCGGGCTTGAAGACCGCATTGTTGCCGCCCACCATGAAGGCGTTGGGGATATAGACCAGGTCCTGCTGCACGGCACAGACCCGGTTGCTGGTGGAGGTCGCGTTGATGCCCGATGGCCCGCCGCTCTCGATGGCCATGATGGTGTAGCAGAACCGGCCATTGGTGGCCGTGTACGCCCCCACGTCGTCCGTGAAGGTCCATGGTTGGTCCGGCGTGGTGGTTAGCACCGCCTCCGGCATGTCGTCCACTTGCCTGGTGATCCGATACCCTGCCACGATGCCTTCCCAGTCCTCGTATCCATTCCACGTGAGGGTGTTGAACCCATACAGGTCCGGGGTCACCTTCAGCAGGATGCTGCCACCCAGGTTGCTCGTGTAGGAGGCGTGACCACAATCGTCCAACACCACCACGCGATAACGATAGGTGCTGAAGCCGGGCTCCACATCGGTATCCACATAGGTGAAGGTGTTGGTCCCGATGGGGCCGAGCACCGTGACCTCCTCGAAGGGGCCGCCATCCACGGACCGCTCCAGCCGATAACCGTTCACCACGGCCTGCACATCCACGCTATCGACCACCGTGATCTCCTGATCGCCCGTAACGGTGACCGTGCGGAGGTAGTTGAACGCAGGCATGCCCGGATGATCCGCAAGAACGGTGATGGCGTTGGACGCGCTCTGGAAAAGGCCGGGACCCTGGGAGGCGACCACGGCCAAGTGGTAGGTCTGGAATGGATCGACATTGACCGAGGCCGTCGTGCTCGATCCGCCCAAAACGGCGACCAGGGACCAAGGATCGGTACCGACCCGCATGTACACGGCATATTCCTGGACCGTCCAACCGACGTATGGGGTCCACGATAGGTCGATACGACCCGCGCATGGGTCGTACACGTACTGCAGGTGGATCGTGGTGTGGAACGGTTGGGTCGCACTGGTGTTGGGGCTTGGGGGAACCCCGGTCATGCAGGTGTCGAAGGCCGCCACGGCGAAGGATTCCGGGCCAAGGTCCGGTGTGCTATCGACCCATTCGTAGGCTGTATTGGATGCGCCCCAGACGGTATCGACGATGACGGCTCCTCCTGGCGCATTGAACACGATGATGTATCCATCGGTATCGGCCTGGGGGCTGGGGGACCAGGTTACGGTGGTGCGACCATTCCCGGTGGAACTGGTATCCACGGAGACCGTGCTCATGATCGGGATGGAAGGCGGGGTGACATCGCGGAAGACATCGCCCGCCTGGTCGCTGACCGAGGTGCAACCCGGCCCTTCACGCTGGATCCGGAAGTTCAGTTGTTCCTCACAGACCGATACCTCGTGCTGGTAGGAGAAGGTGGTGCCCGATACCATGGCCAGTTGCTGCCAGTTGCCCGCGGGGTATTCCATCCAGATGCTGAAACTGTCCGCGGCCGAGGGCGATACGGCGATGTGGTTCCAGGAGAGGTCGGCGCTGCCCAAGGGTGCGCTTTGGAATACCTGCAGGTAGATGGTGGAGATGGTATCCCCTGGAAGCGAGGTGGTAGGCGGCGCTCCGTTGGTGACCGTGGTGATGAAGTAGAAGACCGGGCCTGCATTGCCATTGGCCGTCACATCCAGGTACGTGCTCGTGGCCAGCGCAGGCAGGATGGCAATGGGCGTGAACGGGCCTCCGCTGTTCGTGGCCCGGTGGATCTCGTAATGATCGAATTCACCAAGCGGGTCGGCCGGTGGTGCCCAAGTGATGGTGACCTCTCCACTGGGGGCAACGGAGGCGCATAACGGATCGGTGGGGGCCAGTGCGGCCCAACCCCATCGGGGCGCACCGAAGCACCCGGCAAGTAGGAGCATGGCCGGAAGGATCCGGAACCGGAACAGGACCCGCACGATGAATAGACGATCGCTCACCCTGTTTTGTTGCCGTTCGCTCCGGTTCATACCGATCGTTCAGCGGCTTGCGCCATGGCGGCCAGGCCATCCCGGTACCCGGTCATGATCTCTTCGAGGATCGCGGCGGCCGGTTGGATCCGATCGATCCCCGCGCTCACCTGCCCGATCTCCAGTTCGCCTTGTTCCAGATCGCCCTCGAACATGCCGCGCTTCGCGCGCCCACGTCCCAGAAGTGCCTTCAGTTCATCCACGGTGGCACCGGAACGGTAGGCTTCCTGCACTTGGTGGTAGAAGGGATTGTGCAGCAAGCGCACTGGAGCCAATTCCTTGAGCGTCAATGTAGTGCCTCCTTCAGCCGCGCTCAGGACCCGTTGCTTGAACGCCTCGTGCGCCGAGGACTCCTCGGCACAAACGAAGCGGCTACCGACCTGCACCCCATCGGCACCCAGGCAGATCGCGGCGAGCATGGCATTGCCCGTGGCGATCCCACCCGCGGCGATCACCGGGATGGAGAGTGCTTGGGCCACCAACGGAATGAGCACCATGGTCGTGGTCTCCTCCCTCCCATTGTGCCCCCCCGCTTCAAAACCCTCGGCCACCACGGCATCCACACCAGCGGCTTGGGCCCGTAGGGCGAATTTCACGCTGCTCACCACGTGTACCACGGTATGGCCGGCCTCCTTGAGCCGTTGGGTCCAGGTGGCCGGGTTGCCGGCCGAAGTGATCACGATGGGTACCCGCTCCTCCATGATCGTGGCCATGTGCTTCTCCACATCGGGGTAGAGCATCGGCACATTCACGGCAAATGGCCGATCACTGGCCTGTTTGAACTTGCGCACATGGTCGAGGAGCACCTCGGGATACATCGAGCCGGAGCCGATGACCCCAAGGCCACCGGCATTGCTCACGGCGGCGGCCAGGCGCCAGCCCGAACACCAGATCATACCCGCCTGGATCACAGGGTACCGAACCCCGAACAAAGCGGTCACTCGTTGCGTATCACCCATTTTCACGATCGGTGGCGAAGGTACCGGAGACGGTGCCATCGACCACCACCGATGGGCGGTCGGTCCGGATCGTTGATATCCTCGTCGATCCGACGACCGACCGTGCGGGATCTTTTCTAAGTTTGCCCTTCGGCATGAGGAATGCCTTGAACGACATGAACTTGAGAACGCTACGCACTTCCTTCCTCGTCGGTGGTTGCGCCTTGTTGGTGAGCACCTCCTCGGCGCAGTACGCTTGGGATTTCGGCATGCACCTGGGTGGCGCGAACTACCTGGGCGAAATGGGTGGAACGGACCAACCCCGCCGCGACTTCGTGTGGGACATGAAGTTGAGCCAGACGCGCTGGGCCTTCGGTGGTTTCGCACGCCGGAAGCTGAACCGTTTGATCTCGGTGAACACCGGGCTGCTCTACCTGCGGATCCAAGGTGCCGATGAACTCTCCTCCTATCGCCCACGCCGTGGCCGGAACCTGAACTTCCGGAACGACATGCTCGAGTGGTACCTGCGTCCGGAGTTCACCATCTTCCAGGACAATGACCTGGGTGGTCGCGGCCGGTACCGGTTGGATTTCCGCTTGTTCGGTTACGTCGGTGTCGCGGCCTACCTCAGCGGCCCCAAAGGGCAGTTGAACCGCGAAGGGGAGTTCTATACACTGCGCGATATGCGCACCGAACTGGTCGACTATTCGTCCGTGGGCCTCTCTATCCCGGTGGGGATCGGCTTCCACTTCACCCAACGCCGCCGCCATCGTTTCGGTATGGACATCGGCTGGCGCACCACTTTCAGCGACTACCTGGATGATGTGAGCACCACCTACAAGGACCCGGACGGCCTCCCGGAGGGTCGTGGAGGGATCGCCTTCCAACTGTATGATCAGCGCCCCTTGGTGCCCGCAGGTGTGGATGTGCCCGATGCGAACAACTACGGCTACCACGTGACCGATGGCCCTTCGATGAAGAAGGAGAACCAGCGCGGCGACCCCACGCACAACGACAGCTACTTGACCCTGACCCTGACGTACAGCTACGTGCTGCGCGGTCAGTCCAACTTCTACCGCCAACGCTACAACTGGATGCGTGGCAACAAGCGCGTAGGCCGCAAGTCGCGCGCGAAGTTCTAACGACCCATCGCTGCTGAAGGGGCCATCTCGCAAGAGGTGGCCCTTTCGCTTTTTCCCGGAACCCCAACGGCGAGACACGCGACCCTACCCGCCCTCCCCTGGCCTCCCACACCGGTGGAACGCTCCGTACATAGGCCGATCCTCTGGGCATAGCCCAATAGCACCCCACCACCAATGCGGAGACTTGCCCCCTTGGCCACGGCAGTTGAGCCTTCTGTTGTAAACCTATTTCAGGACGGGACAGTCGCTTCGGGGTGCAGGGTCTCCTGCGGAAGAGCCTGCACAGGTTCAGAACTACAGGGTCCCGAAACGGAGACCCTGCAGCGGTTCGGGATCGCGGGGTCAGCCGCGCATGCCGTTGATGATGCGCATCAACCCTTCGCGCAGCGGCAATGCCGGGCGGCCAAGAAGCTGGTCCATTCGGGTCACATCGGGCATACGCCGGGTCATATCCCCTTCCTCCAAGGGTGGCAGGTGAACGAGCCGCGACCGGCTCCCGGTGAGTTCGATGACCAGCTCGGCGAGATGCTTGATCGTGATCTCCTTGTCCGATCCGATGTTCACCACGTCGTTGATGACCTGCGATCCGTGGAATGCGGCGAGGCATGCATCGATGTTGTCATCGATGTAACAGAACGTACGCGTTTGTGAACCGTCGCCATAGATGGTGATGTCCTCGTTGGCCATGGCCGCACGCAGGAACTTGGCCACGACGAAATCACGGCTCTGCTTGGGGCCATACGTATTGAAGAAGCGGAAGATCGTGTACTCCAAGCCGTACTCCTTCTGGTAGGAGCGCAGGAAGGCCTCCCCGATGTTCTTCACGATCGCATAGGGCAGCTTCGAGTTGAGCGGGGTGGTCAGTTCGTTCTGTGGGATCTCCACCGGTTCGCCATACACTTCACTGCTGCTGGAGAAGAGGACGCGGCGCACCCCGGTGTTCTTCGACAGATCAAGCACGTTGCGGATGCCGTCGATGTCGCGCAGGACCATTACCGGGTTCTCGGTGGTACGCTTCACGCCCACCACAGCCGCGTAGTGGAACACATACTCCGGCCGATAGGCGTAGAACACACTGCTGATGTCCTCGAAGCGGTTCACATCACATTTGATGAAGTGCAGGTTCGGCTTCACCGGGACGTTCACCTTGCACACAGCACCTGTGAGCAGGTTGTCCACCACCACTACCTTGTTCTTCGGATCATCGGCCAGCTTCAACGCCAGATCACTGGCGATGAACCCTGCTCCTCCTGTCACTAATATGCTTGCCATGTTGGATCGCGCGGGTAAATCTACTCGATGCCACTGCAACGTCGGTTCCTACGCCGGATCAGGCCGAAGATCAGGAATAAGACCAGGCCTGCGGTGGCCGCACCATACCAGAAGACCGGGCTCGTGATGTTCTTGCGGACCAGGTAGGGGATCCTGCGCCAATGGAAGGTCTCCCGCTTGCCCTGGTGGGCCTCCCACCATGCGGCATCGTAGGTGGCGACCTCCTGCACCGGTTCCCCGGTGAGCGACAACAACGACCACTGGATCCCACCCGGCCCCACATCGGCCTGGAGAAGGGCATCGCGCAATTCATCGCGTACGGCGCACTGGATGTACGTGATGTTCTTCTCGTGTGGCTGGAAGAAGATACTGGCCGGCGCCCTGCCCGCCATGCTTCCGCTGATCCAATAGACCTCGGCCGTGTTGGCGATCTTCCGCAGGATGGGCAGCACCTCCTTGTCGAAATTGCATCCGGTCATGGAGCGCGTATTCCCCGAAAAGAGCTTCGCGTAGCGTTCCACCCCTTCGGACCAGACCGGTCGATGGGTGATGATGAAAAGGCGGCCCATGCCCCCGGCCATAGCCTCCGTTGCCACGTTCTTCAGTGCCGTGAGTTGATCACCGGAGATGTCGCTGTCGTCGCGTTCCGTATCGAAAAGGAGGATGCGATCGAGGCCCATGTCGATACGCTGCGGCATGGGCACGCGGAACGCATGCCCCTCAAGATCATGGTTGCCGGGTGCGTTGAAGAGCGGGACCGTAAGCCGCCCGAAGAAGCTGGTGGCGAAGCGCACGCTGTCCCGATCCGGCCGCAGGAAGAGGTCACCCGTACTGAGCAGCGCATTGGCCCCGGTCGCGTTGATCATCGGCAGGTTGGCCAGGATGGTGGCCGCGGGGAAGCCCGATGCGTTCGAGCTGGCACCGTGGAAATGACCACCGATCAACAACCGATAGTGGCCACTGCTATCCGGCCCTTGTACGGTGCGGCCGTTGTACGGCGAGACCTGTGCCCTTGCGGTGAATGGCAGCGCCGCCAGCAGCACGAACGAATGGATCCGGCTCATGGCTGCGCTGCGCCTGGGTTGGTCCGGCCGTTCACGGTCACCTTGTTCCCCTTGCCCACCTTGTCAGGCTGTGCCGCTTCGATGGTGGCATCCTGGATCGTGACCTGGGAAGCTCCGTGGCGTGCATGGAACACTTTGATGTCAATGGCTGCTCCCTTGGTGGAAGCGATCCGGCCGCCCTTCATCTCCAAGGTGCCACCCTCGGAGACATCCAGCACATCCTTGGTCGAGCTGAAGGAACCACCTTCGATCAGCACCCGACCGGACTCGTCGAGGACCAGGGCATTGCTCGATGCGCCGGCCACAGTGGCCGCCGAGAACCGTGCGGCGCCCCCTTTCACTTTGAGCGCATCATCGCCGGCACCGAGGAAGGATACGTCATTGATCGTGGCATCGCCATAACCGAGGAGCAATTGGTCCTCGCCCCCGGTGAACGTGCATGCATGCAGGTCCACTTTGCTACGGACCGCCTGGAGGAGGTCGCGCGTGCGTACTTCTCCGAATACACATCCCTTCCAATTGGACGGCGCTTCCTGAAGGATGATGGACGGTACACCGGCGGCATTCGCACCGAAGCCATCGATACGAACGTGTTCAAAGCTGCTCTTCCCTCCGGTGGCTAACAGGATCAGTCCTCCTCCACTTGCATCCGAGGAACCGAACGTGATCGGCGCCTCATCCAGACCACGCAGTTGCATCGGGGAGCGCGAGATGATCCGTGCGCCCTTCACCAGATCGATCCGGAGCGGTGCTGTAGCGGTCACCGTGTAACCGGTCGGTATGAAGAGGTCATGATCAAGCGAATGCGCTCCGGGTGGGATCGTGATCGATCTGTTCTCCTCGTCGAACCGGAGGATGGCCTCTTGGCGTGGTTCCCAACCCGCTGGCGGCGTGACGGACGGTATGGCGAGGCCATCGGTGTAGGCATACGGGAAGACCTCCAGGTTTTTTTCCGTGCTGGCCCCGAGCACGGCGTAACGAAGGAGGAGTTTGTCCGGCCGAGCCTTGCGCCAGGCTTCATCCAAGGGGATCCGCAGCTCCACGGCTCGCCCAACGGTGCCGGGTTTGCGGCAAGGGATGATGCTCCGTTGGACAGGTGGCATCACGCGCCCATCAACGGCTACCGCACCGAACACCTCGATAGGCAAGCCTTCGATCGGGATCACGGTGATGCGCAGGGTGTCGGTATCCATGGCCGCATAGGCATGGAATCCTTTGGGCACATCGAGCAGGCGGCGGATCACGAGCTGGTTCCGCCGATACAGTTCCCGATCCAGTTCCTTGTACGGGAATTCACGATAGATGATCGCTGATGCACTATCCAGGGCAGGCGCAAGTGCGGTGAACGCGCTGTCCAGGAACTCCGGGCGGGAGACACGCTCCAGGTGATGCACGTACGCCGCGAACAGGTCCGGATCGTTGAAGTAGGCATCGTGCAGGTCCATCGATTGCCTGAAGGCACCCTCGTACCGGTCCGAGCCAGCGAGCGTACGGATCGGGAAGGCGCTGAAGCTCTCGTAAGCGACCGGCTCCACCCGCTGCACCACGGGATCATAGTAGAACTTCACATCGCTCCAATCCATGCTGTGGTGGCCACCCACCAGATCGAGGATCGCATGTCGCCGTGCGATCAGGTCGGCATTGAACACCTGGGAGGCCGGAAGCTCCCCTCGGCGGAAGGCCATCATCCGGCCTACGGCATCGGCGAAATAGCCCATCTGTACCGTGTCCTTCCGCAGGTCGCCGGACCCGAACGCATCCACGGCTGCTGCCTGGTAGGCCGCGAACGGCTCGTTGTACCGGATCTTCTCGATCATGTTGAGCCGATGTTCCCAGAAGAGACCCGGATCAAAACGGAAGAGCGGACCCTTCATGCGGCCATTATTCGACAGTAATTCCGGACCGAAGTGCTCCTCATACGCATAGACGCCGAGGTCCTCCCCGTTGAAGACCAGCTTCACGAATCCATAGCGCAAGGCTGCGATCCCCTCCCCGCGCATCAGCCGGTGGTAGAACCAGTCACACAGGTAGTTCCGGGTGCCCGGATGTTGCAAGGAGAAGCGCTGCATGCCCAGGAAACCCTCATCCTTCTTGGCAACCACCCGGAAGGACCACTTATCGCCTGTCACGTGGTCGGCCATCTTCCCCTTGATGCGCACCTTCACCTTGAAGGTCCTGCCCCCTGCGGTGAATTCACCGGGCACATAGTCATTCCCCTCGCGCATGATCACTCCGCGCTCCCGCGCCGCGTCCACCACGCCCTGTAACACATCCATGTCATCCTGGTCCACCTTCAAGGCGACCTCCTCGGGTTCCACCTGGAACGATGCCGGGTAGTTCACCAGGATCTGGTGCAGGAATTTCTTCAGGCCGGGATGGCCTTTGCGCTTCAGTGCCCGGTCCCCGATGAACGAACCAGTGGCGAACACCGCCACAAGGGCGACAAGGATGATCAGGATGCGACGTTTCATTTTTCTCTTGGGGCGTGCTCAGGCCGGTACGGGTATGTGGCTGTTGATGGTATCGTCCATTTCGGTATCCGTTTCCGGATCGGCAGGTGCGTGTTGATCCCAGTTGGCGATCTCCTCTTCGGTGACCACGGTGATGATGATGAGCAGGACGATGGTGAACGGGTTGAGGGAGCTGACCAGCCAGGATTCGTAGGTGATCGAGAACATGACCGCGAACATGATCCCCAAACTGAGCGGGACAAGGCGACTGGCCTTGATGAAGATGAGCACGAAACTGCGCAAAAAGATCAAGAGCCCCACGATCCCGAAATTGAACCAGAAGGAGAGGTAGGTGTTGTGAACGCCACCTTGGTGGCCCATCCGCTCCAGGTAGAGCCGATGTTTCCGCATGATCCGTTCGTCGTTCGCGAAACCGCCACCGAAAACGAGGTAGTCCTGGATGTGCTTCCACGCGAATTCCCACGCGAAGTATCGACCACTTCCATCCTCCAACGTATTCAGCCGTACATAATCCTCGAGCCCTAAGAACGTCACAATGGGAGCGATGTTGGAAAGCACCACTTCCGAAATTCCGAAGACAACCAACAAGCCGATAAACCCGAAGAAGGGGCTGGCCGAGAAGAACCGCCCAAAGATGAGGAAGATGAGGACCGCGACCACGGAGGACCGGGAGCCCGAGATCACCAGGAAATACACCGCCGTGCCGTACACGAACAATTTGTCCTTCCAGGTGAAAAGGTCCCGCTTGACGGAGGCGAGCGTGGCCGTGAGCATGATCAGCATGAAGCAGAAAATGGCCAAGCCGTTCGGGTTGCCGAACAGGCCTCGGAACCGACCGATCATGTAGGCGTAGAATTCACCGAAGCCCCAGAGCACGAAATAGCCCGATAGCAGGATGACGGTCATGAACCGGACGAGGTTCTTGAAGAATTCCCATCCATTCATGCGGAAGTTGTAGAGCACGTAGTTCGGGATCACCAGGTAAAGCAGTGCGTAGGAGATCGTCTTCTCTAAACCGGTGATGAGGTTGTTGGAGAAGACAAGCGGGAAGACGCTGTAAATGAAAAAGGGCAGGAAGACGTTGAAGACCTGTGAGAAGGGGACGAAGCGGTAACGCTCCAACAGGAAGATGAGCGAGAGCGCCACGATGTATGTGTTCTTCGCGCTCTTGAACACCTGCATCTTGAAGAACCATGGCGTGATGTCCGAAAGCACCAGGGTGATCAGCAGACCGAAGATCATATCGGCCCAGAGTTCCCGTGACTTCAGGAAGAAAACGGACAATGGCATGAGCGCGAAGAGCAACGGCTTCGCGTACACCCCCACCACGATGTAGAGGAGGACCAGCATGAAAAGCTGGTAATTCTTCGCGAAGTATTCCCTCATGGTCTCCCTCCGTCCATCGGTCGCGCAGCGAACGACCGCAATTGTTCACGTACCGCAGGCCCGCGCTGCCGGGTGAAGGTGCGGATCACGGCGACATGTGCCATCCAATCGGCCACATCCGCAGGTTTCCGCCACCGGGCCGTGTGCCTTTCCATCTCCGGAGCCATACGCCCGACGATCGTTTCCAACTCCCGCTCCGCCCGTTCGGCGGAAAGAGGACCGTCCAACAATCCCTCGCAGGTGCGAATGAAGGTGGTCTTGAAGAGGGGCCATCGCATCATGCCCCAGAATAGCCGGGTGACCGGGACATCCATTGAGCTGGCGCGCATGAACATGTCCGCGGTGGGTGCCCCTTGTGCGCCATAGCCGAGGTCCGAATCGCCCATGATGAAGTACCAACGACCGTCAAGCGGCCGGATCGGTTTGGGCTTTCCCGTGTAGCGCCAGAAGCGCACGTTCTGGTTGGGCCAGTCCATGTTCCCAAGGATCATCTGGGTGGCCATGTAGGTAAGGAATCCCTCCACATCGATCCGCGCGTTCAACGTATCGGCCCAGGCGCTGTCCTTGCCATCCCAATCCTTCGTGCGGGTGGCCAGGTGTTCAAAGCGCACGACCTCTGCCGTGTCCCCCCGATAAAGGCGTGCCTCATCCTCCAGGATGGTGATCCGCTTCCGTGGTATCCCATAGCGACGAGCGAGCTCCTCATCGTCCATCCGCGGCCGCAAGTGATGCACTCCCCAATACGCGTCGTTGATATAGACCACGCACGAACGATGTGTGGAGGTCTCGAATGGCAACCCTTCGCAGAGCTTATGCTGGAATACATCCCGTAGCATCGCCTTGATCTGGTCGTTCCCTGCGGCACGAAGGATCAGGGCTTGATATCCTTCATTCACCGCTTCATTGAAAAGGTCGTAACGCAAGGGTTCGTCGAATCCGAGGCGGAGGGCGTGTTGCGGGAATCCGCGTGTCATCTGTCCGTTGATGCGGACCTTCACCTCCGTTTCGAATCCGGTGGTGCCATCGGGGTGGATGTACTGCATCCGTCCGCTTCGCTCCCATTCCTTACCCCGCATGTGGAAGTTGCCCGGATACTTCCACCACCGCGGGTCACGGGCTTCTGCGATGAGCATCTTCCTCGGCCCATGAAAAATGGCATTCCCCACCACCATGATGCCCGAGTCCGGATCCATCAGGGCACCGGTGGGTAGTTGGAGCGAAACCACCGGCAGATCGCCATGCCGTGTGAACAGGTAGGTTCGAAGGCGGGCTTGCGAACGCCCTTCTTCCGTGGCATGGGCCACCTGGATCGACCGTGCCGATGGTAACCCGGCCAACGGATGGCGCCAGTTGAGCGAGATCGGTGTGGCCAGCAACCGTGCCGCATCGGCCTTGGCAGGGTCCAGGGTCACCTCCAGGTCGCCGGTGAACGGCACGAACGCACCATCCGCACCGAATGCGATATAGGCCCGATCATTCTTTCCGGGCGTCACCCGGATCACCTCACCCGGTGAGCGATAAGCCTGATCCAACCCCAATTCCGGTGGGATCGCCTCATGATCCACCTTGACGGGATCAGGCGCCTTACCGGCCCAGGCGGCACAAACAAGTGCGATGAAAAGGACCGCAAGGGATCCGACCGTGGCCCTCAGTCCTTCCCACGTGCTCATTTCCGTTGTGTTCCGGCCAAAGCCCAGCGCATGATGGGTATGAATACGAGCAGGGCACATGCCACGATGACCGCTGCACCCGACCCGCAGCCGATCCCGATCAGCAACATGATGAGCAGATCGGGCTCCGGGCGCCCATCACCCCGCTTCCCGATGAGGACGGCTGCGGCAAGTACCAAGGTGGCAAGCGGTAATTGTGATCGCACCAGACCCGCCGCCAGCGCGGCCGCACTTGCCCACAGGGCCGACCTCCGCGCCTCGACCCCGCTGGAACGTGAACCCCAGATCGCCGTGATGTAACCCAGCACAAGCGCTGCCACCAACACCAGGAGCAGATCCGGGATGTCATACACGGAGAAATGGCCCATGTGATCGGCGATGACCCCCTTCAGATCCATTTTCCCAGCATTTGGGCCAAAACTAACATCCGCCCTGCTGCCCGCGTGTTCCCGCTATATTTGACCCTTCATGCTCCAGCGCAACGCAACTGTTCTTTCATTGACCGTGGCCTGTGCTGCCGTTCACGGCCAGGCCGTGGAACTGGTCAGTGGTTCCATGCGGATCGATCCGGGCACTACCGTGCAATTCGTGGGTCCGTTGACCTTCACCATCCAGTCCGGGGCCGCCGTGGTGAACGACGGGACCATTGACCTCGGTTCCGCAGCCACACTTTCGGAGCCTTCGGGCGGGCCGATCGTGGGGACGGGCGTGGAGCTGGCGACCATCGACCTCGATGGCCCGCTCGGCAATGTGGAACCCGGTGGCTTGGGTCTAACGGTGAGCACGGGATCCCCGATCGGTCCGCTTACGATCACGCGTGGGCATCTGCCGAGAACATTCCCCGAAGGCGATCCGAGCATCGCACGTTGGTTCCAACTGGATGCGCCCCTGGCGAACTCCGGAGATGCCACATTCACCCTGCGCTATGATGCCACCGAGTTGGGACCGTTGTCCGCCGACGGGATCGGTCTGTTCGGTTCCAACGCCATCGATGGACCCTGGACGTTGCTGGCCTCAACCAACTATCCGGCGGCACACACCATTGAAGGCACCGTCCCGGCACCCTGGGGCGTGTATTCCGCCTTCGATGTGAATGCACCCACACCCTCCCCCTCGCTTCAAGCGACCAGCGGATTGCATGTATGGCCCACACTGACCGAGGATGTGCTTTTCATACACGCGACCGACGGTACACCGATCGGGGGGGTGGCCCTGTTCGATGGACTTGGCCGATCGATCGATGCGCGGATCCTACATGCGAAAGGCGATCTGGTCTCTTTGGATGTCTCGCACCTGGCACAAGGCACGTACCTGCTTCATGTGGACGGACACCAGGCCATGAAGATCCGGAAAGTATGAGGTACGCGACATTGCTGACCCTTGGCCTGGCATGCTGCCAATACGCTTTCGGCCAATTGGACCTGCCCGTTCATCTGGAACTTTCCGGCACGGCACCAGCGGATCGCCAGGTAATGGGGCTTGCCGACCCGGTAAGCACGGATGCCGCGATGAGCGTGGATGCCGCGCGTGCAGGTGTGGTATCCAGCACCACCACGACAGGTACCAGCACGCTGATCGGTACGCTTTCCCCGGATCCGGTGAGTTTAACACCCGGCATGCTCGTGACCATTGTACCACAGGAGCCGAATGCGGCGGGTGCGCTATTCGACCTGAACGGCACCGGTGGCCGTGTTCTGCTGAAATGGGGCGGACTGCCCTTGGATAGTGCGGACCTACCCATCGGCGCTCCAAGCAGGCTGGTGTTCGATGGCACGAACTGGCAGGTGCTGAACTGGAATGCACGCCCATGCCCGACCGGCAGCTCCGTGGCCAATGCACGGTTCTGCGTGGACGATACCGTACGTGGCACCGGTTCGTACTACGAAGGGGTCGCCGTATGTGCCGCTCGTGGTGGTCGGCTCTGCTCCTTTGGGGAGTGGTCCACCGCCTGTCGGCGCGACCCCACGTTCCTTCCGACGGTGAGCGGTTATGAATGGATCGAGGATGCGGCCAACAATCCGAATGATGGGAAGGTGATGGGGCAAGGCTACAACGGCCCCGATGTGATGGAAGGGATCACTTGCGAGTACGGGAACACACATCCCCCCACGACCGTGAACATGTTCCGTTGTTGTTACGACCGATGAGGACAGCGACCCTTACTTCAAGCCTGGTCCTGGCCTCGGCACTGAGCGCGCAGATGCAGGTCGGCACGTCCATCCGGTTCGTCGGTCCGGAAGAGGAACGCCAGGTGACCGGGATCGCTTTACCGAGCGATGGCAGCGCCGCCCATACGGTGGAGGCCTCCTTGATCGGCACAACCACCTGGGCCGAGGTATCCGTATCCGGTGCGGTGCTCACACTCACCCCTACCGTGCCAATGACCACCTTGCGCGATGGTGCCTTGTTGCGGTTCCTGGCCCCCTCCGACCTACATGGTCCGTTGACCATCGCTCTTCCGGGGCTTGATCCGACACCTGCCCTGCGCCCCGATGGTGTGCCCGCTTCGCGTGGCCAGATCAGGGGTGGTTCGGTGGTGGAACTGGTGCGTGCCGGTACTTCCTGGGTCCTTACGGGTCTTCCCGACCGGGGTTGTCCACCTGGTACGGTAGCGATCGGCGAACGCCTGTGCATGGAGCAGGCCTTGCAACCAAACTCGCTCTGGTTCCCCGCTGCGGACCGCTGCAACGACCTCGGTGGCCGGCTGTGCAGTTGGGATGAGTTCTATGTGGCCTGCTCCCAATATGGCGCCGCGTTCTCGAACATGCTCACCGCCTGGGAATGGCTCGATGACTCATCGAACCATGCCAATTCAGCCGTACAGGTCGGTCTATCCTCGTGTACGGCCGAGCGATGGGCCAACCCGAACAATGTCACCATGGGTCGCTCACGGTGCTGCTTCACCCCACGTTGAATGGTACGCCTCCTTCCACTCCTTCCGCTGCTGTTCCTCTCAGCGTTGGTCAGCGCCCAAGTGATGGTGGACCGCCCGGTCCTGCTGACCGCACCAATGCCTGAGGACCGTCAGATCACCGGCCTGCCGGATACGGTAAGGAACGACGCGGTCCTTACCGCTGCCACCGAACGTAAGGGGCATTATCGCTTGGCTTCACCAGGGACGGGAAATGTGTGGTCGATCACCCTTGATGCGCTCACCACCGCACCTGTGGCGGGCACTCACCTGGTGGTGATCGCCCCCCCTCCCACCAGCGGTGATGTGGACCTGTTGGTGAACGGTCATGGCCCATACGCACTGCTCGCTTCGGCTGGTGTTCGTGCGGCTGGTGATGCGATCCCTGCGGGGACGGCCCTTTCCGTGGCGATGGACGGTACAGCCTTCCAGATCCTGAACACCGATGTGCGGCCGCTCCGCCCATGTCCGGAAGGTACCGTGGCTGTGAATGATCGCTTGTGCATCGAGGTCGCCGAGCATGGCGCCGTCGATTTCTTCGCGGCGGCCGGGACCTGTGGCACACAGGGTATGCGGCTTTGTGGCTGGGGGGAGTTCGTGGTGGCATGCCAACAAGCGGATGCCATTGGCATGCTGAATGTCGCTGACAATTGGGAATGGACCAACGATGCATCGAACGAGAACAACTGTGCCCGCGTGGTTGGAGCCGGTAGTTGTTTGAGCGCTGGCAATGCCTTCGTGACGGAGAACATACCGCGTGCCTTCCGTTGTTGTTACACCCGTTGATGCCAAATACCCATGGCAGGACTCAGCCATCGGCACCTCCTGATCGTGGGCCTCATTGCCGTCGCGCTGAGCCTGTTCAATTTGGAAGTGCAGTGCCAGATCCTGTCGGAAGTACCGCTTTCATTCTCCGGTACGGACCCGGCCGCCCGGCAAGTGCTCGGCCTTCAGCCCCCGATCGGGGCATCCGATGCGGTAAGCCTCGGTGCTGCCCGGGCGAACACCACGACCCACGTGGTCATATCCGGGAGTTCCGCGCTCACCGGCGACCTGGTACCTGCAGCCTCCATACTGACCGCTGGTATGGTGATCTCGGTACTACCGCTTGAAGTGAACGGTCCGGCACCCACCCTCGACCTGAACGGTCTTGGTCCACGTGCCGTCCTGAAGGAGAACGGACAACCGCTCGATGCGGGTGAACTCCGGACAGGTGTACCGGCTCGGCTTGTGTTCGACGGATCCGCCTTCCGCTCGATCACGGCCTCCTTCCTTGGTTGCCCGCCTGCCTACGCGGTTGTTTCGAACACCTATTGCATAACCGCTCAACCTGGCGCAGCGGTCACCTTCTTCGAGGCGATCGAGGCCTGTAGCGATCAAGGTGGTCGGCTCTGCACGATCAGTGAGTGGAGCCATGCCTGCAGTTCCCTCCCCTGGTTCTTCGGCACCGTGCTACAAGCCGAATGGGTGGACCATGCCGCGAACAACACCACCGGTGCCAAGCTGGTCGGGGTGGGGATCGATGGTGGTGGCGTGGGCGAAGGATCAGGCTGTGCGTTCGGTGGGCAGAGCCCACCCACCAACCCATTCCCGTACCGCTGTTGCTACAACCGATGAGGCGCGAAGGGGTCCTGCTCGGATGGTTGATCACCTGCCTGTCGTATGGCCAGGTGCATATCGACCAGGAGATCCACTTCACTGGAGGGGATGGGATGCGGGGGATCGAAGGGCTCGCCGTACCGGTGCATGAGACCTCAGCGATCCCTGTATCGGTGGTGGCTTCGGGAGTGGTGCATTGGGCTGAGGCCACCCTGGAGGGCGGTTCGATCCACCTCACACTCGAACCCGTTGTCGAAGAGCTGCGAACAGGACTTCTGATCCGGTTCCTTTCACCGATCACCAATGCTGGTGGCCTGTCCATCATCGCCGTGGGGAACGAGGCCATTCCGTTGGTACGACCGGATGGATCGGTATTGCCCGCACATGCCCTGCGAGCGAACGCGGTGGCCGAGATCCTGTTCGCGAATGGCCAGTGGACCTTGTTGAACCCTGCCACACGTACCTGCCCTCCGGGTTCGGTGGCCACCGTGGGTCCCACGTGCATGGATACCGCATCGGTGCCCGGTCTCCGGTTCTACGAGGCGATCGAGCATTGTGCCGATCGCGGTGGGAAGCTGTGTACCTGGGACGAATATGCGGTCGGATGCGCTATGCGGCAGAATGAGTTGAGCGGCCTCTTCACGGAGTGGGAGTGGATCGACGACACCTCCAACCATACCCACACCGCGAACCAAGTGGGGCGGTTCTCCTGCCAGAGTCAGCGGTCGGCCAATGTGATCGTCACGATGACGGGGAATACCCGCTGTTGTTACCGAACCCGATGAATACCCGCTTCGCGACACTGATCCTTCCTTTCGTCCCATGGACATTCCTTGCTGCGCAGGTGATCGTGGACAAGGCGGTGGTGCTTGATGGGCCGAGCAGGCGGGTACACGGCCTGGAGTCCACCACCGCACCGAATGCGGCATTGAACGCGGAGACTCTTCAGCGGAACACGGTGCAGGTCGCCACGGGGCTTACAGGGAATTCATGGGTGATCGACCTACCGTCCTTTGGGCAGAGCCCGGACAATGGCGCGCAACTGGTATTGGAGGTCCCTATCGTGACCGCGGATCCGGTGTCGATCGTCCTGAATGGCACCGGGCCATATCCCGTGATGCGCGAAGGTGCGGCAGTGAGCGGTGCCGAACTGGTCCCCGGCAGTTGGTTGTCCGTGGTCCTGGCCAATGATCTATTCCATATCCTGAACGGGTCGCAGGACATGCGCCGACCATGCCCCGCAGGCACCGTTGTGGTGAATGACCAATACTGCATCGAGCCAACGGAGCACGGCACCGGCGACTACTTCCAGGCTGGTCTGGCCTGCGCTGCCAGCGGCCTGCGCCTGTGTACCTGGGCTGAATTCGTGGCGGCCTGCGACCACAGCATCGCACTTGGGATGACCGCGACCACCAACAACTGGGAGTGGACCAACAACACCTCGAACGAGGACAACAGTGCCCGCATCGTGGGGCTGAACAGCTGTATCTCGGCGGGCAACTGGCTCTCGACCGGAAGCGGCCCTGTCGCGTTCCGCTGTTGCTTCACCCGGTGATCGTTGGTCGTTGGCGCTTCGCGATGGATCCGAACAGCTCGATGTAACGGTCCGTCACCCGTGGCCAATCGAACCGATCGGCACATCGCTTGTACGAAGCTGCACCCATCGCCCGGCGATCCTCTTCCGGTATGGTGGTCATGCGCACCACGGCCTGATACAACGCCTCCGCATCGCCACTTGGCAGTAAGGCTCCGTTCGATGCATCGACCAGTTCCGCTGTGGCCCCGACATCGCTCACGATGATGGGCCGGGATCGGGCCATGGCCTCCAACACCACGGTAGGCATACCCTCGAACCGTGTGGGCAGTACGAAGAAGTCACATTCCGCGTAGAGGTTGAACAGGCTTTCATCATCGACCCTACCCAACAGATCCACATTCAGGGGCACACCACGCTGCTTGATCCCCTCAAGCAGAGGACCATCCCCAGCGAATACGAATCGCACCTTCCCGGTGCCCTCCGCCTCGAAGCGCTGTGCCACCGCGAGGAGTAGATCGATACCCTTGTTCCAAGCGAACCGCCCCACGAAAAGTGCACGAAGCGGGCCATCCTTCCGCTGCTGATCACGTGCTGGCGGTACATCGACCGCATTGGGGATCACCTTCACCGTTGCTCGCGAACCGCGCACCAAACCCTGAAGTATGCCGGTCAGTCTACCCCCGAGCGATACCACCACCGCACTTCGCCTTGCCATGTACCGCACCGCCCAGCGGAAAGGGGTTCCGAGCAGGTGCTCCCTTAGCGTGAGCCCTTGGAACATTTCCAGACCATGCGGGTGCATGATCAACCGATCGGAAAAGCGGTGTATTCCCTTCCAAACACAGAAACCCTGGGACATGATCACATCCGGATGAAGTCGGTCCAGGTGCGCCGCGACCCTTTCGCTGTAACGCCACAGCTCGCCGAGGTAGAAGCGCGTGGAATCGATGTCAGGTATAACGACCTCCTCGATCCCGCTCGCCGGGTCGAAGATCCCTGCCGCATGCGGGTGGATCACCGTAAGGCGGATACGACCCGATGCCGCCAGGTGTTCCGCCAGCAGCCGCGAATGCCGTTGCATGCCCCCAAGCGCATGCGGGAACACCCCATCGGTGCATAACACGACATGCGGTCTCATCGGATCACCCACTCGCTCGGACGCCTCAGGCACGGTCGAGGATGCGCTCGTTGAGCAGGGTCGCCACGCCTTCGTCGATCCCCCAACGTGGTTCCCAACCGGTCACCCGTTTCAGTTTAGCCACATCGGCGAGCAGATGCATGCGTTCCACTTTTCGCACACGCGCCGGGTCCACTGTGATGGTGAGGGTTTCACCCAACTGACGGGCGAACGCCTCGACGATCTCGCGCACGCTGTACTCGATCCCTCGGCCGATATTGAACACATCATGCCCGCTGACCTGTGTGCGCAACAGTGCCGACATGGCCCGGCTCATGTCCTCGGTGTGGATGAAGTCGCGTTTGGGGTCGAGGTTGCCGAGCCGCAATTCACGTACGCCGGCGAGCACCTGTTTCTGGATCTCGGGGATCAGGTGCGGATTGGTCTCGTTTGGGCCGAAGGCATTGAAGAACCGGCCGATGATGGTGGTGATGCCCGTACGCAGGTGGAACTCGCTCACGAGTTTCTCCGTGGCCAGCTTGGTGATGCCATAGATGTCCATTGGGCCAGTAGCATGCGCCTCGTCCATGGCCCCATCGGCGATCGGGTAAACGGCGGCCGTGCTGGCGGTGAAGACCTGCTCCACGGTGCCACAGCGTTCGCAAGCATCAAGCACGTTGATGGTACCCAGGATATTGATCTCCGATGCCTCCACCGGATGCTGGTTGCAGTAGGGAATGAAGTGTACCGCGGCCAGGTGCAGTACACGGGTCGGTTTCACCGCTGCGAATGTGGTCCTTACCGCATCGCGATCACGGATGTCCACCTGATGGAACCGTTCATCGGGCACACCGGCGAGGTGACGCAGGCCGAATGAAAGATCGTCGAGGACATGGACCTCGTAGCCCTCAGTCTGCAGGTGTTTGCTGAGCGCCGAGCCGATGAAGCCCGCACCGCCGGTGATCAAAACGCGTGTTCCGTTGGCCATGGGAACCGCGAAAGTACGGGGCTTCCACGGACCGCGATCAGGCCAGGACCTTCAGGATACGCCTATATGCGGGATCGAACGCCCGTTTGGTCAGGTTCTGATGGGCGTAGGCCCGCATCCGTGCGGCCTTGGCCGGATCCGTTGGCTCCAGTACCGGGATGCTGCCATCCGCGCCGATCACCCATCCCAGATCATGCTGGCGGACGGTGTGGCTGAAATCCCCGAGGTGAGGGGAGATCAGGACCGGAAGCCCGGCCGCCAGGTATTCGGCGAATTTCGTGGGTGAGGCCACACGGTTGGTGATACTGTCCTCCCGCAATAACAAGCCCATGTCACATCCGTTCAGGATCCCAGCGACCTCGTTGGCCTGTGCCCAACGCACCTCCACCCGGCCAGGGAACCGTGCCTGAAGACCTGCATTATTCGGATCCGACCTTGAGAGGAAGAGCACACGCACCTCCGGTCGCTCTTCAAGCAACGGGGTCAGCGTACGTTCAAGCAAAGCGAAGGATTGCCAGCCGGCAGTGCTTCCGCTGTATACCAGCACGATCCCCTTGCTGCGCTCCGTTCTATGTTCCGCGGTGCCGATCGGATGGTCCGAACCCAGGGTACAGGGGATCACGACCACCTCGTTCCCGGACCAGCCGTACCGATCGGACCAGTGTTGCACCAGCGCATCGCTCACCGCGAGCCGTATGTCGGAATCATGGACCGCGGCATGCTCCAGTGGTCGGAACTGCCCAATGATATGGTCATCGTCGATCAACCGGTATTCCTCCCACTCAGCGGCGTATGCACCGCGTGCATCGAAGCACACCTTGCGCGTAAGTCCCCATTGGCGCATCCGTTGGCCAAGCCATGTTGCGAAAACACCGCGCGCCATGATGCCCGAAGGGCGGGACCAAACGCAGATCAGGGCGAGCAGGATGATGTTCCAGCGCCAACGCTGCATGGTCGGTACCATGGGTATCACCCAGGCCGATGGTGCATGCTGATGGATCGCACGACGTGTGGCGAAGAAGCCCCTTCCGCTCACGAACGCCAACAACCGCACGCGCTGGTCGCCCAGGCGGCCCATGTGGGCCACTGCATCGGTGACCTGGCTCCAGTACACACCCGAAGGCGGGTCGTTGTAGGTGAGGTAAAGGATCACTGCTCCTTGGACAATGCTTCGAAGACGCGTTCCGTGGCATGGCCATCCCACTTTTCCGGGATGCGGCCTTGTTTGAAGGTGCCCGCGTGGATGCGACTGATCGCGGCACGCATGGCCCCGACATCGAAGGTCATCAGTTCGTTCGTTCCTTCGGTCACGGTCACCGGGCGCTCGGTGTTCGGTCTGACGGTAAGGCACGGTACCCGGCGATAGGTGGTCTCCTCCTGGATCCCACCACTGTCGGTGATCACGAACGCACACGTGGCGATGAGCTTCTGGAATGCGAAATAGTCCATCGGTTCCCCAAGATGCACTCCTTTGATCGCGCGCAATCGGTCGAGCAGTGCGAACCTTCCCAAGTTGGCCAATGTGCGTGGGTGTACCGGGAAAACGATCGGATGGTCCTTGGACACCTGTTCGATCAGGTGTACAAGGTCCGCGAGGCGATCGGGATCATCCACGGTGGCCGGTCGATGGATCGTCATCAACACCTGGCCGCCCTGGCCAAGGCCCAGCCGCTGCAACACATCGGAGGCCTGGATACGGTCCTCGAAGGCGACCAGGGTGTCGATCATCGTGTTGCCTGTGAAGTGGACCCTGGCCGGTGCGGCCCCTTCGGCCAGTAGGTTCTCGACCCCGCTCGGTTCGGTGACCAGGAACAGGTCGGTGATCCGGTCGGTGAGGATCCGATTGATCTCTTCGGGCATGCCACGGTCCCGGCTGCGCAAGCCACTCTCCAGATGCACGAGCCGGATCCCGCATTTGTTCGCAGTGAGCGCTGCCGCAAGCGTGCTGTTCACATCGCCCACCACCATCATGGCATCCGGCCGATCCTGCACCACCACCTGCTCCAGGCCCAGCATGATGTTCGCCATCTGCGCGTTCGGCGTGCCCTGGGGGATCCCCAACCAGTGATCCGGCACCAGGCCGAACTGCTCGAAGAACACAGTGCTCATCCGCTCGTCGAAGTGCTGGCCGGTATGTACCAGTCGTACTTCCCAGTCACCGCGTTGGGCCGCAACGGCACGCATGCGTGTGACCTTGATGAAATTGGGCCGTGTCCCTACGACCACCAGCAGCTTCTTCATTCGATCGTGCGAAGATGCACCGTTGGCGGGGAAATCCCATCCGGTAGGTTCCCGGGTGATCACGCTCCTCGATCCCGGATCCAACTGAAGGACCGTGCAAGCCGGTCCGTTGTGCGGAAGCCGACCAGCCCGTAACAGGCCCGGTACAATGCCTTGGTGGCCGAGGACGCATCGGGTCGGAAGCCGGTCGGTAGCACCTCCTCGTATGCCCGATATGCGGCTCCCGGATCGTGCCTGGCAAGGACCCGAATGGCCATGAAGATCACTTGATCAGCAGCGGCTATCTCCGCGGCATATCCGATGGGATCCGTTGACTCCATGTGGTCGCGCATCGCACGACGCAGGGCGATGAAACGGATCCAGTTCTCCCGCAACCCCGTACGACTGATGGACCCGCGGCTCCGCTTCAACACCAGACTGCTCACATAGGGATCCCAGCACACGACCGCCCCCTGCTTCAACATGCGGAACATGAGTTCATAATCCTGGCTGCTGGCCTGGTCCTCCCTCCAACCCTGAACCGCCTCCAATGTGGATCGTTTGAAGAGATTGGCGCTGGTGGTGCCCAACTGGGTCCGAACCAAGGCCATCCATGAGCTACCCTCGGCGCAGGAGATCTTCTCCTCACGTCCATCCTCATATACATTCAGGAAATCGGATACCACCAGGTCCGGTGAACCCTGGCGGCGTATCAGATCGACCTGCCGGTGGAGCTTGTCGGTAAGGACCGCATCGTCCGCGTCGAGGAACTGCACATACTCGCCGACCGTATTCGCCAGTCCGAGATTACGTGCTGCGCAGGCTCCCTTCCGCGGGCCGCCTGTCCAACGGAAACGGCCCGCATAGGTCCTCTCCAATTCGTGCAGCTTCCCCCGCGTACCATCCGAGGAGCCATCATCAATGGCGAAAACGTCCAGATCATGATAGGTCTGTTCCATGATCGAACGCACCGCCACCTCCACATGGTGTTCGACGTTGTAACATGGTATGACCACCGCGATGCGCATAGGACCATGGGCAAAGGTCGCCCCTGCAGCCCGACCTGGCAAGGGGAACAACAACACGTTCTTCTGCTCTTCTGCGCCATGATCACTTCAGGGCCGGGATGTGGCCTTGTGCATTGAGCACGGCGGATGGTGGTCATACCAATTGGACATTCCCAATCAGCCGATCAGCTTGCTCTTTCCCCGCATGGCTTCTCCGTGCCGTGCGTTCCGTAGGCACCGCTACGCAACGCCCGTCACGGATCGCCCTACCAATAGTAAATAGCTGCGCATCCTTGGCCGGAATTGAATGTCCAATTGGTATTTGCGCAGCAATGCGTTCAGGTCGGCAGTATCCGATCCACGAGATCATTGAATGCCTTGTGCGCCTCAAAACCCTCGGCCCATGCCTGTCGGACGCCCGAACGGTAAGCTGCAGTGGCCATGGGTCCTTCGCGAAAGGTCTCCAATAGATGCGCCACCTCCTCGGCGGATGGATCCTGTGGCAAGAGCACACCGGTACGGCCATCCACGAGTTCGCGAACTCCACCTGAATCCGCCACGATGAGCGGGATCCCGAAACTCGCGGCCTCCTGCGCTGCCACGGCCACTCCTCCTTCCAGCCGTGCCAGGTGAACGAAGACATCGACCGGCTCGGAACGATACCATGCGATGATCTCCGCGTTCTGGACCATTCCCTTGAATTCGACCTGGATGTTCGGGGGCAATCGAAGGGCTGCTTCGCGTACACGTTGCTCCTCCTCCCCGGCACCAAAATGGGTCCAACGCACCGGGATCCGGAGCTTGGCAAGCGCTTCGATCAATAAGAGCACCCGCTTGCGCGGGATGAGGAAGGAACAACTCACCACTTTCAATGGACCGGTGGGATCGTGAGGCCCTGGACCGTGGTCCGTGGTCCCCAAACGGGCCAGTTCGAAATGGTCCGCGATCCGTGGATGGCGGGCCTGAAGATGCTCCATGCCCGTGCGGGACGCACAGAATACCCGGTCCACCTGCTCCAACTGGAAACTGCGGAAGGGGATCCAGCCGTTGAGGTTCTGCTCCTCATGGATATCGAAGCCATGCGCTCGGCTGATGAAGCGTAGCCGCTCGTCCCGCTCTCGTACGATCCCCAGTACGGTCGCCCAATCGTGCGTCCAATAGGCATACAGCACCGTACGTTCCGGATCGTGATCCGGCATTACCGTTCGGCGGAGAACATCGGCGCGGCGGATGAGTTGTGCGATGCGCGCCCGTAGATACGGCCATTGTTGGCGCAGGATCCGCAAGGACGGCGCCCCGGTAAGCAATGAACGGATCAGCTTCCATACGACATCCGCGTAGGTCAGCATGGTCCAGACCCCTGCGCCCCTGAACGGATCGGCCACGGGGTATCGCAGCTCCACATTCGCCGGAACAGCCCGCAACGCACCATCCGCATGCTCCGGGAAGATCACGACCTTCTCGAAGCGCTCGCACAATATGGGTAATTCGTTCTCCAGGAAGGCTTCGCGGAAGCCGTGTGGAAAACGGGTGGTGAACAACCACAGTTCCTTCTTGTGCTCGGGGCTCGTCATCGTTCCAACAGGACCGAGAGCAAGTAACGCCATTTGCGCCAACTCCAGTCCCCGCTACAGCGCATGTGCTGAAGTGCGGGGCCGATGCCGAAAGCCGGCAGATGGTAGTATAACGCGGCCCAGTGGTGGCGTAGCTGCACCCGAAGCGCGGCCTGGTCGAAGGTGCCACGCTCCCGGTTAAGGCGTTCGAGTTCCGTCATCCATACGTGGAAAGCCCGTACATCAGCTGCGATGAACGGCCGTGGGAAGCACTTGACCGTGGCCAAATGAAGCTCCCGCTGCTCCTTGTTCAAGGGCCAGCCCAGGTTCGCGAACACATGGTCGTAAAGGAAACGCAGGTCCGCTGCACGATCACGCCCATGCGCGATGTTCATGGCCCCTTTCCGATAGTGGATCAGGGGGCGATCCAGATTGAGGAACCGGGTATGGCGTGCGAGTTCAAGCTGGTGCATCCAATCCTCGCCATAATGCGGCCACCTGTCATCGAATCGAACATCATGCGCCCGGAGAACTGCGGTCCGGTACGCCGTGGCAGGCTGATTCAGGGGTACACCGAAAAGCATGCGCGCTTTGCACGCCGCGTCCGATAGTTCCACCCTGTGCAATGTCTCCGGCTCCGTCATCAACCTGATGTGGCCGCTGGTGGCACCCACCTCGGGATGCGCATCCAACACTGCGACCTGCACCTCGAACCGATCAGGGTACATGATATCGTCCGCATCCACGCGCATGATGTACTCGCCGGTGGCGGCGTCCATCCCCCGCTGCGCCGCACCACCGGGACCCACGTTCGTTCCGTTCCGGATGATCCGCAAGCGATGATCCCCACAGTCCTGTAAGAGCGCCAGGCTCCCATCGGTGCTCGCATCGTCCACAGCGATCACCTCGAAGTCCTGGAAGGTCTGTGTGAACACGCTGGTGAGACAGGCCTTGAGCCAGGGTGCTTTGTTGTACACCGGTATGACCACGGAGACCTTCATGCCCAAAGGCCGATCTTTCTTCCGA